>WNGA01001705.1_pt1 | contig 33591 bp, 32 predicted proteins | sample 5400061 | NCBI WGS metagenome assembly WNGA01 (sample SAMN13153366, study PRJNA577476) | soil metagenome | isolation source: 100 cm soil or saprolite under grassland replicate 2 | place: USA:California | collected 2016-06-15 | reverse complement strand
GAACTGGCCCTCGAAGGCGGCGAACGTATGGGCGAGCTGGATGGGCGTGTGCTGGCGAACCGCGCAGGCGAGCTGCTCGGCGACGGTCAGCGTTTCGCGCAATGTAGGCATCGCAAGTCTCCTCTCGGAGGCGCGAGCGACCCCGAACACGCGGTGCCGCTCGCGGTGGGCGGGCCAGATGCCAGGAGTTGGCACCTGGATCGATCGAGGAAGCGCAAAGGCGCCGAAACGATGGCGATGCCCTACGAAGGTGGTGCTAGACTCGACATGGAGTCACTTACTCCCTTGGGGCGTCGAAGCCCCGGAACGCCGACTTGCTTCCAACAGGTCGACACAGCGAAAGCGCCCCAACCGTCCAGGCTGGAACCTGACGGCAAGGGCGCTTTTTCAATGAAGACGCTCACGTCGCACCGCCAGGGGGGCTGCTGGTGAGCGCGAGCTAAAGGGTGGCTAGCTAATTTCCGGTGCAAAACCCGGGCGGTGAGCCGGGTTTTGGAGGAACTGAAGTGGAGGCCCGGTCGCGGCTGATTCTTGTGGTTCTTCGGCTGTCACTTGGCCGTCAGGGCGACCACTGAACGGCTGATCTGACGGAGGTTGTGGGCCAGCAGCCCCCAACCAACCCAGCGTTCCATGCCGGCTTCGCCGTGGTATCGGCAACGGTCCAGCCCAAATCGGCGCTTCAGCACACTGATGCGGCCTTCGATGCCTGCCCGCCAATGGTAGGCCCGTCGAAATGCCGCGCGGTGCTGGAGTTGGTGCTGCTTCGCGGTGAGTGGTCCTGGACGTGGTAACGCGACGGAGCGGATATGGAAGTCGCGTGTGAGTTGCTCGTTATCGAGCGTGGAGAAGGCGCGGTCTGCAGTGAGCACCGCCGGAGCGCGTGCGAAAGACGCCTGGTGATGCGCCAGGCTGTGTGCGAGTTCGGGCGCCTCGGGTGGATTGCCGACGTGCACGACGTAGCGCGTGACCAAACCACCATCCACTTCGTCCAGCACAATTTTGCGACCGAACTCGGCTGGCACGTGCGCTTTGCCGCGGCGCACGATCGCGGTGTGGGGTTCGAACAGACTCACCAGCTTCGATGACGCTGGCACGCTTTCGCCGCGGAGTACGCGCCGTTCGGTCTGGGCGATGACCTGCTGGACCAACGGCACCATCCGATCGAGGGTCGACTCCATGCGCTGTGTTAACTCATCCGAGCGTTGGCTCAGCTCACGTCGAAGGTGCTCAGCTTGACGAACGCTCGTGTGCGCCACCGCCAGCAAGCGCGTGTACAGCTTCGGCCGTTCGGCACGTACAGCGGTCGGAGCACTCACCGCGGTGGTGGCGTCGATGCGGCGCGCCAGTTGTTTGGCCTGCCGTACGCGCCGACTGCCCACGCGCCGCTCGTGTCCGGTGAGGATGCGCGCGACGCGCTGCGCAACGCGACTCAGCACACGCACGCCATCGGCCAGCAGGGTGCTATCAGTCGGATAGTGGATGGTCGTGGCGACGACCGTGCCGTCAATGCGCAACTTGCGCCCATGCGTCACCTTCAGACTGCGCGCCAACTCCGTGACCCGATCCAGCAGCCGATGCATGGTTTCGGGCTGCAGCAGGTTGGCCCAACGCATCAGCGTGGTGTGATGCGGCACAGGTTCCAGGCCCAATCGGCAAAATTGGCGCAACACAAGGCTGTCGCCGACGAAGTGCTCAGTTTGGGCGTAGCTCCAGTTGTAAAGGTGCTGCACCACCAGCAGCCGCAGGATGATCTCAACCGGTGTCGAAGGCCGACCTGTCTCGATCGTGTGCGGCCGACGTCGGCTCAGATCGGCTTTGATCTGCTGGAAAATCTGGTCGTCTTCGAGCAGTCGATCCAGTTCGGCCAACTCGGGCTCAAAACGCAACTCAAGGGCAGGCACCATCGCGAACAGGTCGACCGCTGCGCCTCGATCTCTTAGCATGTGACAAAGGCCTTCTCGGGAAGATGGGTGTGACAACGCCACGTTACCCGGAAGGCCTTTTGTTCCGGTAGTCCCCAGCGCAGCCGCGCCGAGCAGTTTTGCAGTGAAAATTAGCTAGCGGGCTCCACGAGGCGGGGTGGAGCGTCGACGCGCGCCTCGTGCGGCTGGGCTACCCCTGGCTAAGACGCTCCGCTAAATCCGGCATCAGGCTCAGGCAGCCGCCGCCACCTGTAGGGCTGGCAGGACATGGGCCGCCAGCAGTTCAAGCGTTTCGATGTCCTCAAAGCCGGTCAGGTTCACGATGACGTAGTCGATCCCCTCGGCCAGGATCGGGTGGACGCGCTCCACGAACTCGGCTGGGGTGCACATGTAGCGCTGTGAGGCGCCGGTCATCAGGGGCGGCAACGCGCCGATCTTCGCCGCGACGCCTTGCGTGGTCGCAGCAAGCGCGACGCCGTTGACGAAGTAGCTCTTGATGACCGATTCGTACGGGCGCCCCACCGCCGCACAGTGGCCCCGCAGCGCCGCCAGTTTGCGGCGCACGTCGTCTGGTGTCTGGGCGTATTGGTCCTCCAGGTTGCACATGTCCGCATGCTGTGCAACCCGTCTGAGCGTGATGCGCTCGCCGCTGCCGCCGACAAGGATCGGAAGGCGCGGACGCTGCACCGGTGGCCACCAGAGCGCCTCGCCAGCGGTCTCACCTGTCGCGAAGTCGACTTGCATGCGGGGCCCATACCAGTAACGCGGGAGGTCAGTGAGCGTGCGCGTCAGCGCGGCCATCTGCTCGCGCGGCTCGGGGAGCGCAATTCCCATCAGACGGAACTCCAGCTCGAGCCACCCAGCGCCGATTCCGACGACCGCCCGTCCGCCGCTCAGGCGATCGACGTCCGCTGCGAGGCGCGCGGTCATCACGGCGCTGCGGTAGAGGTTGCAACTCACGAGCGGCCCGAGGCGCACGCGGCGAGTCACCGTGGCGTAGGCGGCGAGCATGGCCCAACAGTCGGTTATAAAGAAGGGGTGGTCCGGCACCCAGATGGAGTCAAAGCCGAGATCGTCGACCGCCTGGGCGAACGCTAGTCGCGAAGCTCCGCTCACCTCGGCGGCGCGGGTCGTGACACCAACGCCGAGCCGAATTCGCCCACGGCCTTCGGTGACCCACGGGTGATCCTGCCATGCACGCACGCCGCCGCCGTCGCTCCGCTCTGCCGCCAATGCCAAGCCTTCCCGCGCCCGGTGCGCTGAGAGATCCGCCGTCGGCGCCATCTTATGAGATTGCTATGGCATGGGACGCGGCGGGGTACGGAGTAGTCCGTTAGGCAGCGGGCACGAAATGCGGACCGTCGGCATTGTCCCTCGTCAGCACGATGCCTGTTGGGATACCGCGGTCCATAGCGGCTACCAGAGTGCTCGCGATCGCGCAACGCCTGGTCATTGCCGAAGGCACCACCCAGAACTACCTGAGCCACATGCTCGACAAACTCGGTGTCACTTCGCGGACACAGGTCGCGGCGTGGGTTCTCGACAAGCATGGCTTACTGAGTGCCGCGGTGTCGCAGCGCGGCGACGGCAGTTCACGGTTCCGCCTGGTCAGCCGGATGGGGCGTCGACTGGGTGGCAGAGTTAGTCGTCTGGCGCGGGGCCGGGGGCGGGCAGCGGGACGGGTGCGCCTGGCTGGTAGACGTTGCGATCGGAGGTGGTGACGACCGTGACGCGGCCGGGGCCGCAGGCGGTCCAGGCGTGGCCGTCCCAGAGGGCGGCGGAGCGCTCATCGATGCCTGCGATCACCACATCTTCGGCGGGTGGTTCTGCCAGGACCGAGTCGACCCAGCGGTGGCCGAAGGTCTCGAAGTGCGGGGCGACTGCCAGTCGTGGAATCAGCTCGAGCGCTGGCTTGTAGCGGCGCTCGGCGTGGCCGGGGTAGGACTTGCGGATGAGCGTCCACTCGCCCAGCGCCATCGCCCCGGCCGAGGAACCGGCGAGTGCAGCGCCGCGGCGCCAGGCAGCTTCTATGGCGCGCCAGACGTTGGTGTCGCGGAGGACGTCCACCACGAGGCCCGGGTCGCCGCCGGTCAGGTAGAAGAGGCCGGCCTGCTCGGCCAGCTCCACGTTTTTCTGCGATTTGGCGTCCGAGCGCTTCAGAATTGGCAGCTCAGCGAGATCCAGCCCGAGGGTCTTGAACCAGCGCTGGGCGGTTCCTACGGCCAGGTCGGGTCGCTGGCGGGCGGCCGCTGTCGGGACCACGTAGGCGGGACCTGGTCCGCGGTGCTCTACGAGCAAGCGGTCGTGGTGTTCGTTGCCGGGCTTGAATTCGTCGCCGCCGACCAGTGCCAGGAAACCTGTTGTCAACGCGCCGGTAGGATAAGGGTCCGTGGTATTCGGGCGGTGACGGCCGAGCGCGCGCTGGTGATGGTCTGCGATGGGCTTCGGCCGGATTACGTGTCGGAGTCGGCGACGCCCAATTTGTGGCGGCTTGCGCAGCAGGGGGTGTGGTTCGAGCGCAGCCACGCGGTGTACCCGACGCTCACTCGGGCCAACTCGCCGGCTATTTCGACCGGCTGCCGACCAGGGCGAGCCGGGGTGCCAGGAAACAGCTTCTGTCTTCCCTCAGACAACGGACCGATCGAGTACAACACCGGCGACGCCGCCAACCTTCAGCGTCTCTCGGACGCCGATGGCCGACCGATCCTCCTGGTCGACACCCTGGCGGATCGGGTCCACCGCGCCAACGGGTCGACGGTTGTGGTTGGCTCAGGTTCGCCCGGCAGTGCGCTGCTGCAGCACCCGCGCCACGTGGAGTGCGGCGACATCGTGATCAGCCCGGCCACGCTCGAGAAAGGACCGGTGCGCGACGCGCTGCGGCAACGCTTCGGTCCACCGCCGCCGCGGCGCGAGCCAGCGACCGAGTGGGACGCATACTTCACGCGGATCATCACCGAGTTCCTTCTCCCAGAAGCGGCGCCGATGCTGCTCGTCTTCTGGCACACCGATCCGGATCACACCAGCCACGCGCTCGGCCACACATCCGCGTTGACCGCGCGGAGTGTGCGGGATGCCGACGACAACCTGGGCACGATCCTCGCGGCGTACGAGCGACTCGGCTTGCGCGATGCCACCGATGTTGTGGTGACGTCCGATCACGGCACGTCGACGATCACGCGGCGGGTGCAGCCGAAACATGATCTGACGCATCTGGTCCGGACTGGAGCGGTGGCCGAAAACGGTGGCTCCGTCTTTGTCTACTCGTCGGAGAAGTCCGCGGTCAGCGAGATCCGCAAGCTCGACTATGTCGGGCCGGTATTCACCCGCGATGGACGGGACGACACATTCCCGCTGGCACTGGTGGGGATCGATGGACCACGGGCGCCTGACATCGTCTTTTCCCTCACGTGGTCCGACGACGGCGCCGATGGGATGCCTGGTGTGGCGGTGGGCACGAACGCCAAACTCGCGGTCGATCACGGAACGATCAGTCCATTCGATCTACGCAACACCCTGGTGTGCCAGGGCGCGGATTTTCGCCGTGGCTGGCGAGACACGGCTCCGGTGGGCAACATCGACATCGCGCCAACACTGACCCACGTGCTCGGACTCGCGCCCGGTAGTCCGTTTGACGGTCGCGTGCTCCACGAAGCACTCCGCAACGGACCCGCGGAAGCACCGGCCGTTTCGACTCGCGAAGAAACGGTGAGCTTCAATGCGCGCGGTGCGGAGTGGGTGCAGCGGGTGTGGTTCGAATGCGCCACCGGCCAGGTAGAGTACGTGGCCGGAGGCGCGGTCGAACGACTGCGATAAACCGTTAGACGCCCAGGATGTTGGGTGTGTGGCACGCGAGCTGAATGCCACGGCGCCCATGGGACATGGGGGCTAGCCCCCCATTCAGCGGCTGCGTTCGGCGATGAGCGAGGCGAGCTCCTCTGGGTGCGTGAAAAACGGCAAATGGGCGCTGTCGAGCGTGCGCCACTCTGCGCGCAGCAGATCGGCGGCTCGGCGCTGGATGTCCTGGGGTGGGTTGTGGGTGCGTTGGCAGTACACCACGGTGGTCGGCCAGCCGCCTTGCCAGAAGCGCCGCAGATCGACGGGATCGAACATCGGCGCTCGGGGAAAGGTCGTGCGGCGATGCAGCACGGCCTCGGCATCGTCGGGTGCAAGCTGCTCGAGCAGCCGCTCGACAGACGCCTGACTGCTCTCGATTGCGTCCGTTTCGGGCACGACGCCAGCTTCCCAGATGGGTTTCCACATCGGGGGCACGGTGTCATACGCGGTCTGGCCGGCAAATGGGATCAATGCGTCGACCAGGACGAGGTGGCCGATGCGGTCTGGCTCCAGCTCAGCGGCGCGCGCGGTAGCCATGCCGCCAGTGCTGGTGGCAACCAGCGTGACATCGCGCAGATCCTCGTAGCGGAGGAGGTTTCCGATGTCGCGCCCGAGGGTGTCGATGGTGATGCCGGGCTGGCTGAGGTGGACGCGGTCGCCGCACCCCGTCAGACTTGGCGCGTACACGACGTGGCCAGCAGCGCGCAGGAGCTCGGCGACCTTGCGCCAGCACCAGCCGCCGAAGTACATCCCGTGGACGAGGACGATTGGTTTCAGGCTCTTACAACGTGCCGGCCATTGACGTGTTGGAACCGCGCTTTGTGCTGACGGAGATAGTCCATGCCGTAGTCGTTGCCGTTGGGCGTTCGAATGACCGTGTGAATATGCACCCGTGTCGGCTCGCTGCTGTCGAATGCGATGCCAGGCTGATGGTCGAACTCGATGAGGATCACCGGACTGTGGATGCGGTAGTAGAAGACGTCTTCCTGGCCTGTTCCACCCATCCACATGAAGTACGTGTCGTCGAGGTGCTTACCGACCGTATTGAGCCATAGCTCGGCGTGGTCATCCCGCATGCGCGCGGTGTACAGCCCAGCCAGGCGCAGCAGCTGCTCGCGCTGTCCGGCGGTGAGGTCATCCGCGCGAATGCCCTCGTAGGGAAGCTGCACATTGTCGCGAAACGCGGCGGTCTGGACTCGACCATCAGAACCGATGCCGCGCTCTGGTGGCAGCACATCCGTGAAGATCGAGTTGTAGAGAATCGCCTTGCCGCGCTGTTCGGCGCGCAACGCATGGATGAATTCGAGTCCCTCGTTCTGCTCGACCTGAAGCACGGCTGTGCCGCGGTAGATGCCCGTCTCGGCGACGACCGGCTCCGAGCCCATGAAGACCGGGGTGATGACAATCTGGTCGCCGAGGACGAAGCAGTTGACGATCAGGTGATGACCGTCGATCTGCCAACCCCACGGCTCACGCTCAGAGGGCTCCCCAAACACGCTGACGAAGTACACCCACTCGCCATACTCGGTCCAGCTGCCGGTGATCTCGCCCACGGTGTGATTGAGCCGCATGATGTCGCGGGCTGTGCGGAACCCGCTCGGGCTGAGCGTCTGCTCGACCAGCCGCAGGGCAGCCTCGCGCTGCGCGTCGGCGAGATTTTCCAACAGCAGACCGTGACGCATGAGGAACGGGTGGATGTTCCACCAGCGGCGCCACGCGTCCGAAGTGATGTCGAACCGCACCTGCTGGCGCTCGCTGGTGTCGAGCGCATCCAGGAACTCGATCGCCGCGCGGCGGATCGGTTCGGTTGAGATGCCTGTCCTCGCTACTGGAAACAGATCTGGGACGACGTTGCCGTCGCTTGTGATACCCGTGAACGGCTCACGGACGAGGCGTTCCCCGTTGTCACGCATGCCTGCGAAGCGCTCGCCCACCTCGGGCGCGAGCCGCCGTGACGCGACAGGCTGCCTCCTGCGTAGTCCGAGGCCGTTATACGCGACGGTCACTGTGCCCTCCCATCGGCAAGATCTTGTGAATACCATACCGCTCCGCCGGTGCCGCCATACCGGGCTGAGCAGGCTGTGGGCGCCCGATACGGAATAAAGTGCCGCCTCGTCGTGTCGTTAACGGCAAAGCACAGGTCTGGGTCGGACTTTCGGCCCGAGGGAAAGATTCGCAGGGAATGAACAACAACGTGGAATTTGGGCTGGATACCTTCGGCGACGTCACGGTTGACGGCACGGGTAGCCGCCTGACGCAGGCACAGGTGATCCGCAACGTGGTCGAGCAGGGCGTGCTGGCCGATCGACTGGGCATCGATAGCTTCGGGGTCGGCGAGCATCACCGCGACGACTTCGCGGTCTCGTCGCCCGAGATCGTGCTCGCGGCCATCGCGAGCCGGACCGAGCGGATCCGTCTTGGGACCGCCGTCACGGTGCTGAGCTCGGACGACCCGGTGCGTGTGTTCGAGCGGTTCGCAACACTGGATGCGATCTCGGGCGGCCGGGCGGAGATCACACTGGGTCGCGGCTCGTTCACCGAGTCGTACCCGCTGTTCGGGTACGACCTTGCAGACTACGAACGACTGTTCTCGGAAAAGCTCGACCTCTTCTCGCACCTGCTGACCGAGGACGCGGTCACCTGGGAAGGCAGCATCCGCACGGCGCTGCAGAACCAGCACGTTTATCCCAAGACCGAAGGCGGGCACATCCGTACGTGGGTGGGGGTCGGCGGTAGCCCGGAGTCGGTTGTACGCGCTGCACGCTACGGGTTACCGCTCGTGCTGGCCATCATCGGTGGCAGCCCGGCCAGGTTCGCCCCATACATCGATCTGTATTACCGCGCACTCCGCGAGTTCGGTCACGAACTGCTGCCGGTGGCGGTGCACTCGCCGGGGTTCATCGCCGACACCGACGAGGAGGCGATCGAGGTGCTGTGGCCGCACGCACAGGCGCAGTTGCATCGAATCGGTCGCGAGCGTGGCTGGGCTCCGATCACGCGCGAGCGGTTCGAGTCCGATGTGGCGCACGGGGCATGGCATGTCGGCTCGCCCGAGACTGTCGCGCGGAAGATCGCCAGCACCGTGCGCACGCTGAACGTGGATCGCTTCGACCTGAAGTACTCGGCCGGCACCCTGCCGCACGAGCGGCTGATGACCGCGATCGAGCTGTACGGCACGGTGGTGATCCCCCGCGTTCGGCAGCTCCTCGCCAGTGATCCAGTCGGCGTCGCCGCCTGATCAGCCGGTAGTGGCGCCCATAGCGGGGTTGGCTCCAGTGAGCAGGTCATCGCAGAACGCCTTCTTGCGCTCGTCCCACTCGTGGTCGGTGTACACGTAGAAGCGCGTGTTGACGACGCCGGGACACAGAACCGAAATACCCACCCGCGCACCGCGCTGCTTGAGGTGCCCGTAGAGCAAAGTCACGCATGTCAGCTATGCCTTTGTCGTGAAATCCAGCTCAAAGCGCCAGTCCGATGCGGATCTTGCGGGCGCATCTGGTTGGTTGTGAGTGACGATCACCTCGAGGAGATAGCCTCCCAGTGCTGCGCGAGTATCGAGATAGTAGAACTCGGCCGCGCCCCAGCGGACGCGGCCGCTCATCACCACAGCAATACCCATGGACTCCATCCACGCGCGCAGCGCCGACCACTCCACATCGGAGAGGTCGCGCCGAACGAGCACATGATGGATACCTTCACCAATGCGCTCCACGGTCTGGCCGTAATCCGTCGGCTCGCGTGTACCTTGCAGGAGCTCCATACCGAAATCCGCGACATCGGTGATGGCCAGCAGCCAGGCGTTGTCGACAACCTGCCCATTGAAGATGGAGTGCTCGAGCGATCCGGGGGCCACGCGAAAGTGCACGCCAGTCCAGCGCTCGACGCCGAGCAGGCTGGCGTACTTCGGGAGCCGGTCGGTGACACTCGAGACTGCCACGCCGAAGTGCGCGCGATAGCCGTACGCCTGGCTGTTGCTCAGCCGATCGGGCGTCCAGTTACGGACCTCCCAATGGGTAATCCCGAAGATGCGGGCATAGTTCCGCACGGTCATGCGCAGGTCGTGCACCACGACATTTATGTGATACAGCCGCTGGAGCGGAATCAGGCCCATCTATGGCGTCGCGCCGTATTGGTGGAGCACGCGCACGATTTCTGGCAGCTGCGCCTTCGCCTCGGGCAACCCGCTGCCGCCGCGGCCCGTGTTCAGGGTCGTCAGCAGCATGGGTGTCGAGCCACTGCCGTTCTTACCGTGCACATCGGCACCACCGTCGAGGAGCGCCTTTACCGCGGCGGCGCATCGGGTCCGGACAGCTCGGTGTAGGGGCGCCACGCCGCTCTTGTCGACGGCGTTTGGATCAGCGCCGGCTTCAATCAGACACGTAATAGTCGCCGCTTGCGCGCGTGGATTCCACAGCGGTGACCCAGGGGCGCCGTCGGCGGCGTAGTGAAGGGGCTCGGCGCCGCGGCGATTCCTTGCGCGGACGTCCGCGCCCATGGCGATCAGGTGTTGGACGATCTCGTGCCTGTAGCCGGCCGCGGCTATGTGGAGAGCAGTATCGCCTGCATACAGGTAGTGCCCAATCTCGACCAGGAAGTTCTCCGTAGACGCCTGGCGGGTGGCGCCGTGCTGTGCGCGCTCACCGGTCAACGTCGGGGACGCTTCGAGCAGGCGGAACGCGGCAGCTGTATCGTCGGCGACAATCGCATGCACCAGCCCCATGAATGGCGAGTCGTTGGCAGCCACCGCGGTAGCTTAACCGGGGAACCGCGACCACTACCATTGCTAGCGTGAACGCCAACTCGCTCGAGGCTGAGGTGCGCGAGTGGCTGGTTGATCTGATGCCGCTCGAGCATGCGCCAGCCCACGTGCGGCTGGCGTTTCACGACGCCGCGACGTACGACGCGTCCAGCCAGAGCGGTGGCGCACACGGCACGATTCGCTTGCGGGCGGAGCTCCAGCGGGGCGCCAACGCCGGGTGGGCCCACGCCTGCCTGGAGCTCATCAGCGACCTGAAAGCGATGTGCCCGAACATTTCATGGGCGGATCTGATCGCTCTGGGAGGCGCCGCCGCGATACAGAAATGCGACGGACCAACGATCGAGCTCGGACTCGGTCGCGTCGACGGCGACACCGAAGCGCCTCCGAATCGGCTGCCCGGCGGATTCGAAGATGCCACTTTGCTCAAACGGAAGTTCGCCAGGATGGGTTTGACTGTGCACGATCTGGTGGCGCTGTCCGGCGCGCACGTGCTGGTCACACGCAGCGGCAGTCGTTCACGGACAATCCGTGGAAGTTCTCGAATGCCTACTTCGTGCAGCTCGTCGCGATTGGGCGCAGCGCGGTGCTGGCAACTGATACCGAGCTGCTGCACGATGCGGAGCTGCGGCCGCTGGTCGAGCTGTACGCGCGCGACGAGGCGCGGTTCTTTCAGGATTTCGCCAGGAGCTTTCGGCGGCTGACCTGGCTGGGCAACGACCCTCGACGCGAGTAGCGGTTCGAGCGGCACAATCGCCTGGAGCACAACCGGTATGCGTGGGCTGGTATTCACAGGCAATCGCCACGTGGCGGTGCAGGACTTTCCGGATCCCGTGCCTGGGCCGGGCGAGGTTGTCGTCGGCATACGTGCCTCCGGCATCTGCGGTAGCGACCTGAATCTGTATCGCAAGCCGCAGTTCGAGCGGGCCATCATCTGCGGCCACGAGCCATGCGGGGTGGTGGTCGAGCGCGGGCCCGGGGTCTCAGAACAGCAGGCGCCGGTCGGTCAGCGGGTGATGATCCATCATTACCGCGGCTGCGGCCGCTGCTGGCTGTGCCGCATGGGCTACACCCAGATGTGTGCAAGCGCGGAGGTGATGGGCACGGATATCCACGGGGCCAACGCGCCGTACTTGCTGGCGCCGGTCGGCACGCTGGTCGAGCTGCCTGACGAGCTCTCGTTCGCGGAAGGCGCCGCGATCGCCTGCGGCACTGGCACCGCGTACGCCGCGTTGCGCCGCCTCGCGGTGTCAGGCCGCGACACGCTGGCGATCTTTGGCCAGGGACCGGTCGGGTTGGCGGCGACGCAGCTGGCGGTCGCGATGGGGGCGCGGGTCATCGCCGTCGATCCGGAGGCGGAGCGCCGCAAGCTCGCGGTCGCGATGGGCGCGGAGCACGCCATCGAGCCCGACGCCGCGGTAGAGCGAGTCCAGGAGCTGACACATGGCGAGGGCGCGGACGCCACGCTGGACTGCTCCGGCAATTCCGAAGCGCGGCGCGATTGCGCGCGATCGGCGAGAGCGTGGGGCAGGGCGTGCTACGTCGGTGCGCATGGGATCGCAACGTTTGACATGACGCCAGATGTCATCCACCGCCAACTGACGATGTACGGCTGCTGGACGTTCAACCCGTTGCTGATGGCGGAGTGCGCGCGGTTCGCGGTCGATCGAAACGTACCATTGGGGCGCGTGTTCACCGATACGTTTACGCTGGAGCAGGCGGAGGATGCGTACCGACGGGTGGAGGCACGATCTATGGGTAAAGGCGTATTTGCCTTCGAGGCCGGCTAGTCCCAGGACCAGTTGACCTTGCGGGTGATGAGCTCGCCGTGGACGCTGTCGATCCAGATCGACTGGCTCGACGCCGAACCGTACCCGCCCGAAACGAGGATCTTGAGCCCGTCCCGGTCGGGCACCGAAGGTACAAGCGACTCGTCGTCATCGGGGTCGGCGACGCGAGTCCAGTGGTTCTTGTAGGTGACGGAGAGTCCGCCGGTACGCTTGATATCACGCACCGGTCGCACGGCACGTTCGACGACGTGATCGCGGAACGCCTGCTTGGTCCACCCGGCGCCTGACAGGATTTGCGCTGCTTGCGGATTCAACACCAGCATCTTCTGCGTCGCTGCCCTGAAGTTCCCCAGGTGGCAAATCGAGTCGACGAGGACGAACACGCTATTGTCGAACGTCTGGGTGCCAATTGCAGGCGTGACCTGGTAGTGCGTCACCGATGGAAAGATCGAAATCGCGTTGTCCGGTGGCTGCAGGCCTTCGGTCACGTGAAAGAGCTCCCACGGGTTGCCATCGTCAGGCGGCCGCTCCGCGACCAGGTATGCGTAGCGGCCTGGGTGGCCCATCGTTGCCTGTGACATCTGGCCCGGCCGGCCATAGCCGATGTTCCACAGGATGAGACGGATCGCTCGGCCGATCGTCGCGTTGGCACGATGGCCAGTGCCGGTGAACGCGCCAGCACCGTAGTTGAACCCGAGCTGCTTGACGACCGGTCCGCTGACGATCGCCAGCGGCGCCGGGCCGGCGGTTGTAGCCTGGACCCGCAACAGCTCGAAGCGGGGATCGAGCATCGCCTCGACGGCGGTGACGATGAGCGGCATGTACTCGGGCTTGCAGCCGGCCATGACGGCGTTGATGGCAATTTTCTCGACCGTGGCGATGCCTTCGCCGGGTGGCACGATGCCCACGACGTCGCTCGGATCGCGTCCAAGATAGGCGACCATCGCCTCGACTCTGTCGTCCGTGGGTGGGTAGACGGGCAACCCGTCGGTCCAACCCTGCTCGTAGGCGAGCTCGATGAACGCGTTCAGGTCTTCGAGCTCGTGCACGCTTGATCGGAGCTTCACCGGCCGACATTGAGCAGCAGCGGCGCGGCCTGTTCGGCGACCGCGCACGCCTTCCGCTCGAGCTGCTCAGGGGTCTCCTCGTTGGCGAGGTCGCGCGGGTAGATCAGCAGTGGCGCGTCGGGCATCCCGACCTGATTCGCCGCCATGTGCGCGAGGCGACGGAATGGCTCGTGAACGAGGGCCACCGCTGGCACGCCCGCTCGGATGACGTTGACCGTGTCACGCACGGTCGCTGTTGTGCAGGACCCTCAACCACCGACGCCGACGAGGACGAAATCTACCTGACTGGCGAACACGTCGATTTGCTCAGTGGTGGCCACGTTCCACGTGCTGGCCTTGTACAGGCGCTGGACGGACGCGGGATGGAACGTTAGCTCAGCCATGCGTTCGAACGCTGGCCAGAACTTCTCGGATGAGGCGTGTTGACTCCACAGCAGACCCATGCGAGTGCCGTGCAGCGATTCGAGTCGGCGGATCCGTTTGCCCTCGGGTGGCGTGGCTATGTCCGCGCGCGGATCGCGAACCCTGAGCGTCATGGCGTCAGTCTACGCCCGGGGCGCAGTGCGCATGACTTCGTTCAACTGACTGGTGTCCAGTGCGGATTCTGTCTCGTACAGGAAGCACGCCGCGGCACGCGTGGGGTCGAGGCGGTACAGCGGCGGCACGTGATCGCCACACACTGGCATCACGTATGGGCAGCGGTCGGCGAACGAACAGCCCGACAGAAAGTGGTCGGGGGTGTGGACGCTGGGGACAATCGGCGTATCGACCTCGGTGCTGCCATTGATCGCTTCCGACCGAACGTTGATGGCGCCCCACTGATGCTCCGGATTCGGTTCCGGCACGGAGTTGATCAGCAGCTGCGTATAGGGGTGGCGGGGCTGCCCAACCACCAGCCCGACATCGCCAGCCTCGGCGACCGCGCCGCGATACAGGACGATGATGTTGTCGCTGATCTGATAGGCGGTCGTCAGATCGTGGGTGATGTACACGATGGACATGCCGTACTCGCGATTCAGCTCGCGCAAGCTGTCCAGAATTGTCGCCCGCAATGACGCATCGACCATCGACACCGGCTCATCGGCAATGATCAGCCGCGGCCGGATCAGGACTGCCCGAGCGACCATGATGCGCTGGCGCTGTCCACCGCTCAGCTGGTGCGGATAGCGGCCCAGCGTTTCCTCGGGCCGCAGACCCACTGCGCGGAGTGAATCTTCAATCAGCGCGTGGCGAGCCTGGGGCGAGCTGGCGAGCTTGAACCACCCGATGGGCGCTTCGAGCACGTGCTCCACGCGATAAAACGGGTTGTAGACCTCGTACGGGTCCTGAAAGATCATCTGTACATCGCGCAGGAACGAACGCCGTCCCTCGCCCGCGAGCCGGCGAATGTCCGTGCCCTCGTACAGCACCTCACCGGTCGTCGGACTGGCCAGGCCGAGCAGCAGCCGCGCCAGGGTTGTTTTGCCGCTGCCGCTTTCACCGACGATGGCAGTGATCGTGGGTGGGCTACTGTCGACCGAGAACGAGAAGTGGTCGAGCGCGACGGTCACGCGTTTGGCGAACAGCCCGCCGCCGAACACTTTCGAGACCTGGCGCGCCTCGAGCAGCGCGCTCATGAGGCCTGCAGCGCCATCACACGCGGCGGCGGAGACGCGGATTGGCGAACTCGTCGAGTCCGACCGCCATCATGAATAGCCCAGTGAACAACACGATGATGATGATGATCGGTGGCAGCCACCACCACCACCACGAGTTGATGATCGCCGCGTAATAGATCACCCAGTACAGGGTCATACCGAGGGTCAGCGAATCGAACGAGCCAAGGCCGAGGACTTCCAGCCCGATCGATGCGAGGACGGCCGCCGAGACCGAGCCGACGAGTGACGCGACGATGTACGGCATCAGGTTGGGCAGCACCTCGGTGACGATGATCGCCCACGTCGGCGCACCCGACAGGCGCGCGACGTCGATATAGGCGCGTTCGCGCGCCGACAGCACCTGGGCGCGGATCACGCGCGCCGGGAACAGCCACGCCAGCGCGGCGACGACCATGATCATCTGTGGGATCGATAAGCCGCCCCTGACGTTCATCGCCAGCGTGACCAGTACCATCAGTCCGGGGATGGTCAGGCCGATGTCGACCACGCCCTTGATGAAGGCGTCGGCAACGCCGCGATAAAAGGCTGCTACGAGCGCCAGGATGGTGCCGATAGTGACGCCTATCAGCCCGGCGATCAGCCCGATTTCGAGCGTCTGTGGCGTGCCGATAACCATCACCGCGAGCAGATTGCGGCCCTGTTTGTCGCTGCCCAACGGCAAGCTCGGCGACGGCGGTGCGAGCGGGCGCGTCGACAGTGGGCGGGCCTTGTCGACATCGACGATGAAGTGGCCAATGACGACGAAGGCGAGCAGGGCGGCGATCAAACAGATGCCGACAACGAGCTCAGGGTTGCGGCGCAGATAGCGCAGCGTGCCGACGGTAATCTCCCCGAGGCGACTGCCGCGACTACTCCAGCGAGGGAGCGCCTGTTCGCGCGCGACTGTGGCCAGGGTGCCTATCTCCTCGCGTAGGTGATGCGTGGGTCGAGCACCGGGTAGATCAGGTCCAGGATCAACGTCGCCAGCCCGATGGCCACGATGATGATGAACACCACTCCCTGAATCATGTTGAAGTCCGAGGCGCGAATCGACTGATACAGCAGGCTCCCCACGCCGGGATATTGAAAGATGACCTCGACCAGCACCGCGCCGGAGATGATGTTGCCGAGGGCGAGCGCGAGCGCCGTGAGCTGCGGAAGCAACGCATTGCGAATCGCGTAGCGCAAGAAGATTGTCCGACCGCGCAGTCCCTTGGCTTCCGCGAACAGCAGGTAGTCCTCACCCTGCGTGCTGACCATCAGGCCGCGCATGCCGAGTGTCCAGAACCCGATCGAGGCCAGGATGATCGACAGCGCGGGCAGGATCGAGTGGTAGACCATGTTGAGGATGATCCTGGGGTCCCACGCCGGGAGCAGTCCCTGGTCGAAGCCACCGGCCAACGGGAACCACTTGAGCTGGAAGCCGAGCAGGTAGATCAGCAGCAGCCCGAGCAGGAAGAACGGGATCGCGCTGAGGGTAAGGATCGGCGCCAGGATGAAACGCAAAACGCGCGGCGCATTGGGTTGTGTCAGGAACGCCCCGAGGACACTGCCCAGCGTCCAGGCCAGGAGCGTGGTCACGCCCAGCAGCGTGATCGTCCACGGCATCGAGCGCCAGATGATGTCGATTACCTTGGTCGGGTAGGACGACATCGAGAAATTGAATTCGAAGCGCAGCGTGTCGCCGAGATAGCTCAGATACTGGTCGAAGAGCGGCCGATCGAGGCCGAAGCGTTTGTCGTACTCGGCGATCATCTCGCGCATGCCGACCTGGCTGTTGCCGCCCATCGCCGCCTGCGCGACGAGCTGCGCGCGGACGGGGTCCTGACCGCCGAGGCGGGGCAGGAAGAAGTTGACCGTGCCTGCCAACCACAGGATCAGCAGGAACATGCCGGCACGTTTGATCAGGTAGTCGGGCCGCATTCCAGCTTCAGCCGCCGGGTCGAGGGCCGGGTAGCTCCCCAGCCCCCGACGTCAGCGTGTCTATGCGCTCGCTGGCTGCAGCTTGTGCACGATGAGCCCGGGCGTGAGATGGAAGAAAGCGGTGTTGACGTACGGGTTCTGCGCGTTTGGCCAGCCGACCCAGTACGTCTCGTTGGTGGGTAGGCGATGGTAGCCCTGCTCGATCATGATGTCGGGCAGCGCCGGCAGCCACAGCGACATGGCCTGGACCCAATTGTCGACCATGTGCTGCGTCTCGGTTGGGCTGGTCCGATAGGTGTCGTCGACGATGGCGTCATACTCGGGGCTGTTCCACAGCGAGAAGTTGACCTGATGGCCGCCCGGAATCGCTTCCGAGGACGACTGGTACAGGCGCAGCGTGTAGAACGGGTCCGGTCCATACGAGCCGCCATGGCCAAACAACGCCATGGTGTAATCGCCGACCGAGAAGCGATTGAAGAAGTTCGGCGGCTCGGAGTAGTTGGCCGAGATGCCGCCTTGCTTGAGCTGCTCGACCAGCACTGGCCCGACCGACGTGAAGTCGAAGAAGCTCGTGATGTCGAACTCCATCTTAGTGCCGTCCGGCGCGATCCAGATGCCGTCGGGGCCCTTGGTGAAGCCCTTGAACTGCAGGATGCTGTCAGCCTTAGACGGGTTGTATTCGAGCGTGTTGTATTGCTGCAGCAAGGGCTGGGTGGCGTCGTAGAACATCTGGGTGCCCGGGTACTGCGGCAGCGGCAGCGCGGCCGTGCTCGCGGCACCTGCCCAGGCGAAGTCGACGATCTGATCGCGATTGATGTAATTGCTGATCGCCCAGCGCACGTCGGCGTCGGCGGTCGGACCGGTGTGCGTGTTCACGTACAGGGAGTGTGGCCACCAGTCCTGGTAGCCGAACGGCGCCTGCTGACCCGCCCACGTCGTCACCTTCGGGTTCTGGGCGAACACCGTCGGGAATGTCGTCGGCTGGATGCCCGTGGTGATGTCGAACGCGTTCGAGATGATGCCCTGGGCCAGGTTCTGCTCACCTGGGTCGGGCAGGTACACGATGCGCTGGACCTTCGGCATCGGCAGCCCGGCGGCAGTGCCCCACCAGTTGTCGCGCAGGTCCATGATCTTCTGGTCGGGCGCCGCGTAGACGACCTTCCACGGGCTGGTCGTGACCGGCCAGTCCTTCGACACGTCGAAGTGCGGGAACGACGAGATGTCAGCGTTGGTCTGCTTCTCGAAAATGTGCTTGGGCATCATGTAGATGCCGATGTCGTACTTGTAGGCGCTGTACTCGAAGAAGCGCGGCGCGGGGATCGAGAAGTTCAACTGGACTGTCTGCGGGTCGATGACTTGCGCCGACTGCAGCACTTGCTGGACGTCGACACCCCAGCGCGCTTTGGCGCCGACTTTGAGCAATTCGTTGTAGGTGAAAGCGACATCGTCGGCCGTAAACGGCACGCCGTCGCTCCACATCGCCTCTTTGCGTGTTTTGATCGTGAGCGTCTTGTAGTCAGGCGAATACTGATATGACTCGGCCAACCACATGGTCAGCTTGTCTTCGTACGCGCTGTAGAACGCCAGTGGCTCGCACACGAACTGCGAACCGAGCTGGTGGTTGGCGGTCGGGATGAACGGGTTCCACAGCTGGTCTTCGATGAACTTGCCCTGCGTACCACCGCGGACAGTGACCAGCGTCTGGTTGCGTGGCACCTGCTTCAGGCCGACCACCTGGGCGGCCGCGACCTGTCGGGTAGACGCCACGGGCGCACCCATGACGGCGCCAGGCACCGCGATTGCCGCGAGTGCCGCGGAACCAGTGATCAACGCGGCCCGCAGGAATTGTCGACGGTTCATGCCTGAAGTGGACCTCACCTGCTCGTCCATGCACACTCCTTGATTTGCCGGTGCAACCCGGCGGACTTCGACAAGCGCGCGGCACCCCTCCCATAGCGGGCCGAGGCCGAGGTTACGTACGGCCTGTGACGGGTGTCAAACGAGGGTCGAGCAAGGGGTAGGCAAGGTCGAGCAGCAGGGTCGCCAGCGCGATCGAGACGACGATGATCAGCACGATGCCCTGCTCGAGCAGGTAGTCCCTGGTCAGCACTGCCCGCAACAGCAAGCCGCCCAGGCCGGGGTAGCGGAACACTGCCTCGACCAGGAGCGCCCCGGACACGATCTGGCCGAGCGCGAGGCCGAGTCCGGTGACCTGCGGCAGCAGCGCGTTGCGAATCGCGTAGCGCACAAAGATGGTCGATGCGCGCAAGCCCTTGGCGTCGGCGAAGAGCATGAAGTCCTCACCATCCAGCGACACGATCAAGCTGCGCATGCTGATGCCCCAGGTGGCGATAGACGCGAGCACGATCGACAGTGCTGGCAACGCCGCATGCTGCATGACATTCAGCCCGAACGCTGGCGACAGATCGGGCATGATCCCCAGCTCGTACCCGCCGCCGATGGGAAACCAGCGCATGCGAAAGGCGAGCACGTAGAGCAGCAGCATGCCCGTGATGAAGTACGGCGCGGCGCTCAGCATCATCAGCGGCGGAAACACCAGGCGGGCAATGCGCGCGTGTGAAGGCAGCGCCAGCGCAGCCCCGAGCAGCGTGCCGAGCGCCCACGCTAGCAGCGAGGTCGTGCCCAGCAGCGCCACCGTCCACGGCAGAGCCGCGGCGATCACGTCGGCGACGCGACCGGGATAGCTCGACAGCGAATAGCTCAAGTCGAGATGCACCAGGTCATTCAGGTAGGCCGTGTACTGTGCCCAGATCGGTTGATCGAGGCGCAGCTCGCGCGCGATGCCACCGCGCGGGCGTGACACTTCGGGGGTGGCAATACGGGGCAGGATGAAGTTGACCGTCAGAGCCAGCCACACGACGAGCACGAACGTGGCGCACCGCCGCGCCACATAGCCCCAGGTCACGCCGGGCCGATGTCGATGACCGCTTTGATCTGACCCGGCACACGCTCGAAGGCCAGATCGACCTGGTGCATGCCGAAGGTGTGGGTGATCAGGCTCTCCACGGCGCCTGGATACCTGGCGCGTACGGCGGTCAGATCGGCGACCGCGGCGCGCCAGTCGTCGGTATTGGCATTGACGCTGCCCAGCAGCGTCAGGTTGCGTCCGACCATCGCTCCGAAGGCCGCGGCCTGAATCGGCACCGCCTTTCGCTCAGCCACGCCGCCGACAAGATCGAGCACGCCGTTCGGCGCCAGCGCGCCGAGCATGCCCACCGACAATTCGACGGCCCCGGTCGCTTCGATAATCGCGTCGAAGGCACCGAGCCGGGCCTGCGGTTCCTCGAGGTTGACCTCGCGAAGTTGCACGTAGTTTGCCCCGCAGCCGGCGGCGAGGGCCTCGGCAGCGCCGCCGGCAGGCTGCCGCGCCAGCACCCAGCTGGGAATGTCGCGGATGCGGAGGGCGAGGACGGCCAGCAGGCCGATGGGACCACTCCCGGTGACCAATGCTCTTCGGAGTTCGCTGCCGGGCAGATGCGCACGGGCGTTGCCGATGCGCCGCAACGCCTTTTCGGGCGTGGTCAAGGACTCCACCAGCGGCGCGACCGCGGCCAGGTCTTCGGGTACAGGCACCAGGTGCTCTTCGCGTTCGACGATGCGCTCGGCGAGGAACCCGTGCAGTCCGACGATGCCGCGTTCGCGGATGCGACCCGTGAAGCACAGGTCAGCCTGGTTGGCCAGACACGCTGGGCACTCACCGCAGCCGCGCCGCACGGTGGGCACGACCAGATCGCCTGGCTTCAGCGAGTGCACGGCGCTGCCGACCGATTCGACCCGCCCGACTGCCTCGTGGCCCATGACCAGGTAGTCGTCGCCAGCCGGCAGCGCCCGCGCCCCCCCAATACCCTGGCTCATCACGTGTCGATCGGTGCCGCACACGCCGACGCGCAGCATTCGCACGACAACTTGTTGGGGATCGGCGATGGACGGCTCGGGAATGTCCGCGAGCCAGGCGCGGCCGGCGCCAGGACGAGTGACCAGTGCACGCATCACTGCCTCTAATACGCGATTTGCACCTGCGTCCGCTCGCGCGCGGCGTTGGCGATGGCGTCGCAAATCACGGCTGTTTTGTAGCCATCGTCGAAGGTCGCGCCATCGGGAGCGATGCTGCCACCCCTGGCGATGGCCTCGAAGAGATGCGCGAACTCGTGCACAAAGGTGTGCTCCCAGCCAATGATGTGGCCGCTCGGCCACCAGTGCTTCATCAGCGGATGCCGCTCTGGATCGGTGATCAGCACATCGGTGTAGCCATCTGATCCGGAGCACACGGCAAGCTCGTTCAGGTGTTCGAGGTTGAAGCGCAGCGAGCCGTTCGAGCCGTTGATCTCGATGACCAGACCGTTCTTGTGGCCAGTCGCCACGCGCGACGCTTCGAGCGTGCCGACGGCGCCCGAAGCAAACTCGACCGAGGCGGCGAAGGCATCGTCGACGTCGACTGTGCCGCCAGGCCGCTCAGTAGTAAAGGTTTTCAGCGTCGCGCTGACGTTCTTCGGCTCGCCGACGAGAAAGCGAGCCAGGTCGACGACGTGCGAACCCAGGTCACCGAGTGCCCCGCTGCCAGCCGTCGCACGATTCAAGCGCCAGGTGTGGGGGACGCTGGGGCTCGATAACCAGTCCTGCAGGTAGCGCGCCCGAAAGTGGTAGATCGTGCCCAGCGTGCCGCCGGCGATCAGATCGCGCATATAGCGAACGGCCGGCACGAAGCGGTAGTTGAAGGCGACCATGTGGACGACGCCCGCGCGCTTCACTGCCTCGAGCATGCTCCTGGCTTCGGCGGCGCTGCGCGCCAGCGGCTTCTCGCACAGCACGTGTTTGCGCGCTTCGGCGGCGGCAATACACGCCTCCGCGTGCACATCGTTCGGCCCACCGTTGTCGACCAGGTCGACGGCCGGGTCGGCGATCAGGTCGCGCCAGTCGGTGTACGCCGTTGCATAGCCGTAGCGTGCCACGGCTTCTCGCACGGCTGCCTGGTTGCGCCCGGCAATCGCCTGCAATCGAGGCATTGCCGGCGTTGGATAGATCATGTACGACAGCGTCTTGAGGGCGTTGGTATGCGCCTTGCCCATGAATGCGTAGCCGATTACGCCGACGCCAATTTCGGGTGCTGAGCTCACCTGCACAGTGCATGGTTACCGACTCGTTTCTTCCAGGCAACTCGCGCGCGCTGGCCAACGCGCTGTGCGCGTTCGTGCTGATCGGCCTGTGCTCGGCGGCGCCCGTAGCCGCGGCGCCTGACTGGGACCCCGCCCCGGCGATTGCCGCCTACACCGCGGCCGTCAACGCGCACGACCTGCCGGCCGCGTTGGCGTTGTTCGACCAGTATGGCTCGGCGACCGACATTCGCGGCCGCCACTACGAGGGCCCGGCCAGCCTGACCGAGTTTCTGCTGGCGACGGGCTTCAGTAGCCCCGACGCACACATCCAGACCGTCGGGGTACACATCGTTGGCAACCGTGCAGTGTGGACGTACGTGTGCTCGTGCCAGACAGAGCCGATCGAAGTGCGGATGGTGATGAACCAGAACAAGATCAGCGTCTTCGCGATCATGCCGCCGCCGGCCGCGCCGCTTCGCAAAGCCGCGGCCAGGCCGGTGCCGTGGCCTGTCGGGATAGCGCTGGCTGGCATCTTGGCGTGCGTCTTCACGGTCGTCACGGGCACCTTCCTGGTCCGCCGCCGCGCCCGCCCAGCAGCGGACGCGGAGCCCCACGGACAGTTGCTCACCGCGCTCGCCCTCGCGCGCCCACGCACCCGCGCACGCTAGCTCAGGACGGGTTGCCAGTCGAAGTCCTGGTCGAGTGGGTAGATCGGCCGCGTGACTTGCGTGAAAGGCAGCCGATGCAGGTTCAGGTCCGAGCAGCCAGGGCTCAGCGCCAGGATCTCGCGCGGCGCGATGTCCCGTAACTCGGGGAACAGGTAGCCCAGCTTTACCACCACCAGGCGATGCGCGAGCGGATCGACGCCTGCGCTCTGGAAGTCAGCCAGTGTGTAAAACGCCCGCCGCTGGGCGGGGATGAGGATCCACAGCCCACCCACTCGCAAGGTGGCGATGGCTACGCCGCGCTGCCCGGGCGTGGGGCGAAACAGATGCTCGACCACGCCAGTGACCGTCACCGGCGGCCCGTGCGTGGTATCGAGTTTGCCGCCCAGGCTCAGCGTTAGCGTCGCACCGACGCCCGCCGCGGCGCACGCTTGATATGCCTCGGCGTCGCACATACCGGCCACAACCGCGTCGGGAACCTGCCGCGCCAGCAGTCGCGACAGGAAATACGGGACGTCGCCGGTGGCGCCGGCGGTTGGATTGTCGCCGGTGTCGCTGATAAAGACGGTGTCGCGCGCGGCGAGGGAGCGGTCGATCGCCTCGTCGACGCTTGGCGCAACCTCCATGGGGATCTGGAACGCGGCTCGCTCCGCCCACATCGCAGCCGCCAGTCGGGCCGCCGCTTGCCGCGCCATCGGGAGCGCCGCCTCGTCCTCCGCAAAGACCGTGACGCTCGCTCCTGAGTGTGCGGCGTCGGCCCAGCCGAATCCGACCAGCATCTCGACGGCGAGGATCCCTGGCTGTTGTTCGACCTGAGATGCTTGGCGCAGCAGCGAGTGCATCGGCTCCGCGTCGGTCGTCGCGTTTTCACCGGGCAGCAGCAGCGGCAATCGCACGAACGCCGGCCGTGGGCGCTGGCGCGCCTCGAGCGCGTGCATCAGCCTGGTGGCTGCGCGGTGGAACGTCTCGGGAATGTCGCGGTGGGGCGCGGTCCGATAACCGGCCCACACGTCGACGGTGCTGGCGAACTCGTCGGTCACGTTGGCGTGCAGGTCGACGCGGGCCGCGATCAGGGTGTCTGGCCCGACCAGTGCGCGGACCTCGCGCACGAGATCGGTTTCGCCACTGCCCAGGTGCTCGACCAGCATCGACCCGTGTAACACGAGGCACACGCCGTCGACCTCGCCGGCTGTCCGCAGGGCGTCGAGGATCTGGCGCCGCAGGTCGAGGTAGGTCGCCCGCTCGACCGGACCGCCCGGCGTGTGGCTCTGGGCGACCAGCAGCGGGACGGGTTCGAAGCGCAGGTGGGCGACGGCGTCGGCGACGCCTGGAAACTCGAGCACTTCGACGCCGCGCCAGACGTCGAAATCGGCCAGCGTGGCCTGGATGGGCGCGAAGGTCAATGCCTCGTGGGCGATCCCGCCAATGGCGATGCGCATGCTCGCGCCAGCGTAGCGGGCGTCGGAGCCCCGGCGCGGATGTCATGCACGGGGTTGACATCACCTGCAGCGTTCGTAGAATCACCAGTCATTCAGATGTCTGACAACCCAGCTGCTGCCGCCGAGGTGCTGCCGGTGCGGGCGCCGCTGGTCAGTCAGACCGCCGCCGCTATTCGTGCTCGGATCGAGGCTGGCAAGTGGCAGCTCGGCGACCAGCTGCCGAGTGAGCCGCAGCTGGCGAGCGAGCTGGGCATTTCGCGCGGCACCCTGCGCGAATCGGTCCGCCTGCTCATCTCCAATGGCCTGCTCGACCGGCGACATGGCGTCGGCACGTTCGTCTCACGCGTACCCACCCCCAGCATCGACCGCGGCATCGACGAGCTGTTCGGCGCAAGCGACGCGATTGCGCAGATGGGGTATGCGCCGACCACTGGCGCGTGCCGCGTCGAGCTGCTCGCTGCGCCCGAGGTGGTGGGCAGTGAGCTGCGGCTCGCCCGGGCTACCGCGGTCTGCCACATCGAGCGCGTTCGCCTGGCCGATGGCCGCCCGGTGATGCTGTGCGACGACTACATCGACGCCCGTGTGCTGCGCGACCGCGATGTCGGACTGGACCAGGTGGAGCAGCAGATCAAAGCGCGTGGTGGGTCGCTGTACACATGGCTCGGGCACGATCTGGGACTGCCGATCGACACGGCCCTGGCGCGCATCGAACCGGTCGTTGCCACGGCCGAGGCCGCCGACGTCCTGCGCGTGCCCGCCGGGTCGGCACTGCTGCGGCTACGCCAGACCCATTTCGGACCAGACGGAGCGGAGGTGCTGTATTCCGAGAACCTCCACAACAGCCAGCTGATGCACTTTCACGTCGTCAGGCGGCGCGCTCGGCCGCCGTTTTGAGCGCCGGGAAAGGAGGATTCGTTTAGCAGGCTGATGAAAAATCCTTCGACAAGCTCAGGACGACCCTTCGACAGGCTCAGGGTGAGCGGAGCCGTTCGTAGCCGCTCATGGTGAGCTTGTCGAACCATCATGGTGAGTTTAAGCAGTCGAATCCAGAGCGGGGACCGCTCGTTCATCAGCCTTTTTTGAGAACCGTGCTCTGAGAAAGCAGCCTGCTGTTGCTTCACGAGAGCGTTCGTCATCGGGGAAGTTGCGAATGCAAATTGATTTTCTCGCCAATGTCCTCGGCGGGGAGGGTCCGCTCCACTCACTGTTGATCGTCCTGGCGCTGCTGGGCATGGTCCTGGCGGTGCTGATCTGGGCGATGGAGTTCTCGGGCTGGACCATCAGTCGCCATGGCTTCGTGCGCAACAACGTCCCGTGGAACTCGACCACGATTGCGTTGATTGCCATCTCGGCCGCCATTTACATTGCCGGCCGACCGATCCAGTTTCAGTTCATTCCAGGCATCGGCGGCTTCAATCCAACGCTGTCGCTGGCGCCCATCTTCGCCACGTTGTTCGGACTGCCCGGCGCGATCGGCGTCACCTTCTCGATGCCGATCGGCGACGCGATCTCCGGAGCGCTGACACTCGGCTCAGTGGCCGGCTTCCTGTCGCACACATTTGTCACCTGGCTTCCGTACAAAATGGTCAAGACGCCGGACTTCAAAATCCTGGCCGCGGTGGTGAGCTACTACCTGTGGGCGATCATCGTTGGCCCGATTATCCACGCGATCATCATCCCCGGCTGGCTCGACTTCACGCACGTGGTACCGACTGCCGTGGCCTGGGGTGGCGTGACGCCGGCCATCCTGCTCAACCATGGCCTCACTTCGGGCATCGTCGCCGCCATCCTGATGCCGATCCTGTACCCGGTGGTAAAAGCGCGCGGCCTGTACTGGAAGGATCGCTACCTCCCCGCGGGCCAGGAGAAAGAGAAGCAGCCCGCCGTGACGAGCGCGCGCCCGGCCTGACGCTCGGACGGGACGAACGTGCTCGACAGCGCGGCTGCGCGTGCTGCACCGCTCGAACCAACAGCAGGCGACACGGACGCGGCTAGCCGGGAAGTGGCGATCCGCGTCCGCGACCTGCGGTTTCGCTACCCCGGTGTAGCGCGCGAGGCGCTAGCCGGCATCAGCCTGGATGTCGCTCGGGGCGAGTTTCTGGGCATCACCGGTCCGTCCGGTGCTGGCAAGAGCACGTTGTGCCTGTGTTTGAAGGGTCTGGTGCCGGCCGGCGAGTTCAGCGGCAGTATCGAGGTCGCCGGCCGCACGGTCGGGCCCGCGTCGCCCTACATCGAGGGCAGCGCGCTGGTGTTTCAGAATCCCGAGACACAGATCATTGGTCTGACGGTGGCGGAGGATCTGGCATTCGGGCCGGAGAACCTGCAACGCGACCCGGCCTGGATTCGCTCCGCGATCCCGGCGTACCTGGACCAGGTCCGCCTGGGTGACTACCTGAACAGCGATACCTATCGCCTGTCGGGTGGCCAAAAGCAGCGGCTGGCAATCGCCGATGCGCTCATCCTCGAACCCGAAATCCTGATTCTCGACGAGCCAACATCGGAGCTCGATCCGATTGGCAAGGACGAAGTGTTCGAAGTGCTCGAGCGATTGCGGAGTGAGCGCAGCATCACCGTCATCATGGTCGAGCATGCTGCCGAGCAGTTGGCGGAGATGGCGGATCGCATCGTCCTGATGCAGGACGGCCTGGTGGTCGACCAGGGTCCGCCGGACGACCTGTATCGCAATCCACTGCTGTTCCATCGACCCGACGCGGAGCGTTCACCGCAGATCAGCCAGGTGCTGTTTCAGCTCATGCGGGCTGGTCTGCTGACGGAGGATGACCTCACCGCTCGCGAAGAACTGGGCGTAGCACGATTGCGGACCTTGCTGCAGCGAGCACGGGTGGTCCAGAGTGCCTGAGGGTGCGGCGATCGAGGTCAGCGACCTGGTCTTCCGCTATACACCCGGTGGCGCGGACGTGTTGCGCGGTGTCAACCTGCGCATCGAGCACGGCGAGTTCGTGGCGCTCATTGGGCAGAACGGCGCGGGCAAGACGACGCTGGCGAAGCACTTCAATGGTTTGCTCAAGCCAACCAAGGGCACAGTGCGGGTCATGGGTCGCGACACGCGCGCGGTGCCGGTGGCCGCGATGGCGCGCGAGGTGGGGTACGTCTACCAGAACCCGGATCACCAGATCTTCGCCCAACGCGTGCGCACCGAAGCGGCGTTTGGCCCGCGCAATCTCGGGTTGAGCGCGACCGAGGTGGCACGCCGCGCGGATGAAGCCTTGTCACTGGTCGGACTGCAGGACCATGCGGACGACTTCGCATTCTCGTTGGGGCGCGGGCAGCGGCAGAAGCTGGCGGTCGCATCGGTGCTGGCGATGGAGCCGCGCGTACTGGTGATCGACGAGCCGACCACCGGGCTGGACCAGGCGGGCGCGAACGGCATCCTGGATTTGCTGTCGAAGTGGAACACCGAAGGGCGCACGATCGTCGCGATCACGCATGACATGAGTCTGGTGGCGGAGCGCATTCCGCGGACGATCGTAGTCAATGATGGCGCCATCCTGGCCGACGGACCGACGCGCACCGTCCTCTCCGACGCCACGCTGTTGCGGAGCGCTTTCCTGCGACCGCCGCAAGTGACGCGGATTGCGCAGCGGCTGGCAGATCTGGGCATCCCGCCCGACGTGTTGACGGTCGCGGAGCTGTACAGCCAGATAGCCACGCGCGTGAAGAGTGGCTGATGCCAGTCGGCTACAGCGTCTACGTGGATCGGCCGTCCTACATTCATCACCAGCTTGACCCGCGCACAAAGCTGGCGGCGCTCGGCGCGGTGTTCGTGCTGGCGCTGGCGTTCAATCACCCAGCGGTGCTAGGCGGCCTGGTGCTCCTGGTGCTCCTCATCGGTCGGCTGGCACAGGTGGGCTGGCGGAGTATGGCGCCGTTCCTGGCGGGCGGCGTGTGGTTCATCGTCCTGGGTGTCGCAATCTGGCCGTTGTACGTGCGCGGGGGCGCCGCACTGTTCACGCTGGCCGGTCAGACCATCACACTCGACGGTCTGCTCTTCGGACTGGCCATGGGTCTGCGGGTGGCGCTGATGGTTACCGCGGCCGGTGTATGGATGATGACCACGTCGCCGCAGAAGCTGACCGTTGGACTGCTCCACCTTGGGTTGCCATACAAAGCGGGCGTGGCCATGACGGCCGCAATTCGCTTCGTGCCACTGCTCAACGCGGAGCGTGCGACCATCGCCGAAGCGCAGCAAGCGCGCGCGCTCGACCTGCGCAAAGGCAACCCGCTCGGCCGAGCGATCAAGTCCGTCGCGATCATCGGTCCGTTGTTCATCCGCGCCATCGACGTCGCGCAGGGTCTGGCAGTGGCGATGGACGCGCGCGGGTTCGGCGTGCGTGACGGACGGACCTCGATCATCGAGCTCCGATTGACGCGCGCGGATCGGCTGGTGATGATCGGCCTGCTCGCGGCCACGATCGTGGCAGTGGTGCTGCGTGTAGTGGGGATTGGCCTGATCACGCGGGACTACCTGTGAGCACGCGGGCGAAGGCGATGGACCTGTGGATCCTGGGCAACCTGACGATCGACGACCTGGTGCTGGCCGATGGCACGACGCACATGGGCATGTGCGGCGGAAATGGCATCTACGCCGCGCTTGGCGGGCGGGTGTGGTCGGAGTCGGTGGGGCTGTCCGCGCGCATCGGACCGGACTTTCCGAGGACGCACATTCGCACGCTGGAGGACGCCGGACTGCGTCTCGCTCTTTCGGAAGTGGAGGCGCCGACGATTCACAGCTGGGCGCTGTACGAGTCGGCGGACCGGCGGCGGTTCATCAACTGGCTGGACTCCGGCTCGCATCTCGAGCAGTCATTGCTGCCCCCGGAGGTTCCGGCCGATGCCTGCCAGGTGCGTGTGTGTCACGTCGCGCCGATGCCGCTCGAGGTGCAGGCGAAGCTGGTGCGCCACCTTGCGGTGCGAGGGCCGCTGGTGTCGCTCGACCCGCACGACGAATACATCGCTGGCGCCGAGGACACCTTGCTGCAGCTGCTAGGATGCGTCGACGTGTTCCTGCCCAGTCGGCAGGAGGCGGCGCTGCTATACGGTCGCGATGACCCTATAGCGGCCGCGCGCGCATTCGCCGCAGCTGGTCCGCGCGTGGTGGCAATCAAGCTCGGGGTCGATGGCAGTCTGGTGCTGGCACCGGGTTTTGACGACGCCGTGCACATCGGATGCGCGCCGGTGGACGCGGTTGACCCGACGGGCGCTGGCGACGCGTATTGTGGGGCGTTCTGTGCGACCTACGCGCAGTCAGGCGATCCGATCGAGTCGGCCCTTCGGGCGACCGTCGCAGCCTCGCTGATTGTCGAGCAGCCGGGCGCCCTGTCGGTTCTGCCCTTCGATCGCACGCTCGCCGAGCAACGATTGACGTGCCTGAGAAACACCCTCCAACCCCTCAGAACGGAGAACCAGGACGCATGCGCATGGAGAAGCGCGAGCTAAAGTGGGACAACATGCTGGCGGGCATCACCGCCCAGCCGGAGTATCTGCGCGGCGGCGCGGCGCGTGCGCTGCACGCGGCTGCGACTGACCTAGCGCTCCGCATTCCGTCGCGCATTTACCTGGTCGGGTGCGGCGATTCGCACTACTGCGGGCTGGCGACACGCTTCGCCTTCGAGCGCTGGTCCGGGATACCAACCGAGGCACTGGAGTCCCTCGAGTTCTCGCGATATGCGGTTGAGAGTGCGCCGTCGGATGCGCTGGTTGTTGCGGTCTCGAACTCGGGGCGCGTGGTGCGGACGATCGAATGCGCGCAAGTGGCGCGTGAGCGGGGCATTGCCACGTTGGGCGTGACGTATCACGCGGACAGTCGGCTGGGGCAGACGGCAAGCATGGTGCTGCCGTGGACGTATGCGGATGTCGGCTTCGGGCCAGGCACGTTGTCGTATACGGCGTCGCTGGTGGCGCTGTATGCGCTGGCGGTTTGCCTGGGCGAGATGACAGGTCGACTGACATCGGGTTCGCAGACCCTGGAGGCGATCGCGGCGAGTGGCGATGCTGTGTCGGCGACGATCGAGGCGTCGCTCGAGCCCGCGGAGCGAGTCGCGGCTGCGCTGAGCCCCGACGGCTTGATCTGCATCATCGGCGGTGGTCCGAACTACGCCACGGCGCTGTTCGGTATGGCCAAGTTCATCGAGGCAGCCGCCTATCCCGCGGTCGGGCAAGAGCTGGAGGAGTGGGCGCACGAGCAGTACTTCTGCACGCGTCAGGGCACCAGCACGCTGGTGATTGCACCTCCGGGCAAGGGCGTCGACCGTGCGCGTGAGCAGCTTCAGGCAGTGCGCGACATGGACGGCTACGGCGTGGCGGTGTGTGACTCCAGTGACGAGGAGACGGCTGCGCTGGCGGATGCCGTGTTGCCGGTGCGGGGTGGCGATGAGCTGTTGTCACCGCTTGTGACGGCGGTGCCACTGGAGCTGCTGGCGCTGCGCTTCGCCCAGCGGCTGGGCCGAACGATGCTCGGCTTCGACGATGACCGGCGGCGGGCGGTGAACTTCCGACAGATCTTTGGCAGCAGCGACGACATCGTCGCGGCGGGAGTCTCCAACAATGCCGAATAACGCTGCCTTCGACCTGGCGATAAATGGCGGGACGGTCGTGCTGCCAAATGGTTTTTTCGCCGCGCACATCGGCGTCAGAGACGGGTTGATCGCCGCGATTGCCAGCACGCCGCTGGATGCGCGAACTGCTATTGACGCGACCGACCGTATCGTGCTGCCGGGCGGTATCGATCCACACGTCCACTTCCGTATGTACCAGAAGTCGATTGTCACCAGTGATGACTACGTCACTGGCTCGCGTTCGGCGGCATGTGGCGGAGTGACCACGTACATCGACTTCGCGGTGCAGCCGACCGGCGGGTCAGCACTGCAAGCGGTACGGGAACGGCTGGCGGAAGCCGAGCAAGGCTCGACTATTGACTACGCCTTGCACGCGGCGCTGACCACTGCCACGGATGCGACGTTGTCCGAAATCGAGCCCATCGTCGCGCTTGGCGTTCGGAGCTTCAAGTTCTTCCTGACGTATCGCGCGTTCGGTTTTTACACGGATCTCGGATTCTTGCTCGAAGCGATGAGCGAGATCGCCCGGCTCGGCGGTACCGCGCTCATCCATGCCGAAAACGACGAAATCCTCGAGCATCTGAAGGCGCGCTACCTGGCCGAGGGCCAGACCGGGATGCGCTCACTTGCCCGCCAGCGACCGGACTATGCCGAAGAGATCGCGGTCGCCAGCACCGCTGCGCTCGCGCGCGAGACCGGATGCACGACCGCCGTGGTGCACCTCTCCTCCGCACGAGGTCTGGCAGCCGCGACCCACGCGCGGCTCACCGGCTCGCCGTACTGGGTCGAGAGCTGTCCGCAGTACGTCGTGCTGTCACAGGACCTGCTGGATCGCGAAGACGGCGGCCTGTACACGTTCACGCCGACGATGAAGGAAGCGGCCGACGCCGAGGCGTTGTGGGCGGGCATCGCGAACGGAGACGTGACGTACGCGGGCTCGGATCACAGTCCATTCGAGCGCGCGGTCAAGCTCGGAGCGCCCTCGTTCGACGCGGTGTATCCGGGCATTCCAGGCACGGAGACGCTGCTGCCGTTGTTCTTCAGCGAGGGCGTCACCAGCGGCAAGATCAGTCTCGAGCGCTTCGCGGCCTTCACCAGCGGCAACGCGGCGCGCGTCTTCCAATTGCACGGGAAGGGTGCGATTCAGCCCGGATTCGACGCGGACCTGGTCATCTTCGATCCGGGCAAAGAGGTGATTCTCAGCTCGAGCATCCTGCACAGCCGCTGCGACTACACACCGTACGAGGGGCGCTACCTGCGCGGCTATCCGGTGGCGACGGTGAGTCGGGGCGACGTCGTGATGCGCGATGGCGAGTTTACCGGGCACGCCGGGCGTGGTCGGCTGGTGCCGCGCGGCGCGGCGCGCGCAGTGGCGCCAGCGTGAGTCTCGTCGAGGTCTACCGTCGACTCGGAACGGCCGCGCGGTTGGATGCAGACCTCGCTGAGCGGATTGTTGCCGAAGCGAAGCCGCACGCGGCTGCCGCTCTCGGCCGGGTGGAAGTGCAGGTCGACGCAAGGCAGGTCAGGCCGCATGAGGCGCGTGGTGGGAGTCTCATCCCGGCGTGGCCGTTGCGGAATGCAACAGGTGGCGTGACCATCGAGTACGTAGAGGATTGGGGCGCGCTGTTGGCGGGCTGGCTGCAGTGTGTGGAGCCGGCGAAGCGCGAGTCAGTTGATCTGCGCCAGCGCGTGTGGATCGGCATCGCCAATGACGTGCTGCAGCTGTTTGTCGCCGATCCGCCGAACGGCAGCTACAGCATGGTCCGCCATCACGCGCTGATGCTCGCCGCGGCAACGTTGTGGCTGGGCTCGGAGTCTGTCGGTCATTGGCGGCGGGCGCACGCTAGCGCCGCGCGGACCTTTGTGCATCGCCACGGCGTGGACGGGTTGTGGAGTGCGATCGATGCGGTGGAACGCGGCCTCGATTGGCTGCTGTCGGATACGCGGTGTCGTCAGCCGGCAGCCGATGCGTTGGCATGGCTGGATGCCGACGCCGTGGCGCGCCATGCGTACGTGGACTTCCTGGGTGCCGCGAGCCTGGGAGTGGCGGCGGCGTTGGAGGCATTCGCCGAATCGGGTTCCATGGAGGAGGTTTGGCTGCGGCAGGCGCTGGTGCTGCATGCGGACCCGGAATTCAATCGCGAATGGATGGTTTTGTCCGCGCGCAGGCTCTCTGCCCCGGTGGCAGCCGCGTGAGCGTGGTGCAGGTGGGCGCGCGCGCGCTGATTGGCATGATTCATCTGCCGCCGCTGCCGGGATCCGTGGCGTACCAGGGACAGCAGTTCGACGACATTGTGGAAGCGGCGGTGCGGGATGCGCGCGCCCTGTGCGAAGCTGGCTTCCAGGGCGGTTTCATCCAGAACACGCACGACGTGCCCTTTACCGCGACAGCGCCGCCCGAAACGATCGCGTTTCTGTCGGCGGTGGGCTGGGAGATTCGGCGCGAGGTGGGGTTGACGCTTGGGGTCAACGTGTTGAAGAACGATGCCGAGTCCGCGCTCGCGGTGGCGGCGGCAATCGGCGCCGCGTTCGTGCGGCTGAAGGTCTACGTCGGCGCGATGCTTGGCGCCGAAGGAGTGCTCGAACCGGCCGCACCGGTCGCGCTGCGGATGCGTCAGCGACTGGGTACTTCGACCGAAATCTGGGCCGACCTGTTCGACCGCACGAGCGTGCCACTGGTTGCACAACCGCTCGAACAGATGGCCGAGTGGGCGGTCAAGTTTGGCGGAGCCTCCGTGCTGATCGTGACTGGCGGTGACTGGTCATCTACCCTGGCGATGTGCGAGGCGGCGCGGCGCGGCGCGCCTGGCACGCCCGTCGCGGTCGGCGGCGGGGTGACGCATGCCAACGTGGCCGAAGCGTTCGAGCA
>WNGA01001702.1_pt1 | contig 33595 bp, 26 predicted proteins | sample 5400061 | NCBI WGS metagenome assembly WNGA01 (sample SAMN13153366, study PRJNA577476) | soil metagenome | isolation source: 100 cm soil or saprolite under grassland replicate 2 | place: USA:California | collected 2016-06-15 | reverse complement strand
CACGTAGTCGGCGAGGAGCCGATAGGCCGTGCGATCGCGCTCCCTCTCGGTGGCGATGGTGAGCAGGCCGGGCGGCTTGTCGATGACCAGGATGGCGTCGTCCTCGAAGACGAGCCGGAGCAGCGTGGGGAAGCTGGGCCCCGGGGGCGGCCCCAGCTCGACGCGATCGGCGGACCCGACGGCGACGTCGCCGCGACGCACGACGTGGCCCGTCACCCGGACCCGTCCGCCCTCGAGCCAGTGCTTGATCGCCCGACCCGAGGCGCCCGGGAACAGCTCGTGGAGCCGGCGATCGAGCCTCATGGGGATCCGATGCAGGGACTATAATCGGCATGGAGGAACACGTCGATGCAGATCCGTTTGTCGTCCGCGGTGACAGAAGGCCGGTGCGCCACGTCCGGTTCAATGGTCATGGATGAGCTGCTCGCCCGCTTCCCCGAGATTCCCGCGGACCTGCGCGACGAGCCGGTGCTCGCCCAGTATGTCGATGCCTTCGGCCCGCTGCTGCGGGTGGCCCAGAAGCCCTCACCGTGCATGCGCGACGGCGGCGACGCGCCCCACGTCTTCTACACCCGCCTCATCAATGATCTCGCGATCTACGGCGTCGGCCTCGCCCGCCGCGACCGCACCCTGGCCCGCCTCCAGGCCACGCTCGACGCGTATCGCAAGCAGCCCGCGACCTACGCCTGCACCCTCGTCCCCCGCCGCGCCCCCGACGCTCCGCCTTCCGGCTGCGACGGGGTCAGGCCTTGACTTCTTAACAACTCCGTCAACGCGCGCCCGTGTCTCGCGGTCCCAGCGGAGTTGTTAAGAAGTCAAGGCCTGACCCCGGGGCTAGCCGATGAAGAGGCCGCCGTTGGGCGAGATCCACTGGCCGGTGACGAAGGAGGCGTCGTCGGAGGCGAGGAAGAGCGCGGTGGCGGCGATCTCGTCGGGCGTGCCCCAGCGTCCGAGAGGCGTGCGGCTCGCCACGGCCATGCGCATCAGATCGCTGATCCGCTCGGTCATCGGCGTATCGATGAACCCCGGGCAGATGGCGTTCACGCGGATGTTGCGCGACGCGACCTCGCGCGCGACCGCGCGCGTGAAGGCCAGGATCCCACCCTTGGCCGCGCTGTAGTGCGGCACGGTCTCCAGCCCCATGAGGGCGGCCACGCTCGACAGGTTGATGATCGCGCCGCGGTTGTCGCGGCTCATCAGCCGGAGCGCCTCGCGCGTGCAGAAGAACGTGCCGTTGAGGTGCACGCCGATCATCCGGTGCCACGCCTCGTCCGTCAGGTGCTCCGTCACGTCGAGGTGCGTCTGGACCCCCTGACCGCTGACGAGCTCCATGATGCGTGTATCGGCCTTCTCGCGGATCCGCTGGCCTTCCCCGGTCGACGTGACCCCGATACCGGCATTGTTGACCAGGATGTCGAGCCCGCCGAGGACCCGCTCGACCTCCTCGAACATCGCGCGGACCTGCGCGCTGTCGGAGACGTCCGCCTGGATCACGAGCCCCGTGCCCCCCGCCTCCCCCGACACCCGCTCGGCGGCGTCCTTGCTGAGGTCGTTGACGACGACGCGCGCCCCTTCCTGGGCGAAGCGCAGCGCGATGGCGCGACCGATCCCCGATCCGCCCCCCGTGACGAGCGCGACCCGATCTCTCAAGCGCATGGTCGTCTATCTCCCCACGCCGACCGTCTCGTCGACGTGCGCGTCTTCGCGGAAGTGCGGCATGACCTCCCGTGCGAACAGCTCCATCATCTCCAGGGTCTTCTCGTGGCTGCCGCCGTTCATCCCCGAGCAGACGATGCCCGCGCGCAGCTCGTCGGCGAAGACGCGCAGCTTGTCGCGCACGGTCGCGGGGCTGCCACAGATGATGTAGCCGCCTTCGTCCAGGTCCTCGAACGTGAGCTCGGTGGGAAGCTTCGGCCGGGTCGTCAGCAGCCGGCGCAGGCTGGGCTCGGTCACGTAGCCCGGGGGCTGATAGAACGGAGGGAGCATCCGCAGACCGACGTGGTAGACCCAGAGCGCGTGGGCGCGGGCGATGTCCCGGGCCTTCGCGTCGGTCTCGGCCACGACGATCGGCAGGTTCACCGTCAGCTGATAGCGGCTCGCGGTGTAGCCGTGGCGCTCGCAGGCCTCGCGGTACTCGGCGTAGACCTGGGCGATGCGCTTGATGGGCGTGAAGACCATGAGATAGGGAAAGCGCCGCCTGGCCGCCCACTCCACCGTTTCCGTGCTCCCCTGGGATGGGCACCACACCGGGGGGTGCGGGCGCTGGAGCGGCCGGGGCCACGGGTTGACGTACGGATACCGGTAGAAGCGCCCGTCGAAGGGGAAGGGCCCGTCCTCGGTCCACGCCCGAAGGATGAGCTCCGCCGCTTCGTAGAAGCGCTCCCGTGAATGGGTGGGGTTGACGCCCAGAGAGAAGTATTCGGGGCCGATCCCGCGCACGAATCCCGAGATCACCCGCCCGCCCGAGACCACGTCGAGCATCGCGATCTCCTCGGCCACCCGCAGGGGATTGTCGCGCAACGGCAGGCCGTTGCCGAGGATGGCGATCTTCGCCCGGCTCGTGCGTCGCACGAGCATGCCCGCCATGACGTTGGGGCTCGGCATCGTGCCGTAACAGTTCTGATGATGCTCGTTGACGCAGATCCCGTCCCAGCCGAGTGCCTCCGCGTATTCGAGCTGGTCGAGATACTGGTGATACAGGGTCTGCCCGATCGCCGGATCGTAATGGCGGTTCGACAGCGTCACCCACGACGAGGGCTCGTCATGGTCCATCACGTACGGCATGAGGTGGAAGTAGTAGAACTTCATGGCCCGGCATCGGCGGCGGCGCAGAACTCGACGACGGCGGCGGCCACGGCCTCCGGCTCCTCGAGGTGCGGCAGGTGACCCGATCGCGCGAACGTCACCCGGCGAGCGGCCGGGATCTCCTTGCCCCACGCATCCGCGCAGACGAGCGGGGCGAGGCGATCGTGCTCACCCCAGGCCAGCAGGGTCGGCGCGCCGATGCGGCCGAGCCGCCGTCTCAGGCGCGGGTTGTAGAGGTACGGGTTCCAGGAGACACGGGCCAGGGCCGCGTTCTGTCGGAAGAGCTCGACCAGCGTATCGAGCGACTGGTCCGCGGGGGCGAGCCCCAGCGCCGCCTCCGGCCGGTGAAAGATGGTCGCCACCACCTGCGGCAGCTGCATGCCGAACAGAAACGGGTAGATCCAGCCCTCCACCTTGATACCGACGGGATCGATCAGCACGAGCGAGCGCAGGCGCGACGACGCCATCACGGCCATCTCGGCGGCGATCCACCCGCCGAGCGATGCGCCGACGAGATGGACGCGATCGAGGCGGAGCGTATCGAGCAGATCGAGATAGAGGAACGCCAGGTCGGCGACCTCCTCGATCCACTCGGCCGGCGGCGAGCCGCCGTGTCCCGGGTGCGTCGGGCCGATGACGGTGAATCGCCGGGCCAGCGCGTCCTGAAAGCCGAGCCAGCGGCCTCCGGCCCCCGCGCCGTGCAAGAACAGCAGCGGGGGGCCGTCGCCGTCGGAGCGAAGCTGGACCGGCGTGCCCCGGACGTCGAGCTGGCGAGCGGTCGACCCATTTTCGGTCATTGAAGGGCTCGGCTCGTCGCTAGAAGCGCCTCACTTCGCACTGCCCTGGTCGAGCCAGGCGACCATCAGCCGGCCGCCGTAATCGAAGCCGATGTTGGGCCCGAAGTTCTTGACGTACGGCTCCCACGCCGCCACCGCGCTGACCGACGGGCCGTAGAGGTGGTAGGTCTGCTGGGCGCAATGCCGCTGGATGTCGTAGATGATGTCGCGTCGCTTGCGGACGTCGAAGGTGCGACGCTGCAGGCGAATCATGTCCGTGAGCTTCGGATCGTTGACGCCGCTGGCATTCAAGATCTGTCCGGGCACGTGGTAGTTGTACAGATAGCTGTCGGGGACGAGCCAGAGCCCGAACAGCCCGTTGGCCATGCGGTCGAATTTCCCGAAGATCGTGGTGGAGATGTAGGCGCCGTATTCCTTCAGCTTGAGGTCGATCTCGATGCCGGCCGACTTCCAGTTCTTGAGCGCCACCTGCACGGCGTCCAGCCAGTCCGGCCCGTAGCCGCTCGTCGTGTCCAGCGGGCTCCGGAACCCGTTGGGCAAGCCCGCCTCGCGCAGGAGGCGCTTCGCCTCCGCGGTGTTGTGCTCGTACAGGCGCCGGGACTCCGGCGGTAGCTCCGCGAGGGGGATGGACCACTCCCGGAAGGCCGCGGGCACCGCGGGATTGGGCACCCCATGTCCCTGAGACCACGCGTTGGTCTCGAGGACCTCGCGCCAGTTCGACGCCTGCGCCAGCGCGCGCCGCACACGGACGTCCCGAAACGGCTCCTGGTCGAGCTTCATCCACGTGATCCCCCCGAACCCGACGGTGTGCTCCGCCGTCTGCAGCCCCGGCTTGCGCGGGCGGACGATGTCGAGATCCAGGCGACGGACGACCATGCCCGACTCCGGGGCGAAGTCGTACTTGCCGGCGAGCCACGCGGCCAGTCGGGACGACGGGTCGTCGTCGATCGTCACCTCGACGCCGTCGACGTACGGCAGGCCGGGGACGAAGTAGTTCGGGTTGCGCACGAAGGAGAGCCGCACGTTGGGTTCGTAGCGCTCGAGCATCCACGGGCCCGTCCCGACGCAGGCCTCCGGCCGCCGGAGGTCGCCGAACTTCTCGACCGCCTCCCGCGGAACGATCCAGGTCGACGTCCCGGCGAGCGCGTCGACGAACCAGGCGTACGGCTCCTTCAACGTGAAGCGGACGGTGTGGCGGTCGAGGGCCTCGATGCGATCGATGGCCTCGAGCGAGCCACGGTTCGGATTCGCCCGCGTTCCCAGGAACCGCTCGTACGTGTACTTGACATCGTCCGCCGTCAGCTCGCGCCCGTTGACGGGCGGCTTCGGATGCCAGCGCACGCCCTTGCGCAGCGTGAAAACGTACGTCGTCTCGCTGGGCTGAGTCCACGCCTCGGCGAGATCCGGCTCGAGGGGCAGCGTCCCGGGCGGCACCCCCGAGCCCGCCTTCACCTTCACGAGGCGGCTGTGCGTGAAGGACAGATTCAGCATGGTCTTGTAGGCCACGGTGAGATGCGGATCGAATCCGACCGGATCCTCGCCACGCAGGCGGAACACGCCACCCCGCTTCGGCGTCTGCGCCGCCGCCGGCGCGCGGCCGCCGGGAATCGTGGCGGCGCCGGCGACGCCGCCGCCGAGCTTGAGGAGATCGCGACGGCTGATCGAGAGTCCCGGCTCCATAACCATCCCCGAGCGCGCGAGGGCGCGGATCTAAGGTGAGAAGCTGGCCAGGGCGCGCGCGTGCGGCGGTTCGTCGGCGCGCATGGTGTCCGGGTTCGATCCGGATACGAGCGCCAGGTGGTAGGCGAGGAGCTGGAGGGGAACCACGGCCATGAGGGGCGACAGGAGCTCGGGCACCTGCGCGATCTCGATGGTCTCGGCCGCCAGCCCGGCGATCTCCCGGTCGCCCTCACCCACCACCGCGAGCACGGGCACGCCGATCTCGCGCGCCACCCGAGCGACGTCGAGGCTCCGCGCGCGGGAGGGACCCGGCGGCGCCACCAGCACGAGCAGATCGTCGGCCGTCATCGTCCCCCACGCGCCGTGCAGGAACTGCTCACAGTTGAACCCCAGCGCGGTCGCATGGTTGGTCTCGCTCATCTTGAGCGCGCCCTCCAGGGCCGTCGCGGTATTCGCCCCGCCTCCGACGAACCAGTACCGACGGCGTCCGGCGAAGCGCTTGGCGAGATCTTCCCACGATTCCTGGCCGAGCAGCAGCGCCACGTGATCGGGCAGGCCCTCCACCGCGTGACGGAAGTCGGTGTCGCCGCCGATCTCGGCGGCGAGGATGGCCAGGAGGGCGAGCGCCGAGGTGTAGCTCACCGTGTGCGCGCGCGACCACTCCGGCTCGACGGTGCGCAGCGTGACGTCGCTGGCGACCAGGCCATCGCCGCTCTTGCCGGTGATGGCGACGGCCAGACCGCCGCCTGCCTTCGCCCGCTCGAGGGCCTGCCGGGTATACCGGGAGGCGCCGCGGTGACTCACGACGATCGTGCCGGTGCCGGCGTCGGGGGGCGGCCAGTACTCCACCAGCTCGAAGGCATGCACGGCGCGCGCGCGCAAGCCGAGGCGGCCGATGCGCGCGAGCATCAGCTCACCGACCAGCGCCGCGTGCCACGAGGTGCCGACGCCGGTCAGGAGCACCTGGGGCGCCGCGCGGAGGCGCGCGGCGGCGTCCGCGAGCGCCCCCTCGTTGCCGCGGCCGATCAGCCGGAGGGCGCCGGGTTGCGCGTAGATGGCGTCGTGCATGTAGAAGGGATGACCGGCCCGCATCGGTCCGATTCTACGCCAGCGCCTGGGCCAGGTCCTCGACGAGGTCGTCGGGATGCTCGAGACCGACCGACATCCGCAGCAGATTCTGCGGCGTCTTCGTCCCGGACTGCTCGATGGACGCCCGATGCTCGATCAGGCTCTCGACCCCGCCCAGGCTGGTGGCGCGCGTGATGAGCCTGACCCTCGCGGCCACCGCCATCGCCTCCTCGCGGCCTCCGCGTACCTGAAACGACAGCATGCCGCCGAACATCGCCATCTGGCGCTCGGCCGTCGCGTGCCCAGGATGCGAGGGCAGCCCGGGATAGTGCACACGCTCGACCCGCGGATGATCGGCGAGGTACGTCGCCACGGCGAGCGCGTGCTCGGAGTGGGCGCGCACGCGATAGGGCAACGTCCGGACGCTGCGCCGGATGAGCCAGCAGTCGAACGGCGACGGCACCGCGCCCCCATAGACCTGCGCCCGCCGGATGCGCTCGAAGATTCCCGCGCGCCGGCCGGCGACGACCACGCCGCCCGTCACGTCGCTGTGGCCGCTCAGGTACTTCGTCGTCGAGTGCATGACCAGATCCGCCCCGAGCGCGAGCGGACGCTGGAGCACCGGGGTGGCGAACGTGTTGTCGCAGGCGCACAGCGCGCCGGCGTCACGGGCGATCCGCGCGATCGCGGCGACGTCGACGATGGCGAGCAACGGATTGGACGGTGTCTCGACCCACACGAGGCGCGTCCGCGGACGGACGGCCCCACCCACCGCGGCCGGGTCGGTCATGTCGACGAAGCTCACCTCGATGCCCCACGGCATCACGAGCTCCCGCAGGAGCCGGGCCGTGCCCTGGTAGACGTCGATGGGCGCGATCAGGTGATCGCCGGGAGACAGCCCCTGGACGACTCCCATGATCGCCGCCGTTCCCGAGGCAAAGGCCGCCGCGTCCTCGCCCCCCTCGAGATCGGCGAGGCAGCGCTCGAGCGCCTCGCGATTGGGGTTGCCGTTGCGCCCATAGAGAAAGCCCCGCGGGTAGCCGCCGTCGGCGTCGCGCTCGAAGGTGACCGACAGCTGGATCGGCGAGACCACGGCGCCGGTGGCGGGATCGATGCCGGCGCCGGCGTGCACGGCCCGCGTTTCGAGTCTCATGTGGGGCTGTATCATTTTCCGCGGCCGATCAAAAGGGGCCAGATGCTAGGCGGCGAAGGAGGGGCGACTGAGGCGTACTCCGAGTACGCCGCAGGGAGACCCCGACTGAGCCAACGACGCAGATGGCCCCTTTTCATCGGCCGCTATTTGTCGTCGGCGAGCTTGCGGCTGAGCGCGACAAGACGATCGAGCTTTTCCCGCGCGGCTCCGGTGTCGATCGCGCGCGCGGCCAGCTCGACGCCCTCCGCGAGGTCGCGCGCCCTGGTCCCGGCGACCAGCGCCGCGGCGGCGTTCATCAGCACGATGTCCCGGCGCGGCCCGCGCTGGCCGTCCACGATGGCGCGGATGATCTGCGCGTTCTGGTCACGGTCACCGCCGCGGAGATCGCCGATCGAGGCCTGCGGCAGCCCGAAGTCCTCGGGGCGCACCGTGAAGGTGCGGACGACGCCCTCGCGCACCTCGGAGATACGGCTCTCCCCCGTGTTCGAGATCTCGTCGAGACCGTCGGCGCCGTGGACGACGAACACGCGAAACGTGCCGAGCTCCGCGAGGACCCGCGCGAGGGGTTCCGTGAGGGCGGCCGCCGCCACGCCGATGATCTGAGCGTTCGCGCCGGCCGGGTTCGTCAGCGGGCCCAGCAGATTGAAGACGGTGCGGAAGCCCAGCTCTCGCCGGGCCGCCATCACGTGCTTCATCGCCGTGTGGAGCAGCGGCGCGTAGAGGAAGCCGATGCCCGCCTCGTCGATGCAGCGCCCGACCTGCGCCGGGGTAAGCTCGAGGTTCACGCCCAGCGTCTCGACGACATCGGCGGAGCCGCACAGGGACGACGCCGACCGGTTGCCGTGCTTGGCGACCTTGAGGCCGGCGCCGGCCACGACGAACGCGGTGGCCGTCGAGACGTTGAAGCTGCCCGAGGCGTCACCGCCGGTCCCGCACGTGTCGATCAACATCTCCCGGTCGGTGCCGGTGAGCCCGGCCACCTCGTCGGCGCGCGTGCGCACGCGGGCCACCTTCTGGCGCATGACCTGGGCGAAGCCGATGAGCTCCTCCACCGTTTCGCCCTTCATGCGGAGCGCGGTGAGGAACGCGGCGATCTGCGCGTTGGTCGCCGCCCCCGACATGATGGCGTCCATTGCGGCCGCGGCTTCGATCCGCGTGAGATCCCGCCGCTCCACGAGGGCGCGCACCGCCTCGGTGAGGATCGGACTGGTCATTACGCCGATACTAGCATCCGTTCGGACCAGCGACGCGGGCGTCAGCGGCCCAGATAGGCGCGCTTGATGGTGTCGTCGGCGAGGAGCTGCGCGGAGGCGCCCTGGAGCACGATCGTGCCGTTTTCGAGGACGTACGCGCGGTGGCAGAGACGGAGCGCGCGGAGCACGTTCTGCTCGACGAGGAGGATGGTCACGCCATCCGCATTGATCACGCGGAGATTGTCGAAGATGGACGTCACCACGACGGGCGCCAGACCGAGCGACGGCTCGTCGAGCATGAGCAGGCGCGGCCGGGCCATGAGCGCGCGCCCGATGGCCGTCATCTGCTGCTCGCCCCCCGAGAGCGTTCCCGCGATCTGGCGCCGCCGCTCGGCCAGCCGCGGAAAGAGGCTCAGCACCCGATCGAGGCTCTCGGCCCGCCGGCGGCGACTCTCCGGCGTGCGCGCGCCGAGCTCGAGATTCTCGAGGACGGTCATGGTGGGGAAGAGCTGCCGGCCTTCGGGAACGTGGGCGATGCCCCCGGCGACCATGGCCGCTGGCGTCAGCCCGCCGACCGAGACGCCGTCGACCTCGACCCGTCCGGCGCGCAGCGGCAGCAGGCCGCAGATCACGCGCAGTGTCGTCGTCTTCCCCGCGCCGTTGGAGCCGATGAGGGCGACGATCTCGCCGGTGCGCACCTCCAGCGAGACGTCCCGCACCGCGGTCATGTCACCGTATCCGGCCTCCACCGCCTCAAGCCGGAGGAGCGACAGGATCCTCTCCCAGATACGCTTCGATCACGCGTCGGTCCCGGGCCACCACGTCCGGGCGCCCCTCGGCGATGCGCTCGCCGTAGTTGAGAACGACGAGCCGCCCGGCCAGGGACATCACCGCGCGCATCACGTGCTCGATGAGCAGGATCGCCGTCCCGCGCGCATTGATGGCGCGGACGAGCTCCACGATCCGCTCCGTCTCGCGGTCGTTCAACCCCGACATGACCTCGTCCAGCAACAGCAGCACAGGCTCCGTGGCGAGCGCGCGCGCCAGCTCGAGCCGCTTGCGCTCGGCCAGGGTGAGGCTCCCGGCCGGCTGCGCGGCCTTGGCGGCCAGACCGACCTCCTCCAGCACGGCGCGGGCCCGCGTCTCCGCCGCCCGCGGCTCGGGATGACGACCGAGGGCGCCGATCATGACGTTGCGGACGACGCTGAGGCGCGCGAACGGTCGCATGATCTGGAACGTCCGCGCCATGCCGAGCCTGTTCAGCGCGTGCGGCTTGAGCCCGCGCACCCGCCGACCACGAAACGTGATCTCGCCGGCGTCCGGCTCGAGAAAACCGGAGACCAGTGCGAACACGGTCGTCTTCCCCGCCCCGTTGGGCCCGATGAGCGCCACGATCTCGCCGTCATCGACCTGGAACGAGAGGTCCTTCACGGCCTGGAGCCCGCCGAACCACTTGGCGAGGCCGCGGATCTCCAGCATGCTCACGCTGGCTTGCGCCGGAGAAGGTCCCGCAGCCAGGGCACCACGCCCTGGGGCACGAACAGCACGACGGCGACCAGGAGCACCCCGTACATGACGAGGTGCGCCCCGTGCCAGCCGCCCTGGCCGAACACCGCCCGCGACAGCTCCCCGAGCGGCGTGAGGATCAGCGAGCCGACGATGGGGCCCAGCAGCGTACCGGCGCCGCCGACGATCGGCCTGATGATGATCTCCACCGACAGCGGGATGCCGAACACCGCGTTCGGCTGCAGCGACGAGTAGCGGTACGCGTAGAAGGCGCCGGCGAGCCCCGTCAGGAACGACGACAGGACCATGGCGAGGAGCTTGTAGCGCAGGGTGTCGACGCCCAGCGCCTCGCACGCCACCTCGTCCTCGCGAATGGCCGTGAGGTAGATGCCGAATCGCCGCCGCTCCACGGCCCAGGCGACGGCGGTCGCCAGGAGCAGGAGGCACAGAGCGATGTAGTACCACGCGCGATCGTCCTGGAACGAGAGCCGCCGCGGATCGCCGGTGAACGTGATGTACAAGCCGACGGCGCCGCCGACGCGCTCCCAGTTGCTGACGACGATCCGGCCGACCTCGGCGAACGCGACCGTGAGGAGCACGAAATAGAACCCGCGGAGTCCAAACCGGAAGCCGAGGTAACCGATGACGCCGCCCAGCGCGCCGGCCAGCCCCGCGCCGACGAACATTCCGATCCACGGCGTGAGCCCGGTCTCCGCGGCGAGCACGGCGGCGGCATAGCCGCCGACGCCCACGAACACGGCGTGCCCGGCCGAGAGCTGACCGGCGTAGCCACCGATGATGTTCCAGGCCTGCCCGAGGTAGGCGAAGAAGAGCACGTTGATGGCGATGGCCAGCGCGTAGGGGCCGAGCACCGCCGGCAGCGCCAGCGCGATGGCCGTCGCCGCGACCACCCCCACCCGGATCATGGCGCGCGCTTGCCGAGCAGGCCGGCGGGCCGGAAGAGCAGGATCAGGATGAGCAGCGAGAAGCTCACGAGCTCCTTGAGCGAGGGGCTGAGAAAGACGGCGCCCAGCGACTCGGCCACCGAGACGAGCAGGCCTCCGATGAACGCGCCGAGGAGGCTGCCCAGGCCGCCGATGATGACGATGTTGAAGGACGCGACGGACGCCGACAGGCCCAGGGACGGCGAGAACGGCACGATCGGCGCCGTGAGCGCGCCCGCCGCGCCCACGCAGGCGGCGCCGATGCCGAAGGCGACGGCGTACACCCGGCGGACGTCGGTCCCGATGACGAGCGCGCCGTAGGGGTTATCGGCCGCGGCGCGGATCGAGCGCCCGAGATCGGTGTGGAACAGGAACGCGTAGAGCGCCGCGGTGAGCGCGATCGCCACCGCGAAGGTCAGCAGGCGCGCGACGTCGACGTAGAGCGAGCCCACGTACCAGGTGGCGGCGGCGAGCGGCGAGCGCACGCGCACGGGTTCGGGGCCGAAGACGAGGAGGGCGGTGTTCTCGAGGATCAGGGCGACCCCGAGCATCAGGAGAATTTGCATCTCGTGCGGAGCGTCGACGATCCGGTCGACGAGCCCGCGCTGGATGGCGAGCCCGAGCACGAAGAGCGCGGCCGCGCACGCGACGAACCCCAGGTAGGGATCGATGCCGAGCCGGGAGGCGAGCAGCCACGCCAGGTACATCCCCCACACCATCATGTCGCCGTGCGCGAAGTTCACCACGCGCATGACGCCGAAGATGAGGCTGAGCCCCACCGCCATGAGGCTCATGACGCCTCCGAACAGGAGGCCGCTCAGCAAGGCCTGCGCGACGAGAACCGGATCCAGGAGGGGCTAGGCCTTGGGGCGCGGGAAGACGAATTTCTGGAGCGCCGCCTCCCGGGGCCAGACGGCGACGGGCCTCTGCCCGAGGATCTGGATCATGGTCGAGATGGCGTTCGGGTTGTCGCCGAGCTCGTTGAACTGGATGGGCCCGCCGTACTGCATGAGCCCGGTCGTCAGGCTCGTCTTCTTGATGGCCTCGACGATCGCCTCGGGATCGGTCGACTTCGCGCGCTCGAGCACGTCGGCGATGATGAACATCGCGTCGTAGGAGTATCCGGAGTTGGTGTCGAACGTCTTGCCGCCCGAGCGCTTCTTGTACTCCTCGGCCACGGCGCCGGTCTTGGGATTCTTGAAGTTGGGCCACGGCACGCTCGTGAGCACGTGCTCGAGGTCCTCCTTGAGCACCGCGAGCTGGCCCGCCTCGTAGAGGCCGGGGCTGCCGGGGCCGACGATCCCCATCGTCTCGAGGCGCTGCTTGCGGATCTCGGGCAGGAGGAGCTGGGCCGAAGCCGGACGCGTGATCGGCGCGATGACGTCGGGCTTGGCCGCCTTCACGCGCGAGACCTCCGTGGAGAGGTCCGAGGGCGGCTCCGGCCAGGGAATCGTCTCGACGATCTCCCACGATGGACTCGCCGCCTTGTGCGCGGCCATGAAGCCGCGTGACTGGTTCTGGCCGAAGAGGTCGTTGCAGTACATCAGCACCACGCGCCTGGGTGAGACGCCGGCCTCCTTGAAGATCTCGGTGAAGTACTGGACGGCTTTGCGGCCGAACGAGGAACCCGTGGGAAAGTTCCGGTACACGTACTGGACCTTCTGCTGGCCGTCCCTCACCGCCTTGGCGACGTTCGCGGTGATGGGATCGGCGGCCGCGATGTCGACCAGGAAGGGGATCCGCCGCTGCTGAGCCACCGGCACCATCGCGGCGGTGCTGCCGGAGTCGAACGACCCGACGAGCAGCTGCGCGCCCTGGCTGACCACCCGCTCGGCCTCGGTGCGACCCACCTCGGGCTTCGTCTGCGTATCGCCGAGCAGCAGCTCGAGCTTCACTCCCCCGAGCGCCTTGATCCCGCCCGCCGCGTTGATCGCGTCGGCCGCCATCTGGGCGCCGAGCCGACAGGCCTGACCGGGCTCGGCCAGCGGACCGGTGACCGGGTGGATGACGCCGACCTTGATGGTCTTGGGCTGAGCCCCCAGGGGACGGGTGAGACCGGTCGCAGCGGCGGCGGCCAGACCACTGGCAAGGAAGGTGCGTCGGCTGGTCGTCCGGGTGCTCATCGAGGTCTCCTTTGCCGAGATACGCGGATTATAGGTCAGGCTGGCACCTCACGAGGATCTTGATTAATCAGCGCTTCTCGGCCATGCTGCCAGCCCATGGCTGAGCAGGCGCTGCCGCGCGCACGCCTTCGGGCTCACCGGCGGGGAGTGTTGAACCTCCCGTTGTGGTTCGTGGTTGCGCTCGCTGCCGCGTACGAAGTCCTGATCCTCTTGCGCTCCGGCCCCGCTGCACCGTACCGCTACCCGACGCCCTTCGCGATTCCGATCTTCGACACGCCGTTCGCGCTGGTCGCCATCGGCATCGGCTATCTCTGCCTCGAGCGCCATCGCTTGCGGCAGGATCTCGAATCGGCCGCGATCGGCGTGACGCTGTGGCTGACCGCGCTGCTCGCCTTCGCGCACATCCTCGCCCAGCCCGACTATCCCGCCAACCCGGGCGTCAATCCCGGGATCGCGCCCTACTATTTCTTTGCGTGCTTCTTCGCGGGCTTCCTCGGCATCGGCCTCGCCGCCCACCACGGGGATCGATCGTTTCCGCTCACCGACCGCGAGCGCTTCTGGATCGGCGCCGGCGTCTTCGTCCTCAGCCTCGTCGTCGAGTTCGGGGTCGTCCGGGTGCGGCCCCTGCTGCCGTCACTCGTCATGCCTCCCGGGAAATTCACGCCGTTCACGCTGGTGTCCGCGAGCCTCATCCTCGCCGCGTTCGTGGTGTGGCTGTTCTGGGGCGGACGGCGGCGGTTCTTCGGAGCCGATCGCGATCCCTTCGCGTCCTATCTGCTGCTGGCCGCCGTGATCTGGATGGCCGGTCTCATGGGATTCCTGAGCTCCGGCGGTTACCGCTACAGCGTTCCGTGGTATCTCGCGGGACTGTCACGCCCCCTCGGGGTCGGTCTGATCTTCGTCGGTCTCCTGCGCGAGCAGGTCTGGCTCTATCGCGAGGCGCGCGCGCGACAGCACGACCTGGAAGGTCTGCATGGGGCCGGGCAGGCGCTGGTCAGGAGCCTCGACCCCCAGGAGATCGTCCAGACCATCGCCACCAAGGCCGTGGAGGTGATCGGGGCCGACGGGGCCATTCTCTTCCGTCTGGACAACGACGCGCAGATCGTCCGCGCCGTGAGCCGGGCGGGAGTGATCAGCGAGCACCTCGTGACCGGGCTCGAGCTGCCGGTCGGGCATGGAGCGTCGGGTCTGGCGGTGGCGCGGCGGCAGGCCGCCTGGACACACGATCTGCAGGTGGACGACAGCATTCCCTTCCCCGACGCCGTCCGCGCGCGGATGCGGGCGGAGGGGCTCAAGGCGGTGATCGCGGTCCCGCTGCTCGTGCAGACCGGCGAAGTGTTCGGGGCCCTCGCGGTGTTCTTCCGGTACGCGCGTGAGTTCGGCGACGCCGACGTGGAGCTGCTCTCGGCGTTCGGGACCCAGGCCTCGGTCGCGCTCGAAAACGCGCGCTCCTTCGAGCAGCTGGCCCTCAAGGCCACGCACGACGAGGCCCTTCAGGACTTCTGCCAGCGGCTCCTCGAGGCCACGGACGAGACGGAGATCCTCCAGGACGCCGTCCGCACGACGCGGGATCTGCTGGGGTCCGAATGCGTCGCCGTCTTCCTGTTCGACGCGAAGACACAGAGCCTCCGGCTCGAGGCGGGTGTCGGCTGGCATCCGGGGACGATCGGCACGCTGACGATCACCCCATCGAACGAGTCCTTCGCCGGGTTCACCTTCGTGCACAAGAAGATCGTCCAGGTGCAGGACCTCGGCGCCGAGGAGCGGTTCCTGGTTCCCCCGCACCTTCTCGCCCACGGCATCCGGGCCGGCATCGACGTGCCCCTCGGGGTTCGGGACCAGCCGATCGGCGTGCTCGCCGCCTATTATCAAGCGCCCCATCGCTTCAGCGACGAGGAGAGCCGCGCGCTGACGAGCCTGGCCCATCAGACGGCGCTGGCGCTGGAAAAGGTCCGCCTGTACGCCGAGCTCCAGACGAACCTGCGACGGCTCAAGGAGACACAGGCCCAGCTCATTCAGGCCGACAAGCTCAAGGCGCTGGGGACCTTGCTCTCGGGCATGGCGCACGAGCTCAACAATCCGCTGTCGACGATCCAGCTCTCCGTCCAGCTGCTCAAGCGCCAGCACGCGCTGCCGGAGGCGATCCGCAATCGCATGGACGTGGTCGAGGAGGAGTGCGAGCGCGCGGCCCGGATCATCCGGGAGCTCCTCGTGTTCGCGCGCCGGAAGCCGCCGGAGCGCCGGCCCGTGCATCTCAACGAGGTGGCGCGGTCCGCCCTGAATCTACAGGGGCCGGAGTTCGACCTCAGCGGCATCAGCGCCGTGAGCGAGCTGGCTCCCCTCCCGCCCATCATGGGCGATGCGCATCAGATGCAGCAGGTGCTGCTCAATCTGTTCACCAACGCAACGCACGCCATGAAGACGGCCCACGGCGGCGGCGTGCTCACCGTGCGCTCCCGCCGGGACGACGGTTGGGCGGTCCTCGAGGTGGAGGACAACGGCCCCGGCATCGCGCCCGACAACCTCAATCGCGTGTTCGACCCCTTCTTCACGACGAAGGGCGTCGGGGAAGGCACGGGGCTCGGACTGAGCCTCTCGATCGGCATCGTCGAGGCCCACGGCGGCAGCATGCAGGCCGAGAACCTTCCCGGCGCGGGCGCGCGGTTCACCTTGCGCCTGCCGATCGGCGACGAGGCGGAGACGGTGCCGGCGGGCGTCCGTGCGGCGGCGGCCGGACCGAGCCGTCCGGTCCGGATCCTCGTCGTGGAGGACGAAGCGTCGCTGCGCTCGATCCTCACCGAGGTTCTCACGGGGCTCGGGCATACCGTGACCGTGGCGGCCACGGGGCAGGAGGGCTTGCGGCATCTCGAGCAGAGCGGCTACGACCTCGTCACGCTCGATCTCAAGCTTCCCGACATCGACGGCAAGCTCATCTGGCGCTGGATCTGCGAGCACAAGCCGCGGCTCGCGTCGGGGGTCCTGTTCATGACCGGCGACACCATGAGCGTCGACACGCAGCAGTTCCTCCAGGACGCCGGCCGCCCGGTGCTCAACAAGCCGCTCGCGATCGATCAGATCACGCAGATGGTCAACGAGATGCTGGCCGCTGAGCAGTCCGCCCGGTAACCGCCTCCCGCCGGCTCAGGCGAGAAAAACGCGACGACCCCGGAGAGGCTCTCCGGGGTCGTCGTCGTATGCGAACTCGGCGGCGTTACGTTTCGGCGCCCGTCTCTTCGGCACGCCTCACGGACAGGTGTTCGTCAGCACGCAGCGCCGGCCTACAAAGTCGATGGCGTGCTCGAACGCGCTACCGCCGATGAATCCATGGGTGAGCTCGTCCGGATGCGCGGCCAGTCGGAAGTGGTCGAAGGGGTACCGCCACACGCGGGGCAGGCCGGTGCCGTTCTTGGGGTCGACCGTGGCGGGATCGATGCACTGCCAGAAGATGCTGCCGGGGTTCGTGGGATCGTAGTTCGCGCACTCGGTCACGGGGTCGCTCACCTGGATGATGAACTTGCGCAGCCAGGATGACGTCACGGTGAACCTCGGCGTCGTGGTGATCCCGTTCTGCGTCACCTTCGGGCACGCCGTCGGCCCCGACGTGGCACTCGTGTACGTCAGGGGCACCCCGGGCACCGCGCACTGCGCGACGACATCGGCGTTTCCCACGGGCGGTCCGTCGTCGTAGGTCGTGCCCAGCAAATCGTAGTCGAGCTTCACGTGGACCTGACCGTCTCCGTTGTTGTTCGTGTAAAACGTGGCGCCGGGGTCGAGCCCCATCCCGCTCGTGAACCCACTGGCCATCGACGCGGTCGGGGCTACCGCGCCGCCTTCGGGATAGAACGGCAGCGACCCCGCCGGGAAAGCTGCTGCGAAACCCGGCTTGATGTCCATTTTGACGGTGTTATCAGGCTGAAGCACCTTGAACGCGCTCGGGCAACCAGGCGCGAAATCCGGGTCCGAGGGTTTGCACCACTTGAGCGGTTTGAACACGGTCCAGATGGTATACAGCGTGTTCGGGCGAGCCCCGCGCACGAAGAAGTTGATATCGCTCCCCCCGCTGGCCTGGTTGATGACCATCCAGGCCGTTCCCCCCAGCCCGTCGGCGCTCGGATGAGTCCCGTTCGGAGTCGAGAGCAGCATGACCGTCGGCTCGAAGTTCAGGACGATCGGCTGACCGTCGCCGCTCCCCGGGGGAGCGGCAATCGCAACCAGCGGGATCGCCAGCAGAGCGACCACGCCGAGGATGAGTCGCACGTTCGTTGTCCCCATGGCCGCTTCTCCTACTGCTCCACCGGAACCGTTCGCCCCAACTCCGTCGCGCCCACGCGGGAGAGGGCCTGGTGTCCGTTCGAAGATCTGCCGATGAGCCGGTCTACCGCGGCTTGTAGCCGCGTCAACTGGACAGGTTTCGCGAGGAATACGTCGGCCCCGGCTTCCATGACCTGGGCCTCTGTGTCGCCGTGGATATGACCGCTCATGACGAGGATTCGCGTCGCGCGGCTCCCGGGCTCCGCCTTGACCCGCCGACAAACTTGGAACCCGTCGAGCCCGGGCATTCGGATGTCGAGGATGAGAACGTGCGGACGGAAGCTGCCGACCCTGATGAGGCCTTCGTAGCCGTCCTGCGCGACCTCGACCTTGTAGCGCCCGGCCAGCGTGAGAGCGTCACTCAGCATCGACAGGAGCGGCAGGTCGTCGTCGACCACGAGCACCCTCGGCAGCTCGTCGGACACGGCCGGGATCACCGGGAAGTTTCTGGCCACACGAAAGTGCTCGAGCTCTTGCTCGGTGATGCGGTAATGGCCGCCAGCGGTCTGGAATGCCTGGAGGTGCCCCTCTCGAATCCAACGCTTCACGGTCGGGATCGTGACCTGGAACGCGGCGGCGACGCGTCCCGTCGTCATGAAGCGCATTGGCATTCTCCAACGTCTGTAGGGGCAATGCTCGAAGTTTCCAAAAACTTCAAAATCTGCAATTTTTTTCGTTCATTTCAGTTCGGAAGTCAAGTGGTAAAAGTGAAAAATATAGTTGCCGACTAAACACTGGATAAATAAGGATTGATCGAGCAAGGGTGGGTAAAATATTTCCTGCTGCCTTATCCGATGGTGGGCAATCCCACCCGAACCGTCTCAGGCGGTCGTCGCCGGCGTTCGCAGGCTAGATCGGTGAGGAGGCCGGTACCGACACCGTCGTGATCGGCATCTCGATGAGAAAGGTGGTCCCCTCGCCGGGGCCGCTGTGGACGGAGACCTCCCCCCCGTGCTCCTTGATGATCCCGTAGGAAATGCTCAGCCCAAGGCCCGTACCGTCGGCCTTCGTGGTGAAGAAAGGATCGAAGATCTTCCGCAGCTGCTCCTTCGGGATGCCGGGTCCGTCGTCCTGGAAGGCGATCCGGATCACGCCGTCCGCCGCCGTCGTCGCCACGACCAGCCTCCCGCGTCCCGTTCGGCTCGACATCGCCTGGTAGGCATTGGTGGCGAGATTGACGAAGACCTGCTGCAGCTGGTGGGGATCCGCCATCGTCCGGGGAAGCCTCTCGTCGAATCGCTTCTCCAGCTCGATGTTGCTGACCTTCAGCTGGTAGACCACCAGCGCGAGCGCCTTGTCGCAGAGGGCATTGATGTCGACGTCGGCCATCTCGGGCTTCTGTTTTCGCGCAAAGCTCACCAGACTCTTCACGATGTGCTGACAGCGGACGCTCGCCTCGCTGATCCTCTCCAGCTGGGTCTTCACCTTGCCCTCGGAGGCGACGAGGGACGTCGCCAGTTCCGCCCCCAGGACGATCGTGCTGAGCGGGCTGTTCAGCTCGTGGGCCACCCCCGCGACCAGCTCTCCGAGGGCGGAGAGCTTCTCGGCCTGGATCAGATGTTCCTGCGCCGCCTTCAGGTCGACCAATGACTTTTCCAGCTTCTGATTGGTCTCGGTGAGCTCGCGCGTGCGTTCTTCCACCTTCTGTTCGAGCTCGCTCATGTAGCGTCGCAGGGTCTTCTGAAATCGCACCTTCTCGAGGGCGCGTTCGATGGTGATCTTCATGATGTCGAAGTCGAACGGCTTGGAGAGATAGTCGTACGCGCCCCTGCGCAGGGCGGCGATGGCTGACTCGGTGGAGACGTAGCCGGTCATCGCCAGGACGACCGTGTCGGGGCAGCGGGTCTTCAGGTAGTCCATGACCTGGAACCCGTTCAGCTCGGGCGTGACGAGATCGGTGATCACGAGATCGTAGGGCCGCTCCTCGGCCTTCTTGATCCCTTGCACTCCATTCTCGGCCGTCGTGACGTGATAGCCCTCGCGTTCCAGCAAGATCTGGAGATTGTTGCGCAGACGCGGTTCGTCTTCGATGAGAAGGATCGCGGGTCGCTCACTCATGGCGTGCTACCTCCCCTAGGCCTCACACCCTGGCAAGGTCACCCGAAATGTGCTCCCCTTGCCGAGCTCGCTGTCCACCGCAATCGTCCCATTGGCGGTCTGGATCACTCCATACGACACCCACAGGCCGATCCCCATCCCCTGTTCCTTGGCTTTCGTCGTGAAGAACGGGTCGAAGACGTGCCGCAGATGCTCCTCGGCGATCCCGCATCCCGTATCGGCGATCCTGATCTCCACGCTGCGGTCCTGCCGGGTGGTGTGAATCGACAGCGATCCTCCGCCCGGCATGGCATCCTCGGCATTGCGCACGATGTTCAAGATCACCTGCTTGAGCTGATCCGCCGAGATCCGCACCGAGGGCAACGTCGAGTCCAGCACGACGCTGAGCATGATCTCGTGTTCACGCAGGCTCTGCGCGAGCAAACCCTCCAGCCCCTGGACGATCCGGTTGACCTGCACGACCTCCTGCGTCGGGCTGGGGCGGGAGACATCGAGCAGTTCGCGCACGATGCGCGCGATGCGGCCGATCTCCTCCTCGATTTCCTGGAGGTTCTCTTTGATGGGCTCGTCCGCCTGCTGATTCCGGACGATCCGGATGGCGGTTTTGATGATGGCCAGCGGGTTGTTGACTTCGTGCGCGACCCTGGCCGCCAGCTTCCCCACGGCGGCCAATCGCTCGCTCTCGATGAGCTGTTGCTGCGTCTCCCTCAAGCGCCGATTGGCGTCCTCCAGCAGCCGCTTCTCGTCCTCCAGGCTGGCGCGATGGAGCTGCAAGGCGGCGCCCAGTTGTTGGAAGGCGGCCGCGAGATATCCGATCTCATCCCGACTGTCCACCCGAATGCGATGATCGTACGAGCCCTTGGCGAATTCGTGGACGCCCGCCACCAGCTGGCCGATGGGCCGGGCGATGCGCATCGCCATATAGACCGCCAGCGATATGCCGCAGAGGATCGCCGCCAGGCTGATGACGATGAGATCACGCCGGGTCTTGTTGATCAGCGCGTAGGCCCGCTGCAGGGAGAATCCCAGGCGGATCGTTCCCCATTTCTGCGAGCTCCCGGTGGCATAGATGGGAATGGCGACGTCATAGCCCCGCTCCCCCGTCTCCGGGATGATGACGTCCTGCACGAGCGGCTCCGTCGCCTGCAGGGCACGTTGACTCACGGGGTCATCGAGATTCTTGCCCTGGAGATCGGTCCGCCTGCTGTATACGGCCACGCGGCCATCCCGCCGATGGGCCAGGGCATACACGACGTCTTCTTCGTCGTCTCGCAGATTTTCGACCACCTGTTCCAGTTGAATGAAGTTATAGCTCAGCAGGTAACCCTCGCTCACGGCCGCCAGTCCTTTGGCCGCGGAGAGCGCGCGCAAGCGGGCCTGCTCGAGCACCGCCTGGCGCTGGTGTCGGTCCACCACGAACATCACCGCGCCCATCAAGACGATGATCAGCGTGGCGATGGCGAGGATGAATTTCGCGCGGAGACTTCCCCGCGCGCGCTGGAGCACGCGGAGGCCGAGGTCGACGGTCGAGCGTCGGGCGTCCCAGCCCGCCGCGGGGGCGGCGATCGAGAGAGAAGGCGAGCGGAGCTTACCGGCTCGGCTGGACACCGGGCAACGCTCCTGTCGCCCCTCCGGAGGGGCTCTTCTGAAGCCAGATCCGCTTCATGGGGATGGCCCAGTCGCCCAGAAAGCTTACCTGCACCCCGTTCACATAGGGCTGGTACAGGCGCTCGAAGACGTGGTTGTGCTGCGTGATCCACGGCGCATCCTCCATGACGATGCGCTCCACGTCTCGGTAGAGGGCGATCCGACGCGGATAGTCCAACTCCTTTCGCGCCTGCTCCAGCAATTGATCCACTTGGGGATTTCGGTAGAACGACCAGTTGGCCGGCCCTCCGGAATGGAGCTGGCGGGAGAGGAAGTCGTCGGGATCCGGGATCAGCACCGCGTACGACAGGCGAAACATCGGAAGCTTGCCCTGATCCAACATGCGGACGTACGTGGGCCAGTCCGGTTCGAGGTGGATTTCGACTTTCACTCCGATTCTCGCGAGATACTCCTGATAGGCGGCCAGTTCCGCCTTGGTGCTCGCCGCCTTGGAAGACGCCCAGAGTCGCACCACCGGGAATCCGGCCCCATTCGGATACCCCGCTTCCGCGAGAAGTTGCTTGGCCTTGTCGGGATCGTAGTAGTACCGCTTCAAATCGGGGTCGTGGCCGGGCATGCCCAGGGGAAGCACTCCTTCGGCCGGAACGCTGCCCATCTTGGTGATCTCGCGAACGATCCTCTCCTTGTTCACGGCATACTTGAAGGCCCGGCGCACACGCACGTCGTCGAAGGGTTTGATCCGGGTGTTGAAGCCGATGTAGAGGAGACTGAGCGTCGGTTTCCGGAACCGCTGGTACTGGCGGTAGCGCGGGTCGACGTGGACCTCATCCGTCTTGTCGCTCGGGATGATCGTGTCTTCCAGCTTGCCGGTGAGGAACTCGGCGAACATCTCCTCGAACGTCCCGCCGATCTTGAACGTCACGGCGTCCAGAAACGGCCGGCCCTCGTAATAGCGGTCGTTCGCCTCCAGCACGATCTCCTTGTTCGGCTCCCAGCGGACGAGCTTGAACGGACCGGTCCCCACCGGCGACCGGCCGAAGCGCTCTTCCTGCCCTTCGACCTTCTCCCGCGGAACGACCGCGGCGTTGGCCAGACCGAGGACGGCGAGCAGCGGCGCAAACGGCTCGTCGAGCGTGATCCGCAGCGTGTAGCGATCGACCGCCTTCAACCCCTGGACGGTCTGGCTGGTCCCCTTCATGAAGTCGCTGGCGCCGTGGATCCGCTGCAGGAACACCGTCAAGGGCCCCGGCTTCTTCGCGTCCAGCAGGCGGGCGAAGGAATAGACGAAATCCTCGGCCGTCACCTCGCGGCCGTGGTGAAACCTGACCCCTCGACGCAGGGAGAAGGTCCAGGTGCGCCCATCGCGAGAGGCTTCCCAGAACTCGGCGATCGCGGGAATGGGCGTCAGGTACGCATCGAACTGAACCAGCCCATCGAAGATCTGGGTCGCGACGTACCGGGCATAGACATCGCTCAGGGAAGCAGGGTCGAGCAAGGGAGGATTGTTCGGAAGCATCCGGCGATAGACGCCCCCGAACTTGGTGACCGGTCCGCGCTTCTCTTGTGCGGTGGCCACGCCGGCTGTGCTGCCCAGAAACGCGCAGCAGCCCCAGACGGCAACCAGGGATATCAGACGAATCAGGCTCGACATGCAGCTAGGCCTTCGACATGGAGTGAGAAGTGCCGGCGGCTGACTTTATTTCCGGAGCTCTTTTACCATCGCCTCCACATCGATCAGGCCGGCCCCCTGATTGACCGGGCATCCCGATACGCTCGGCCACGACGGACACTGGAGATGATTGGCCGTCCGTCTCAGGAGATCTTGCACCTGCGCAGGCGAGAGATTTCGTTGCAGCTGCAACGCCAGCGCGACAGCTACGCTGACATGCGCGGCCGCCGGACTGGTCCCGCTGATCAGGCCATAGCCTCCGCCCCGATTGGTGGTGAGGATCTTTTGCCCGCCATCGCCGCCCCCAGGGGCCACGATGTCCACGTGGAGGACGAGGTTGGTGGCGGGGTCCACTGCCCCTGCCCAGAGACTGTAGCTGGCAACCTTGTCCTGGATGGTCGTGGCTCCGACGCTGATAACCTCGGGGTAGGCGGCGGGATACCTCACAGCATCGGGCTGGCATCCGGCATCGCCTCCGGCGCCGTCGCCTCCGGCGCCATCGCCCCCTGCCCCACTCGCGCTGAACACAGGAATCGGAGACGTCGTGCAGCCGTTGCCCCTGGAGGCCACGATGATCTTCCCCATCTGGACGGCGCGTTGGATAACGCCCGGGAAAAGTGGCCAGACGAGACTCGTGCCGTAACTCATGTTGATCACGCGGATGTCCGGGCGCGACGCGATCACGCCCAGGGCGTGGATGGTATCGGAGGTATGGCCGCGACCGTTCCGGTCGAGCACCTTCACGGCGTACAGGATGGCATTGGGCGCGGCGCCGACGACCCCGAGGCGATTCAGCCGAGCCGCGATGATTCCCGCCATCGCGGTGCCGTGGCCGTTGTCGTCGCCATAGTCGCTCGGATCCGCATCGGCGAGGGCGTTGAATCCGCCGCTGAGGCTCGCGGCCAGCTCGGGATGGGTGCGATCGATGCCCGTATCGAAGACGGCCACCTTCACCCCATCGCCCGCCACCGGGTTCGGGCTCTCCTGGACATCGGCCGCCCCGATGCGATCGATGCCCCACGGATAGATCTCCGTGGTCGGTGCCGGGACGGGCGTGACGAAGATCACCTGATCGCCGCCCGCTCCGTCCCCGCCGGCTCCGTCCCCGCCGGCCCCCTGCGCGATCGCCGACACCTCGCCGTGCGCCCCGATGGCTGGATCGTCGTAGACCCCCGCCACGGCGGGATGGGCCTGCAGGTACGCCAGGGCGGAGTCCGTGCCCACGGCGGGCAGCTGGATGGCCGCGCCGTTGATCAACGAGAGGACATGCAGCAGCCGACTGCCGCTCTGGGCAACCACCTGCTGCTGGACCTGCGAGGAGGTGCCGTCGAGGAAGACGACGATGCGCCTGAGACCGGTCCCGCTCCCGGCAAAGGCTCCCGTGGCCAGGCACACGACGGTGACCACGATGCAGGTCATCAAGGCGGTCCGCATGATCCTTGGCCGCATGCTCGTCTCCCTCAGATCACGTGGGCCAGGCGATCGACGTCGGCCCGTAAACGCTTGAGATCGATAGGCTTTTCGAGAAACGCGTCGGCGCCGGCTTCGAAGACCCGCGTCGTCGTGTCCGCCTCTGCGTAACCGCTCATCGCGACAATCCTGATCGACTGCGTCGCCGGGTCGGCCTTGATCCGCCGGCAGACTTGAAAGCCGTCCAGGCCAGGCATTCGGATGTCGAGAACGAGGACGTCCGGCCGAAAGCCGCCGACCCTGATCAAGCCTTCGTAGCCGTCCTGCGCCACCTCGACCTTGTAACGGCCGACCCACATCAGGGCGTCCGCCAGCGTCGCCAGCGTGTTCGGGTCATCGTCGATGATCAAGACTTTCGGCGACTCTTCGGGCGCGATGTCGACATCGGGGATGTGCCGAGCGAGACGGAAGCGGTCGAACGCCTCTGCGGTGACGCGGTAGTGGCCCCCTGCGGTCTGGAACGCCGCAAGATGGCCCTCCCGGATCCAGCGCTTCACTGTCGGGATCGTGACCTGACACGCGGCGGCCACCGCTCCCGTCGTCATGAACCGCATGTGGCGCCTCCAGCGCGGATTCCAGAAAATTCAGAAATCTGCAACTTTTTCCTCCATCGTACGGCGGTTGTCAAGTGCAAAATCTGCAACTCAATTCCGACCCTTTACGCGATGCGTTATGTCCCGAGGAGCTGCCGGGCGATGACGACCCGCTGGATCTGATTCGTCCCCTCGTAGATCTGCATGATCTTGGCGTCGCGCATGAAGCGCTCGACCGGGAACTCGCGCGTGTACCCGTAGCCGCCGAAGACCTGGACGGCATCGGTCGCGACCTTCATCGCGGCATCCGCCGCCCAGCACTTGGCCATCGAGGCCTCGTACGTGTTACCGGTGAAGCCGCCGTCGACCTGGCGCGCGGCGTGGTGGATCATGAGCCGCGCGGCGTGGACCTGCATGGCCATGTCGGCGAGCATGAACTGGATCCCCTGGAAGTCGCCGATGCGCTGACCGAACTGCCGGCGCTCGCGCGCGTAGCCGACGGCGGCGTCGAGCGCCGCCTGGGCGATGCCGAGCGCCAGCGCCCCCGTGGCCGGGCGGGTCATGTCGAGCGTGCGCATGGCGAGCGTGAACCCCTCGCCCTCGGCGCCAAGCCGCTGTTCCAGGGCAACCACGCAGTCCGTGAAGTGCAGCGCGACGGTGGGCGAGCCACGGATGCCCATCTTCCTTTCCTTCTTGCCGACGGTGAACCCCGGCGTCCCCGCCTCGACGAGAAAGGCGGTGATGCCCCTGGCGCGCTTGGCGGGATCGACCGTCGCGAAGACGCAGATCACGCCGGCGTGGTCGCCGTTGGTACACCATTGCTTGGAGCCGTTGAGCACGTAGTGATCACCCTTCCGCGCGGCCGTCGTCCGGAGCCCGGCCGCATCGGAGCCTGCCTCGGGCTCGGACAGCGAGTACGCCGAGAGGAGGTCGCCGCTGGCCAGGCGCGGCAGGTACTTGGTCTTCTGCGCGTCCGTCCCGCCGAGCAGGATGGGCAGGCCACCCAGCGCCTGATCGAGATACTGGGTCCCGGTGGCGGCGCAGGCGTAGGCGACTTCTTCCGACGCCAGCGACAAGGCGAGGCATCCCATCGCCGTTCCGCCGTACTCCTCGGGGACCCAAATCCCGTAGAGCCCGGCGTCGATGAGGGCCTGGATGGACGCCTCGGGATACGTCTCGGTCTCGTCCACGGACGCGGCGTGCGGCGCCACCTTCTCGCGCGCCACCTTTCGCGCGAGGTCACGGATCATCCGCTGCTCGTCGGTGAGGTAAAAATCCTCTTTCGCCATCAGATGGTCTCCCGGCTCTCGGTCTCACCGAGAATGACAAGAGCGTCCACCGCGGTCGCTGTCGCGCCGGCGGCGATGACGGGGTTGACGTCGATTTCGATCACACGGGCCTCGGCGGCCATGAGCTCACCGATACCGACGATCGCCTCGATCAGGGGCGCCACGTCGCACGCGGGTCGGCCGCGGACGCCAGCGAGCAGGCGCGCCCTCGGGCCCTCGCCGACGATCGCGCGCGCCTCGTCGCGACCTACCGGCGCCAGGGCGAGCGAGACGTCCCGGACCGCCTCGGTCAGGATCCCGCCGGTGCCGACGGCGACGACGGGACCGAAGACGGGATCGCGCCGCGCCCCCAGCAGCAGCTCGGCGCCGCCGGTCACACGCTCCTGGATCAGCGCTCGAGGCGCCCCCAGCCGCGACCGCAAGTCACGAAAGGCCTCCCGGACGGTCCGGGCGTCGCGGACGTCGAGATGGACGGCGCCGGCCTCGGTCCGGTGAATGAGCCCCGGAGCATCGGCCTTCACGATCACGGGATAGCCGAGCGCGTCCGCGGCGGCCACCGCCTCGTCCTCGGTCGTCACGGAGCGCTCACGGCAGAAGACCACGCCGTACGCTTCGAGCGCGCGGCGCGACAGCGCGTACGGCGCAGGCCCCGCCGGCGCCTCCGCCAGGGCACGCGCGACATCGGTCGGGAGGGCTCGCGGCCGTGACGCCGCTGACGCGGGCGGTCGCCCCGCCCGCCACAGCGCCCGCCACGCCCGCACCGCGCGCTCGGGACTCGGCAGCACGGCCACGCCGCCCTGGCGGAAGCGCTCGGCGATGCCCGGCGCGTCGGCCGCGAACGCGACGGCGGGCTTGCCGGTGGCGGTGGAGGCGGCGACGATCGCGTCGGCGAACTCCGTGATGTCGAGCCCGACGTCCACGGCGACAGCCCCGGCGATCTCCGGCTCGTCGAACACGAGACGGACCGCCGGCCCGATGCGATCGGGCGCGACCTGGGGCGTCAGATCCACTGGATTGCCCACGGCCGCGAACGACGGCAGCAGGGCGCGCAGCGCGGATCGCGCGTCCGCTCCGAGGGCCGGGACGAGCAGGCCCGCCTGCTCCGCGGCGTCCGCGGCCACGACCGAGGGCCCGCCCGAGACCGTGAGGATGGCGATCGCGGGCGCGGCCGGACGACGTTGTCGGGACGCGACGAGCGTCTCGACGGCGTCGAAGAACTCCTCCGTCTCCTCCGCGAGCACCACCCCCGCGCGCCGGAATCCCGCGCGATAGACGTCGTAGGTCCCGGCCAGGGATCCCGTGTGCGAGCCCGCCGCGCGACGGCCGGCGTCGGAGCGGCCTCCCTTGAGCACGACCACGGGCTTGAGCGAAGTCGCCCGGCGCGCCGCCTCGACGAACCGGCGGCCATCGTGCAGCCCTTCGATGAAGCACGCGATCAGTGTCGTCGCGGGATCGTCCGCGAAGTACTCGACGATCTCTCCGACGTCGACGTCGCTCTGGTTGCCGATCGACAGGAAGTGACGGACCCCGAGGCCGCGCGCCCCCAGATGGCGGAAGATCAAGCCGCCGTAGGCGCCGCTCTGCGAGACGACGCCGATGCCTCCGTCGAGCCGCGGCAGATCCCAGAAGTACGTGCCGTTCAGCCGCACCGGCGCCGAGTAGATCCCCATGCAGTTGGGGCCCACGAGCCGCATGCCCGCCGCGCGCGCTGTCGCGAGCATCCCGCGCTGGACGTCGCGACCCCCGTCATCGACCTCGCCGAAGCCCGACGACAGGACGACGGCGGCGCCGACGCCGCGCCCGGCGAGCGCCTCGATGGCGGCCGGGACCGCCGGCGCGGGCAGGCTGATCAGCGCGAGATCGACGCCGTGGGGCAGCGCCGCGATCGTGGAGAGCGTCGGGAGCCCGAGGATCGGCTGGCCGCCTGGGTTCACGGGATGGATGCGGCCCGCGTAGCCCTCGGCTCTGAGGTTTTCGAGCAGGCGGTGGCCGAGCTTGGCGGGGTTTCGCGAGGCGCCGAGGACGGCGATGCTCCGCGGCGCAAACAGCCGCGCGAGACCGCTCACCGCCCGGCGCCGCGCCGATCGACGACGCGTACCGCCTTGCCTTGCGGCCGCTCGAGCTCGCCGACCGCGCACAGGCGGAGCTCGGCCCTCAGGCTGAGGAGGTCCCGCAGCTCGCGGCTCACGCGCGTCGTGGCCGCGCCGTCATGGCCGGGCTCGGCCTCGACGAGGATCGTCATCCGCTCGCCGCCGGTGTCGGCCTCCAGCACGATCCGGTACTCGGGCCCGAACCCCGGCTGACGCAGCAGGAGCGCCTCCACCTGTCGCGGGTAGAAGTTCACGCCCTTGAAGATCACCATGTCGTCCGTACGCCCGCGCAGGCGATCGAGCCGGAGGGCCGTCCGGCCGCAGGCACACGCCTCGCGGGAGACGATACGCGTGACATCGTGGGTCCGATAGCGGACGAGCGGCAGGCCTTCGCGCGTGAGCGTCGACACGACCAGCTCACCGTCCTGACCATCGGGCTGGGCCTCGCCGCTGCGCGGGTCGACGATCTCCGCGTAGTAGTGATCCTCCCAGACGTGGATCCCGGCCCGCGCGCCGCAGTCGATCCCCAGGCCCGGGCCGCCGGTCTCGGTCATCCCGATGATGTCGAACGTCCGGATCCCGAGCTCGCCCTCGATGCGCGCGCGCAGCTCGTCCGTCCACATCTCCGAGCCCAGGATCCCGACCCGGAGCGCCAGCGAGCCCAGATCGAAGCGCTCCTCGCGTGCCACCTCGATGAGCCGGAGTGGATAGGTCGCGATCGCCGCCAAGACGGTCGCGCGCAGGTCACGCATGAGCTTGAGCTGGAGCAGCGTGCGCCCGGCGCCGACGGGGATGACCATCGCGCCCAGACGCTCGGCGCCGTAGTGGAAGCCGAAGCCGCCGCTGAACAGGCCGAAGGACGGCGTGACCTGGATGACGTCGGCGGCGCCGACGCCCGCGGCCACGTAGCAGCGCGCCATCGTCTCGCCCCACTGCTCGATGTCGCCCGCCGTGTACGGGTTGAGCACCGGATTGCCGGTCGTCCCGCTGGACATCTGGATGCGCCGGTACCCGGCGCTCCGCGCGCAGGCGAGCCCGAAGGGATAGGCGTCGCGAAGGTCGTCCTTGGTGAGGAAGGGCAGGCGCCGCCAGTCGTCGAGCGTCTGGAGGTCGTCGGCGCCCACGCGCCCGAGCCGGCGGTGCCATGCCGGGTTCTCGCCGACACGCGCCAGCGTCGCGCGCATGCGCTCGAGCGTCAGCGCCGCGATCCGCTCGCGCGGAAGCGTCTCGGCCTCGCGATTCCAGAACGTCACCGACGGATGATCTTCGCCCACTGCGGCGACGCCCAGCCCTCCTGAAGGAAGGTGCGGATCTCGCGCAGGGAGAGGTCGCCGAGCCCCAGATGCTCGAGGGCCCGCCCGTGCCCGCCGAGCCGGCGACCGACCAGCACCCCGAACACGTGTAGTAGACCGCTGACCGCCGGCGTGTCGACGGTCGCCGTGCGGCCCGCGGACTCGAAGAGCGAGAGCCCGAGCGCGACGTCCTCGGTGACGTAGCGGTGCTCGAGGCTCAGCGTCTCGTCGAAGATCCGGCTCTGCGCCACCCGAGCCCGGGCCCCGACGCCGTAGAAGCCCTCGGCGGCCCGCGTCTCGTCGTAGTACGTCGCCAGCTCGTAGTGGGGCCCGGGATAGCCCCAGCCCACACGGGTGGCCACGCGCTCGGCGTCGACGGCGTCGATCAGCCGGCGCACCGTCGCCGTCGTGCCCTCGACGTGGACGTCGAAGCGCCCGCTGTCGATCGCGCCCGCGTTCAGCAGCACGAGCGGTGGATGGATCACGGGCCCGGCGTTGTTCAGCGCCGCGTCGAGGGCGTCGACACAGGGGCGGACGGCGGGATAGAGCCTCGCGACGCTGGCCAGGGCCGCGGAGGCGTGGGCGGCGGGAAATACTCCCACCGGCAGATTCGTGGCGCGGACGGCGACGCGCGCCTCGGCCGGCCCCGCCTTGCGCGTGAGATAGGGCAGCGTGCCGGCCTCGGCGATGGCGAGCGGCAGACGGCCGCCATCGCGCGCGATCCCGCGGGCGAGCGCGTAGGCGCCGAGCGTGCCCGGCGTCAACAGGATGACCTGGCGATCGGTCAGGAGCGGGCCAAGGCGGGCGGCCAGATCCGCGTGCCCCGTGGCCGGGAGCGGTGCGACGATCACCTCGGCGTCCCCGACCGCGGCGGCGAGATCGTCGGTGGCGAGCGCGAGCCGGGCGAGCCGGCGGTCGCCGTCGCTGGCCAGCGTGATCCCGCCGGCGTCGCGGACGGCGGCGAGCGCCTCGGGCGACCGTGACCACCACCGGACGGTGTGGCCGGCCAGCGTCAGGTCCGCCGCGGTCGTGAGCCCGCCGTTGCTGGCGCCGAGGACGGCGACGACGGCCATCAGGCGATCGCTCGCGAGCGTCGGAGCGCCGCGATCCGGTCGGGTGGATACCCGAGCAGGCCGCACAGGAGCTCGTCGGTATGCTGGCCGAGACGAGGCGGCGGAGTGACCTCGAGACCGAGCGCGCCGTCCATCTTGATGGGCGTGCCGAGCGTCGGCAGGGCGCCGTGGCGTGGATGATCCATCTGCACGACCATCTCCCGATGTTTGACTTGTGGATCGGACAGGACGCGATCGATCGCGTTGATCGGCGCGGCCGGCACGCCCTCGGCGTGCAGGCGCACGAGCCAGTTGTCGGTGGTGTCCTCGGCGAAGCGCGCGCCGATGAGCGATTCGAGCGCCGCACGGTGGGCGACGCGGTCGCGGTTCGTGGCGAAGCGCGGGTCGGCCTGCCACTCGGGGCGTCCCCCGGCGCGGCAGAACCCGCCCCAGAACTTCTCGGCGAAGACGGCGACGATGAGGTGACCGTCGCGAGTGGCGAGCGCCTGGTACGGCACGACGGAAGCGTGGCCCGAGCCCATCGGCCCCGGCACGCGCCCGTCCGCCCAGAAGTACTGGGCCATGTACGTCAGCAGCGAGACCTGGCAATCGAGGAGCGAGAGGTCGATGTGGGCGCCGCGCCCCGTTACCTGGCGCTGGAAGAGCGCCCCCGCGACGGCGAACGCCCCGAAGAGACCGCCCGAGAGATCGCCCATCGGCAGCCCCATCCGCGCCGGTGGCCGACCGGGCTCGCCGGTGACGCTCATGGCGCCCCCCATCGCCTGGAGCGCGAGATCGAAGGCGGGCCAGTCACGGTACGGGCCATCCCCTCCATAGGCCGAGATCGAGCAAACGACGAGCCTCGAGTTCAGCGCGGACAGCTCTCCGTAACCGCAGCCGAGACGCGGCATGACGCCGGGGCGGAAGTTCTCCCAGACGACGTCGGCCCGCCGCACGAGGTCGTGGAACACCGCGCGCCCGTCCGCGGCCGTCAGGTCGAGGGCCACGGATTTCTTGTTGCGGTTGATCGCCAGAAAGTACGCGCTCTCCCCGTCGGGCAGGAACGGTGGTCCCATGACGCGCATCGGGTCTCCGCCGTCCGGCTCCTCGATCTTGATGACCTCGGCGCCCATGTCGGCGAGCAGCATCGAGCCGTAGGGCCCGGCCAGCATGCGGGAGAGATCGAGCACGCGCACCCCGGTGAGGAAGCGAGTCATTCGATCGGCTCCCTGAGCGCGCCTTCGATCAGCGCGGCGGTGATCGGCAGCTCGGTGAACCGGACGCCGATCGCATCCTTGATCGCGTTGGCGACGGCGGCGGACACGGGGATCACGCCGGACTCGCCGAGGCCCTTGGCGCCGAACGGGCCCTCGGCATCCAGGCTCTCGATCAGGCGAACGACGATCGGCGGCATGTCGTCCGCGCGCAGCAGCGCGTAGTCCATGAAGGTCTGGGTGAGAATCTGCCCCCGGTCCACGACGAGGCGCTCGGCCAGCGCGTAGCCCAGGCCCATGTGGACACCGCCGTGGACCTGGCCTTCCGCGGCGAGCGGGTTCAGGGCGCGACCGACGTCGTGCGCCGAGGCGACCTTGCGCACCAGGACCCGCCCCGTCGCCCGCTCGACGTCGAGCAGCACCGCCTGGGCCGCGAAGCCGTAGGTGGCCGAGACGTTGCCGCGCAGGTCCTTGTCGAGCATCGCGGTCGGCGGGTCGTAGAACGCCTCGGCCACGAGCGTCTGGCCGGCCGGACGGTAGTGGCCGGCGCGCACGACGCGATCGTAGGGCAGACGGCGCTGGGGCTCGCCGACGACGTACACCCAGCCGTCGGCGACGGCCAGCCGCGCGGCCGGCTCGTCGAGCGGCTCGGCCGCCATGGCGAGGAGCTGGGCGCGGATCTTCTCCGCGGCCAGCCGCGCCGCGTTGCCCGCGATGAACGTGGTCCGGCTGGCGTGCACGCCGACGTCCCACGGCTTGACCGCGGTGTCGGAGTTGACGACGTCGACACGGTCGAGCGGCACGCCCAGCGTCTCGGCGACGATCATGGCGAGCACCGTCTCCGAGCCCTGCCCGATCTCGGAGGCGCCGGTGATCAGCGAGACCTTGCCGAAGTCGTCCAGCTTGACGATGGCGCCGCACCCGTCGGAACGGTAGATCCGGGCGCCCCCGCCGACGTGGAACATCGCCGCGTACCCGACGCCGCGCGACCATCCGGCCGGCGGGGACGGCGGGGGATCGGCCGCGATCTCCTGGCCGACCGCGTCCAGACACTCCGCCATGGCGCAGGAGGTGATGGCGAAGCCCTGGGGATGGACGTCGCCGGACTTCACCACGCTGCGGCGCCGCAGCTCGAGGCGGTCCAGGCCCAGACGCTCGGCGAGCTCGTCCATCTGGGACTCGACCGCGAACGTCGACTCGAGGTTGCCGTACCCCCGCATCGATCCCGAGTAGGGATTGTTGGTGTAGGCGATCGTCGTGTCGAAGCGGACGCTGGGGCACCGGTAGAGACCCGCGACCGTCGCCAGCATCACGTAGGGCGTCGTGGATCCCCACGAGACGTAGGCGCCGTTGTCGATGGTCACGTGCGCGTCCCGGGCGAGCAGCCGCCCGTGGGCGTCGGCCGCGGTCCGCAGACGGATCGTGCACGGCTCGCGCGTCGGGCAGGCGATGAACTCCTCGACGCGGTCGAACTCGATCTTGACCGGCCGGCGCGCCGCTCGCGCGAGCAGCGCGGTCACGATGTCGATCGGATAGAGATCGAGGCCCCGGCCGAAGTTGCCGCCGACGGGCGGCTGGAGCACCCGCACGCGGTCGCCCCCGATGCCCAGCGCGGCGGCGAGGTCACGCTGGTAGAGGAAGGGCACCTGCGTGGTGCTCCACATCGTGAGCCGATCCTCGGCATCCCAGTCGGCGATGGCGACCATCGTGCCCAGGCAGGCCGGCGTGACGTAGTTCAGC
>WNGA01001953.1_pt1 | contig 33597 bp, 21 predicted proteins | sample 5400061 | NCBI WGS metagenome assembly WNGA01 (sample SAMN13153366, study PRJNA577476) | soil metagenome | isolation source: 100 cm soil or saprolite under grassland replicate 2 | place: USA:California | collected 2016-06-15 | reverse complement strand
GAATAGACGTCGCAGGCGGGGCCGATCTGCGCCCGTTGGCCGAGCGCCTGCTCTGGCGGCATGAAGCTGGGAGTGCCCAGCACCTGGCCGGAGAGCGTCAGTTCCGAGTTCCGGGTTCCGAGTTCCGAGTCGGAAAGTCGCTTGGCCAGACCGAAATCCGTGACGCGCGGTTGACCGTGCTCGTCGAGGAGGACGTTGCCCGGCTTGAGGTCGCGATGGAGCACGCCTTTCGAGTGAGCGTAGTGGATGGCTTCGGCGATAGTCTTGACCAGCGCGGAAGCACGCTCGGCCGGAAGCGGACCTTCCCGCGCAAGGGCGGCCAGATTGCGCCCTTCCACGTAGTCCATCGAGAAGTAGTGGTGTCCCTCGTGCTCGCCGACTTCGTGGATGGCTACGATGTTCGGGTGTTGAAGATTGGCGGCGGCCTCGGCTTCCCGGCGGAATCGTTGCACGTCGGCGGGTCCGGCCAACTGGCCGGAGAGGATCAACTTTACCGCGACGATGCGATTCAGGCTTGTCTGGCGAGCCCGATACACCACGCCCATGCCGCCACGAGCGATTTCCCCCAGAAGTTCGTAATCGCCGAAGGCGCGCGTGGGAGACAAAGCGGACGGCAATTCGGTCTCGTCGGCTTTACGCGTAGCCGGATCCGAAGGTTGCGCCAGTGCGTTGAGGCCGTCCTGAATCAGACATGCGGGACAGAGGCCATCCGCAGCGCCGACGTCGAGCGCTTTGCCACATCTGCCACACGGGGACGTGCTCGCCATAGGATTCCTCAATGCCTTGGGATCGTTGTGTCCAGCATGACCCGATCACGGCTTTGCTGTCCAGCATTGCTGCGGACTTCTAGCGGAAGAAGTTGTGTCGATGCGTTGCAAGCCTCTCTGGCTTCTAGGCCTGCAACGGACAGTGCTGGTGCGAAGAGGTGCGGCTTGCGCTCAGTCTGTTTACGGTTCGAAGACGCGAACGCGATAGAATCGGTGGGTGGCGCCGGGTGCCACATCGCCCACCGTTACCTCGCTGCTTTGTGCAGCAAAGAATGGCGCGTTGTCCGGGACATCGAGCAAGTGCCAGCGCGCAGCTCCGCGCAAGTCCTCGGTCCACTGGACTTCATACCCGCGGTTGGCTGCGCGGACGAAACGTAACTGCGCACCGCTCGCGCTCCTGTGGATTGATAATCGCAGCGGATCCACTCCACTCCACGGGTCGGTGTCCGTAAGGTACTCCAGATAATTGCCCGCTCCGTCGCCGTCCGGGTCGGCGGTGGGAGCGGACGCGGAATTGGTGGTGTTCCCAAACCGGTTGGACTGCCACTCGGCGAATGTGCGGTAGCGCGGCAGTTCCTCCGTAATCCACGCGGTAAGCAGCGCAATGGCCTGCGTGTTGACGACTCGTGTGGCCAGAGGCGGCATGTGAAACGACGGGCTGTCGAAGCGGCTCACGCGCGCGAGCAGCACGGAATGCGCTGGATCGCCTGATCGAATGACGCGGTTTTCCGGGTCGCCAAAATTGTTCAGCAACGGACCGTTGACCAGCCGAGTGGCCGGCAGCGAATTGCTCAGAAGTCCGTTCCAGTAAGTGAAGCCGCAAGGGGCGCCGGGATCAGGGCGGTGGCAGAACGAACAGTTGGCCGCCAGGTAGGAACGCACACGGTATTCGAGGCTCACGGCGGCATTGGTCGCATCGGCCAAAGCGCGCAGGGAGTGGAGATTCGTAAGCGGCGCGTCGAAGTAGCCGGCATCGCTCATGGCCCGAAGTTGATTATGCTTCTTAGGGCGCTCTAAAACCGGAACCGAATCGGTCGATTCGGACGTCGGGCACTTCGATGCGATCGAGATGTCCTCGCTGAGCCGAATGGATTCCAAATCGCGATTGAGCTGGGGGGCGTTGAATCCCAGTGCGTAGCCAGCAGCGGCGTTGTGGCACGAAGCGCACTCCGACCGGGCCGGGTAATGCCAGCGTTGCGCCCGCGGCGAGCCTCCATCCGCATCGTGCACCAAGAAGTCGTCATCCGCGCCTGCCGCCGGAACGAGCGTCGCGTTCGTGCGAGACCAGTTTCCCTCGCGGCTGAAGCCAAAAGTGAGATTGATGTCGGGCAGGCAAAACCAGCGTTGCTTGTGCGCGCCGTCGGACCAGAGTGGCACGTTGATCTCGAAGGGGACTAATCCGGCCTGTGGCGTCAAAGTGGTCAGGTCGGCAAAGGCGCCCGTCTCGGCCAGCGTTGCGGGAAACGGCTGTGTTTGTTCCGGCGGCATCCGCAAGGTTGTGTTGGGCACCCGCGGCCCGATCGCGCCGTCGCGCGCATGCAGGGGATGGCCGGCGCTGGTCATCGCCAGCAGTCCAGCAACGGCAATTCGGCAGCAGAAAGGCTTCGTTCTCATGGGAGGCGTCGTTGATTCAGTTGGCCATCACTCCTTGATACGCAGCCCACGAACGAATCTTACGAAGAAATTGTGCCTGTTCAGTTGCTTGTCACGAAGCGCCGAAAATTGCTCCAACCTGTGCCCAAGCCGAGCACAGCTCGGCGCACTCAATGGGCGGAACATTGGTAGCGACTCCGAACAGGAGAAATACTCCATTCAGAATTGACGCGTTCTATTCCGACCGACGGGTCGCCGACCGGCATGCACGAGTTTGCTCCACTCCCCATTTGAATACGGGCCTTCAGGTGCTGATGACTTGCAGCAGATAGCGCAATTCGTCCTCCACTTCATTTACGTTGGCGACGGTATTCGCCACTTCAGCGCGAAGCCGTACTCCGTAGCGCTTGCGCAAGCGATGTACGGCCTGGGATATGGCATTCACGGTCATCCCAAGCCGCTCGCCCAGTTCCGCTTGGCTGAGGGCGCTCGCTTCGCCCCATACGAAGGACTTTAGCGTGTCGAAGAGATCGCGCTTCCCGTCGTTTTCGTATTCGGCGCGAAGGCCGGCGAGGACTCGATCTAGGAGCGCTAGGGCCCAGCGCTTCTCAAAAAGCTTGTCGGGCGTTAGGTCGGGAGATGCCGGTTCAGCCTGATAACGGTCTTCGGCATCGCGCTGATCGAGCGAAATGAGGGACTGACCGGCACCTCGCTTCTCGGCACTGGCCCTGCGCCAGTCGCTCACTAGGAATCGGTCCAGAGCGGTGAGCAGAAATGCTCGGAAGCGTCCCCGTTCGGGATCGGCCAGCTTGAAGTATTTCTTTTCCAGGAGCCGCGCGAAGAAAGCCTGTGTCAGGTCCTGGGCGTCGGAAGGCATTCGCCCTTTGCGGCGCACACAGGCGTAGATCGGATACCAGTAAGTCCGACATAGCGTTTCCAGCGCCTCGCGGGCGCCCGGGTTCACCGAGTCTCCGGCCGTCACTACAACGGACCAATGGGTGCTGGTGAAAGCTGCTTGCCGCGTGCGATTGGATTCCTGCGGTTGCATAAACTAATCATTCAAAACTGCTCAAACATAATAGGCACTGTAACGGGAGACGATTCAAATCGGAGAGATTAAAGTCTCTGCGAGTCAGTTTCTCAAGTGCCGGATGGCATTGCACATCGCACACCGCCTTTCCAACCGCCTGAGTCCACGAGGGCCCTCAATCCTGCATAAATGCGGAGGTTCGGTTGGACTCTTCACATAATCCACTTTTGCTTTCGGGTGTATCCCCTTTACATACGGTAAAGTTTGTGTATTTGGGCATGTTAAACAAAACCAGTAAGAAAGCGAGCATCCCAGTTGCGAAATTCTTCCGTCGCTTCCCTGGCGATGAAGCCAGCCTCATTCACCTGTTCAACGTTCGTATGTGACGGTAAGGTTAGGAAATCAAGTGAAGCTCCAAAAATGGCCCCAAAACCTGGAGCGCGATAGAGGGTTCGAACCCAGTTTATGGACTTCGCGTGCCTTCGCGAAAAGTGATCCAAACCAGCATGAATAAAGGGCGAAATCCACTTTCTGTGTTTTCGGCCAAGCGTCGTTTTCGCGAAGAAAAACGAAGCTGGCGTGTCAGGAATTGTCAGGAAGAATTAATGTTAGCGAATTGCGGGAACTGACGGAACAGGCGAACGCGAAGCACCTTCTAAGGAACGAATCGTAACGTCCGCGCAAATCGAGGCCGGCAGACCTGGTTTGGCCGGAGAACGGCTGTCGGCTATGCGGGCTCAAGGCCCAAGGTATTCGCCAATCAATGTCTTCCCGTCATCGCTGACCTTGGCGAAGAAAACCCCAGCGGAGAATTGCCTGGGGAACGCTTCCATCGTGCCAAGCCTGACGAAGTCCAGCGAATAGACTGCCGGTTTGGCGGCTGCGCCGTCCGGAAGAACGCGAACGATACTGCCAGGTTTGGGAGGCTGCTGGGTCCACGCGACCGGAGCTTTGAATTCCTTGATGTCCCATTGGCCTGCCGAGCCGAGGTTTAGCCCGTCGCACGATTCCCGCCACACTGCAGCTGTTTCCGGCGTCGGCCAAGCCGGGTCTTTCATTCGCGCGACCACTGGCTCGGAGCAGAGCCACTCGTGCAAACCTCGTGAGTCGTTGAACTGCGGTGCGCAATCGTTGACCGCCTTGAGCGCCGCGATACGGGACGGAATGCCGCATTGAATGAGTAGGGCTGCGCAATAGTTCGGCATGCCGGTTTCGACTGCCAGTGCTGCCCGGCCGGCATATGCATCCCCCTCCAGTTCGCCTGTCGCGCTGGCGCGCACGCGTACCGCTTCCAGCGCCCAAACGAGCCGATAAACCAGTGCGCTGTCGACAAAAGCGACCGTTTCCGCCTCCATGCCACCCGCCAGGTCAGCCATGCTTCGACCCGCAATCCAGTCTTTGGCAATCCTCTCCCAGTCGTTCGGTGGGGCTTCTGGAGTGAACGGCTCGATCTTGAAAACAATCCGTGCGAACGCGAGCACGGTCGCAATGGCTTCGTCGGCTGCACCCCCCGCAAACGCGGCGTTGGCAGTGAGCAGCAACTTATTCAGTGTCGCAGCATGGTTGTCGAGGAGTCGGCCGGTCTCGAAGCCAACGCCGGCAGAGAAGTATCCCCGGCGTTGTGTCGCGCTTGACTGACGCCAGATGAACCCCGCCCGGCCACGCAGGAGTGCGGTCGCCAACTGCTGGCTTTCCACGTCCTCGCGCCGCAAGCTGCGCTGCCACAGCGACGAAGCGAGGGCCTCATCCAGGGCCGTTGCGAGATTCTCCGGCGGCATATCGTGCTGCACCAGCGAGAGGAGAGCCGCGTCAAGGCGCGCCAGTTCGGCATTCCAAGTCTGCGCGAGTTGAGTGTTCTCAGGAGAAGATTCGGGCACCTCCCACGCCGCAGCATTGCCCGTCACGTATTCGACCAATTGCGCGGTACTGAACTTGGTCCGTTCCCGCAAATTGTTGCACAAGCCCAGCACCAATTGCAGGAGGCCGCTGCGCAAGTCGCGGTATCGAGCGGCCTCGACCAGCATCCTCCAGCGCGCGCCAAGCTGCGATTTGAAATCCACGCACAGCACCTGCCCCTCGACATCGACGAAAGCGCGGCCCGCCCGCCCGGCTACGTTTGCGAACTCCTCCGCTGGGATGAGTTCGCCAGCACGAAACAAAGAATGAAACAGCAGCGTCGTGGCGGAAAGGTTCAATCCTTGCGCGAGCGTTGGTGACGCGATGGTTACGCGCAACACCTGCTTGCGAAGGAGTTCCTCAACGGCCCGTAGAAAAGGACGCGGCAATTGTCCGTGATGGACCGCTACCCCCAGCCGCAGGCAGCCGACCGCAGGATGATTGGCGCCGAGCCATTCGCTGCCGATGTTGACGGCATCAGTCAACGCCGCTGGAGTTGCAGTCAGCAGAGTTGGCAAGAAACCTTGCCGATGAAGTTCGAGAACTTCGGTCGCGAGCGGGTCCACTGAGCGACGTTGCGGACAGTAAATGAGGACGGTTTGACCTTGGGCAACGAATTGCCAGGCGCTGGCCAGCGTCAGTTCCTGTCCGTCATGGGGAAACGACTTTTTCCGGCGACCTTTTTGCGGCAGTTTAGCGGTTAGAAACGATGGAACGAACGGGCGGTCATTTCCCACGCGGAAGTTCAAACGTGCGCATTGGCCGTCCCACGCGATTTCCCCGAAACGCTGCCTGGTCGGACGCCACTCGGATGAGATGGCTTTCCCAGGTTCGTCCTGCCGAAGCCATGCCGTGAAGTCATCAAGCTGCTCTCCCGGAGGCAACAGCGCGGACAGACATACGATGCGGCGCTGCGCCGCATCAGCTCGGCGGAGAAGTCGTTGAACCAGCACTTCGTAACGCACTTCGCGCTCGCCAGCGCCAATAGTGTGTCCCTCGTCCAACACGACCAATCCGACGTTGTCGAGCAACGCCGCATCATTCCGCAGCGCGAAGTCCAGCTTCTCCGGAGTGCTCACCACGATGTCCCGATTTGCGAGCGAGTCCACGTCGTCGCCGGTGGCACCGCTGGAACCATAGAGCGAAGATACGGAGAAGCCCAGTGGCACAAAAGTGCGTCGAAGACTGCGCTCAGTTTGGGCCGAGAGCGCCCGAAGTGGGGTTACGAATACTACCCGGCGGTCTAAGGAGAGCGTCCGCAGGATGCACAACTCGGCAACGCGAGTCTTGCCCGCACTGGTCGGCAGCGAAACGATGAGGTCATCGCGCACATCAAGGGCACGCTGGGCGGCGTCCAATTGCGAAGGCCACAAGTCGAGTTCCGCCGGAATCCGGTGGCCCACGAGGGCGATGAAGAGTCGGCGAAGCCGGCCCCACCGGACATCCGTCGGGTCAGTATTTGGTTTCGGTAGGCAGACATGCAGGGAGTGGTCCCACAGGTCATCAAGCAAGTGGCGCGCGATGGTGTAAAGCCAGTAAAACGTCACATGGCGGAACTCGGCGGACGTTGTGATACCGCCGTTCAAAGTGTCCAGCGCCGCCTGCCGCCAGGCGGCATCACCGGCTTCAATCGCGTAATCGAAATACGCCAACGCCCGGTGAAAGAGCGTATTCAGCGCGAGTTGCAGGGCATGGTCGAAATCGAGGCCTTCCACTTGGCCGGCAAACCTATGCGCGAGAGATGCATCGAAGCCCCCGCCCTCCTGAGCCCAAGCGAGCACCCCACGGCGCAGGCCCGCAAAGTCGCGCACCAAAAGAAGACGGAGCGATGTTTCGCCAGGGCTGAGGTTCAAGTCTTGTGCGGCCACAGCGAACAAGCTGAACGCGCGCGCCGAGAAATGGCCAATATGGTAGGCCGCCGAAGCGACCATTCTGTAGAAGCCGCGTTCCGGCCAGGTCGGGTCTCCGTTGCGTACGACAGCCTCGATTGCCTCGGCGGCCCGCTCGAATGCCTGCGGAAGCAATGAATGGTTCCTGTCGAAATCTCGCAACGCCAACGCTAGGCGGAACAGTCCGAGTCCGTAACCTAGCAACTCGCCGTTCAGACGGGTTGAGAATTGCGGCGCGCCCGCTGGCAGAACTCCCCCGTTCCACAAAAGTCCTCGGGCCAAACCCTGTTGGACGAGCCGACCACGGTAGCCAGGACTGATGGCAGTGTTGATTTCGCTGACCAGTTCTTCAAGGTTGCGTGGCATTGCTCAATCGGTCGTAAACGGCCTTGATGAAATCCGGGTGATCCTCAACGACTAATCCAATGGCGTGCTGCTCAATTTCACTCCCGCAACCGTGAAGGTCGTCCGTGAAGAACTTGGTGGAGTCGTTTCCGCTGAAGCCGAAGCTCAGGTGAACAAGTTGCGAAACGGACATGTCGCGTCGATGCGCGTGTTCCTCGAAAAGCCGCGCGAGTGCTTCCTCGCCCAATTCGCGCAGCCGGTCTGCAACAAAGAGCATCGCGTGAGCCGACGGGCGCCCGTCGTGCTGTTGCAATGAAGTCCGAGCCTGTTGGACAACTGAAGCGGAAAGGGATTTGCGACTCTTTGACTCCGCCTTCAGAAACCGCGTCATCCTGCCCACCTGCGCGACCCCGAGCAAATCTTCCCCCCGCAACGCCATGTTTCGGTCATCCAACCAACGCAGCCGCTTGATTGGCACTTGGAACGGCGGCAACATCTCCGGTACGGTTTCAGTCAAAAGAATCTCACCCAGATGTCCAGACTGGGCTCTGTTCATTTGCGGCAAGCGCTCCTTGAACGCGCGCGCGGCCGCATCGAATCCCCACTGCTCAATCCGCTTCGCGAGGCGAGCCGGGTCGTCGTAGTGCGCCTTCACCGCAACATCGAGCGCTGGAAGGATGGCCGCGCGGATGCCAGCGTTCTCCGTCAGCACTTGCAGGCGATGGCCGGCGACGCTGTAGGCATCCGTCTTGCACCAAGTTTTCAAGAAGCTCGGCATGGGTCTTCTCAATTCCCCGAAAGAGTTGCAGGGCCGTGCGGCGGTCTGCAATCCCCTTTCGGTCGTCCTCCCCGCGCGCGCCGCAAGTCGCCGCAAGTCGCATGACTTCTACCTCGGCGCGGGAAGTGCGTGCCCAGAGCAGTCCCGGCTTACCGCTGGTAAGTCCTTGATAGACCTCGTGCCAGAGCGCACGGGCAGGCTGCAGTCAGTTTTGCGATTCGGACTGAAGCTGGTACTCCCGCAGGCGGGCTGCGGCGTCGCGCAGGTCCGCCGTATCGGCAGCAAGGCACTGGCGGGCGGTTTCATCGAATGGGCTCTGCTCTAGAATTCGGTTCCAGCTCGCGATCTTCTGTTCCAAGTCAGCGATGCCTTCCCGCATAAGGCGGATGCCCTCAACGGACAACACTTTCTGCTGTGGCATCGAAAGGATTTTTTCGGTGGCCAGTCGCACTTCGGAGTCAGATGGATCAGGAACCGGAGCCGATGGGGTTTGCATGGGCGTTATGATAATCTTTTTCCGCCTGGCAGCAACATCGCTCTCAATCCAAAGCAGTCCATCGCTTATGGCTGCCTCGCGATGGACTTGCGCCGCCAAATTGAAAATGGGATGATGCGCGCCCCAGAGTCAGCAGCAGACTTTCTCGACGCGATAAAGAGGCGATTTACATTGAAGCGGTCACGCCTACCTTTTGGCCCCAAGCGTTCCAACGCCAATCTGTATAGTGTGGCAGCCCAGCCCTCATCGCCTTGCCGTGGATGGCGCCTTGCGCCAGCGCCGGGTCCACGGCCTTCATACAATGCCCGGGAGTGGCGGACGTGGTGAGCAATCGCCCATGATGGCCGTTTCGCTCGCGTCCGACAGCGCATATACGCGCCCGCTCAACGCCACGTTGTGCCCCCCTCCATCGCGCCCTGCTGCCTGAGCATGATGCCGGTCTCAAAACGCGGGCTGGAGACGGATAGAACCGCTCTGATTCGTGCCGAGAAAGAAGCCGGAGCCATAGTTGGGCTTTTGCAGCACAGCGCCCTGGAACGTCACCTTCTTCGTTGTGCCCTTCTCCATGAAGGTGCCGGTGAACAGGCCGGTGAACTGGCCCGAGCGGCCGGTGAAGGTCAGCTCGAGCTTGTTCGGGCCGTCGTTGGTGACCTTGTTATTGGGGCCGAGTATGAACTTGTTGGTAAATACCTGGCCCAAGTTGCCGCCGCCTAGCACGAGCAGGCCGTTGGTGAGGACCAGGATGCGGTTGGTCGTGCCCGGATTCCTGTATCCCCAGCCGGTCAACAGGCTCTCCGCCATGAAGCCGTTCGTGTAATACTTGGGTGCAGGTCCGGGTGGGCGGATCCAGCTCAGTAACCCGTGCAACACATCGTTCGTGCGGATCGCGTCGAATACGACCCAGCTCAACACCGAACCGCGTCCGCGGTAGAGAGGGGCGTACAAGGGCCACTCGCCGTTCTTCGAGAGAGTGACGCTTTGCGAAATCTTCGTGCCGTCGGCCAATGCGCCGCCAAACTTGACGGTGCCATTGGCGCCGACGGTTGCCGTGCCGTAACCGTCGCCTTGCGGCGTGCTCGTGGAGCCGGGGCTGCCAGGAATCACCAGCGTGTATGTGCCGGCCTGCGGGGCAGGGTTGGTGGTCGCGTGGTACAGAGCGCGATCGCCGGACAGCGTGGCGATCTCGTGCCAATTTGTGGCTGTGACGGTCCCGGCGACGGCGTCAGCGCCTTGCAAATTCAGGCACCAGACGACGGTGACGGGCGCCAGGCCGGTGCGCTTGATGACTTTGGTGGCTTTGCCGTCGAGGTCGAGCTGTCCACTTGCGGAGTATTTCTTGCCGCCGACCGAGATCAAGGCAGAGTACGCGCCCTTGTCGGTGGTCGTGATTTTGAAGGAGCCGGAGTTGGTGTGATTGACGCCGCCAGCCATAAAGAAGAGTCCGTTGTAGGTGCCGCGAACTTGAATAAAGGGATTCAGCACGAAATTGGCCTGCAACGATAGGTTTGTCCGCATCAGGAATGTCAGCTTTTGCGTGGTCGCCAGAATACCGCCGGTCCAGTTGGAAAAGAGGGAGCCGGTGTTTGGCTTTGCCGTAAGGGAATAAACCTTGCCCACTTCCAGAACTCGCCCGTTCAGATTGGGAGTGACTGTTCCGCTCCCACTGATGAGCAGCGTGAGAGGGCTGACAACAACGAAACGAAATGAGCGCGCTGCCTCCATGGACAAATTGCCTGATGTATCCCGTGCCCTGACACGCACGGTGTTGGTCCCCGGAGCAAGTCCTGAGACGGTGGCAGACCATGCATTCGTACCGATGGCGTTTGTGTAGTCGCTTACGCCGTTGGCGTTTTCCAATCGGTATTCGACCTCGCTCACGCCCACGTTGTCGCTCGCCGTGCCAAAGACGGTTACCACGCTGTTCGAGACCCGCGCCCCTGAGCCGGGTGAGACAATCCTCACCGTCGGCTTGGTCAGATCTTGTGCCCCTTGGGTCACGGCAAAGCTCTGCCCAGCAATCCGTACTGGGCAGTTCCGCGAGACTCCACCCGGACTGGCGCTGGCAGTGACCGTCACCGAGCCGCTACCCGTGCCAGAACCCGGCGCAATAGTGAGCCACCCGCATGGATTGGAAACCGTCCAACTGCAGCCCGGCCCGGTGCTGACGGCCACTATCGTACTCCCGCCTCCGGACGGCGCACTCCAATTGGTCGGACTAATCATGAAGGTCCCCGAACCGGCCGACTGGTTGATCAGAAAGCTCTGTCCGGCAATTGTCAGCGTGCAATTGCGCGGGCTGCAATTGGGATTGGGGCTGGCGCAAAGGGTCAGTGACCGGCTGCCTGTTCCGCCATTGGGCGACACCGTGAGCCAGCTACACGCGATGCTCATAGTCCAACTGCAATCGCTGCTGCTGGCTGTAAGGGTCACGTTCGTGCATCCTCCCTCCGGTGACGGACTCCAATTCGTCGGATTGATGGCAAACGTGCCCGGGCCTGCCTCCTGATTTATTGGGAAAAGCCGACCAGCTATCGTCAGGTTCGTACAACTGCGCGTGCTGCACGTGGGATTAGCGGTGACCGAAACCGTCACCGGCCCGCTACCTGTACCGCCCATCGGCGTCACCATTACCCAACTACTGCATGGGTTGCTGACCGTCCAAGAACAATCGCCGCTGCTGGCCGTGACGTTCACGGTCGTGCTCCCAACTCCGGGCGGCGCGCTCCAATTGGCCGGATTGATCGTGAATGTGCTTGAACCTGCCGCCTGATTGATCGTGAAGGGCCGGCCCGCGATCGTCAGGTTCGTACAACTGCGGGCACTGCACGTGGAATTGGCACCAACGGATACTGTCACCGAGCCGCTACCCGCGCCGTTCGTCGGCGTAACGGTCACCCAATTGCTGCATGGGTTCGTGGTCGTCCAAGGACAACCGCTGCTGCTGGCCGACACTGCCACGGTCAAAATTCCGGCACCCGACGAGGGACTCCAACTGGGCGGGTTATTAGTAAAGTTGCATACGGGCGGCGCGCTGCCGGATTGTGTGATTCGGAAGTTGCGCGTTGCGTTGGCGCCGCTCACCGTGATCGTGTTCGTGCGGGAACTGACGCTCGGATTGGCAGTGATGGCATAGTTTACTGTCCCGTTCCCAGTGCCGCTCCCGCCGGAAGAAATTGAGATCCATGCGGCATCCGCTGCGGCCGTCCACGAACAAGTGCTGGTCGCGAATACGTTAATCGTGCCAGTGCCCACCCCGGGACCGTGCGCTCGGGTGGTCGGGCATATCGACGAGGGGCACGGCGTTGGAATGAGAGCCACAATCGGAACGAAGTCTGTCACCCGGCCGAAGCTATCGTAAAGAGTTTGAAAGATACTGATGGTGTAAGTTCGGTCCGACTCAGGAAATATCCTCACCTCATCAAACCCCGAAACCTGGCCAAATGAATTGTATCTGCCGCCGGATACGTGGGTTTCAATGCGGGCAAGGCCAGCCTGGCTCACGTTTGCATGATACCCAGTCTCTTGGACGAGCGAATTGTAGGTTGTGCACCTGATGTCGATAGAAAAGGATCCTGATGGTAATCCGATGCAGTCGTGCGGTAGGGAGAACCAACAAGGAAAAGACTCATCAGCGATGATTACTCCCGGACACCTTCCGCCCGTCACCTTTGTGAAGTTTACGGCACATGCAGCTTCGCCCGCCAAGCCCAGGAGGACTGCCAGTATCCATAGAGGCATTCTCCCTCTCGCTTCAAATGGTGTCGTAACGGTCTTTGATCGGTTGCTTTTCATGTCGTGGTTCCTTTCATTGCGGTGTGTGAATCTTTTAGCCACTCGTCACGCTCACTTTGTCTCCGGCGATTTCGATTCCGGTTTCCACACCTTGGCCTGTGCGGCCGTGTTGGCTATGGCGCCAATGCGTTGTCCATCGTTCGGCGTCGCCACATTCGACTTGTGTTTGCCAGCTCCGGCTCCCGTTGCAGGAAAATGATACAGGAGGGATTTCGACCAGGCCCCGCGATAAGTTCCCTGCTTGAGCGGGTTGAGGTCCCGCAGCCGAAATGAGTTGGACCACACGATTTCGGCATTGCGCAAGTCTACCAAGGCGACAAAGGAATCGAGGAAGGATACGCTGTGGGCCGTGACAACAACTGTTCCAAGACTGAGCAATCCCGTGACGAGGCCTGTCGCCAGACCTTGGCCGATTTGTTTTCCTGTGGAAACAACAGTACCGTTTCCGATGACGATGAAGACGAACTCAGCATGAGTCCGTTCAGACACGATCTTTAAGTTCTCCTGCACAGATGGATCCCGGCGGAAAACCTCGGTCGGAGAGTCCCCCTTTTGTTCGACTGCCATGAGGATTCGGCGAAAGACCTTTGTCAATGCCTGCTGGTACGCTTCGTCCTGAGCCAATTGATTGCAGATAAAGAATGGAGAGTAGCGATTATTGATGGGATCTTTGTACTTGCAGGCGACGTTCATCTTTAGATCGGGATTTTTGAATGCACCGACAAACGGGGTGCTTGCGAAATCCACGCGATATCCCTTTTTCGTCAAGTACGTCTTTGCATCTTCCAGCATGAAGGCGGCGGCGCATTTCGAATCCTCGATGCAAAAGTAGTCATTCGTACCGACCAGATCCCTCGCGAGGACGACATCGTTGATGATGCCGACATGGGAAATCTGGGTCACGACCTGGCTGAACGAGGGCCCGGTGCGGACGAAAGCCCTCGTGGGAGCGCAGCCAGACATTGGGATGCAAAGCACCGCAGGCAATACTGAAAGGGCAAGGTTGATGATTGCTTTAGTTTTCACGATGGTCTCCTTTGGTTTGTTTCTGTGAGGTTTGGTTACGGCGTCGGGATGTCTCAGAAACCTGGGTATCGAACCGGTCGTTTGAATTAGGGTAGCCGTACGGCCCTGTAGAACCGCTGCGACGCGTTCGGCGAGTCGTAGTCGATCAGCACGTACGGGCTGGCCGGCAGCGTGAGATTGGTCAGCGTCTGCCAGTTGTTTGTGTTGCCAACGCTGGGGGCGTACTCGATGCGGTATTGCGCTCCCACGGGACCGGTGAGAGTGACGCCCGCATAGAGATGGATGGCCAAAGCCACCGGGCTGACGACGCGCAAGGAGGTCTGGCCCATCACACCGGCAAAGGTTGCTGTGATGGTGGTTGTGCCTTCACCGGCGAGAGTGGCCCGACCTGCGGCATCAATGGTCGCCACGGCAGGATTCGAGCTGCTCCAGGTGACCCCGACACCTTGTTTGGCCACCCGCTTTACCGCGCCGATGCCGACGTGTGGAGATATTCCCGGTTCGGCCCAATAGGTGTGAGTGTCGTCCACCGCCAAGTCGTTGAACGGCAGTGTGAGTCCGGTGGCCAGCGTGATGACCGGACCACCCGTCAGCGGAACGGCTTGGATGGCGCCTTCACTGGCCCCGCCGTTCCCCCGCGCAGCCCAATAAGCAAACGTACCGTCAATTTTGAGGTTGTTCGGATTGTTCAGGCCGGAGGCGAGCACGGTGACAGGGCCGCCGGATTTGGGCGCTCGCCTCACCTCGCCACCGGCACCTGCGACGGTCCAGTAAAGGCTGGATTCGTCGAGGACGAAGCCGTCGCCCAAGCACGCAAGTTCAGTGACAACCGTGGATACGGAGCCACAGGCTTTCGGCACTTTCCGAATCGTGCGAGGACAACCGTGCAATACTTCGGCGTCCTGAAAGTAAACGTCTGTCGCGTCCAATGCGGTGAAAGTGGGGCGAATTTGCGCGGCGGCGAGCGGCGTCAACGCACCGCCGCCGAGCGGAATCTTGTTTACCCGTCCCTGGCCGAGGTCGCCGCGGTACTGTGCGAAGTAAACGTGGGTGGCGTCCACGCTGGGACCGGACGGGCAGCACAGGCCCGGCTGAAGGAGGGTCGCTGCGCCGCCTGCCTTGGGAACTTTTTGAACGGTGCCATCCCAATCGTCAGTGAAGTACGCGTGAGTGTCGTCGAGAACCAGCCCGCCGTAAGGCCAGCCAAGCCCCGTCAAGACCGAAAGCGGCATTCCCCCTCCCTTGGCCACGCGCTTGAGCGAACCATTCTTGATTGAAGCGTTGCCAGGAGCCGTCTCGGTCCAGAACACGTCCGCGGCGTCCAACGCCAAGCGCGACACGCGGGTCAGACCAGAGGCGAGCGTTTCCACTTGAGCCAACCCACGAAGCGAACCGTCATCGAAATAGCCCGCAGTGATCAAATGGACGGTCTGTCCGAGAGCGACTGATGAGTTTGCCGGGACGACCACGATGGAGACGGGGTTCTGAGCGGACGCAGGGCTAATAACAGTGATCAGGAGCAGGGCGAGGAGTCGGCTGGGGTTTTCTGTTTTCATCGTTTTGCGCTTGATGTTACGCGTCGAGCGTTCGGAAGCGTTCTGACGCCGTTTGGTTTCGATTGTCGCATGCTCATAGCCACGCGCATGTCGGCATTCAGTTTCTACGACACAAATCCCGGCTGGTAACGGAGAGCGAACCGTGGGGGCTGAGACTGATTGTAACTTCCTGATTGATAATAAAGAACGTGGGCAATCTGAGCGAAGGATGGGCTGGACAGGCATATCAGACTGCACGCCCGCTAGTAGCCGAGCAGCCTCAAGCGTCAGATCGGCGGCTCATTTCGGTCCTTTCAATGCCTCGAATTTCTGCCAGCCTCGCGGCATGTCAGCCCATGAACAGCCGCCGCGTGCCGCGGAGGCGTTGGCGCGAGAATTCTCGACGACTCACTGGAGTGTCGTGTTGGCCGCCGGGCAGATGGACTTGCCTTCTGCGGCTGAGGCACTGGAAAAATTGTGCCGTGCCTATTGGTATCCGCTTTACGCCTATGCGCGGCGTCTGGGTAACAACGCCGAAGATGCGCAAGACCTCACCCAGTCTTTCTTTGCGCGATTTCTAGCGAACAATTCAATTTCGCTTGCCGACCGAAGTCGCGGCAGATTTCGGACATTTCTTCTCAATAGCTTCAAGAATTTCACTATTGATGAATGGAACAAAACTCAGCGGGAAAAACGTGGCGGAGGCCACGTGATCATCTCAACGGAAGCGGAGGAAGCCGAAAATCGGTATCAGAAGGAGCCGTCCCACACTGAAACGCCGGAAAAGCTGTACGACCGAACTTGGGCCAACAGCGTGCTCGAGCATGCCCTCGCCAAGCTGCGAGCCGAATATTACCAGGCCGAAAAGGCAAAGGTTTTCGATCAACTGCAATGCTCGCTGGATGGTTCCTGCCAGAAAAGCTACGCAGAAATTGCCGGGGAACTCGGCATGAGCGAAGCAGCCGTGAAACAGCAGGCCCATCGCATGCGCCGACGCTACCGGGCACTTGTGTTAGTCGAGGTGGCGACTACTCTGGCCGATCCCAAGGACGCTGAAAACGAACTGCGGGCGTTGCTGGCTGCCTTGACCCGCTGAACTGCCGAGCGGTTTTCGACTCAACTCATGGGCTAGGTGGCGGCGTTACCTTTCACTTTTTTGGTCGTAGAACTTTCTGATAATGAAGTCGAGTGAGACCTGTCCCCAGTGCGGAACCCCTATGAGCGCCAACGGGACTGGCGGATTCTGTCCGCGATGCCTGCTGGAGGGAGTCCTCGATCCTGAATCCGACGCCAAGGCCGCCAGCGGTTCAGGAAGACGGTCGGATACCGAGAGCGGCAGCGAGGCGGTGCCACCGCCAATCCGATTCGGGAGCTACGAACTGCTGGAAGTCATTGGGCAGGGAGGCAGCAGCATCGTCTGGAGGGCCCGGCAGTTGAAACCGGATCGGGTCGTGGCGTTGAAGGCATTGTTGTTGGGGCGCTCGGCCGGCGCGAAGGAGATCGCCAGGTTTCGGCAAGGGGCGGAACTGGCTGCAAGGCTGCAACATCCCAACGTCCTCCCCATTTACGAAGTGGGGGAGCACGATGGCCAGTCCTACTTCGCCATGGAGTACGTCAGCACCGGCACACTCGCGGAACGCATCCGCGACGGCCTGCCTGCCAAACGCGCGGCAAGCTACATCAAGACCATTGCTGATGGAGTCAACCATTTCCACGAACGGGGCATTGTCCACCGGGACCTTAAACCCTCCAACGTTCTGGTGGATGCGCAGGATCAGCCTCGCATCACGGACTTCGGGCTAGCGATGCAGTTGGGAAGCGATTCCGACCTGACGGCGACTGGTCAGGTGCTCGGTTCCATCGCTTACATGTCCCCCGAACAAGTGCGAGGCGAGCATGATCAGCTGAAATTCGCCAGTGACGTGTATTCGCTCGGCGCTACTCTTTACCATCTGCTCACCAGCCGGCCTCCGTTTGTCGGCGAATCCGCGGAGGCAATCTTGCGACAGGTGTTGGAGTCCGAGCCCGTGGCCCCGCGCAAGCTGAATCCCAGCGTTCCACCCGACTTGGACACAATCTGTCTCAAGTGCCTGGAGAAGGATCCGGGCAGGCGCTATTCATCAGCCAGAGACTTGGCTGAAGATCTGGCGAGATTTTTGAAGGACGAGCCGGTCAAGGCGAGACCCGTTGGCAGCGTTGAGAGAGGTTGGCGCTGGTGCCGCCGGAAGCCGGCGTTGGCTTTTGCTTTGGCGTTATGCGTCTTTGTGGCGGGGGTTGCGGCCACCTTGTGGCTCCAACGGCAACAGGCGGCTGTGGAGTACCAGCGCGTCCGCGTTTCCGAGGCCCAAGAACGGGCACGACTCGCGGTGGAATCCGAGAAACGGACGCAGCGCGAAACTTGGATCAGTAATATGCAGTTGCTTCGCCTGGGGGAACGCCGGGCCGGCTGGTCGAAAAAATCCTGGCAACTGGCGTCCAACGCGGCGGCAATTGGCGTAGACGAGGAGCTGAAACGCCAGGCGGCGGCGAGCCTGAGCGGATTGGACGCGCACTTGATCACACATGTGAAAGACTTTGCCGCGTCGGGGCTGGCGTTCGCTCCAGGCGGAGAGGCATTGCTCATTTCAGCCGGCGCGAGCAATCACTCCCGCCTGTGGGACGCCACGAAAGGTGCGTTGGTCGATCTCGGGCATGCCAACCAAGGCCCGGTAGCGTATCGACCGGATGGCACGGCCGTGCAGTTCACTGTGCGGGACCGAACCAACGTCTTGCTGCTCGAAGCCTATTCGGGCAGCACGCTTATGCGCTTCGAGGCGCCACGCGGCGTAGCGGGCACAGTCGAGAATCCAGACCTTGGCCTGGCACTGCTGGCGATGACGCCCGATGCTTCGAAAGTGGCCGCGGTACTGCGGTGGGCCGATGGCGGGCGTGAAGTCATCGTCTGGGACTCCGCGCGCCCTCAGCCGCTTTGGCGGTGGACCAATGACCAGACGACTTGTGTGAGTCTTTCGCCGGACGGCAGCTGTGTCGGGGTGGGAGAGCAGTTCGGAAACCTGAGCGTCTGGTCGCTTGGAGGCAGGCGAATTGCGTGGCTATCGGGTGACCGAACGAAGGTCCAAAGCATCGCCTTTGCAGCGTCGCCCGAGCGCCGGCCCAAGGACGATGGTGAGAAAGAGAATCTGCTGTTGGCTGTGGGAGATGACTCCGGAGGATTGACCATTTGGGATGTCCGCCGCCAGGTACTCAAGTCACAGTGCCACGGCTCCTATTACGACATCTATGGGCTAGCGTTCAGCGCGGATGGAATGACGCTGGCCTCGGCGGGCCGGCAAAGCGTTCGGTTGTGGGACGTCGCCACCGGGCGGCAGTTACTCGAAACCGAGGGAATCGACCACGTCGCAGCCCTGGCCTTCTCGCCGGACGGGACGAGGCTGGCGGCCTGCAGCGCCGGAGCGGTGTGGAACCGGGCGCAGTTGAGCATCTGGGACATCGATTACGGCCGGGGCGTGCGCACGCTCCACGGGCTGAGGGCGCAAATCACAAAAGTGGCGCTCTCGCATGACTCCAGGACCGCGGCCGCCCTGTCACTGAATTGGGAGGTCGGAGTGTGGGACCTCGCCGCTCATCGACTTCGCTATATCCTGAAGGTTTTACCGGGACCGTCCGCAGATAATGCAGCGTTGGCGTTCAGCCCCGATGACGCGCAACTGGTATTTTCTGCCGGCGAAGAACTCAGCGTTTGGGACATGGCGACGGGGCAGCTCGTGAAGCGGTATGGCCTGCCGCCAGGCTTGGGGCAGACGCCGGTATTCGATGAGTCAGGCAAGCTCCTGCTCTGCCGTACAGAGACGGTGGATTTCGTGCCGCCTTACGGACCTCTGCCAGCGTCCAAGCATCCTCGTGTATGTCGAATTCGAGATCTGTCCCGGACGGAGTGGAAGGCGCCAGTGGCGACAATCGAGAAGTTCAATGAACGAGTCTTGGACATCAGGACGCCGCCGGATGGAAGGCTGTTCGTCGTGGAAGGTTATCAGCAGGTTGAGGGCAAGCGGCTCCACTCTATTGGTGCATTCGACGCAGTGACCGCAAAGGAACTATGGTCGTTTCAGATTAGCGGCGGATTTGATGCTTCGATGTGTCTGGATCGAGGCGGACAGTTTGTCGCTTTCCCCACGAACGCTGGGACCCGGTCGGTAGTCGTCGAATTGGATACGGGCCGCGTGGTCGAACTGCTGAATGCGCGGCCATCGACACTGGGCCCACAAGCGACACACTGGTTCGCATTAACAGCCGTCGGCGGGATGGCGCTCTTTTCAAAAGGCGGGACCAACGCCCTGCTGACAGTGGGCATCGATGCTCAACACACGGACCGGCCGCAATTGGATTCGGCCTGGAATCTGATGCTCTGGGGCCACGTCGACGGCACGGCGTCGGTCTATGATCTGGGCGCGATGCGGCGGCAGTTGAACGAGATCGGGGCGGGTTGGTGATGAATCCCCAATGGGTGCCAAAGCGAGAAGGCCGCGCTGAAAGCCTGGAAATGGGGTCTGGAAGGGGTCTTGAGACTGACACATGATAGTGCTCTAGCCACGCTCCCGGCAGGGCGCGGAAGTCGAGTGTCGAGTATCCGGGAGCGACTAACTCGTCGCATAGTCCGAGTTGACCTCGAAGCGCGCTACCAATTGCACTAAAGCATCCCGCGCATTGTCCCGCCACGATTCAAAGCAGAATGCGCCGATGCGCCGCGAAATTGGCCCGTTTATTCCCGACTATTTTTCTTGCAAGAATCGAGCCTCGCCCGGCGCTATTCTCTATTGAGACCATGAGTTTGCCGCGCCTCGATATGGATGTCCTGCTTCCGACGCGTGCCAGCCTCCTGAAACGCCTCGCACGCTGTGAAGATCAGGAAAGCTGGCGAACGTTTTTCGATCTGTACTGGCGGCTGATCTATTGGTGGGCGCTGCGCCGGGGGTTAGAGGATGCCGACGCGCAAGACGTGGTGCAAACCACGGTCATGGCCGTCGCGCGGGCGTTCCGCGAGAACAAGTTTCATTACGACCCGGCAGTCTGTTCCTTCAAGACATGGCTCCGCCGCGTGACTGACCATCGCATCACAGATGAACTGCGCCGGCAGCGGCGGCGGGGCGGCCTGCCGGTGCCTCTCCCGGACGCCGATCTGGACGAAACGCCGGAGCCGCTCATGGCCCAGGCGGATTCCGCGTTGGAATCCGCTTGGGACGAGGAATGGGAACGCAATCTCTTGGCCGCTGCCGCCGAACGGGTCAAGCCGCGGGTCAACCCGCGACACTTCCAGATTTTCGAGTATCACGTGCTGCAGTGCCACGCCGTACGAGAAACCGCACGGCACCTCGATACGAACGTGGCGCAGGTTTACCTCGTAAAGCATCGTGTCGCGCCGCTCATGCGCAAGGAGGTCAAGCGGTTGCGCGACCGTCCGTTATGAACGGTCCGCCCAACGACGATCCGCCGCGCGTCCCGGACCACGAATTGTTTCGGTGCATCGGACGGGGCAGCTACGGCGAAGTCTGGCTGGCGCGTAACGTGATGGGCACCTGGCGCGCGGTGAAGTTCGTCTATCGGCGCAGCTTCGAGGACGACCGGCCTTACGAACGCGAATTCGACGGGATTCGGCGTTTCGAACCTGTTTCGCATTCTCACCCCAGCCAGCTTTCCGTGCTGCACGTCGGTCGGGACAACGAGGCCGGTTGCTTTTACTATGTGATGGAACTCGCCGACGACGCCGGGGCTGGCGCGGTTCAAAGCTCGCCGCCGGCACAAACTGGAGCAATTCACGGCGCTGACGCCACTTTGAGTTTTCAATCTGGCAAGTTGAACTCAGAGACGTATGTGCCCAAAACACTCAAGACCGATTTGCGGCACCGGGGTCGCCTGGCGTTCGACTACTGTCTCACACTCGCATCGTCTTTGGTTACCGCGGTCGAGCACTTGCACCAGCACGGCCTGGTGCATCGCGACATCAAGCCGGCCAACATTATCTTCGTCCACGGCCTGCCCAAGCTGGCGGACATCGGACTGGTTACGGACACGGCAGCCTCCATGACGTTTGTCGGCACTGAGGGCTACCTGCCGCCCGAAGGACTGCAACATCCGCAGCAGACCGATCTTTTTGCGCTAGGGAAGGTGCTCTACGAAATGGCTACCGGCCGTGACCGCACCGAGTTCCCGACCCTGCCGCCGATGGAGAAACTCTCGGACACGGAGCGCCAGCAAATGCAAGAACTCAACGCCGTGGTGCTCAAAGCCTGCGACCCCAGTCATACGAGGCGCTACCGCAACGCCGGCGAATTCCAGCGCGACCTGCTGGCTCTGCAAGCCGGGCACTCGGTCGAGCGACAGCAGAAATTGATGCGTCAGTTGAAACGTGTGGCCCTCGCTCTTGGTGTCTTGGCAATGCTTGGTGTGCTGGCCGGGGTGTGGCAGTGGACGCGCGGAAACAGTTTGCGGGCGCAAGAGAAGGCGCGGGAAGAAGCGCGGCTCAATGCCAGGCTGCGGGCGCACCTTCTCGCCGACGCCAGGCAACTCGGCGGCGACTCGCGTGAGGCGGGATGGACCACAAACGCGTTTGGCAAGGTGACCAATGCGGTATCGATCGAGCTGGGCGATGACGCGCGCGACCAAGCTGCCGCAACGCTCCTCGGCTTTGAAGCTCGTCTCGTCTGGCACGAGTCCAACGCCGCCGCGTCGTCGTTCGCTTGGGATTCCGGCGGAAAACGCCTGCTCATTGGGGGGCAGTATGCACGCACGGATGAGCTTCAGTCGCCAACGCGCATCTTTAGCATGTCGAACCGGACTTGCAGTCCAATGACAACCAATGCCAGTCCAGGACCAGTTGCGTGGGATCGCAACGGCAGTCCGGTGCAATTTCGAGCAGGTCCGGATCCGATGAGCAACTTCCTTTTCTACCTCAAGCGTCCCGGTGTCATCGAGGACAAGCGGCACAGTATCACGAATTTTGGCCACGTGGGCGCCTACTCTTCCGCGGTTACTGCGTGTTCGATAGACGGCTCTCTCGCTGCGCTGGCTTTCGCTTTCCGCAGTGTCCCCAGCAGCAAGACAGAGCAAGGGGTCTGGCTCTTCGAGACCCAGGAAAGCAAACTGCTCGCGCAAACCAATCTCGCCGCGACGGCTTTGGCTTTCAGTCCAGATGCCAGCCTGCTGGCGATGGGCTTCCGCGATGGCAAAGTCAATGTTTACACCTTGCCCAATTTAACCAGCGTTGCGAATTTCGAGACAGAGGACAACCAGGTCACCTGTCTCGCTTGGCAACGCGACCCGTTGCGCCTAGCGAATTCCACTCTTGGCAGCGGGTGGCGGTTGGCTGCGGGCGACGATGCCGCCGTGGTGTTTGTCTGGGAACTGGCCAAGCGCCGGCTCATCGCTCGACTTCGCGGCTCTAGCTACAAGCTGTTTTCCTTGGCCTTCAATCCGGACGGGACTCTGCTGGCATCCGGCGGGCGTGGCCCCGTAAGGCTGTGGGATTTGGCCAACGAACGACAGGTCTTGCAGCTGCCGGGCGCTTTGCCCGTGCCGATGGACCATGTGATGGCCTTGGCCTTCTCACCCGACGGCCGGCACCTCGCTGGGGGAAGTAAAAAAGAGTTCTTGGCGGCTTCCACTTGGGTTGCAGAACTGAGTCCGCACCGGGGCATCCAGCCGTTGTATGGACTGAACGGCCCCATCGAGCACATGTGGCTTTCCGCCGATGGCCGTTACGTAGCAGGGCTCTCCCACACCTGGCGGTTGGGAGTGTGGGAGGTTGCTTCCGGCCGGCTGCTGCACATATTCATCCCTCCCAAGACCAAACGCGGCGCGTTCATCGACAACTCGGCGGCAGTGTTTCATCCCAATGGCAGGCTTTACTTTTCCTCCGGCGAGGAGGTGCGGGTGTGGGATTTGGACAATGGCGAGGAAGTGGATTCCATTCCTTTGGGCTACGGACTGGCGGACGCCATGACGCTGGCGACAGACGGGCGGTTGCTCCTGCTGCGGCGAGAGGAAGACCCGAGCGTGTCCAGAGGCCGTCTAATCTGGATACTTCGCGATTTGCTTGGCCCGAATCGACAGACACCGATCCATATTCAGCCCGACACGGACTGGGACCCCTACTTCTGCGCGTTTCCCGCAAGTGAAAGATATTTTGTCGTGTTGGGTCATTCTTACGACCGAAAGGCCGGCCGCAACGAACTGGTGGTCGTCTATGACGCGGCGACCGGCCGGGAGCTTTGGCGGGAGAGTAATACCATGCCAAAAGGCCATTCCAGCCTGAATCTATCCGCTGATGGCGTCGCAGTGGCGGTCCTCACAGCTGAGGGCAAGTATCGCTGGTTGGCCTTGTCGAATCAGGCGCCGCTTGAGGAGCGACAGGTCGAACTCGGCTCGGCTCGATTCGATTTTGCAGATGCCCCCGACGGCGGCGTGGGCTTGCTTCGACGCGGCAGCAAGACCAACCGGTTGGTGGTGGGTGCACAGTATGGGCCGCTTCGCGAAGCTAGATTCAGCACGGACGGTCGTCGATTGGTCTGGGCCACGGACCGAGGCTTGGTAATCGTCGCGCACTTGGACGAAATCGAACGGCAGTTGAAAGAGTCCGGTTTCGAGTGGTGACCCTAAGCGGCGGGAAACACCGCTATAGTGTTGCGAGCCATCGCAAGGCTTACCACGCTTAATTCCACACTTCTTCCCGGCAACCGGCCGGCTTCATGACACGAACTCGCCCCTGAAGGCTGTTTTCATCGCAGCATAGCGACGGTTTTGCGCACCACGCGGGGCGGCCCGAAACATACTTGAAGGTGATTGAAAGAGCCGCATCTCGCTTGGCGCTTATCTCAGTGAATGCAACACGAACCAAATTCCTTGGCACTCATGAAAACACCACCTTCCACGCTGGCAGCGACTGCGCTGAAAAATGCCGGATATTTACTTGGTCTCCTTGGCGTCCTGGTATGCGTCAGTTCCACTCCGGCCGCGGAACGCCGTAACCGCTGGCCGGGCTACGCCACCCGGCTCTACGGGATGAACAGCTACCGGATCGAAAACCACTCCAGTTCCGATGTCTGGGTGGGGTTGCGCTCCGGCCATCAAGGAATCGACGTCTTCGTCAAGGCTCACGCTAAGCACTATCTCGGCCTGCCTGCTGGCAAGTACGAGATGTATGTTTTTTTCTACGACAAGCCAGATCGCCTGTTCCTCGGGGACGGCTTCACGATCGAAGCCGACGGCATCAAGAGCCGGGAAACGGTCGCCTCCTATTTTTGGAATGGCGCAACCCCCGAATCGAACCTGAAGGAGTTGGACTGATGGCCTTGTCCCACCGCGCTAAGGCGTCGGCATGCCTTGCCTCAACTTTTCCGTCACAAACACATCCAGGAGACCTTAGTATAATGAAAACATCCCGCTCACTCACGTTCGCATGGGCCGTCCTCACGGCGTTCCTCTCTACCGCCCCCGGCTCCAGTTCGGCTGCAAGTTTTCCCTTGGGGCAATTGCTGGTGTCCGACTCCAGTACCATCTATCTGGTCGATCCGGCGTCCGCCACCTCCAACCGCGTCGTGACTGGCCTCACCGGCCTGCGGGACGTTGTCTATAACCCGGTTTCTCGATCCGCATTCGCGACGCAGGGAACCAACATCGTGCAAATCTCGGCGGGTGACGCAGGTTATTCGGTGGCTCCATTTGTCAGCGGCATCGCTGGTCTGCAATGCCTGGCCGTGGATGCCTTCGGCCAGGTCTATTTTCACCAACAGGATTTCGTGCAGCACAAGCTTTGGCGAGCCGGGTTGGATGGGTCGGCGACCGCGTTAACCGCGGCCGCGTTCTTCGTGCCCCGACACATGGCGTTCTCCAAGGATTATTCCAAACTGTTCGTGTTTGAGACACCGAACAATGACGTGCGCATAGTCAGCTTTCCATCACTGGCGATCACCACTCTGGCCAGCGGACTGGACTTTCCTCCTGGCGGGGATTCCGACGCGCTCGGCAATGTTTACGTACTCGAGGATTTCGGGATCGGCAGGATTAGTAAGATTACCTCGGCCGGTGCCCGAACGACTTATGCACAACTGCCGTGGATGGAATTCACCAGTGGCGACGACCTGGAGTATGACGCGCCATCTGGCACGATCTACGCAACGGCATTCGGTGGTTCGACCGGCGGCCTTCATGAGTTGCGTCCGGATCTGACCAGCCGCTGGCTCATGCCTTTCGGCAGCGGCTTCTTTGGCGGGTTGAGTTTGATTCGGCCAGGCGCCCCCGTGATCAGTAGCCAGCCTGTCGCCGTGGTTACGACCCCCGGCGCCTCCGCGACCTTTTCCGTGGGAGCAGCCGCGGGCGGGGCCACGTTCCAGTGGCGATTTAACGGAAGAAACATTCCCGGCGCCACGGGGGCGACGTTTACCATTCCACACGCAGGTTTCACCGATGCCGGTATGTACTCCGTAATCGTAGTGAGCGCCGGAGGCGCGGCGCTCAGTTCGGAGGCGGCCTTGTCGGTGTTCGATCTTTCGGTCAATCCAGTTGTAACCCTTGCGGGACCGATCGGTGCCCACTATCGCATCGAGTACCGGCTGGGCATGGAACCCGGTGGCGCTTGGCAGCCATTGACAAACGTCACGGCCACGACCAACCCCTACCTCTTCGTGGACCAGACTACACCCCCGCCGCCCAACAGATTCTATCGAGCTGTACTCATCCCGTGATGCTCTCACTCGTTTATGAACCACGGCAGCTTCCACGCCAAGGCTCCAACTTGCGCCGATTATATGCCCCTGACGATCAATTCCGTGACCAGTGAGACCCTTGTTAAAGAAACTTTCCGACCAGTCTGTGAAGGGCCAGCCATGCAAGAACTCCAATTCAACTGTTTGAAATGCGGTCAACGCATCGCCTGCGACGCGCGCGGAGCCGGCATTGAGATTTCGTGCCCGACATGTCAGGCGGCTGTGATCGTCCCGCCCGACACTCGAACTTCCAGAGGCGAACCGAGTCGAGCTTCCACGCCCTTGGTAGTTCAGGCGTACGGCATCATCATCCAGTGCCTGTACTATCTGGTCATGGGTTTGCTGGCCCTGGCTGGTCTGAAAGCTCTTTCGGAAGGGAATTATCTTGGGCTGGTTTTTCTAACTCCGGCGGTTGGCGTCGCCTGCCTTGGCGTCAGGCTCGGGCTTGGCGTGCAAAAGGGCGAGAAGATTGCCGTGGTGGGAGCGATGATCTTGGCCGTCCTTGGGGCCGCCATCAATTGGGGGATCCCAGATCTGGTCTCAGACAAGCCACCCTCAACCCAGGTCAAGATTCTCTGTGCGCTTTGGCCGTTGGTTCTCTATTCGCCACTCTGCATCAGCGCCATCCGCAACTGGCGACGCCTTAGTTAGGCATGTCTGAAACTAAACGAAGACCAACCAACAGGAACACCATGCAACCAAGGAGCGACAGAAAAACAAGAACCAGCGCGGCCCTCCTCGCCGTGCTCATCGCGGCGATCTGCGTCACCGCAAGTGCTGCGGAAACGAACCTCGCCGTCAATACTAGTGGAAGCGGATTCCCCAGCCCGCTGGCATCAGACCGCGGCTGGGGCGGCGGCTCCTACGTTTGGGAAATTGTGGATGGATCGCGCCATTATCCGCAATGGTATCACGGGCTGGCTTTCACCGGCGGACACACCGATTCGCTCAATCCGGACAGTCCAGGCTACATCGAGCCGGCTGGCGTGCGGCAGGCCACCATCGACTTTGGACAGACGAAGCGGTTCCATAAAGTCGTCATTTGGCACCACGGCGACGAGCATGCGCCTGCCAGCGCCCGCCTCGAACGCTGGGACGGCCGCGCTTGGGTGAACATTCCGTTCGAGCGGCGTTACGAGAGCAATTTCGTGTCCGCGGGCGCCGGTTCCAAACCCGACAAGTACACCTTTGCCGAGGTCTCCGGCAGCAAAGTGCGCTACAGCTTGGACAACCGGGAACGCAACATTGTTGGCACCTGGAATATTCACGGATGGCTCTACGAGTTTGAAGTCGTCGGCGCCACCGAACCCCCGCCGCCTTCGGTCTGCGTCCACGTCTCGCAAGTGGAAGTGTGCTACGACACGGTGACAGGCGCGTGGTACCAACTCCAATATCGGTCTACCCTCACTGCGCAGGAATGGACGCCATTGAGTTCGAGATGGGTTGCCGGTGATGGTGAGCGGAAGTTTGCCACCGATGCCGTTGGCTCCGGCCAGCCGCAGCGGTTCTATCGGGTGGCGGTCACCAACACGCCACCGGCGCCATGATTCGCTTCAGGAAGCGAACTGCCCGCAACTCTGGATTCAAACACACCACTCCGATGTTATGAAAAATTCAAAAGTGCTCTTCACGCTCGGTACTCAGCGAACCGGCTTCTGCCTTGGGGTGCTTACTCTGGCTTGTGGCTTAATTGGTTGCGGCAACGCATCTGCAGCAGCCCGGCGCAATCCCGGAGCAGTGAAAAGCAAATCTGGTGAACTCGTGCAAGGTTTCCGCAGTGACCTCGTGGTGATCGAGGGCAAATCGGGCAACGGTAGCGGATTCATCGCTTCCATCAAGGGCCGCAAGTTCCTGGTTTCCAACGCGCATGTGCTCGCTGGCATCCGTGGCCCCCGTTTAAAGCTGCTCGATAACTCGCCCTTGAAGCTCGGCGCGGCTTCGGTGGCCGTAGGACACGACATCGTCATCTTCGCAGTGATTGAAGGCGGCACGGGCATCCCGACCGTAAACTCGACTCCGACTGAGACCACGATCGGTGACGCGGTCGTGGTGACAGGCAATGCTGGCGGGATGGACGTTGTGACCGCATTGCAAGGCGAGCTTGTCGGCATCGGGCCGGATCGTGTCGAAGTCAGTGCGGCCATTGAGCTGGGTAGCAGCGGCAGCCCGATCATCCACATGGACAGTGGCAAGGTGATCGGCGTCGCCACCTACCTCACTGCCGATCCGCCCTCATCGGACCGCCGACTGGCATTCTCGCGCTTCGGAAATGTACGACGCTTCGGCTACCGGCTCGACAGTGTGCAAACTTGGCAAGCGATCGACTGGCGCCGCTTCTACGCCGAGGCAGACCGAATCGACCAAATCAAGAAAACAACTGCCGAGCTTTGCGAGGCAGCGCAGGAGCGGGTTTTGAGGTTCAGGCACCCGACGAGCGGTTACGAGGTGCCGGCCATCCGCCAGGCGATGGAGAAGTACGCCACGACCGTGAAGCAATACCCAGAGCGTGCCGAGCAAGCTGCTGTGAACCTGCTCGCGTCGCTACGTGTCGCAAGCCAGGCTGATATCATGGCTGCAAGAGGAACCTTCACGTACGATTTCTTCCGGCGTGAATTCGAAACGGAGGAACACACCCGCGAGGAGCTTGCCAAGGCGCTCGGCAAGGCGCTTTGAAGCTACGTTTTGAAAGACGAAAACCATGTTGAAATCGACTGCTATGAATACATCAAACCTATACTCCCGACACAGCGCCGAACCCGGCTGCCTCCAGCAGTCAGCGGTTAGACGCCGTGAGCACCAAATCACTTCTATGAAGAGAATCGTTGCCACCTCCTCACATGTAGTCAGTCGCACCGTTTCCGTCCGACCTGCCAATGCACGCGCCCGTCCCCGAGTGGGATCGTGGCTAGCCGCGCTCACCCCACTGATCTTTTTGGTGCTTACATTGCTTATATTTGTTCTTGGTGCGTTCCACTCCAGGGCGGCTGAAGGGCTGGCACTGGCGCTGGATGGCGTGAATGACGATGCGAGGGCCGCCGGTACGGTTTTTCCAGATTCAACAACGCTACAGAGTTTCACTGTAGAAGCATGGGTTTATCCGACGGCAGCGGGATCAGTCATCTCTACAGACGACGCTTATGACCTTATCCTTTTCTACAGTCCCGGCGCTGCCAACGGCGGGGTTGGGATCAAATTCATGCTTTATGGCAGCGGCGTGTCCCAGAGCATCACTGAGTTTCGCGACGTCCGTTTGAATCAATGGAATCATGTCGCGGGCATGTATGACGCATCATCAAGGCAATTCAAAATGGCCATTAATGGCATCCTGACTTCAAGTCCATCCACGTTCTCCAGCAGTACCTTCCTGAGTGACCCATCCTTCAACTTCAGGGTCGGCCAGTCAGGCTTCAGTAGCGGTTATTTCAAAGGCTACGTCGACGAACTTCGGGTGTCCGATACAGTCCGTTACTATGCAAACTTCAGCCCGCCCAATCTGTTTGGCGTGGACGGCAGCACGAGGGCGCTCTTCCATTTTAACGAAGTGCCCGGTTCGACAACCTTTCCTGATAGTTCGGGCAATGGCACCACGCTTGTGGCGGTTGGCGGTGCTCAAACAACTTATCCTCCCGGGACCCCCACCATTACCTCGCAACCAGTGAGTCAGACCGTGAACGTGGGGCAGGACGCGAGTTTCGCCGTGGCGGCCACCGGTGCTGCGCCGTTGACCTACCAGTGGCGCAAGGATGGAGTGAACATCGTTGGGGCGACGAGCAACACGTATGTCCTGTCCGTCGTGCAGACCAATCAAGCGGGCAGCTACACCGTGGTGGTGAGCAACACCGCCGGTTCCGTCACTAGCGCGCCACCGGCTGCGCTGACGGTCAATCGCCTGAGTCAGACGATCGACTTTCCACCGTTGGACGCCAGGCAAGTGGGTGATCCGCCGTTTAACCTGGAAGCCAGCGCGAGTTCTGGTTTGGCGGTGAGTTACAGCAGTTCCAATCCGGGCGTGGTCACGGTCAGCGGGAGCACCGTCACCCTCGTCAGTGCGGGCACAACGACCATTACCGCTGTTCAGGAGGGTAATGCGACCTATCTGCCGGCAACCGCGGTCAGCCAGACGCTGGCGGTCAATGGTCCGACACCGCCTAGCATCACCACGCAACCAGTGGGCCAGACGGTGAACGTGGGGCAGAACGTGAGCTTCACCGTGGCGGCCACCGGCACCGCGCCGTTGAGCTATCAGTGGCGCAAGGATGGATTGAACCTCGCTGGGGCGACGAGCACCACGTTTGTCCTGTCGGCCGTGCAGACCAACCATGCGGGCAGCTACACCGTGGCGGTGAGCAACACCGCCGGTTCCGTCACTAGCGCGCCACCGGCGGCACTGACGGTCAATCGCCTGAGTCAGACGATCACCTTTGCAGCATTGGCCGACAGACAGGTGGGTGATGCACCGTTCAATCTGGGAGCCAGCGCCAGTTCTGGTTTGGCGGTGAGTTACAGCAGTTCCAATCCGGGCGTGGCCACGGTCAGCGGGAGCACCGTCACCCTCGTCAGTGCGGGAACAACGACCATCACCGCTGTTCAGGAGGGTGATGCGACCTATCTGCCGGCAACCGCGGTCAGCCAGACGCTGACGATCAATGGTCCGCCTGTTTCTCTGAACGCGAGGCCCAACGGAAACGAACTCATCATCTCCTGGCCCACGAGCGCGGTGGGATTCATCTTGCAATCAACGCTCGACTTAACCGCTCCCATCACTTGGTTGGATTTTACGAATCCGCCGACGGTCATCGGCGCGCAATTTACGGTCACAAACTCCATTTCCGGCAGCGCCCAGTTCTATCGGCTGAGAAAACCATAGCTCGCCGAAACACTCACGCTCAACGGGCATATACATAACTATTCACCGCCGATGAATGCATTTCCCCTCCGGATCCTCTGGCCGATTGAAGAGCTTCGCAGAGACGGCCTCTATTTCTACGAGCAAGCGACAGGATTGCATCAGTGCGACGGGCGGGTCGCAGTCCCGGGACACGGTGAGATGCTCTTGTTCGGAGGCTACTCGTACCTTGGCTTGAACGGGCACCCGAAGATCAATCGCGCGGCGCAGGAGGCCGTAGAGCGCTACGGCACCGGCACGCACGGCGTGCGCATGTTGGCAGGCACGCTCGACCTGCATCTTGAGTTGGAAGCCCGCATCGCCCGGTTCAAGCAGACCGAGGCGGCAGCGGTGTTTTCAAGCGGCTATTTCGCGAATGTTTCCACCATCGCTTGCCTGGTGGGCAAAGGCGACACCATCATCTGCGACAAACTCGACCACGCGAGCATCGTGGATGGATGCTGGCTGTCTCAAGCCAGCCTTTGCCGATTTCGGCACAATGACATGGGGCATCTGGAGAAATGCCTCATGGACGCGGGAGACACCGGCAAAAAGTTGGTCGTGGTGGATGCCATTTTTAGCATGGATGGCGATGTGATCCGGCTGCCTGAAGTGACGCGACTTTGCCGCCGACACAACGCGTGGTTAATGGTGGATGAAGCGCACTCGCTCGGCGTCATCGGCCGCACAGGGCACGGCATCGAGGAACACTTTGGCCTCGCCGCGGATTGCATCGACGTCAAGATGGGCACGCTGAGCAAGGCCATCCCCAGCGTTGGTGGATATGTGGCCGCCAGCGCTAGGGTGTGCGAATTCCTGAAGCACTCTGCCCGAGGGTTCATCTACTCCGCCGCTCTGCCACCGCCCGCCGCCGCGGCAGCTATCGCGGCCTTGGACGTGATCGAGGAGGAACCGGAGCGCGTGCAACGGCTGCATGAGAATGCCGAACATTTCGCCGGTTGCTTGAGCGAAGCCGGGTTTGATTTCCTGGAGAGCGAAACTGCGATCTTCCCCATTGTCTGCGGCGAGGATTACCGTGCCTGGAAACTGGCGGGATTCTGTCAGCAACGAGGCATCTACGTGCAAGCCATTCCTCATCCGGCAGTGCCGAAAGGCATGGCTCGTCTGCGCGTGGCGGTGACGGCCGCACATTCGCGCGAAGACTTGGACCATTGCGTGAGAGTGCTTCAAGAAGGGGCAAAGAGGCATCTTCGTTAGGAGCACTGGGATGAAAATTTCGTCGAGAATGAAGCGGTGGTCTGGATTCACGCTCATCGAATTGCTGGTGGTTATCGCCATCATCGCCATCCTGGCGGCGCTGCTATTGCCAGCGTTGAGCACTGCTAAAAAGAAGGCGCGCAGAACGCAGTGCATCAGCAACCTTCACCAGTTCGGCCTTGCGTTGAATCTTTACGCAGACACTTACGAGCGTTACCCGAATCAGCGGCACTTCGGCACCGGATATCCATACACCCCGCCAGAGCGAGTGTGGGTGCGGATGAGCCACGTTGTGGGGCATGAATGGGACGAGGTGATTCGGCAAGGCATTGAGTCCGAATACAAGGCGGACCTCGCCGTGCCGCTGCCCAACAGCGTCAGCGTGCTGGGCTGCGTTCAAGTTGCGGATTCATGGTCGCTCCCATCTCAAGACAACACGCCGGCGTTGCGGACGGCCCATTCCGTGAAGGCTTTCGTCTGCGTGATCCCTTTTTTGGCCCGTTGGCAATCGCGCACGCCGCAGACTTCAAACTCCTTGGGCATTCGCGCCAGGTAACGGAACACCCGGTCGGCGTTTTGCGGTGTGACCTTGCGCGCCAGGCCGGCCATCACGGCGTAGAGAGCGGCCGGCTTTTCCGGCACCGGCGCCGCGTCCGGATCCAGCAAGATGGCGTCAAGCGACGGCACTTCCTTGTAAACGTCCAAGAAGCTGTAGAACTCTATCCCAGCGGATTCGCCGATGGTCGCGCAGACCAGTTTCAGAGAGGGTTTACCACTCTTGGCCTGCATAAGCCGGGAGAGGAACTCCACCGTGCGCGGACAGCAGTACGGCGTGTCGGCAATCCAGTTCTTCGGATCGAAGTTATTCAGCAGGGCCGAGCGCAGACGGAAGAAGGCAATCAGCTCCGTCGCGATGCCTCGGTCCAGCGCATGTTCGGTCCACGCGTCGACGGAGACCTGCAACTCGACGTGCCACATGCGCGAAACCAGTGGAGAGGGCATGCGGTTGACGACGCCTTTGTCGATGATTCGATTGCCGGTGGCCACGATGAACCAGCCGTCCGGCAATCGGTAGGCGCCGATTTGCCGGTCCAGCATGAGCTGGTAGAATGCGGCTTGGACGGCGGGCGCGGCGCTGGGCAATTCCTCGATCACCCACATGCCTTCGCCTTGCGTGGGGAACTCGGCGGGCGGCAACCATTCCGTGACTTTGCCATTGACCCTGGGAAAGCCCTTGATGTCGGTCGGGTCGAAGTAAATGGCGCGACTGTCGAGATAGCCGTAACCGTCACCTTGCACAGCGGCGAACTGGCGGAAGATGCTCGATTTGCCCACGCCCGGCCCGCCGCGAACCATCAGTGGAAGTTTGGTGGTTTTGGCGAGCGCAAGGAATTCGATCAACTCCTGCGGTGTGATGACAGGCAGGCCGGCGCTTTCTGTGGGAGTGTTCATACTGGAGAGTGAAAGGTTTTGGCTGAAAATCAAGCTGGCGATTTTCGCTTTTCCTTGGCCATCCGCAGGGCCAACCCCACCCATGCTTCGGTGAGTTTTCGAAGCCGTCTGTAATTGGCCAGTTCCGTGCGAACTGCC
>WNGA01004096.1_pt1 | contig 33616 bp, 9 predicted proteins | sample 5400061 | NCBI WGS metagenome assembly WNGA01 (sample SAMN13153366, study PRJNA577476) | soil metagenome | isolation source: 100 cm soil or saprolite under grassland replicate 2 | place: USA:California | collected 2016-06-15 | reverse complement strand
AACCGTACGTTCGAGCATCTGCGTATAAAGATCGAACCCCAGCGCGTCCATGTGACCTGACTGCTGGCCCCCAAGCAAATTGCCCGCACCGCGCAGCTCGAGGTCCAGAGCCGCTATGCGAAAGCCGGCTCCCAAATCCGAGAATTCGCGAATGGCGGAGAGACGGCGTCTGGCTATTGGAGAAAGCTCCTGCTCACCTGGGATTAAAAGGTATGCATAGGCGCGGCGATTAGACCGGCCGACGCGCCCGCGCAATTGATAAAGCTGAGAAAGACCGTATTGATCGGCGCGGTTTATGATGATCGTGTTGGCCCGCGGGATGTCTATCCCATTCTCAATGATCGTGGTCGCAACCAGAACATCATACTTAAACTCAATGAAATCGAGCATCACCCGTTCCATCTCCTTTTCATTCAGCTGGCCGTGCCCGATAGCGATCCGCGCCTGAGGCACCAAACGTTTCACCAACGCAGCAATCGTTTCAATCGTTTCCACACGATTGTGAATGAAAAAGACTTGCCCCTCACGTCCCAGCTCCAATTCAATAGCGGACTTAATGACGTTTTCGGAAAATTGTACTACCTGAGTCTGGATAGCCAGTCGATCGCGGGGCGGTGTTTCAATCAAAGACATGTCTCTAAGTCCCGTGAGCGACATGTTGAGTGTACGCGGTATGGGCGTAGCTGAAAGGGTCAATACATCCACCCGTTTTTTGAGTTGTTTCAATCGTTCCTTATGGGCAACACCAAACCGTTGTTCTTCGTCAACTACCACCAGACCAAGTTCTTTGAAGCGGACATCTTTGGATAACAGCCGGTGCGTGCCTACCACTACATCGACCTCTCCCGACTCGACGCGCCGTGCTATCTCTTTTTGTTCTTTTGACGAACGGAAGCGAGAGAGCAGTTCAACCTTTACCGGAAAAGGAGCAAAGCGCGTGCGAAAGGTATCGTAATGTTGATACGCCAGCACCGTCGTCGGCGTCAGCACCGCGGTTTGTTTGCCTTCCATGACAGACTTGAATGCGGCCCGCATTGCAACTTCCGTCTTCCCATAACCAACGTCCCCACAAAGCAGGCGGTCCATTGGCACCGCTTGTTCCATGTCTCGCTTGACTTCCTCGATCGCCGTCTCCTGATCGGGCGTCAGGACATATTCGAATCCACCTTCAAACTCGCCTTGCCAGGGCGTGTCCGCGGCGAAGGCATAGCCACCTACCAACTTGCGCTCGGCATAAAGGCGCAGCAGTTCATCGGCCATGTCACGCATGGCGCGCTTTGCCTTTGCCTTCGTCTTCTGCCAGCCCAGTCCACCGAGCCTATCAAGTTGCGGTTGATGACCCTCCGCACTGGAATACCGTTGGACCAGATCCAGTCGCTCCACAGGTACATAGAGCTTGGCCTCATCGGCATAATAAAGCAGCATGAATTCGCCGCTTCGTGGCCCGAGATCGAGGGTCTGTAGGCCTCCGAAACGAGCGATTCCGTGATCAATGTGGACCACATAATCATCGGGTTTGAGATCCCGAAAATCGGACAGAAACGCTGCAGTTCTTACTCTCTTTTTCCCCTCAACCTTCTGTTTTCGTCCGCCAACACCTGCGCCACGTCGCTCGAGCTCATTTCCACCCGCTTCGTCAAACAGATCGTCCTCAACGTGAACGACCAGCCGTAAATCAGGCATCTCAAATCCGCCGCTCAAGCGGCCCACTGCCACGATTGGCCCAGGCAAGACCGCCGGTCCGCCGTTCTCGTCGAGCAGCATGATCTGCACATCTAGATCATATTCCTTGAGGATGTCGCTCACACGTTCCGCGACACCGCAACTAGGCATTACAAACAGTGTTGTCTTATGCTTTTCGCGTTCCTGGACCACATCAGATGCTAGATCAGCAAGCCTGCCGTGGTAACGCATCACAGATTGTGTCTTCCAATCGATCTCTGTGGCCCGATCGACTATGGGAAATAGAAACATCGGATAGCGCGCCGCACGGCTGCGTCCGACTTGAATTTTCGGCCTTTCCGACTCCAGTGCGAGGTCTTGATCTATCTCGGCGGCAGCCCTGCCGAGTGTGCGAAGCTCAAGACGACTCCGCTCATTAATCTTGCCACGCAGCTCCTCGGTGGTTAGATAAAACTCCTCCGGACGCAGTCCTATTTCATCAGCTGCTTCCGTTCCCGCATAACGATCGGCAAGCGTCTGATAGACTTCGCCCAGATACGACTCGACGCCCGAAGGTTCGTCAACCACCAGCACCGCATCTCTTAGATAATCAAAGATAGTTGAATTGGGTTCGCGTGCCAGTGTCATGAGCCATTCCCAGCCAGCGAACTCTTCTCCCTCGTCGGCGAAGGCGGTGCGATCGCCAAGAGCGCGTCTGTATCGCGGATCGCTCCAGCGTTTACGAGCTGCATCGGCCCAGGCAAGAAAGTCATTGCCAGTTATCGACAACTCTCGCATCGGAGCGATTTCAATCCGTGTCAGTTCGCTGGTTGAGAGTTGCGTCTCGGGATCAAACTCGCGCATTGAGTCGATCGAATCGCCGAAGAACTCGACCCGTACAGGCGCTTCCGCCCCTGGAGACCATACGTCGAGAATGCCGCCACGCATGGAGAATTCACCGATGGCGCCTACGGGATCTTCGCGCAGATATCCGGACGCAATTAGCTTTTCAATCAGTTCCCGGGGAGCAAAGTCTTCATCGCGCTTGAGCGAAGCCCCGGCCCGTGATATTTCCGCAGGTGAAACTGTCTTGCGGGCCAGCGCGCGGGCGGTGAGTAGAAGAAAGTCCGGAGATTGGCGCGCTAAGCGCCAGAGCGTCAGAGCGCGCTTCTCGAGAGTGTCGGCATGCGGTGATGACCCTGCATAGGGATCGCCCTCCGAAGCTGGAAGCAGCAAAATCTCTTTCTCACAATCGGTTTTTCCGGCGAAGGCACAGTACCAGAAGCGTAAATCGCGTTCCCAAGACTCAAGATCGTGATTTGATTGCGTCAAGACGGCAAAGAGATTTCCTCTCTCGTGCTGCAGTGCGGCGAGCACAAACGCCCGGGCAGAGCCTGTCACCAAACCACTGAGTGAGATCACCCGCGCGCCTTGCTTGATTGACGCTATGAGTGTCTGGGTTTCTTTAGTTCCGAGGATGTGGTGCAGGGTGTTCTGGAAGATAGAACCTGACTTTAAGGTGCTGCCCATAGCAAGCGAAGCAAAGGTAGCTCTCCCGGGAAATCCCCGGGTTACTCTTCATGACGACCCCCGAACGTATTGAGCAAGGATCAGTGTAGCCGATCATCAAGTCTGGTCAAAAAGGCGTGAGCATTGGACCGAGAAAATTCTCCGAATTATGAAGAAGCCAGCCAGAAAGGTATCTCCAGAATTCGGTGCTCGACGATGCCCCGGCGGAATCCGGCATATTCGGAGCTAAACGACGTCTTTCACAATTTCACGCCTCCCCCTACCATAGTCGCTTTCGCCGTGATTCTTCAGCTGCCAGGTGTGCGGCGTGTAGTAATTCCCATGGATAGGCTCGCCCCTGGCTATGTTTATTATTGCCCCATGTTTGTAGTCGATATGCTCGCTGAACGATGAGCCGCGCCGTTTTATGCTAACTTCCACGTTAAAGGTTGCCACCTCGAGCAGGATATGGGGGCAGAAAAACTCGATCACCCCTATCCCGGGCTTGAGATCAACTCGCTGACCCGACTCCGTCGAGAAGTGAGTATGAAGGTTTCCGAAGATCGAATAGAAGTAGACCTCAATGGCGACATCCTCCAGGGCCTTATGGGCCATATACTCGACCGCCACGCTCACGGAATCACCCGTTGCAACCGTGGTCGTTCTCTGACCCTCAGAATCGAATACGGTTACGGAAATGATCTCTGCCGGCCGTGACGCATCGAGGTGTGTGAGGACCCTGGGCGCTCCGGCAGGCATGGTTAATAGTTGACGCTCATATTCCGAGATCACCTCGCGCGGCGCTCCGCTTCTGGCGATCCGACCTTGCCGGATTAACAGTACGCGATCACAAAGACTCTCAACCGCGCTGAGATTGTGAGATACAAAGACAATGGTCTTGCCAGTCTGCTTGAGTTTGGTTATCCGTTCTATGCATCTTGCCTGAAAGGCTGCGTCGCCAACAGCAAGCACTTCGTCGAGCAATAGAATGTCTGGATCAAGGTGCGCTGCAATCGCGAATCCCAGCCGCAGCCACATTCCGGAAGAATAACGTTTGACAGGCGTGTCGATGAAGGGCGCCACGCCGGCAAAATCAACAATGCTCGCCAGTTTACTGGCAATTTCATTGCGTCTCATTCCGAGCAGTGAACCATTGAGGTAGACATTCTCGCGACCGGTCAACTCCGGATGAAAGCCTGAGGCTACTTCAATAAGCGCTGAAAGCCGGCCCCGAATCCTGATCTCACCGCGCGTGGGCGTGGTGATGTTGTACAACAATTTTAGAATGGTACTCTTGCCGGCGCCATTCTGGCCGATAATACCGAGAGCTTCGCCACGAGTTACATCAAAACTAACATCCCGCAGGGCCCAGAACTCCTCCGAACTCTTCCATAACGTGCGCATCTTGCTTATGAGCGAACGTCCGGCTGAGGCTCTTTCCTCCTCGTGATAGATCCGATATCGCTTTGATACGTCAATAAAACTGAGATTAATCATAATCGACTAAATGAAGTCAGCCATCGTCGCCTCGACTCGTTTGAAATAGATGTAGAAACCAAATAGCAAAACGATCGAGATCATCGCAGAGACCAGCAGGGAACGGAGTTCGGGTGCCTGACCGTGCAAGATCACACGGCGAAAATTCTCAATAACTCCTACCATTGGATTGAGCACATATATAGGCCGCAAGCGCAACGGAACGGCGCTCAGCGGATAGATTACTGGCGTTGCAAATAACCACAATTGCAGCAGCAGCGGCACGGCCACGCCGATATCCCGAATTCGCACTTGCGTGGCGGAAAAGAGAAACGACATTGCCAGGGCAAAACAAGTCAATATGAGAACGATGGGAAGCGCATAGAGTGAGTTGAGCGTCAGCGCCACGCGATAGTAGAGCATCAGTCCGGCCAGTAGGGTGGAGGCAATCAGGAAATCGACAAACGCAGCGGCGATATATGAGATGGGCAGAATTTCCCGCGGAAAATACACCTTGGTAACAAATTGCGAATGGCTAACAAGGCTGTTTGTAGCATTGGAGACGGAGGACGAAAAAAAGTTCCAGGGAAGGAGAGCCGTGTAGGCAAATAACGCGTAAGGCGCGCCTTCGCTGGGTATCCTGGCAATGAATGAGAAGATGAAGGTAAAGATCAGCATCATCGAAAAGGGTTGCAGTATGGCCCATAAGATGCCAAGCACCGACTGTTTGTAGCGAACCTTTACGCGATGAACGCTCAGCGTATAAAGCAGGTCTCCATACTGCTTCAGCTTGCGCAGATCCTGAAGAAGATTCATCCCCGAAAGCGACGGTGGACGAATCACCGACTCGCGTTGCAGACCGTGTTGGCTAGCCGCTTCCAGGCCACGGCTTTGATGTTCAGTCAAATCCACCCGAGGTTTACCTCAAACGAGGGGCAATTAACAGAGTCTTTGTACTACACGAATAAAAAGGTGTCGCAATCACGGGGCGACAGAGTCGTTCAAAAACCGGTCCTCAAGCATAAAGGTATCTTGATGAAGGGGCGCGTCCGGCTCAGCAAGTAGACATTTCTGCAACTCTTCTGCAAGACCTTGCACATTCGGCTCTTTCAGAACGTTCATTCCGTGTTTTCCCGGAACGACATGGATCACGACACCGTCTCTGGCGATCGCCGCCCATCCCAGGCTCGCCTCGCGGATCCGGTTGAGCGGTTGCTTGCGAACGCGAAACACTGAAATACGACCGGGGTAGACTCTCGGCACAAAGTCAGGCCCGGGAAAATAGATGTGGAGTGGATTCCTGTTGTGATTACCAGAGTCTGCGGACGTGCTGTTCGATGAGGACGCCTTCAGATTGCGAATGGTTCTCAGACCCTTTTGCTTCAGGAAACCGAGCTTCTCGCTGGCGCTCAGATGCAACAGCGATCGGAACCGGCGAAAATAATATTCGACATACAAAAACTTGTTGTAGGTGTTCTCCATTACCCAGGTATCGAGCATACCGAGGAGGGCAATCTTCTCTCCTTGCTCGTGCAGCCTGAGGGCCATCTCCAGCGCTATATGGGCTCCTCGGCACATGCCGATAAGTTGATATGGCCCATGGGGTTGTGCCGCAAGCAGTGCTTCAAGATACTGGCCGGCCAATCTGTCAACAGCGGCGGAACTGTGTTCACCATCCAAATCTTCGGGATATTGTGCTTGCAACCCATAAACAGGTTGATCTGGCCCCAGATATCGAGACAGCGCTACGTAACCCAGCGCGTTTACGTTAGGAGTAGAAACGCAGAAAAGCGCAGGCCTTGAGCCGGCCGGGTGTATGCCCACGAGAGTGGGCCACGACATGGAGCGGACGTCCTTCTGGAGAATATCTGAAAGGTATTGGATGGTTGCCCCCTGGAACAGACTAACCAGAGGAATCTTTTGACCAAATTGCTTCTCGATCTCGCTGATTAAACGCACAGCCAGCAATGAATGTCCGCCCAGATCGAAGAAGTTGTCGTGAATACCGACTTTTTCCAGTCCAAGAACTTCGGTCCAGATTCCCGCAACCGCTTGTTCGACTGCCGTTCGTGGAGCCACAAATGTTCGTTCCAGTTCGGGTCTAAAACGCTCCGGCGTGGGAAGCGCGCCACGGTCCACTTTGCGACTTGGTGTCAGCGGCAACGCCTCCATCATTATGAAGGCCGCGGGTATCATGTAGTCAGGCAATTTTTCGCTCAAATATTGGCGCATCTCCGCGGTGGTCATCACCGCTGCCTGAAGTGGAACTACGTATGCGACGAGGATTGTTTCGCCAGAGCCATTTTGTTGGGCGCTCACCACACTCTCACGTACTTTGGGATGTTCGGAGAGCGCAAATTCGATCTCCCCTAACTCTACGCGGAAACCTCTTATTTTGACTTGAGAGTCCTTCCTTCCTTCAAACCTAATATTGCCATCCGACAGCCTGCGCCCTATATCCCCGGTTCGGTAGACACGACTACCTCCTCCTTGCCAGTTAGACAAGAACGCCGCCTCTGTAGCCTCTGGATTCCGCCAGTAGCCCAGGGCGAGATGCGCACATTTGATGGCAATCTCCCCATACAATTCAGCAGATTTGCCGGCTGCATTGAGCAGTAAGATTTCAGTATTATCAACCGCATAGCCTACCGGCACTCCCTGTCCCGGGATCTTCGTCTGTTTGTCGACAAAATATTGTAGGCCTACCGTCGCTTCCGTCGGTCCGAAACCGTTAACAAACAAACAATCGTCGGAAAAGTATTGTTTATAGAGATCGACGTCTCTTCGAGTAACTTCCTCGCCTCCCAACACTACCAAACGCAGTCGGGGAAATCCGGGTTGCCCGCCCAACGTGTTAACAAAATAACGGTAGACCGTGGGCGTGGAATGGTAGATCGTGATCTCCTGAGCGACGAGCCACTCCGACAAGGCAGCTAATCCTTCTTCCCTTATATCGACCGGGTAGAGAGTAGCTCCATTCAATAAGGCCCCGTAGATATCCATCACTGCCGCATCGAAGGAATACGAAGAAAGAAGCGTCATCCGGTCATCTGTGCTGATGTGCAGGTTATTGGTGTAGACCCGAATGAAATGCAGAACATTGCGATGATTCTGCATGACTCCCTTTGGCCGTCCCGTCGAACCCGATGTGTATAGGATATACGCGAGTTCGCTCGCGTCTGCAGTGCGCTTGATATCAACTATCGGGGCCATCGGGTCTAGGCTATCAATATTGATCAATAGCAGTCCATCGCCGATCAATTCTAGCGCCAGGGCAAGATTTTTATTATTTGTCAGTATCGCTCCTGCTTGTGAGTCTCGCAGGATATAGTCCAGCCTTTCCAACGGATAACCGGGATCGAGTGGGACATAGGTTTTGCCGGCCTTCAGAGTTCCGAGCAGCGCGGCAACCATGGGCGCATCATGTTCGAACAAGAGGGCGATTCTTTCTTCCCCTTCCTTACACATACTCAGAATTGAATGCGCAATTCGGTTAGCAGCGTCGTCTAATTCCTCATAAGACCATTCGTGTTTCTTGCTTTTCACAGCAATCTTACAGGGATGCTTTCTGACCTGTTGTTCAAAGCGCTCGGATATTGACTGCTCGATTTCCTCTCCTTCAAATGTCGTGAAAGGATTGGCGGGGCGAATGCTGTGAGCGCGGATAGAATCCTGATAGGTTTCGGCTTCAGTATGCAGCGCATATGCCGAGATGGACTGTTCCGGGTTAGCAACGATACCTTCCAGTAGGGTCTGAAAATGGCTCAGCATGCGAGTGATTGAAGGCTCGTCAAAAAGATCGGCATTGTAGAGTACCCCAAGGGCCATCCCAGCTTTTTGTTCGGAGACATACACACTCAGATCAAACTTCGATCCAATATCAGCACTTGGCAGGTACTCAACTGTTAGACCGGGCAATTCAACTCCGCCAAGCGAGAAGTTGAGCATATTAAAAAAGAGGTTGAAGAGGGGGGTGTGGCCCAGACTTCTTTCGGGCTGCAGTTCTTCAATCAGCCGCTCAAACGGGATCTCCTGATGCGCATATGCTTCGAGCGCGATTTCGCGCACACGGCTCAGCAGGTCGCGAAAAGTCATTTCATCGGAGAGTTTGGTGCGCAGGGCAACAGTATTCAGGAAAAACCCGATCACTCTGTCAGTCTCGGCGCGCGTGCGACCCGCAATAGGCGCTCCCACGACTATGTCGTCCTGCCCGGTGAGCCGTGCAAGCAGCAGCTGGAGAGCTGCCAGCAACAACATAAAGAGCGTCGTTCCTTCTCGCTGGCTGAGGGACCGGAGCCCTTCGGTCAAACTCGGACCAAGCAGCAGACGCTGGCGCCCGCCTCGATGCGTCTGCACCGCCGGGCGCGGCCGATCCAGGGGCAATTCCAATAATGGCGGAGCGCCGGCAAGCTGTTCTTTCCAATAGCTTAATTGTTGCTGCAGCACTTCACCTTGTAACCAGTCGCGCTGCCAGACTGCATAGTCTGCATACTGGATCGGCAGTTTTCCAATTGGCGAAGGCTGCCCTAGCGAGAAAGCCTTATAGAGAATCGCAAGCTCCTCAAAGAGTATCCCTGCGGACCAGCCATCGCTGATTATGTGGTGGTTATTCAAAAGCAGGATGTGTTGCTCAATCTCCTGGCGCACCAGGCTCGCGCAGAAAAGTGGACCGCGAGCCAGATCAAACGATCGTTGCGCATCCTGAGTGATCAGTTTCCCAGTCTCTGCCTCTCGCACTGCGTCCGAAAGATCCGTGAGGTCAATCAAGGGCATCGAGAATGATCCCGCCTCAGCGACCACCTGGGCGGGGCTCCCATCCAAGGAAACGAAGGTGGTCCGCAGCGACTCGTGTCGGGCGACAAGGGCATTGAGCGACTGTTGCAGTGCGTCAGGTCTCAACCCACCCCTGATGCGGACGGCCATGGGGACGTTATACGCATAGCTGCCCGGCTCCAACTGATCGAGCAGCCACAGTCGTTGCTGGGCAAATGACAGAGGGATTCTTCCTTCTCTGGAGACCGGCGAGATAGGAGGAGCAGATACCCCTTCCGACGTTCGACGCGCCACCTCGACTCTTTGGGCCAGGCCTCTGACAGTGGGGGCCTCAAACAGGTCTCGTAAGGGCAATTCCACACGGAATGTCTCGCGAATACGTGAGATGACCTGAGTGGCAAGTAATGAGTGACCGCCCAACTCAAAGAAATTATCGTGAATGCCGACGAGCTCACGCCTGAGCACTTTCGCCCAGATATCTGCCACTATCTCCTCTACCGGAGTTCGTGGCGCGACGAATGCGGACTCGAATTCCAGCCTCGCCTGGTCGGGTGCAGGCAGCGCTCGCCGATCGACTTTCCCATTCTTCGTCAAGGGTAAGCTGTCTAATTCAACAAATGCAGAGGGAGACATGTGGTCAGGCAGCCTTTGTTTCAAAAAACTTCGTAAATCATTCGTCGCCACCGCTATCCCCTGCTGAGCAACAAAGTAGGCGACCAAGCGTTTATCGCCCGGCTCGTCCTCTCGCACGATGACAACCGTCTCCCGCACGCCGGGATATTGGCCCAGTACCGCCTCTATCTCACCCAATTCAATACGGAAGCCGCGAATCTTGACCTGATGATCCTGGCGGCCAAAGAATTCGATTTTGCCGCCGGGTAGATAGCGCACCAGGTCTCCAGTGCGGTACAGCCGGGCGCCAGGCTTCTCACTCAAGGGATGCGGCACTAACTTTTCCGCCGTCAAAATGGCTTCATTGAGATAGCCGCGGGCCAATCCCTCTCCACCTACGTACAACTCACCGGCGGCGCCAATCGGCACGGGCCTCATCCCACGGTCGAGGATGTAGACCTCCGTGTTTGAGACAGGAAAACCGATCGGCACTGTTGTCTCAAAGCGCTCGCCGCCCTGCAGTTCATAGCAACATGTGAACGTTGTGTTCTCCGTCGGCCCGTAGCCATTGAACAACCGGCAGCCTGCCAACTCGCGGGCGGCCTTCTCCGTGTGTGAAACCGAGAGCACATCTCCTCCGGCGATAAGCTGTCGCAAACCACGGAGGCTCTCCAACTCCATTTCCACCATCTGGTGAAACAATCCTGCAGTTAGCCAAAGTGTGGTCACCGCACTGTCTTTCACTGCTCGCCCAAGCTCCGCCAATGAGGGCAATCCAGGGGGCATCAGCACCAAGCGCGCGCCGTTTAGCAAACTTCCCCAAATCTCAAAAGTCGAAGCGTCAAAAGACAACGGAGCAAACTGCAAAAACACTTCATCCGGCCCAAGCCTCGCATAATTTGTCTCCCTCACGAGTCTCACAACACTCCGGTGCGCAACGCACACGCCCTTGGCTCTGCCAGTTGATCCTGAGGTATAGATGAGGTACGCGAGGTTTTCCGGAGATGTATTGCAGACAGGATTATCTTCGCTCTCGGACCTGACGACGTCCCACTCATTGTCGAGCGCGATGACCCTGGTCTGGCTTACAGGCAAATTGGCACGCAACGAAGCTTGGGTGAGTAACACAGTCACTCCGGCATCTTCCAGCATGAAGGAGAGGCGCTGCGAGGGATATGACGGGTCCAGAGAAACATATGCTCCTCCAGCTTTCAGTATTCCGAGCAAGCCCACAATCATTTCAATCGATCGTTCCATGCAGATCCCAACCATCACTTCGGGGCCTACCCCTTGCTTGCCGAGATAATGGGCTAACTGGTTCGCGCGTCGATTCAGCTCGCCATAGGTAACTTTCTGGTCCTGAAAAACCAGAGCGATCGATTCAGATGAATGCTCCATCTGCTCTTCAAACAATTGCTGGAGGCAACGTCGCGGGTAATCTGTCGCCGTTCGATTCCAGTCAACTAGCAGTTGCGAACGTTCTTCTGGCTTTAATAATTCGACCTCTGAGACCCTTTGCTCGGGATGGACCACAACCTCCTCCAGCAAAGTCTCAAAGTTGCCTAACATCCGTTTGATGGTTTGAGGTTCAAATAGATCGCAGTTATAGATAAACGTGCATACCAGTTCCGTTTCTTTCTCCCATATGTGGGCCTCCAAATCAAACCGCGTCCTGCCGCTTTCGACACCCCAGGGAAGAACCCTCAACCCGGAAAATTCAAGTGTCGCCGTGGGCGCATTCTGCATCGAAAAAATGACATCGAACAGGGGATTACGGTTCATACTCCGCTCAGGGTGGAGCTCCTCAACCAACTTCTCAAAGGGCAAGTCCTGATGGGAGTAGGCCCCGAGCGCTGCTTCCTTAACGCGAGCTAAAAGTTTTCGAAACGTCGGCCTACCGGAAAAGTCTCCGCGTATTACCAGTGTATTCACGAAAAACCCGATAAGATCTTCGATCTCTGCACGATTCCGATTCGCGATAGGACTCCCTACCCAGACGTCTTCCTCTCCTGTGTAGCGGAAAAGCAAGGCCTGAAATGCCGCCAGCAAAGTCATGAACAACGTCACACCTTCACGCTGGCTGAGACTGCGTAATCCTTTCGTCACCTGCTGTGAGATCACCACGCTTGCTCTCTTACCGCGAAAGCTTCTCACTGGAGGTCGTGGATGGTCCAGGGGCAACTCAAGCGAAGCTCGTGTTCCACCTAGCTGCTGTCTCCAGTAACCTAGCTGTTGTTCTAACTCTTCTCCCTGCAACCATTTTCTCTGCCACTGAGCAAAATCTGCGTACTGCACAGTTAACTCAGGAAACGGTGAGTTCTGCCCTTGCGAAAATGCCTGATATAGCCCCGACAACTCCCGGTACAAGATCGCCATTGACCATCCATCGCTGACGATATGGTGCATCGTCAACATCAGGATCTGTTCCTCTTCGTCTATCCGCACCAGGTTCGTTCTGAAAAGAGGTCCGGCCGATAGATCAAACGGCCGTTCCACCTCGTTGTTGGCAAGCCGTTCTGCCTCCGCTTCTCGCTTTGAATTCGCTACTTGCCGCAGGTCGATCACGGATAACGGAAATCTTGTGTCTGCACTGATCATCTGGACCGGCTGCTCCGCCACCGAGACAAAACTCGTGCGCAAAATCTCATGCCGCCTGACGATCTCATTCAAGGTCGCTTGCAGCGCCTCTTGATCCAGCTTGCCCTGCACCCGCCTCATCCACGCCAGGTTGTAGGCTGGGTTTCCTGGCTCCAGTTGGTCTAGGAACCACAGCCGCTGCTGCGAAAACGACAGTGGGGCGCTTTTCGCCTGCGCGGCCTTTTTCCTCAGCAAATCGGCGAGCAGCGCCCGCTTCTCGTCTACGGATAGCTCTAACCCATTGTTAAGAACCCGACTCATTCAACTTCACCTGTTTCTGCTAAAGCTTCATTAAGCAAGGCGGTCACTTGCTCGTTTGTAAGTTGATCGATCCGTACTAGCAGATCTTGCGCGTCCCGGTTTGTATCTCGGGTTATTGGCAAGGGCGACCGCGAATCCGCGCTTTTCTCAAAATCAAGAACGGCAGTGGCCAGTTCCGCAACGGTAGGAGACTCAAAAAGATGTCGTAAAGGCAATTCTACTTGAAAGGCGCTGCGTACTCGCGACATTAGCTGTGTGGCTAGCAATGAATGACCGCCCAAATCAAAAAAATTATCGCGAATTCCAATACTCTCTCGCTTCAGAACCAGAGACCAAATCTCTGCCAGCTTTTCTTCAACTGGTGTTCGTGGTGCTTCATAGTGCTGTGCGGGATGGATCTCATTCGGGTCAATTGCAGGCAAGGCGCGGCGGTTGATCTTGCCCGAAGGCGTCAGTGGCAGCGACTGCAACGAGACAAACGCTGTGGGAATCATATAATCCGGCAACTTCTGCTTGAGATAAGTACGCAGCTCGTGGCCAAGAGCTTCCCGGCTTTTCGGATCGGCCACCACGTAAGCAACAAGTTTTCGGTCGCGAATCTCATCTTCACGCGCAACCACGGCAACCTCGCGAACCCCAGGATGAGTAGCCAGCAAGGTTTCAATCTCTCCCAGCTCGACACGAAATCCCCGTATCTTCACCTGACTGTCAATGCGGCCAAGAAACTGTATGTTGCCGTCTTCGCGATAGCGCGCCAGATCGCCAGTCAAATAAATCCGCCCGCCTGATTGGTCGCTGAACGGGTCTGGGAGAAACTTCATCGCCGTAAGATCTGGCCGGTTGTGGTAACCGCGCGACAAGCTGGCGCCCCCAATGCAAAGCTCGCCCGAAACCCCAATCGGCAGCGGCTGAAGGTATTGGTCCAGAATGTAGATCTGCGTGTTGGAAATCGGCCGACCGATGGGCGGGAGCGTAGGCCAGTTCTCAGGTGGACCGGCCAACAAGTGGGCCGTAACCACGTGGCTTTCTGAAGGACCGTAGTGATTATATAAGCGGGAATCCTTTAGCGCGCTGCAAAAATGCGCAATTTGCGGCGTGATCTCTAACTGCTCACCAGCGGTAATGATATCTCGAAGGAACTGCGGCACGGATCCGCCAGGTTCGAATACTTCGGCTAAATGCTGCAAGTACACGAAAGGCACAAAGATTCTTTCAATTGCCTGGCGCTCGAGAAAATTTAATAGGGCGAGCGCGTCTCGTCTTAGCTCTTCCGAGACTAGAACGAGTGTTCCACCGGTAGACCACGTCGAAAACATCTCCTGAAACGAGACATCAAAACTGAGCGATGCAAATTGCAACGTTCTCGCTGCTGGAAAGGCGCCTGCCCGCTCGACTTGCCATGAAAGCAGATTGGCGAGCGCGTGGTGAGTCATCGCAACACCTTTAGGTTGGCCCGTCGAACCCGACGTGTAGATCACGTACGCCAGATTGTCCGAACTGCTCCTGTTCTCCGCGTTCTCTTGGCTCTCGGAGGCGATCGCTTCCCAGTCGCCGTCGAGAGAGATCGTCTCCGCACCGTGGTCGGGCAACTTCTCTCGCAAACGCTCTTGTGTGAGCAGTACCTTCACCGCGGCATCTTTGAGCATAAAAGAGAGTCGCTCAGGTGGGTACGACAGGTCGAGAGGCAGATAAGCAGCTCCCGCCTTCAGGATTCCGACCAATCCGACAACTAGATCAAGAGACCGCTCGAAGCACAATCCAACGATCGCGTCGGATCCGACTCCACGTTTTCGCAAGTGATGTGCCAGTTGATTAGCCCGGCTATTAAGCTCCGCGTAGGTGAACTGCTGGGCCTCGTACACAACCGCAATCGAATCGGGCGTACGCTCAACCTGCTGTTCAAACAAAAGGTGCAGACAGTTCTGTTGCGTAAACTCGAACCGCGTATCATTCCATTCTGATAGCAACAGACGCCGTTCTGCCTTGCTCAGCAGAGGCAACCTGGAAAGCCGCCGATCTGGATCCGCAACGATCGCTTCAAGCAAGATCTCGAAGTGCTCGAGCATGCGGGCGATCGTGCTTTCGTAAAAAAGATCGGTGTTGTATTCGAGCCAGGAGGTAATTCCATTCAAACCCTCGGACACGAACAGCGTCAGATCAAACTTTGCCGTACCACTTTCAACCGGCAAACTCGTAATTGTTAACTCGCTCAGCTTTTGCGCCTCGCGTGGTGCATTCTGCAAGACAATCATTACCTGAAACAGGGGGGCGTGACTGAGACTTCGTTCGGGGTTTAGTTCTTCAACCAGTTTTTCAAACGGCAGATCCTGATGACCATACGCTTCGAGCGAGACCTCTTTCACTCGTCTCAACAACTCCCGGAAAGGCGGATCTCCGGAAAGATCCACTCTCATCGCCAGCGTGTTCACAAAGAAGCCAATCAGGTCTTCAGTCTCTCTGCGCGTGCGATTCGCTATGGGCGTGCCTACAACAATGTCCTCCTGATTCGTGTAGCGGTACAACAACGTTTGAAAAGCAGCCAGCAACGTCATAAAGAGCGTTGCTCCCTCGCGACGGCTCAATTCATTGATGGAATCGCACAAAGCTCCTGGCAGATCTCTGGAATATTGCGCTCCGTTGGTTGTTTGCATTGCCGGACGTGGCCTGTCAGTCGGCAGCGATAGAACGGCCGGCGCTCCCGCAAGCTGTCTCTTCCAGTATTCGAGCTGTTTCTCAAGCAGCTCTCCCTGGAGCCGCTGGCGTTGCCACAGCGCAAAATCGGGATACTGGATCGGAAGCCGCGGCAAAGGGCAAGGACGGTTGTTCGCACAGGCTTCATACAAAGCGCGAATCTCTCGCAATAGCACTCCCATGGACCAACCATCGCTGATGATGTGATGCATAACCAATGAGAGCACATGATCTTGCTCGTCAAGTTGGAACAAGCTGACGCGTAACAATTGATCCTGAGCCAGATCAAATGGACGTTGTGAGGCTACCAGCGCCAGTCGCCGAGCCTCGGTCTCACGCTCGGGGAACTCTAATCCTTTGAGATCAATCGTGCAGAGCTCCGCCTCTCGCGAAGGAAATACGATCTGCACCGGCTCCCCTTCAACCGAGCCAAAGTTGGTGCGCAATGATTCGTGCCTGGCGACCAGAGCATTCACCGTCTGCCGGAGTGCCGGCACATTAAGCCGCCCTCTCATCCGTGCCGCTCGCGAGACGTTGTAAGAGGAGCTACCGGGCTCCAGTTGATCCAGAAACCAGAGGCGCTGCTGTGCGAACGAGACCGCCACCGTTCTACCTTTCGCGCCTCTCTCACGCAACAGATCAGCGAGGAGGGCCCGCTTCTCGTCAATAGAAAGCTCCGTACCGACTGGCTGAACGCTACCGATGCGGTCTTCACCTAGACCAGCCAGCATGTCATTGAGCAGCGAATCTACTTCCTCATCTGAGGGTTGGTCAGTGCTAACCAGCAACTCCCGCGGATCGCTCTCGCTTTTACTGAGGGACAGCGCCGGGTGAGTCTTACTCTCTTGTTGCCATCCGCTGAGTACGGTGGCTAGCTCGGCAATGGTGGGCGACTCGAACAGACGACGCAACGGCAATTCTACGTTAAAGGCCCTGCGAATCCGGGAAACCAGTTGCGTGGCCAGCAGCGAGTGGCCCCCGAGCTCGAAGAAGTTGTCGTGAATCCCTATCTGCTTAAGCTTCAGCACCTCACCCCAGACTGTCGCTAGTGTCTCCTCAAGTGGCGTGCTTGGAGGTACATAGGCGGCTTCCAGCTCCGGCCGTGATTCACCGGGCGCCGGTAACGCCTTGCGGTCTATTTTGCCGCTCGCTGTCAAGGGCAGAGTGTCAAGCAAGACGAATGCCGATGGCATCATGTGTTCCGGCAATTTCTCCGTCAGCAATCGTCTAAGATCTGGTATCAGGCTACGGGCAATCTCCGCCTGTAACGGATTGTTAGCATAGCGATTCCACATGGCGTCGCCCGTTCTAGCCTCTTCTCGCCATTGACCAGCTGACGCTAACTCGACGACCGGCACGTCTTGCTGCCTCAGCACCAGATCACAGTTCCAACCGCCTGCGGATCCCCACTTGATCTCACACGCATAACCGAGTTCCGCTGCGAGCGCCCACAAATCCTCGGGTTCGGCGGCTCCTTCGAGGTTGCTTTCGCGCAGTGCTCTTCGTAACTCACCCACATTCGCTGGTCCCTCAGCAGAAGCGATCAGTTCTAAAATCTTGACTTCCTCTGCAAGACGAGCGTTAGGCACTTCGGTAATCCCTATGAGCTCTGGTTTGCTCTCTAGCAAAAACTGTCGCAGCCTTTCAACGCTTAGGATGTCCTGGTGCCAACGAAACCAGGGACCCTCCACGCAGCGAATCGACTCGTCACTTATATGAAGAGTGACGTCGTAACGAAACTTTGTGAGCTCGTTGCGATACCTTCCGCGTTTGAGCTGAACTTCGACCCTGTTGATCCTTGGAAGATAACGCTTGAGCGCATTAAAGAAACGCGGATCGATCAGCAATTCCTTCTCCTGGCTGAGTTGCTTGTGGGCTCGTTCGCGCAACTCATTCAGGGAAAGGGAGAGGGGCGCGTGATGCAATTGCACGGAAGTGTGGAAAGCCTCTAACAGTGGCAAGCTTCTCAAATCGCCAAGGAAAACCGCGCCCCCGTTCTTTACCGCTTTAACTGCCCCCTCCAGCACCAGCACGAGATAATCGATACTCGGAAAGTACTGCACCACCGAGTTAAGAATTACAGTGTCAAATGCTCCAGTGCTCAAGCCATCGAAGTGATCTGCCGGCTGCTCCGAAAGCTCAACCTTCTGAAGCGCCGGCCCTGCCGCCGGTAACTGATGCCTGAGATAGTCCAAAGCCCTTTTTGATAGATCCGTGCCCCGGTAACTTTCACAATGGGGAGCTATGCGGAACATTAATAATCCTGTACCACAGCCTATCTCCAGGACGCGGCGAGGACGAAGAGAAACTATTCTCTCAACAGTGTGTTCCACCCACTGCCGCATTTCCTCAGCGGGAATGGCCCCACCGGTATAACTGCTGTTCCAACCCACAATATTGAAGCTTGCCTCCTGCGGTGTCGCTATCTCCCTGTAGGTCTCGTCCCACACAGCCTGCCACTGTGATACCTGTTCATTGTGCCAGTCTTCCTTCACATCAGGTTCAAGGGCGGTATCCTTCCTACCATGGACCACATAGGCCACCAGACGCCTGTCCTCGGCGTGATCCTCACGGGCCATGACGACAGCCTCTCGAACACCATGATGCTGGTTGATTACCGCCTCAATCTCTTCAAGCTCGATGCGATAACCTCGAATCTTTACTTGCTGATCAACGCGCCCCAGATACTCGACATTTCCGTCCGAGTGATACCGGGCAAGATCACCCGTCCTGTAAAGCCGTGCACCATTTTTATCGCCGAAAGGATCTGGCAGGAATTTTTCGGCAGTCAGTTCGGGTCGATTGAAGTAGCCACGGGCTAGCCCGCGACCACCGATGTAGAGTTCCCCAGGTACTCCAATCGGAACCGGAGACATCGATGGATCAAGGATATAGAGTCTCGTATTTGAAACAGGCCGGCCAATCGTGGCCGGTTTGTGGGGGAGTCTCAAAGCGAATGTAGAGTAAGTCGTATCTTCAGAAGGTCCATAAAGGTCTAACACCCGCTTGACACCGGGTTCACGATGGATCTGATCCACCAATGAAGGCTTAAGTGGCTCTCCCGCAAGATTAACAGTCTGAACGGTATCAGGCAGGCCTCCCAGTCTTAGCAATTCCGCCATTGCTGACGGCACTGTATTGATCAGGCGCGCCTTAATTCTCGATTGCAGGCTTGAGAGCTGCAATGCATCCTCAACGAGAATGACGCTTCCTCCGCGGCTGAGGGGAACAAACAGTTCAAATATGGAGAGGTCGAAGCAGATCGAAGTGGAAGCAACCACTCCGGCCAACTCCTCTCGCGAGAATGTTTGCTCGGTCCAGTTTATGAGCGCTACGGTGCTTCGATGTTCGATTGCTACGCCCTTCGGTTTGCCGGTAGAACCCGAGGTGTAGATCAGATAGGCTAGATTAATCCCTGATACATTGGTTGACGGATTGTCTCGCACCTCCTGAGATATTTCTCCCCACTCATGGTCCAAACAGATGGTCTCGACGTCTTCGGCCGGTATGCTTCGCAGCAGTTGCTCCTGCGTTAACAGAATGCGAAGTCGTGCATCTCGTACCATGAACCGCAACCGTTCTCGCGGATATGTGGGATCGAGCGGTACATAGGCTCCTCCGGCTTTGAGTATTGCCATCAGACCAATGACCATTTCGATGGAACGCTCCATACAAATTCCTACCAGGACTTCAGGGCCCACGCCTCGCTTTACTAAATAGCGAGCCAGTTGATTAGCTCTCTCATTCAACGCTGCGTAGGTCACCAACTCGCCTTCACACTCTATCGCCACCGACTCAGGGAATCGCCCAACCTGTTCCTCGAATAATGTGTGCAAGCATTTCCGGTGCGGATAATCTGCCGCGGTCTTGTTCCATTCAACGATGATTTCATCTCGCTCTGCCGGCATGAGCAGCGGCAGACTGGAAATACGCCCTTCCTCACTTGCAGGCAGATGTTCCAGTAAATTCTGGAAATGGCCCAGCATCCGGCGAACACTTTCTGGATCAAATCGCGCGCAATCGTAAACAACTTGAACGGTCAGCTTCGTTCCCGGTGTAACCAGCACAGTCAGCGGATAACCCGTGGTTGATCCGATACCCCGGTCGTTGTTTATTGCTAATCTGCCATTTTCGCTGCGCACGCTGGAGGCCACGGGCAAATTCTCGAAAACGAAGATGCTCTTGAAAAGGGGAGTTCCCCGAGGAATGTCGCTCCATCCCTGAATGTCCAGTAAAGAGCTGTATTCGAACTGCTGCATTTCACCCTGCTGCTGCTGAAGTCCCTCCAACCATGGCAGCACCGGCGAAGAAGATGGCACATGCACTCGCTGCGGCAGCGTGTTCACGAGCAACCCTACCATCGATTCGACTCCGCTGAGCATCGGTGGCCTGCCGGAAACCGTGACCCCAAAAAGTACGTCTTCGTTACCGGAATATCTAGAGAGCAAGATTGCCCAGGCCGCTTTCGTAAGGGTATTCAGAGTCAGTTTGTGATCGCGAGCGAAATCTCTCAGGCGTGCTGTGGTGCTTTCGGAAAGCTGAATTCTTTCTTTATCGAATGCCTGTCCTTCCAGCGCCGCATTCATCGGCTTCCGATCAACTGTAAGCTCGGTCGGCCCCGATAAGCCTGCTAGCGATCTCTTCCAATACGACTGCGCCGTGTCCGGATTTTGCGCGCCGAGCCAGGCGATATAGTCGCCATACGGACGAGGCTGTTCCAAGGTCAACTCCTCGCCACGGCTGAAGGCATCGTAGAGAGCAAACAGTTCCTTCAGAACAATCGCTCGTGACCATCGGTCCAACACCAGGTGGTGACGGCTGAAGATGAAATTGTATCTAGTGCTCGAGAGTCGGAAGAGCGCCAGCCGGACAAGAGGGGCGACTGCGAAATCGAAGCCTTGGCGTCGATCATTTGCCAGGAACTCTTCGAGGAGTTCGGTTTGGAGCGCAGCCGGTTTATTGCTCCAATCCTCCATATCAATTCGTAAATGCGCCTGCCGATGGACCACCTGGACCGGATTCTCCAGCTCTTCCCATAGGAAAGAGCTCCGGAAGATAGAATGTCGCTCAACAATCCTTTGCCATGCGCGCTCGAAAGCCTTGAGGTGGAGCTCCCCCTTGATGGTGAAGACCGACTGCTCGAAGTAGGCGCCCGACTCCGGGGCGTAAATCGTGTGAAACAGCATCCCCTGCTGCATGGGTGAGAGCTGGTAGAGATCTTCCAAATTCTCGAGGCGAGCGTCTTCCATCTGTCTATTTAACCATGATCCCGAACTTTCAAAATTGCGATTGCGCCTGGGCATGTGCCAGACAATCCCTCAAATGATCCACCAGCGTTCCCACGTTCGGTTCCTCTCTAATTGATGTGTGGTCGCCAGGGATCACATGAATGTCGAGACCGCCGGCGGCCAGCTTACGCCAAGCCATGCGGTTATCTTCGAAATCGCTCTCCGAGTCACGCGCCCAGAAGAGCGTGATCTTTCCCGGATAGACCTCGCGGACCGGAAGATAATTATCGCTGGCCTCAACAATAGCCAATATTGTGCGCACTAGCGGGTCGTCGCCAGCTACTCGTGTGCTGATCGCGTCCTGAAGCTCACGATTGAGAGGTTTCAGGCTCGCCGAGGAGACAACGGCCCTGCCTATTCGGCGGCTGAGCGCCTGAGAGGTCCCGCGCAGGTACTGTCTCAATCCGAATTGTCTCATGTGACCGAGATGGCAACGCACCAGCGGCTGGTGCTTTCCGAGGTGACGCGACATAGGGCGGAAAACAAGGACGTTTGCTCCCGCCGGATGTACGCAGAACAGTGGTGGCTTCGAACCAACCGGTTGAATTGCTACCAGAGACGACCAGGAACCAGAGGGTCGACTCTCGCGCAAAAGCTGCGCGAGACTCTCGATGGTTGGAGCTTGAAAGAGTGCGGCAAGCGGCACACTTCGTCCAAAACGATTTTCGATTTGTGCAAACAGCCGAGCAGCCAATATTGAATGGCCGCCGAGCTCAAAGAAATTATCTGTTACGCCGACTGAACTAATTCCTAGTACCTTCTTCCAGACGTTTACGAGTTGCTCTTCAAGCTGATCGCGCGCAGCGACAAATCCCTTCAGCAAATCCGGTTGGGAGCTCTTCTGAAGCGCCAGCTTCTGCCGGTCGATCTTTCCGTTTATTGTTAACGGAAATGATTCAATTATAGCGATACTTGATGGAACCATGTATTGAGGCAGCTTCCGATTAAGGAAGCTCTGCAACGCGTCGATTGAGAGTGCTTCCGGATCATCCGTTGTGAGATATGCGACGAGCCGTTTCCCCCCCTCAGATTCCTGAACCAAAACAACCACCTGCTTAATTCCCGGATATTCCGCGATCAGTTTTTCGATCTCTCCCAATTCGATTCGATATCCCCGCACTTTAACCTGGCCATCAGCCCGGCCGATAAAGACGATATTTCCGTCAAACCGGTACCGCACAAAATCCCCCGTACGATAGAGTCGTTGTCCGGGATTTCCGCTGAAAGGATCGGGTAAGAACCGCTCTGCAGTCAGTTCCGGCCTGCCGAGGTACCCGCGGACCAGACCTGCACCCCCAATGTATAGTTCTCCAATCACACCACATGGCACGAGCTCGAAACGCTCATCAAGAACGTAGAGCTGTGTGTTTGCAATGGGTCGGCCCATCGGAACGGAACCATTAGACGGATCAGCCGCTTGCATCTCATAAGTGCAACAACCAACAACCGTCTCAGTAGGTCCATATTCATTAATGATCCTGGTGACTGACCCCGATCGCCATAAAGAAAGACTCTCAGCTCGCAAGGCCTCGCCACCGATTACGAGCGTTGCTACTTTGTCTTTCACTTCTTCCGGAGACATCAGATAGCCCAGCCCTTCGAGATGTGCCGGCGTGATCTTTAACAGGCCGCAGACCGCTGTTTTGCGAAGCGTCCCGCAAAGCTCTTCAAGTGTCTCTTCTTTCGGCAACAACGTCACGGTCTGTCCCTGAACCAGCGGAACGAGAAGACTGGTTACGGTAAGGTCAAAGGCTAATGGCGAGTGGACCAGGGATCCTGCACTTGTCGTGGACAAGTAATGTTGCCTGGACCACTTCAGGTAATTGCCCAGTCCTTCGTGAGTGATCATGACGCCTTTGGGATTTCCGGTTGAGCCAGATGTGTAGATAACATAGACTAGATTAGCGGCACTTGTGTAATTAGAGACTGTCGAGGCAGGTTCCCGACCGATCTCATCCGCGTTAATATCCACGAACAGAGAGCTGATTGTTGGCGACAAACTCGGGAGTAAACCTCGATGCGTCAGCACCAGCGAAACCGCTGCATCCCGCAGCATGAACGACAATCGATCTTGCGGATACGTCGGATCGAGGGGCAAATACGCAGCGCCTGCCTTAACAATCCCCAACAAAGCTACAACCATCTCCAGAGATCGTGTCATGCAAATGCCAACGATCGTCTCAGGTCCGATGCCTCGCTGCCGCAGAAAGCGAGCAACCTGATTCGCTCGTTGGTCCAACTGGCCATAGTTCAGTCTCTGATCCTCGCAAATCAAAGCAATCTTATCTGGCGCTCGGCGCACTGCCGAATCAAACAGATCCTGCAGACCGGAGGACTGGTAAGCTTCCTTAGTATCGTTCCATTCGACCAGTAATTGCCGCCGCGCCCCGGGCGACAGCAGCGGCAACTCCGAAATTCTGAGATCTGGATTGTCGATTAAGCCTTGCGCCAAAGTCTCGAAGTTAGAAGCCATACTGGCTATTGTTTGTCGATCGAAAAGATCGATATTGTACTCGAACCGGCAGTTTAGCCGATCAGCACATTCAATGACTTCCAGAGTGAGATCCAGTCTGCTGAGCACATTGTCGAACTGATATTCTTCGATGCCAAGATTCGGCACGCTGATCCGGTCAGCCGACTTACTCTTCAGGTTAAACCTCGCCTGAAACAATGGGGCGTGGCTGAGACTGCGTTCGAGCTGCAGTTCTTCGAGCAATCTTTCAAAAGGTATAGCGCGATGAGCATGGGCCTCATGAGCGACACATTTCACCTCACCAAGAAGTTCTCGGAAACTAAGATCCCCGCCCAAACGGGTACGCAAGACTAGCGTATTGGACAGAGGGCCAATAATTTTCTCTGCTCCGGCAAATTCTCGGTTAACAATCGTCGATCCAACGACGATGTCAGTCTGTCCGCTGTAGCGGAACAGTAAGACTTGAAACGCGGCAAGCAGGGTCGTCTCCAATGTCGTGCCTTCAATATCACTAAGCGCTTTCAGCCCGTCAGTTACCTGCTCTTTCAAAATAACTGCCAGCGACGAGCCATGCCAGCTTTGGACCGCGGGACGCGGCCGATCAGTCGGCATTTCAAGAATCGCCGGCGTGGCCCGCAATTTAGCTTGCCAGTGTTCGCCAAGGCGTCGCAGTGCCTCTCCATTCAATTCAGAACGCTCCCAGAACGCATAATCTGCATACTGGATAGGTAAAGGCGTAAGTTCGTGGATATTTCCCTGCTCACAATCACTGTACGTCTGCCACAGTTCTTCGAGAAGAATTTCCATTGATGATTCATCACTGATAATTCTGTGAAGAGTCAGTAGCAAGACGTGTTCGTGTTCACCGAGTTTCACCAAAACGGCACGCAGCAGCGGTCCCATGGAGAGGTCAAAGGGGTGTTGGCCCACTTCGCATCTCAGTTCACGCGTGCGCAATTCTCGTTCGACAGGGGAATGGAGGGAGAGGTCCACTATTGAAAGCTCGATCACTGACGTCTCGGCTACCAGTTGAACTGGCTTGCTATCAAAGCCCGCGTGCAGCTGCTTCGTGGCGAACGTCGTGCGAAGCGCTTCGTGTCTGTTGACCAGCGTCCGAAGTGATCTTTGGAGCAAGTCCGGCTTCAGCTCACCCTTGATCCTCTGGCCGCGAGTAATATTTCCTGACGTGTCATCCGGATTAATCTGATGGAGAAACCACCACCGCTCCTGGCCAAACGACAGCGAGGCCGACCCCGCTTCTCGTCTTGGGAACATCGGCGAAACTGCTATTGGTTCTTGCTGAGCAGACGGCGGCGCGCTCACCGGTCGCCCCGTGGATTCTTCGCCCCTTATCCCTGAAACCATCGTGGTAAGCATAGTCGCCATTTCCCCCGCCTCGAAGACCTCGTATCGGAGCCAGGCATGAATTCCGTCTATTAGATCTTTCCTCTCAACCGCGAATCTTCGCCAGCACTTTGTCTAAATCCGTCTGGGTAATCTTCGCTTTGGGAAAATCTGACGGGGAGTAAGTTGCCGCGGTGTTTGTTTGACTCAGTGTGATTAAGTTTCGCAATTCTCCGAGATAATTGTGAGCAAGACGTTCGACTGTTTCGCCTCGATGTATGTTTTCGCTGTAAGTCCACTCCAGCCGAAGCTCGGCGTTGCTGACTCTGCCAATGATGTTAAGGAGGTAGGCTCGATTGCCCTTCGAGCTCAGCGACCTGCCACTTGAAAGAGTGGCAGGATTGAATTGCGATGACTCTGAAGTCACCCGATCAGTCTGGCCGAGATAGTTAAAGCGGATCTCGGCCGGCGGGAAAGTCCGCAGTTGCGCTGCAACCGTCTTATCCCTGCTCATGTATCGCAACAGGCCGTAGCCAATTCCACGGTTGGGAATTGCCCGTAGCTGCTCCTTGACAGAGCGCAAGGCAGCTAAGGAAGTCGGCGAGTCACCGACTTGCAGCAGGACGGGGAAGATGGAGGTAAACCACCCCACCGTTCGCGATACATCGATGCCCTGCAGTATCTCTTCCCGTCCGTGTCCCTCCATATCGAGAAGCAAGGATTTGGCGCCGGTCCAGGCAGCAAACGTCCGCAACAGCGCAGTCAGTAATATCTCATTAATCTGGGTCCGATAGAGAGCTGGCAGATCCTTCAAGAGCCGGCGCGTCTCTTCTGCACTCAACGAAACCGAAACTGTCCGCGCTGAAGCAAACGTGTTAACTCCATCAGCATGATCCACGGGTAACCGGCACTTGCTATCGGTCTTTGAAAGAAGGGACAACCAGCAAGATAGTTCCTGTCGAAGCAGATCTGACTGGGAGTGCTCAGCCAGAAGGCTGGCCCAACGGTTGAACGAGGTTGTTTTAGGTGGAAGCATTGTTGCCTTGCCGCTTTTTAGCTGCTCATAGAGTAGTTCCAAATCCTCAATCACAATCCGCCACGAAAGGCCATCCACCGCTAGATGATGCACCACAAATAGCAGATAATTCTCTTGCCCGCCGCAAGAGAATAGGGTCGTCCGAACCAGAGCATCCTTCAGATCTAAGCTCGCCTGCAGACGGTTGGCTTCACGTTCGATCGCCGCCTCGTGCACTACCTGCGGTATTTGCGACAAATCAATGCGCCCAAACGGAACTAAGTCACTATCGCCCGCAATCGTTTGCCGCCATCCATCCTCAGTGCGGCAAAAACGCAGTCTCAGCGCATCATGATGGACCAGTAGTTCTTTAATCGCGCGCTGTAGACAAGCAGCGTCGGGAGCGTCCTTGATCTCGAGCAACATCGCCTGATTGTAATGGTGAGGCTCGGGCAGATTCTGTTCGAAGAACCATAGCTGGATGGGTGTCAAGGGAGCGTCGCCGGTCACCAGACCTTGCTCGGCTGTGTCATCGATCAGACCATCTGCGGAAACCTCAGCCAGCTCCGCGATTGTTTGATGTTGAAACAGTTGACGAGGCGACAATCTCAGGCCCGCGTGATTTGCCCGCGCGATGATTTGAATACTGAGGATTGAGTCTCCACCAAGCGCAAAAAAGTTGTCATAGACTCCAATGCGCTTTATACCCAGGACTTCAGTCCATATTCTCGTCAGCAATAACTCAACGGCGTTTCGTGGCCCAACAAATGTGTCCCCCTGAGAGCGCAGGTCCGGTGCTGGAAGAGCACGGCGATCAATCTTGCCGTTCATTGTCAGCGGCAAGCTCTTCAAGGACACAAACGCTGAGGGCACCATATAATCGGGCAGTTCCTCTCGCAGCAGGTTGCGTAGCTCATACGCATCCACCGTTTTGAATTCCGTAACCAGGTAAGCTACAAGACGCTTGTCACCTGGCTGATCCTCTCTTGCCACTACTACGCAATCGGTGACGTCCGCGTGATTTCGCAATCTGGCTTCGATCTCACCCGGCTCAATTCTGTAACCGCGCACTTTCAGCTGCTGATCGACGCGGCCGAGAAACTCGATACGGCCGTCGCTCAAAAAACGTGCCAGGTCCCCGGTCTTATAAAGACGGGCTCCGACCTCGGCCGCAAAGGGATCCGGGCCGAACTTGTCAGCAGTCAAGTCTGGATGACCAATATAACCACGAGTCACGCCAGCTCCGCCGATGTACAGTTCGCCCGGGGCGCCGATTGGAACTGGTCGAGAAAACTCGTCCAAAATATAAGCGCTCGTATTTGTCAACGGCTGTCCCAGGGGAACAGTGACTGTCTGATCCGGCGCGCTGGTGATCTCGGCGGCGACGCAACCGATGGTGGCCTCCGTTGGTCCGTAATGATTCACTACCTTTAATTGCGGAGAAAGCCTTCGAATTCTTTCCATCAAGCTCCAGGTGCAGGCTTCGCCGCCCAATATAAGACATTCCCGGGGCATGATCTCAGCAGGGTTCGAGGCGGAGAGTAAAGCGGAAAAGTGCGATGGCACAATCTTCAAATAGTCGATCGAAACCCGTTTAAAATATTCAGCAAAGGCATCGGGATCTGTGGCCCGTTCTTCGGAGATCAGATGCAGTGTGCCACCGCCGGTCAATGCGGGAAAGAGTACCGTGTTTCCCAAATCGGCGCTCAACGTTGAGACCATGGCGTAGCTGCCGCCTAAAGGGAGATCAAGCCGATCTTTTATTGCCTCGCAGTAGTTGACCAGATGGCGGTGCTCGACCGCTACCCCCTTGGGCTTCCCGGTTGAACCAGATGTAAAAATGACGTAAGCGAGATTCTGTGGCGATGCGGTCCTGCGAGGGTTCTCTGAACTCTCGGCCGCCAGGAGATCTTGATTGGTATCCAGGCAAACCGCTCGATGTTGCGGGAAGCTTTGGGCCAAGCTATGCCGGGTCACAACTAGCGACGCTCTTACGTCTCGCAGCATAGTTTCCAAGCGCTCCCTTGGTAGACCAGGATCGAGCGGAACGTATGCGCCACCGGCCTTAAGGATGCCCAGGAGCCCAACGATGACATCGAGCGACCGCTCGAGACAGAGTCCTACCGGCATGTCGGGTCCGATGCCTAACTTGCGCAGGTAGTTCGCGAGCTGATTGGCGCGTTCGTTTAATTGCGCATAGGTCAGATGATTTGCATCATAGACCACTGCTCGTGCGTCAGGCAGGCGCGCAACCTGGGACTCAAACAGCTCATGAATACAACGGGCCGACTCGATTTGGGCATTTGTGGTATTGAATTCCCCAAAGATGCGCTCCAGTTCCGCCTTACCAAGGATTTCCAGCTGCCCAATAGCTGCCTCCGGCCGCCAGCAGGCGTCAGATACCAATGCGAGCAGCTCATTTGCGATTCTACTTACATCGTCACGATCGAACAGACTTGCGTCATAGTGAAGTTCCAGAGCAAGAGTCTGGGGTGCGGTTTTTAATACCAGCCTGAGTTTGAAACGATCGACATATGAATCAGATTTGAAGATCGAAAAAGTTAGGGCGCCGGCGTTGATTGCTGGCCCAGTTTCCTCTGCTGCAAAACAGATTGGAAAGTAACCACCAAGCGGTAGATCGCAGACGCGCTCGAGGTCATCCCACGAAAAGTATTCCTGCCATTGATGAGCGTTTCGTTCTGCCTTGCTCACGCACTCTGTCAATTGAACAAAGGTCAGATCCTTATCCTCAAAATTAATCACAATGGGCAGGTATTGAGAAAGCAGGCCCACTGAGCTCTCGAGTTCCTCGTATTTGCGGCCGGAAAAGGCCACTCCAACAACGAGCTCGGAACTGCGCGTTAAGCGCCAGAACAGAGTTTGCCAGCAGGCGAGAAGAAATGTGCCTGGCGTGATTTGCAGGCTGCCGGCGCGTTGCCGCACGAGGTCCGCAGTCGCTTCTCCAATATTTATCTGAAATCGTTGCGGCTGAAAATCTCCTGCTGACTGCTTCTCAAAAGCTAGTCGCACTGCCAAGGCTTGCGACAGGTCTCTTTGCCAATGTTGTCTGCCGGCGGCCGCTCGCTCAGATTCCAGCAGCTCGTTCTGCCATTCTGCAAAGTCCGCGTACTGCATTGCCCCTGATGCCGGCTCGTCACGGGACTGCGCGGCATAGACTTGGGCAATCTGCTGTGCCAACCGCTGGAAGGATGAACCATCAGCACAAAGAGCTGGGGAACTTAGAATCAGCACGCTTTCAGTAGACGAGAGCTTTGCGAGTTGGGCACGAAACAAGGGGAACAGATCGAAAGTGACAGGCCGCAGCGCTGTTTCAGAAAAGATCTTCTCAATCGCAGCCTCTTGTTCTTTCCCGGTCTGTTTTGTCAGATCATATAGCTCAAGGAATCGGTACGGCTCATCGGAAATCACTTGCACCGGTACGGTCATGCCCGATAAGAGCTGAAAAGTTGTACGCAGCGTCTCGTGTCTGTTGACGGTTCGGGTTATGGCATTCTCGAGGGCTTGCTGGTCCTGTGGTCCAGTGATTCGTATCGCGCAACGCGTACGGAAAGGCAGCTGCGGCGTAGTTTGCTGCAACAGCCAAAGATGTCTTTGCTGCGCTGAGACGCGGAAACCCTCGATCATTACTTCCTGCATCGTCCCTCGAATTCTGTCGGAATTCCGAAATAGGTTCGTCAGATATTCTGATTCGTGAACTGCTCTGCCATCCCAACAACAATCTTTCGCGAACCGGTAAAGGGATTGCGCGCGTGGGCGGTCAGCATGTTGTCGAGCATCAAGATATCCCCCTTCTGCCACTGAAAAGTGATCTCCGCTTGCCGATAGACCTGGCGAATCTCTTCCAGGGCGGAATTATCAATCGTTGAGCCATCACCGAAATAAACATTGCGAGGGAGCTCTTCTACTTTGAAAGCGGCCAACATCGACTCGCCTATCTCGCGCTCCAGGTTCGATATGTGAAACAGATGCGCTTGATTGAACCACACGTTTTCGCCAGTTCTCGGATGTTTAGCCACGGCCTGGCAAATCTGCCGAGTCGATAGACGATCGTCATCCAACCATTGAAACGAAATGTCATTCTCGCGGCAAAAACTCTCCACGTCTAATCGGTCAACCGTCTGAAAGACGTTTTGCCACGGAAGGTCCAAACCCGCGCCATAATTTCTGACATACATTAGCTTCTTGCGCGCGAATTCTTCCCTGATGTCTGGGGGGACTGCCTGAAAGACTTTTCGGCTGTCAGCAATGGGCGTCTCTCCGCCACTATCAGCCGGTTGAACACAATAGAACCAGATCTTCATGGGCCAGCTACACGAATAAGACATCTCGTTATGCAATGGGATAAATTGATGAGCGGGATATTCTGTTGAGGTGTAAATCCTGCCGCTCACCTGACTTCGCGGCGTCGAACGATAGGAGTAGCCGAGCAAATCAGGACGGATCGCTTCAATGAAGTTCTCAAATTCCGCTATGCTGTAAATAGGGAAATCGCGAAACAGTATCGCTCCGTTAGTCAGTAACCTCTCCTCTATAAACTCTTTCTGATTCTTTACCCAATGGAGTAGACTCACCCCGGGCAATAATGGTCGAAATACTAGTGGAAGCGGAGAGTGCGGTATTAACCGTTCCTCCTTAATCAGCCCTCCTTCTGAAAGACTAATCCGTTTGCGGGTAGTGCCAACAGGCCCCTTGCGGCCGCCCTTGGTAGGTTGCGAGTCTTGCATGGAACTATTTCGAGAGATTCGAATCTATACTTCGTTCCCGTTGGAGATCTTCAGCGACCTTCGTCGTCGTCATTGCGTCCACTGTCCGTTTAAAGCACTCCCGCTTTATCAGCCCAGGAGTCCGGTAAAAATGATTCGATAGTTATGCCGGTTCCCTGCTCGAGTGCCAGGTCCCGCACTAGCTTTGCAACGGCCAAATCCAGTATTCCCAAACCGAATGGACTAAATACCGCGACCTTAGCTCCATCTCTTGCCGGAGCCGTACCCTGCAAAATTTCAGCCAGGTTGCAGCGAATAAAATCACGGTTGCCAACCAGCTGTTCCGCCAGATGTACGGACGTCTGGGCGCGGCATACATGATCAATGTCATCCACAATGTTATCGCAGGAAAGTATTACTTCAGCCGTAAGATCGCGCAGTGAGATATGCAGAATTGTGCTTCCCGGTGGGCACTTCGAAAGGTCCGAAACATGCGGCTTTATTGAGGTCGTCGCAAATGATATCAACGAGCAGCTCTCGTAGAGCGCAGTGCTGTCAGTGGTGGTTTCTACGGGTATGTCAGGGAACACCTTGACGCATTTGCTTTTGAATTGCGCGATCCGCGCCTCGTCCACATCAAAAAGGAAAAATGATTCTATCTCGACACTGCTTGCAACCAGAAACCGAGCAATCTCGAAATTGATCAGGCCGCAGCCAAAAAGGCCCAGACGCTGTTTCTTCCGGCCATCCTGTAGCCGTTGCGCTGCAAGGGCCGCGCTCGCGGCCGTTCGCTTCGCGCTGATAATTGATCCTTCGAGAATGGCTTCAGGTCTGCCTGTATCCGCGGAGTTAAGAATCACGGTGGCCGAGGCTCGATCCAGATTCATTACAATGTTGGAAGGAAAAGACGCTACCCACTTTATTCCTGCCACCCCAAACTCATCGCCCAGGTAAGCAGGAAGCGCGATTATTCTATTTCTCGGATTATCCGGGAAATGCAGAAAGCTGGAATGTGGCAGCGAGCTGGCGCCATTGGCGTGAGCCTGGTAGGCCCTTCCAACCGTGTCAATCAAGTCCAACTCGCGCCCGTCCAGCAGTTTGGCTATCTCATTCCCTTTCAAAACTAGTATGTCACCATTGTCCATAAAATATTGCTCTACCAGGTAATCATTGAAGCCCCGGTACAGTGCCAAAGTGCTCTCTTACCCATTCATCCGAGTAGATTGTATCGAGGTACCTCTCTCCACGATCCGCGATGATGATAACGCAGCAGGCGCCCTCACGAATTCGATGCTTGATCTGCTCGACTGCCATGAGCACCGCCCCCGAAGAACCACCCGAGAGGATAGCTTCCCGTTGGGCCAGCCGGCGGCAGCCCACAATGCAATCTAAGTCCGATACGTGCACACACTCGTCAGCGAGGTCGTCTTGAAAAAGGGCCGGCCTTATCGCAGCGCCATGCCCGGGGATCAGGCGCTTGCTCCTGGCGCCACCAAAGATGACACTCCCAACCGCATCAACCGCAATTATTTTTGTCTTGAGCTTGTTTTCACGCAAGTACTCGGCGCAGCCTCGCATCGTACCGCAAGTGCTGGTGGCGCAAAACAGGTAATCTATCTCTTCTTTAAGCTCTTTCCTGATCTCAGCTACGATCCGCCGATGACCGTAAGGATTAGAGAGATTTGAGTATTGGTTAGGCCAGTAACTGTTGTCGATGGTATTAAGGATCAATTGAACGCGAGCAATTCGTGCGTTCAGGAACTCACCGGTGGCCAAGTCAGGCGCCTTGACCATCTCGATCTCGGCCCCGTAAGCTTTCAGGAGCGCAATATTCTGTGAGGTAGTCTTCGGGTCGACGACACAAATAAAACGCAGACCAAAGTAGGAACAAGCTTGGGCAAGGCCTATGCCCATGTTCCCGGAACTCGATTCGACGACGACCGTATTCGGTCGAATAGCGCCGCTTTCCATCGCCCAACGGATAATGCTCAACGCTGGTCTGTCCTTTATGCTTCCACCAGGATTAACCGCCTCTAATTTCCCAAACAGACGGAATGGAGCATCGCCCATAACTCTGGCGAGCCTTACTAATGGCGTATTGCCAATGGCCGACAGGATACCTTCATTCGTCATGCTCTATTTTCCGCTGCGTTGGGCCTGCAGTTGGCGTCCTTTTCTTTCCTTGCGCAGATAGGAGCCCTACGATCCCCAGGTCGACTTAGAGAACACTGCTCTTTTCCACTACTGGTGGAGCGGTAATAGGTTTTCGCCGGGCACTCTTCAGCTTTAGATAAGAGTCCTGTTTCAGTTCCTCTTCTTTCCCTATCCGCACCTGATACTCGTGTTCGTCAAGCAGGCGTTCAAGCTCACTTAATCGGGCGGTCGGCTGCGCGACCACATGTTCCAGAAGCAATTCAAAGTTTTCGGCCATTTGCACAATGGTGGCGGCATCGAACAGCTCGGAGCCATATTCAAAAGACGCTCGTATTCCTTCCGCTGACTCCCAGGCGCTGAGTTGCAAATCATGTCTCGTTTTCTGGTTTTCGAGCGGCAGGCTAACCATGGTCAGTCCCGCGGGATCAGCGGAGGCACTGGGCCAATTCTGTAGTACAAACCACACCTGAAATAAGGGGTTGTAACTGAGACTGCGGTGCAGGCCCAAGTCGTCGATAAGCCTTTCAAAAGGTGCATCCTTGTGAGTGTACGCTCCCAGGGCTACCTCCTTCACGCGTTTGAGTACCTCTCTAAAAGTCGGGTCTCCATCAAGTTTCGTACGCATCACAAGTGTGTTGATAAAGAGACCTATCAGCCCCTCAGTCTCAACCTGGTTGCGATTGGCGATCGGTGAACCGACTACTATGTCTCGCTGGCGGCTATAGCGCGAAAGAAGGACGTCGAATGCTGCCAACAGGGTCATGTAAAGCGTGACTCCTTCGCCCCTGCTCAATTCGTACAATGACCGCGTAACAGTCTCAGAGAGCTGTATCCAATGTCTCGCTCCAGAATAAGTTCGTATGGCTGGTCTCGGTCTATCAGTAGGCAGTTCCAACAATGCCGGAGCGCCCGCCAATTGCTCTCTCCAATAGGATAACTGCAGCTCGAGCGCCTCTCCCTGCAACCAGTCCCGCTGCCAGACCGAATAATCGGCATA
>WNGA01001696.1_pt1 | contig 33618 bp, 24 predicted proteins | sample 5400061 | NCBI WGS metagenome assembly WNGA01 (sample SAMN13153366, study PRJNA577476) | soil metagenome | isolation source: 100 cm soil or saprolite under grassland replicate 2 | place: USA:California | collected 2016-06-15 | reverse complement strand
TCCGAGCTTCCGTAGATCTCCGCAAAGGCCCTGAGCTCGGAGTTCGAACCGAAGACGAGATCGACGCGCGTGCCGGTCCACTTGAGTGCGCCGGTCTTCCGATCGCGCCCCTCGAACACGTCCTTGGCGTCCGACGCCGCCTTCCACTCCGTGCCCATGTCGAGCAGGTTCACGAAGAAGTCGTTGGTCAGCGTTTCCGGCCGCTTGGTGAAGACGCCGTGCTTCGTCTGTCCGACGTTGGTATTCAAGACGCGCATGCCGCCAACGAGCACCGTCATCTCGGGCGCGGTCAGCGTCAGCAACTGCGCCCGATCGATCAGCAACTCCTCGGCTGGTACGGGGTACTTGCCCCCGAGGTAGTTTCGGAAGCCATCCGCGACCGGCTCGAGGACGGCGAAGGAGTCCACGTCGGTTTGCTCCTGCGAGGCATCCATGCGTCCCGGTGCGAAGGGCACCGTCACGGCGTGACCAGCATTCTTCGCCGCCTGCTCGACGCCTGCGCAACCGGCCAACACGATCAGGTCGGCGAGTGAGACCGTCTTGCCGCCAGACTGCGCCTTGTTGAACTCGCTCTGGATGCCCTCCAGCGTCTTGAGAACCTTCGCCAGCTGGGCAGGCTGGTTGACGTCCCAGTCCTTCTGCGGCGCCAGGCGAATGCGCGCGCCGTTCGCACCGCCGCGCTTATCGGAACCACGGAAGGTGGACGCCGACGCCCAGGCCGTCGAGACCAACTCCGAGACGGACAGCCCCGACGCCAGGATCTTGCCCTTGAGGGAGGCAATATCCTTTTCATCGATCAACTTGTGATTGACCGCGGGGATGGGATCCTGCCAGATGAGCTCCTCGGCCGGAACTTCCGGGCCAAGGTAGCGCGCGCGCGGGCCCATGTCGCGGTGGGTCAGCTTGAACCACGCCCGCGCGAATGCGTCGGCGAACTGCTCCGGCTTCTCGTAGAAGCGCCTCGAAATCTTCTCGTACGCCGGGTCGAACCGCAGCGAGAGGTCCGTGGTCAGCATGGCGGGCGCGTGACGCTTGGCCGGGTCGTGGGCATCCGGAATCGTGCCGGCGCCGGCGCCCCCCTTCGGTCTCCACTGATGCGCGCCGGCCGGGCTCTTCGTCAGCTCCCACTCGTAGCTGAACAGGTTCTTGAAGTAGTCGTTGCTCCACTTCGTGGGCGCGCTGGTCCACGTGACTTCCAGGCCGCTGGTGATCGTGTCACCGCCTTTGCCCGTGCCGAACGTGCTCCGCCAGCCGAGGCCTTGCTCCTCGATGCCGCACCCTTCGGGCTCAGGTCCCATGTACGACTCAAGACCGGCGCCGTGGGTCTTGCCAAAGGTGTGACCACCCGCGATGAGCGCCACCGTCTCTTCGTCGTTCATGGCCATGCGCGCGAACGTCTCGCGAATATCCCTTGCCGCCGCGATCGGATCTGGATTGCCGTTCGGGCCTTGCGGGTTGACGTAGATCAGCCCCATCTGAACGGCGCCGAACGGATTCTCGAGATCCCGGACGCCGGAGTACCGCTTGTCGCCCAGCCACTTGTCCTCCGAGCCCCAATAGACCTCTTCCGGCTCCCAGACGTCCGGACGCCCGCCGGCGAACCCGAAGGTCTTGAAACCCATCGATTCCAGCGCGACGTTGCCCGCGAGGATCATGAGGTCGGCCCATGAAATCTTCCGGCCGTACTTCTGCTTGATCGGCCAAAGCAGTCTGCGCGCCTTGTCGAGGCTGACGTTGTCGGGCCAACTGTTGAGGGGCGCGAAGCGCTGCTGGCCGCTACCGGCGCCGCCGCGGCCGTCGCGGATGCGGTACGTGCCGGCAGCGTGCCATGCCATGCGAATGAACAAGGGTCCGTAGTGGCCGAAGTCCGCCGGCCACCAGTCCTGCGAGTCGGTCATCACCGCCGTGAGATCCTTCTTCACGGCCGCCAGGTCGAGGCTCTTGAACTCCTTGGCGTAGCTGAAGCCCTCGCCCATGGGATCGGACACGGGCAGCATCTTGAGGTTCAGCTGATTGGGCCACCAGTCTCGGTTCGACCTGACGCCGCTAGCGGTGTGCATGAACGGGCACTTTGCTTCGGTTGACATTTGGTCCCTCCTTTGGTCTGTGGGTCGCCGACATCACCTACGTCATCCAGCACTCGGAGCAGGGCCGCCAGTACACCGCAGTCGCCTTCGGCAAGCGGTCGCGGGGCCGGCGTCCGGCCGTCCATGGCCTTGGTGGACGACGCGTACGCCAATGCGCGGTGTCTTTGAACAACCCGGCGACGTCGGGGAATCCCTCGATGTCAGCGACGCGCGCGAAGTAGAGATACCGGCGATTGGCCTGCGACTCGCCCGCGAAGGCCTCCTTCAGGTTGTCGCGGCTCCTCGATCCCTTCAGGCTCTTTCCTGCCCTCTCGAATCCTCCTTGCGACGTTTGGGGGGTGAGCGACGCGGTGCTGCGGGGACCTGGCGCTACGGCGGCGGACGGCGCGCCGCCCGCCCGCGGCCCTTCCTGCGGCAGGCGGCGCAGCGCCCGTAGAACTCGATTCGGTGATGCGTCACGCTGAATCCGCCCAACGACGAGACCCGGCTCACCAGGGCGCGCGAGTGGGGCTCGGTGAGCGTCCCGGCCACGTCGGCGATGCGCCCGCAGGCCAGACCGGTGAAGTGGTGGTGCTCGCTCAGGTTGCAGTCGAAGCGCGTGTGAGGTCCGGGCAGCTCCTTGACCAGTCCCTGGGCGACGAGGAGCCGCAGGTTCCGATACACGGTGCCGAGGCTCACCCGCGGCAGCCGGCACCGCACCATCTGGTGCACGGCCTCGGCGGTGGGATGAGCGTCGCTCCCGCGGACCACCTCCAGCACCAGCCGGCGCGGACCGGTCAGCCGGAGGCCGACGCCGCGCAAGGCCGCCGACGCCCCGTCCCGCCTCCGCGCGACCGGGCTCTTATCGGGAATGACTGTCATAACGGAACGCAGCCTTCTCGGGTGCCTCGCCCAGTGCACCATGGCATTCCCCGGCCGCCCTGCCGTCCGCCGCCCGCCCCGCGCCGTCGTTGGGGGCCGACTCCTTGTGGGAATGGTGCGCTCGGAACCCGGCGGTGGTCAAGGGCGGCGGGAGTGGGGCAGACCGCGGCCCTGGCGGCTGGGTGCTGCCGGTGATCGGGCAGCGCCTTTGAGGGGCCTGCCGCGGGTTACGGGGTGGCGGCGGTGTGGTCGGGCTGGGGGCGGGGCCGGGGATGTCGGGGCCCGGCGCCAAGTTGAGGTGGGCGAGGAAGAGCACTTCGACGCCCGGAAGGTGACCCGGGCCCTGCTGGAGCGAGCGCTCTAGCCCGAGCCCGCTCTCCATGAGGGAGTGGACGACCTTTTCGGCGTCGAAATACTCGGCGGCGATGTCCCGGGCGGCCCGCTGGTTGCCGCACACATCAGCCTCGATGGCATCGACGGCGGCCAGGATATCGTCAATGTCGCGGAAGGAGAACAGACCCTTGCCCCGTGGGGAGGGCGTCGCCGAACCCAGTGTCCTGGGTGATGACCGGACGGCCCGCCGCCGTCTGCCCGTGCGGGGAGGCGCTTGACGGCTCTCTTACGGCTGCCCGACAATCCGCGTGCCGCTGAGGGCTCATGCCGGAGACGCGAGAAAACCCATCGCGTCCAGCACAACATTCATACTCGGGTCAGGTCAGTGTGCTCGGTCTATCGAGAACCGTCTTGACTCAAGCCGGCCCACTCACTGAGGGGAAGATCCTTGTTAACCGTTTCGCGAAGCGTCCACTCCCCGAAACGGTTGTGGCCGCCGCGCGCCGCGTGCTCGGGCAAGCCGGCTATCCGAGTCTGATGAACAACTCCCTCGAGTTTCTCAACCCCTAGGAGATCTTGACCGCGCCTACGGCCTCCGGATCGTGAGGCGCCCCCGCTCGATCCAGCGGAACGCGCCCAGGGCCACGACCGTCAGCACCATGGTGGCGGCCGCGAAGAACAGCGGCGCCGCGGGATTGCCGGTGACGTCACGAAGCAGCCCTGCCAGAGGTTGCATCCCCGCCATGCCGAGATAGAAGATCGAATAGAAGAGCCCGAGGGCCGCCGCGAGCTGCTCAGTCGAAACGCTCTCCGGGACGAGCGCCACGAGCGCTCCCGGCGCCAGACCGGCCACGACGCCGGCCAGCAGTAGCCAGACGACGGGTGGGCCAATCAGTGGCATGGCAATGATGGCGCCCGCCGTCAGCAAACATCCGAGCACGACGGCGAGATCGGGACGGCGCGTGCGATCCACCACGGCGCCCCCCAGCGGCACCGCGATCGTGCTGATCCAGATGGCTAGGCTCACAAGAAATCCGGCCTGTCCGAGTGTGGCGCCACGCGCCTGGAGGAGTCCCGGCCCGAAGCCCACCACCACAATGAAGCTCACGTTGAACAGCATCCAGGCCACACCGGCGGTTAGGGTCAGGGCCCAGGCCTGCGGAGAAAGACTCGGAAGGAAGCGGAGCGACGAGCCGGTCGCGCCGACGCCCGGCGCATCACGGCCGAGGATCGCGACGAGGACGAAAGCGCCAGCCGCGAGAGCAGCCGCAAGATACTGGACGAGCCGCCACGAGGAGGTCGCGCCGACCGCTCCGAAGACCGTGGCCCCAAGACCGATACCGAACGGCCATGAAATCAGCATGATGCTCATGGCCGTCGAGATCTCCTTGCCCGCAAACCATTCCGCCGTCATCTTCGCGAGGATGAGATTGAGAAGGACGCCGCCGGCGCCGCTCAGGAGCCGTCCAGCGCGAGCCGGCCACAGGGAGTGACTCGAGGCGATCACGAATCCACCGATGACCATGAGGGCCAGCCCCCACAGCGCGACGCGGCGATTGCCGAATCGCTGGCCGAGGAGACCGCCGGGCAGGGCGAGCACGGTGCCCGGAAGGAGATAAAGCCCGATGAGAAGGCCCAGTTGGGCATAGGTGATGCCGAGATCGGCGACGACGAGTGGAGCTACCGGCGCGATGCTCTGGAACTGCATCGCCATGGTGGTCCGCGCGAGGAAAATGATCGCCATGATGAACCAGCGGTGCCGCAACACGGAATCTGTCACTAGGTAAGAAAAGTGATCATGGGCGCTGGGGATGAAACAGGTTATCGCATCTGTGCTGCAGGCGCTGGTGCTCGAGATGCGGGATACGCCACGCTACGACGCGGAACCGAGGGCGCGGGTGGAGGCGACCAGCGCCTCCTGCACCGCCTGGTGCAGCTCGTTGGGGCGAACGGGTTTGAAGAGCACGTTGAGCACGCCGAGCTTCCGGCAGCGCTCGCGGTCCTCCGCCTGGAGTCCCCAGCCTGTGATGAAGATCACGGATACATGGGGGTCGCTCGCCCGCACCCGCTCGGCGACATCCCAACCCGTGAGGCCGGTCATGCCGAGGTTGGTCAACACGAGGTCGAAGCCGCCCGGCACGAACACCCGCACCGCCTCCGCCCCGCTCGCCACGGGCAGAACGTGGTGGCCCACCTCCGTGAGCATCTCGCCGAGCACGGTCATGACGGGCAGCTCGTTGTCCACGAGGAGGATGCGCCCGCGGCGCGTGCCCAGGGCTTCGCTGTCGGCCGGCGCCGGATTCTTGTCGGCCGTGCCCACCGGGAGCACGATGGTGAAGGTCGTTCCGCGCCCCGGCTGGCTCTCCGCGCGCATCTCGCCGCCGTGACGCTGAATGATCGAATACGAGACCGACAGTCCCAGTCCGGTACCCACCTCACCTTTGGTGGTGAAGAAGGGATCGAAGATGCGCTTGCGCACGTGTTCGGGCATGCCCACGCCCGTGTCCGCGACCGTCAGTATCACGTGCTCGTCGCCCTCGGGACGCGTATAGATGCCGAGAGTGCCGCCTTGGGGCATGGCATCGATGGCATTGAGGATGAGGTTGGTGATGACCTCGTTGAGCTCCGAGGGCCGCCCCATGACCGTGGGCAGCGGGGTAAGGCGGAGATCGAGGCGGAGGGGGACGCCGCCCTTGGCCACGCGCTCTTCCCAGCGCGGCCGGGTGATGGCCACGGAGTCGTGGACGACCTGGTTGAGCTCGACGGACACGAAGGGCTCGTCGGGCCGGAGCCGGGCGAACTTCTGGATGCGGCGCACGGTTTCCGCCCCGCCCACCGCCGCCGTCTCGATGACAGACAGCCCACGGCGGACGACGTCGGCGTTCTGGAGGTTTTTGCTCATGAGCTGCGAATAGCCGAGGATGGCCTGGAGCAGGTTGTTGAAGTCGTGCGCGATGCCGCCCGCCACTTGACCGAGCGCAGTGAGCTTCTCCGACTGGTGCATCTGCGTCTCGAGCTCGCGCTGCGAGGTCATGTCCCGCACGATGGCGAGCAGCCCTTCGACCCTGCCTTCGCGGCCGGGTACGCCGGAGAGGGTCACGGCCAGGTTCAGCATTTTGCCGTCGGCCCGCTTGGCGCTCAGGTCGAAGGAGCTGGCGGGCCGCATCCCGGTGAGGGCCTGGCGTGCCGCCTGCTCGTACTGGTCCGGGAACATCCCCCGCAGCGATCGACCGACGGCTTCCCGGGCGCTCCATCCGAAGATTCGCTCGGCGGCAGGGTTCCAGCCCGTGATCGAGCCCCGGCGGTCGATCGAGATGATGGCGTCGCCCGCCGAGCGCACCATCTGCTCGAGTGAGCGCTTGGTCTCCGCGACTTCACCGTAGAGGCGGGAGTTGCGAATGGCCACGGCCAGCGAGTCGGCGAGCATCTCGAGGAGCTCGCGCTCGCGTGGGTCGATGGGACGGCCGCTCTTGTTCGCCGCCACCAGGTAGCCCACGATCGACCCCTCGTCGCGGATGGGGGAGATGATGGCGCCCTCCGACGGCATGCCGTCGGGGAGCATCTCGCCGAGGAACACCTCGGCCTCGTCGTAGCCGAGCGATTCCTTGAGCTGCACGGCAATGCCCGCGGTGAGCTCGGCGAGGTCGAGCTGGCCGAGGATGCCGCGCGAGATCTCGCGGAGAATGGACAACTGGGTCACGCGCAGCGATTGCTCCGTCTGTTCCCGACGCGCTTCCTCTTCGAGGGTCCGCGTCTTGTTCGACAGCGCGCGCATCTCGTTGACGAGGGTCGACAACTGGTCGCTCTTGCCCAGCTCGGTCTGGCGGCGGGCGAGGGCCCTGCGCACCGTCTCCTCGAGATCGGTACGGCTGAAGGGCTTGATCAGGTACTCGAAGGCGCCGTGGGTGAGAGCGTTCTTGACCGTGTCGAGCGACGCATAGGCAGTGATCATGACCGCTTCGATGGTAGGATCCACGGCCTTGATCCGCTGCAGGAGCTCGATGCCGTCCATCTTCGGCATCTTGATGTCCATGAAGACGAGGTCGGGATGGAAGGCGGGAAGGGCCCGGAGCGCCGTCTCGCCGCTGTCTGCGGTGGCGATCTCGTAGCTCGGCTTGAGGATCATCCGCAGGGACTCCCGCGGACCGATCTCGTCGTCCACCACGAGGATTCGCGCGCGCTCGCTCATGGCTGGGTCGTAGGCAGGGTGGCCGTGAAGGTGACTTCGGCGCGGCCTTGTTTGATGTCGAGATGCCCGCCCTGCGCCTCCAGGATGCGCTGGCTGACGCAGGGCCCCACGTCGATGAGGTTCTCTTGCACGACCTGGATGGGATCGAAGATCCGGAGGAACTCGTCCGGCCTCACCTCGGCGGTACGGGAGGCCACGGTGATGCGCAGCGGCTCCGCGTGAGTCATGGAGGATACACCCAGGGCGATCTTGGCCTCCTGGCCCGGCGTCTTGCGCAGCAGGTACCAGATCAGATAGGCGATGGCCTTCTTCAGCATGTCCCGGTCGCCCTTGACGAGGAATGGACCGCCCTCGTGGGAGAAGTTGACCGTGACCAGCTTCTGGGTCGAGTCGTCGGTGAAGCTCAGCAGATGCGCGTCGGAGGGCAGGGCGGGCATCTCCGCCACTCCCATCTCGATGAGGCACTCTTCGATGGCTCCGCGGATATCGACGACATCGCGCTTGTAGTCGCCCTCGTTGACGAGGGCCGCCAATTTGTCGAACATCTGCACGAGCCGCCGGACGTCGCGACCGACCACGGAGGTGAAGTGGTACCGGAAGGAGACATCGTCGTAGCGCTCCTGGAGGAGCTCCATAAACGCATTGATGGACACGAGGGGATTCTTGATCTCGTCGGCGATGCGCGCCACCACCCGGGTGAGGAGCTGGAGCTGGTCGGCGGCGCGGCGTTCCATGGCGAGCTGCCGCTGGGCGGTGAGGTCCTCGAACACCACCACCGCGCCCAACGGCGCCGTGCCTTCACCCATCACGGGGTAGGTCGAGACCTCGAGGGGCAGGCTGCGCAGGGCGAGCTGGATCTCGCTGCGGGTGACGGAGTGGCCACGCGAGAGCGTTTCGAAGAGGAGATCTCCCAGCGGAGAGGGGAGGACGCGCAGGTCGCGGTTGAGCACGTCCCGCGCCGCCATACCGAGAATTTCCTCGGCGCGGCGGTTCATGATCACCACACGCTGTTCGGGCCCGATGGTGACCACACCGCTCGACATGCGCTGCAGGATCCGCTCGTTGAACTCTTTCTGATACTGGAGCTGGTGATGGACCCCGATGTCACGAATGGCCGTGGCGAGGTGGCTCGCCAGATTGAACAGCGTCTCGGTTTCCCGACGACCGTAGGCTCCGCCCGTGATGCGTTGGCCGAGGGTGAGAATGCCCACGAGCTGTCCGTGCGAGGCAAGGGGGATGGCCACCACCGCCTGCAGCACGGCCATCTCCCGGGCGATCTCGCGCGCGGCCGCCTCGGTTGACTTCGCGTGGGCTTCTTCGATCTGGATGAGCCGTCCTTCCGACATCAGCCAGAGGGGTAGGCCACTGTCGGCGGGAAGGCTAACCGATTCGACCACGAGCGGGGCCAGCCCGCGGGACGCGCGAACGCGATACTGCCGGTGCTCGTCCTCCGACAGGAGGATGGCGCTCCGGCTGGGGCGCGCCAACTCCGAGACGGCGTCGAGGAAGAGATCCAGGACGCGGGGTAGATCGAAGCCCGCCGCGAGCGCCTTGGCAAACTCCTTCGCGACCTGGGTCAACTCGCGCGTGGACGCGTCCCAGGCCAGGTCCGCCTCATCCATGACGGGCTCGGGCCCGACCGGCCTGCGAGCGCTTCGGAGCGCCGCCACCTCTTGGAGCAATCGGAGCTTGTCGTCCGCTTGGCGCAACACGGCCTGCAGGTGCTGGGTGCTGAACGGATACAGCAGGACGAAGTCGGCCTCTTCGGCGGCCATTTCATCGTCAGGAGAGAGACCCTCAGCCGGCAAGACGCACACCACTACCGCCGTCGGTCTCAGCTGGCGGGCTTTGGCGATGAAGCCGTTGAGCTCACGGGCCGGGCGGGCGGCATGCTTCAGGATCAGGTCTACCTCGGTGAGGCGAAGCGTGCGCAGCGCCTCCTCATCGGTTTGCGCGGGGAAGACCGAGTAGCTGGTGAGCGCACGGAGCAGCTTGGCGCCGAGCGCCTCGTCCCCGGCCACCAGCAGCACTGTCTTCACGCAGGCGCTCCCGCCGGCTTGGCCGAGGGGACCGGAAACTCAACGGTGAAGGTGCAGCCCGACCGGCCCGTGTGGTTGCGTGCGCGCAGGATGGCCTTGTGGGCGTCGGCGATCGCCCGGCAAATGGCCAAGCCGAGCCCGGTCCCGCGAACCTTGGTGGTCACGAAGGGATTGAATATCTGTTCGGCCATGTCATCCGGAATCCCACTACCCGTGTCTGAGACCTCTACGAGTAGAGTCGAGCCACCACCTTGCGACAAGTCGGCCACTCGTACCGTGAGCTCCCCTCCAGAATCCATGGCCTCAAGGGCATTTAAGCATAGGTTGAGAAAAAGTTGCTCTAACTGAGACGCGTTGCCAAGAACGGGTCGGGGAGCCCCATGGGCCACCCGGCGGAGTGCAACGCCGCGCTCCTCGAGTTGGGGTTGGAGGAGCGACAGGGTGTCGTCGAGGGGGGTCATGACGTCGACTGCCTCCATGGGTTGGCGGGAGGCCACGGACAGCATCCGGAAGCGGTCGAGGAGGTCGTCCATCCGATCGATTTCACGCCCGACGACCCGGGTGAAGTTGTGCCGGAACTCGGCGTCATCAAAACGGCTTGGCAGAAGCTGGGTGAAGGCCTTGATCGACACGAGGGGATTGCGGACCTCGTGCACCATGCCGGAGGTAATGGCCTCAAGGGAGGCTAGGCGCTCTGCCCGCTGTCGCTCCCGCTCCAGCTCCTTGAGCCGGGAGAGATCGGCGAAGACCGCCACGGCGCCGGCCATAGTGCCTTGGGGCCCGAGGAGCGGCGAGATGGTGCACATCAGCGGAATCATCTGGCCGGCCGGGTCTGGAAGGGCGATTTCGACCTGCGAGTGGGGCTGGCCATCCGCGAGCGTGGCCTCGATGAGCCGGCCGAGGACGGCTGGCAGCTCCTCGATGCTGCGCCCCCGCAGTGTCTCGGCCAAGCGTCCCGTCAGCTGCTCCGCCGCCTTGTTGAACACATTGACGCGTCCGCGCGCTCCCACAACGACCACACCGCTTTCGATTGTTGCCAGCGTTTTCTGGAGTTCTTCATTCACCAAGAGCACGCGCTGGTGCGTCTGCGCATTTCGGATGGCGACGGAGGACTGGTGCGCGAGTGTTTGGAGCAGATCAGCATCGTCGCTGAAGTAGGGGCTTCCGGAGCGCTTGGGGCCGCCAATGATCAATCCGAAGAGTTGCCCCTCCTCTAAAAGGGGTGCGGCCACCTCAGCATGGAGGTGGTTCATCTCGGCCAGGGGCGCTGAGCTCCCCTCATGCCCGATGAGTTCATCACGAAAAATGAGCCCCTGGACGGTCGCAGCGTGACTCGCAATGGCCGATCTTGAACTGAGATGTTCGGGTGCTTGCCTGCCTCCAGTCTCCCACGTACGTGCGAGTTGGGCCTCATCCTCGTCGAGCAGGTATATTGCAACCCACTCTGGCTTGACGAAGTCTCGGATGACGGCTCCTGCGCAGTCCAGGATCACAGGCAGTTCGATCGTATTACTGAGCGCTCGACTGGTCTCGCGGATGATCCGCTGATAGTCGTATGGTTCTCGGTAGAGATATCGATCGAAAGCTAGTTGGATCCGAGTCTTGAGCGGATGGAACATTACTGCGATGCTAAGTGCGAGGAGGATCTCGAGCGGAGTGAACCAATGCTCGTCGGGAAAGATGAGATTGCTACCGACGAGAAGAAGCACGAGCACCACCCCAGCCACGGCAAATGCCGCCAAGTACACTGCGCCCTGCTTAACAACTACGCGGATGTCCATGAGTCTGTGCCGGAGAATCGCATGACCAATGAGGCCAACCATGAGAAGGGAGAAGAAGGGGCCATACTTTCCAAAGTTAGAGGTTCGGAAGACGAGCGGCACCAGAACGTTGGTGGTGGCGATCATCAAGCCGGGTATGGATAGCGCCAACATTACATGGCGAGCCTGAAGTCGCAGTAATCCTCCATTCTCCCGATACTTCAACATGAGAACGGAGAAGGCAGCCAACAAGCAGCCGAGAATGTACGCAGCAAAGAAGGGATGGAGCCAACCATAGATTATCTTGAAGTCTTCACGTTCCACGACAACCGAGACTACTATCCAAGGAGACAACGACAGGCCACAGAAAAGCAAGGCGAGCGGGACGAAGACCCGGAGAAGAATCCTCGGTCGAACTCTGGACCCCAACGGAAACGTTGTAACCCAAGCTAGAACACCGAGGGGGACCAAGCTACCCATCGCGAAGGTGAACCGCTTTGGGCTAGGCGAAAGTGGAGCGACGTAATTTCCGAGAATGATCCCGATGGTCCAGAGGGTCGTGGCCAATGCGAGGAACGCGAACGATCCATGAGAAAACGACTTCGGCTGCTGCTTGAAAACATAACCAGCGATCGCAAGATTGAGGAGGGCGATTAGGCTGAGACATGCAGCCATTGCGCCAAATATCATAACTGAATCACCTCTCGATCGTAATGGATCGCCGAGGCACCCCATCTCGAGACACTATGAGCTTGCCCCTTCATGCACTGATTGACTCGTTTCTGGCCAAGGCCGACGCTTCGATGGCCGCCGGAAATTCGAGAATGATCGTCGTGCCACGTCCCGTTGCGTTGTTCTCGGCACGGATTGTGCCCCGGTGGGCGTCCGTAATGCTATGACAAATGGCGAGCCCAAGCCCCGAGCCGCGAGACTTGGTAGTAAAGAACGGATCGAAAATTTTGAGTCGGATTGCATCCGATATCCCAGGTCCGGTATCGGACACCTCCACTGCAACCCAACTGCTCGCATTTCTCTCCAGGACCTTGGTCCGTACCGTTAGAACACCACCTTGGCCCATTGCCTCGATAGCATTGAGGAACAGATTGAGGAACACTTGTTTGAGTTGGTCTGCCGGTACCACCACCCCAATAGGCGCGTCAGCGAAGTAAGGGTGGACTACGATGCCGGACTGCTCAAATTGAGCCCTCAGAAGGGATAGGGTGTCTAGGATCGGATCGTGTATGTCAACCGACCCAGAAAATTGCGAAGAAGGGGCGGCGAGGCTTCGCAAGCGCCCGACGAGTCGGTCAATTCGGTCGATTTCTCGACTGACTACTCCTGAGAAGCCATGCCTGAAATCTGGGTCGGCAAATCGTTCTGGCAAGAGTTCAGCAAAGGTTTTTATTGCTACGAGGGGATTCTTTATTTCGTGTGCAATGCCGGCGACGAGCACACCTAGAGACGCAAGACGCTCGGCCCGCCGTTTCTCGTCCTCAAGCGCCTTTACATTCGACAGATCACTGAAGACAATAAGTGCCCCGACAATTGCGCCTCGATCATCTTTCAGTGCAGAACTGGAACACACGAGAGGAGTTCTTCGACTAGCAGGACCCGGTAAGGAGGTTTCCTCCTGCAGTCTTGATTCCCCATCTATTAGAGTCGTCTTGAGCTGATCCGCCAGGGCCCGTGGAAGCTGGTCGACCTTCATGGTTGCGAGAGTGTCGCGTCCATAGCCTATGAGACGTTCTGCGGTGGAGTTGGACAACGCAACCTTGCCGTCCGCGTCAATGGTTATGACGCCACTGTCCATGGTGCGAAGAATATTCTCGACATACTCGTTTACCAGTACGACCTGGCGATACAATTGGGCATTCTTTACAGCGATGGCCGCTTGATTGGCAATTGTGATCAGAAGTTCAACATCTTCTGCAAAGTACGCATCTCCGGAGAGCTTTGGTCCCAGCAGTAGGAATCCGATGAGCTGGTGCTCCGAAAACATCGGCAGGACAAAGTCCGCCCCTAGTTGCGCCAGATGGCCAAGGACCGCTTGTGTTTGATGTCCAAGCTGTGACCGTCCGATCTCATCCCTTAGAAGTGGTTGCCGAAAGGTCCCGAGGAACGTTGGCAGAGCGCTGCTGGATATGATGAAGTTAGGATCACTCGTTCCTGATGCTTCGCCAAAGACCTGTGCAACCTCGCGACGGAACTTATCATTCCCCGATCCCGATTCTCGAATGTAAACAGAAACAAGATCGGGTCGAAATGTTCGCTGGACGAGTTCGCAGACGTACGCAAGAAGGGATTGAAGATCGAGAGTAGAGCCAATAGTGCGACTGGCTTCGCGGAGGATCTGCTGATAATTGTACGACTCCCGGTACAGGTAGCGATCCATCGAGCTTTGAATCCAACCTTTCAACGGCTGGAACGCGAAAGCAATGCCGAGGGCGACGAGTACCTCTACCTCCGTACCCAGCGCTACTTCTTGAAGACGTTGTCCCACCACCGTACTGGCAAGACCGAGGAAGGTTGCGAAAATCCCTCCCACGACGAGAGCAGCGAAGAGGTAAACGATGCCTCGACGCACTATAAGGCGAATATTCATCAAGCGATGCCGGATGATTGCATGAGTTGAAAAGGCAAAGAACAGCAGAGAAAAGTAGGGGCCCAGTACACTGTATTTAGATGTCTTCCCAAATAGTGGGATGAGGAGATTCGTTGTTATGGCACCCGCCCCCGTAAGGGAGATTCCTAGGAGGAGATAGCGCAACTGGACACGGGTGATACCCAACGCGTGTCGACTGGCCCGAAACAGCATGTAGATACCACCGGCAAAGCACAGGAGAAAATAGACACCGAACCACGGATGGAGAGGCCCGTACACAAAGTTGCTGCGGGGAATCCCGGGAACTGCCCCGGCCACAATCCATGGTCCAAGAGACAACCCAACGAAGATGAGACAGAGGAGACCGGGAACGATGATGCTCAGCCTCCGAATGGAGGCGCCCGCGTCAGAGAGTGAGTCAACCATCCAAATGAGCGTGAATGGGATGCCGCTAGCAAAGGCGAAACCGATCCTGCCCAGCAGAATGGTGTCTTCTGGACTCTCGGCTGCTAGAGCTAGCGAAATTGCTAAAGTCCATCCAGCCGTCACGAGTGCCATGACCCCGAACCGACGATTTACTCGTGCCGTCGGATTGTGAAGCATGGCAAATGTCGCCAAGGCTATTACAGCCACACAGAGCCCGATGGCCCCGACAAGTTGCCAGTCTGTCTTCATGGGCCTCTAAACCCCTATTTGGTAAGATGCCCTATAACCAGTGCGGAAACGCTGCCACCAAAGCTGTGGCCGTTGATAAGTGCGTATCTGACTCGCGCTGGCCGTGACCAATTTGCAACATAGTCGAGATCGCATTGAGGGTCGGGTACTTCTTGATTGATAGTCGGAGGCACACATTGGTGCTTGATCGACAGACAGGCTGATGCTGTCTGAAAGAGGCCAGCGGCGGATATTGGCTGACCGATCATCGATTTTATGGAGCTGATCGGAATTCGATAGGCATGATCACCAAACGCGTGCTTAAACGCCCGAGTGTCACAGATATCAAAGTCGGGCAAGGAGCTCCCATGTGCGTTGATATGATCAATGTCTATCGGATTTAGATCAGCGCTGCGGATCGCGGAACGAATCACGTCGCCCATTACCGTGCCCGACTCATCTCCCTTGCGCATTTCGATCGCTTCGCTGGCCGCGTTATGACCGAGTACCTCAGCATAGATGGGCGCCCCTCGGTCGAGGGCACGATCCAGTTCTTCCACGATCAACGCAGCACCGCCCTCTGCCAAGACGAGGCCGTCTCGCAGTAGGTCATAGGGTCGTGAGGCCCTCTTCGGATCTTCATTGCGTTTTGTAAGGGCCCCGAGAGTACAAAACGCGTCGAAGATTGTCTGGAAAATTGGCGCGTCGGCACTGCCGGCGATCGCGATCTCCGCCTGTCCAGACGCAATCTGGCGAGCAGCGATGCTGATAGCATCCACGCCAGTACAGCAATTGGACGAAACTGTCAATGCAGGACCATTTATCCCCAACTCAATTGCGACATAACTAGCCGCTGCGTGCGGCGGATACTCCAAAGCCGTCCAGGACTTGATGACTCCGGGTCCCCCGACGGCGAAGTCCTGGACCCCTTTAACGGCGACCTGAAGCCCGGCCACGGATGTTCCGAAGCATATGCTCGTCCGCCCGGACATTTTCGACACGATTGAAAGGTTAGCGTCGCAGAGAGCGAGCCGTGAGGCCGCTACAGCCAATTGTGAAAAGCGCCCCATCGCTTTTGCTCTACGGCTGGTAATAAAGTCAGACGGCCGAAAGTCTTGGACCTCTCCCGCGACGTGACAGGTATGGGGGCTTGGATCGAAAGCGGTAATATAGCGCACACCAGACTTGCCTGCGACGAGGGCTTCCCAGAAGGCGTTTTTGCCGATGCCGTTGGGTGCCACGACGCCGAGGCCGGTGATTACGACGCGACGGGGTTTTCGCACCAACTCCCTCCCTTTGGGCTCGACGGCTCGGCGAGATGTAGGGCGAACCGGAAACTACCGTATCATAAGTACGGGAAAATCCTAAGGGATTTGCTCGCTTAGATCTTTAGGGTACAATCCCTTCAACCATGGCGTTCCGTCTTTCGCGCCGAGCCTTTCTGGCAACTCCGCTGCCGTTTTTGCTCCTGCCCCGGGCCGTGAGCGCCGCCCCTGCGGCCCCCCAGCCTCTCGATTTCGCCGTGGACGTGGGCGTTCTCTTCGACATGATCACCTTTGCCCTCAAGGGCACCCTGATCAAGGAGATCGACCCTGCGGCGGGCCGCTACCAGCTGACCATGACCGGCGAGGGTGACAAGATCTCCCTCTATACGGTGGCCAGGGGTGTGATTCGGCAGGGCCGTTACATGCCGGTAGAGCTGCGTAGCGCCAGCACGATTCGCGGACGCGAAAGCACGCTGGATCTGCTCTATGATCACGATCGGGGCACCGTCGAGTACCACGCCGTCAGCCACACCTTTTTCCTCGGGCGCCGGAGGCAAGTGGACGATCTGCTCAAGCTGCCGACCGATCGTGCCGTTGACGACCTGCTCTCGGCCGAGCTCAACTTTGCCGCCAATATGCTGGACAGGGAGCCGGACGGCACCTATCGCACGTACATCGTGCGCCGCGCCCGGCCCGAAAACGAAGGTCCGGATGATGTGTCGCCCAGCGGCTACCGCGCCGAGCTCGTTCCGTTACGTTTCCAGGTGGTGCCCGACGAGAGGTCAGGGCGTCTCCGCGCCCTCATCGACATCACTGGGTTCTCCTCGTGGGCCCGCCGCAACCAGCCCGCGCGGGTCATCTTCGGACCCGACCGACATCTCGAGAGCGTGCAGTCCAAGCTGATGCTCGGCACCACCTTCAAGGCGCGCCTCGTGAACGCTACCCTGATGCCATCCTGATGGGGCACGATCTGGTCGGCTTGGGGGAGGTCATGCTCCGCCTGGCCGCTCCGCCGCCCCAGCGTCTCGATCAGGCTGTTTCGCTCGATGTCCAGATCGGCGGCTCCGAGGCCAATGTCATGGCCGCCGTGTCGCGGATGGGACTCCGGACCGCATTCATCTCGGCGCTTCCTTCCGACCATGCGTGGGGCGACCGCACGGTCCGCGAGCTCTCCGGCCACGGCGTCGATTGCGCGGGCATTCTTCGACGCCCTGGTAGCCGCATGGGGTTGTACTTCCTCGAGTACGGCGCCCCGCCGCGCCCCGTTCGGGTGCTGTACGACCGGCGGGATTCCGCGATGAGCCAGCTCGTGCCGGACGAGGTCGACTGGTCGCTGGTCCGAGGCGCTCGGATGATGCACCTTTCGGGCATCACGGCGGCGCTGGGCGAGAACCTGCGGGCCGTCCTCCGCCGTGCCTCTGCCGAGGCCCAGGCTGCCAACGTGCCCGTGTCCTTCGACGTGAACTACCGCTCGCGGCTCTGGTCTGCCAAGGAGGCGCGCGATTTCCTGACCGAGATTCTTCCCGGCGTTCGCTATCTCTTCATCGGGTCGGACGACGCCGAGACCGTGTTCGATCTTTCGGGAGCGCCGGAACGTGCCCTCGAGGGCCTCGCTCGGCTCGCTCCTGCGGCCACCATCGCCTTGACGCTCGGCGAAGCCGGCTCCGCCGTGCTCGAGGCGGATGCCGTGCGACGGCCCTCGCGGCTCTTCTCGGTGACGACCGTGGATCGTGTAGGCGCGGGCGACGCGTATGCAGCCGGGTTTCTCTGGCGCGTCCTCCAGGGGCGGTCCGTCCAGGAGGCGGTGGACACAGCCACGGCCTTGGCCGCGCTCAAATGCACGATCTGGGGCGATATCGCCCTCGTGCGCCCGCTCGAGGTCGAGGAGCTGATGGCGTCCACCCACTCAGAGATCCGCCGATGATGGAGGCCGCCGGTTAGTGAAGACCGTCCTTCTTCTCGCCGTCTCCAGCATCTTCATGACCTTCGCGGGGTACGGCCGCCTCAAGTTCGGGCAGGCCCCGCTCATCCTCGTCAGCCGGGGGATTGCCTTCTTCGAGTCCTGCTTCCAGGTGCCCGCCAATCGCTGGGCCTTTGGCGAGTTCGCCGCCGCGCAACGCAAGCTGATTCAGGAACTCATCACCCGGGCCGTGTTCGTGGTGTTCTCCTTGCTCGACCTCAAGGAAGCCCTTCGCTGGAACGACGGGGCGTCCTTCGCGTGCATGGTGGTTGCGGTCTATTTCGCCTTCAGGTTCTGATGCCGGAGACCCCGCGCGGCGCTCACACGATCCTCGAAGGCCTGACCCGGGCCCAGCGCGAAGCTGTGACGCATCTCGCCGGTCCGCTCCTGATCATCGCGGGGGCCGGCACCGGCAAAACCACCGTGATCACCCGCCGCATCGCCCATCTCATCGCGACGCGTCAGGCCCGCCCCTCCGAGATCCTCGCCCTCACGTTCACGGACAAAGCCGCGGCCGAGATGGAAGAGCGGGTGGACCAGCTCGTGCCCTACGGCTATGCGGACGTCCAGATCGCGACCTTTCACGCGTTCGGCGATCGGCTCATCAAGGAGAACGCGCTCGAGCTCGGGCTCACGCCAGACTTCCGCGTGCTCACACGGGCGGAGCAGGTGATTTTCGTCCGTGATCACCTCTTCGAGTTTCCCCTCAAGCACTTCCGACCGCTCGGCGATCCGACGCGGCACATCCAGGCGATGATCACGCTCTTCAGCCGGCTCAAAGACGAGGACGTGGGAGCGGACGAGTACCTCGCCCATGCCGAGACGTTGCAGGCGGCCGCCGCCGACGATGCGGAGCGCCTGGAGGCCGAGGAGCAGGTGGAGCTGGCGCGCACGTATGCCCAGTACCAGACGCTCATGGCCCGCCTGGGCCAGATCGACTTCGGCGACCAGATCGTGGAAGTCCTGCGGCTGCTTCGTACCCGGCCGCACGTGCTCCGGCGCGGCCAGGAGCGGTACCGCTTCATCCTCGTGGACGAGTTCCAGGACACCAACTATGCCCAGTTCGAAGTGGTGAAGCTTCTCGCCGCGAAGCATCGCAACGTCACTGTGGTGGGAGACGACGACCAGGCGATCTTCCGCTTCCGGGGCGCCTCCATGAGCAATATCCTCGACTTCGACCGGACCTACCCGGACGCCAAGAAGGTGGTGCTCCTCGAGAACCGCCGCTCTCCCCAGGCGGTGCTCGATGCGGCCTACCGGCTCATCCAGTTCAACAATCCGGAGCGGCTGGAGGTCGCCCAAGGGATAGACAAGGAGCTCAAGTCGACGGGACCCGACGGATGGCCGCGGGTCGGCGTGGGGCCGAGGCATCTCGCCTTCGATACGGTGTCGAGCGAGTCGGACCAGGTCGCCGAGCTGATCGCGGAGGAGCATGCGGGGGGTCGGCCGTACCGCGACTGCGCCATCCTCGTTCGCGCCAACCACGACGCCGACCCCTTCCTGCGGGCCCTGAACGTGCGGGGCATTCCATGGACATTCTCCGGCAATGCCGGTCTCTACGGCCGTCCGGAAATCAGGCTTCTCATCGCCTTCCTCCGGAGCGTGGCGCACCCGGATGATTCCGTGAGCCTCCACTATCTGGCCTCGTCCGATATCTACCAGGTGCCCATCTTCGATCTGACCGAATGCGCGACCTTTGCGGATCGAAGGCATCGCTGGCTCTTTCACGTGCTGCGCGACGTGCCCGAGGAGATCCGGGTGGGAGAGGAAGGGGCGGGGGCGATCCGGCGCTTGGTCGCCGACCTCGAGCGCTACATGGAGCTGGCGCGCGAGACGCCGACCGGCGAGCTGCTCTACCAGTTCCTCGTGGATTCCGGCCTCATGACCCGGTACGCCAAGGCGCCCGCCGAACAGGAGCAGGAAGTCCAGAACGTCAGCAAATTCTTCGCGCGCATCCGGGACGCCTCGCGCGTGCTCCAGTACGACAATGTCCGGGAGTTCGTCAACCACCTCGACGCCCTGATCGATGCCGGCGACGATCCGGCGGTGGCCGAAGCGGACACCGACACGCCGGCCGTGCACGTGCTCACCGTGCACAAGGCCAAGGGCCTCGAGTGGCCGGTGGTCTTCCTCGTCAACTGCGTCCAGGAGAAGTTTCCCACGCGCCGGCGCGGCGACGCGCTGGAGATGCCGATCGGTCTCATCAAGGACACGCTGCCCGGAGGCGATTTCCACCTCCAGGAGGAGCGGAGGCTCTTCTACGTAGGCATGACGCGGGCCAGGGAGTCGCTCTACCTCACGAGCGCGGAGGACATGGGCGGGCGGAAGAAGTGGAAGACGAGCCAGTTCGTCCTGGAAGCGCTCGATCTAGCCAAAGATGCGGCGCGGCCCTTCAAGGCCGAGGCGATCGAAGAGCTCCAGGGCTACGCGCCCGCCCCCGCGCCGGAAGGGATCACCGGCTCGCTCATCCCACCCGGGCAGGAGCTGACGGTCAGCCACAATCAGGTGGACGACTACCAGACCTGTCCGCTGAAGTACCAGTACATTCACGTCAAGCGGATACCGCTGCGCCAGCATCACCGTGTGGTCTACGGCAGCGCGCTCCACAAGGCCGTCGAGTTCTATCTGAAGCGGCGCGCGGTGGGCAACTTCACCTCCCTCGAGGATTTTCTCCGCGCCTTCGACGACGCGTGGCGGAACGAGGGCTTTCTCACCCGCGAGCACGAGGAGCAGCGGAAGGGCGCGGGCGTGGAGGCACTCACGCGCTTCTACCACGAAGAGGAAGCGTCGGGCGAGAAGCCGACCGATGTCGAGCGCGAGTTCGGCTTCGCCCTCGGGGCCACCAAAGTGCGCGGGCGCTTCGACCGGGTCGATGACACGGCGGCGGGCTCAGTGGTGATCGACTACAAGTCGAGCGACGTCACGGAGCAGAAGGCGGCGGACCGGCGCGCCCGGGAAAGCCTCCAGCTCAAGATGTACGCGCTGGCCCAGAGGGAGATGACAGGCTGCCTGCCCGCCCGCGTCGAGCTCCGCTTTCTCGAGTCCGGCCTCACGGGCAGTCACGTACCGACGGAACACGATCTCGCGGAAGCCCGCGCGGCCATCGAGACGGCCGCGGCGGGTATCCGGGCGAGGCGCTTCGATCCCACGCCCGGCTACCAGACGTGCCGTTACTGCGCCTACAACCAGATCTGCCCCAGCACCGCCACCCGCGAATAGGAGACGACCATGAAGCTCAAGGCCAACGGCATCGAGATCAACTACGACCAGCAGGGGAGCGGCCCCGTGGTGACGCTCAGTCATTCCCTGGGCTGCGATCTCCACATGTGGGACGAGCAGGTCACGGCGCTCGCCTCGCAATACACTGTGCTGCGTTTCGACACTCGCGGCCACGGTCAGACCAGCGCGCCCGAGGGCGCCTACTCGCTCGGCCAGATGTCGGATGATCTGAAGGGGCTCCTCGACGGCCTCGGCATCACCGAGACACACTTCGTGGGTCTCTCGATGGGCGGCATGATCGGGCAGACTTTCGCCCTCCGGCATCCGTCGATGGTGAAGAGCCTCGTCCTCTGCGACACGACCAGCCGGTATCCCGCCGCGGCCGCGCCGGTGTGGGAGGAGCGCATCAAGACGGTGGGCGCCAAGGGCATGGGCCCCATGGTGACGGGCACCCTCGAGCGGTGGTTCACCGCGCCGTTTCGCGCGCGCCGCCCGGACGTGATGGAGCGCGTGGGCGGCATGATCCGCGACACACCGCCCGCGGGCTATATCGGATGCTGCCACGCCATCCCCGCCATCGACGTGACCGACCGGCTCAAGGAGCTGCGGTGCCCGGCGTTGATCATCGTCGGCGAGGAAGATCCGGGCACGCCGGTGGAGATGGCCCGGGAGATCCACGCGGCGCTGCCGGGATCGCAGCTGGCCATCCTGCGCTCGGCTTCGCATCTGTCCAATGTCGAGCAACCCGAGGAGTTCAACCGGACTCTGCGGGGCTTCCTCGACAAGGCCTCGGGGAAGAGCGCGCTCTAGGCGCCGGTGGCTTCGAAGCGATCAGGCCGGGCGTGGATCCGGCCGCTCCGCCTGGGGGGCGGCCTCATCCTGCTCACGTATCTCCTGACGCACTTCACCAACCACGCTCTCGGCCTGATTTCGCTCGACGCCATGGCCACCGGGCGCGTGTGGTTCCTCGCGCTCTGGCGCAATCCGCTCGGGACCACCGCGCTCTACGGCGCCCTCCTGACCCACTGGCTGCTGGGGCTCTGGCTCATCTATCGACGGCGGACGCTGCGCATGCCCGCCTGGGAGGCGACCCAGATCGTGCTGGGCCTGGTTGTCCCCCCGCTCCTCACCTCCCACGTGGTCGCCACGCGTCTCGCCTACACCATGTTCGGCACCGACGACCCCTACACGCGCCTCCTCCTCTGGTTCTGGGTCCTCAATCCCTGGGCGGGGTTCCTCCAGTCGATGCTGCTTCTCGTTGCGTGGACCCACGGCTGCATCGGGCTGCATTTCTGGCTGCGCCTGCGACCCTGGTACCGCCGGAGCTTTCCCGTGGTCTTGACCGGATTCGTGCTCGTGCCCGTCCTCGGATGGCTGGGCTTCGCCGAAGCAGGGCGTGCCGTCGTCGCGCTCGCGCGGGAGCCGGGATTCACCCAGCGAATCCTGGCGGAGAGCCGGCTGGCCCCGCCCCCGGGCCGCGCCCGGCTCCAGCAGATCGAGGCCATGCTGTTTCGCGCGACCTGGATACTGCTGGCCGTGACCCTCCTCGCCCGCGGCGCACGAGAGTACGTGTCGCGCCGCCGCGAGACGATCCGGCTTCGCTATCCTGAGGGCAAGAGTGCCGTGGTACCCCTCGGCTGGACGGTGCTCGAGGCGAGTCGGGCCGCCGGCATCCCGCACGCCTCCGTGTGTGGTGGGCGTGGCCGTTGCTCCACCTGTCGCATTCGCGTGGCCGGAGATCCGGGCGTGCTTCCTCTGGCGAGTCCCCAGGAGCTGCGGGTACTCCAGCGCGTGGGGGCGCCGCCCAATGTGCGCCTCGCCTGTCAGCTCAGGCCCCATCGCGATCTCGAGGTGACCCCGCTCCTCGATGCCGCGGCGGGCGCGGGCCTCGCGCATGCGCGCACGGGATCACGCGATGGCGAGGAGCGCGAGATCGCCGTCCTCTTCGCCGATCTCCGCGGCTTCACGCGGCTCGCCGAGCACCGGCTGCCGTACGATGTCGTATTCTTCCTGAATCGCTACTTCGAGGCGGTGGGGCGGGCCATTGCAGACTCTGGAGGGATAGCCAATCAATACACGGGCGACGGCGTCATGGCGCTCTTCGGGGTGGAGACAGGGCCGGAGAGGGCCTGCCGACAAGCGCTGCGGGCATCCGGCGCCATGATCACCCGGGTCCAGGAGTTCAGCCAATCGTTCGGGGCCGAGCTCGCGGAGCCTCTGCGCCTGGGCATCGGCATCCATACGGGACCCGCGGTCGTGGGCGAGATGGGCTACGGCGAGACACGCTATCTTACCGCGGTCGGCGACACGGTCCACGTGGCGAGCCGGCTCGAGGCGCTGACCAAGGAGTACCGCTGCGACCTCGTGGTCTCCGAGCAGGTGATGGCGCGGGGCGGCCTGTACGAAGCCGCGTATCCGCGCCACGAGCTGACGGTGCGCAATCGCGAGGCTCCCCTTCGCATCGTGGTGGTGGACGATGCGCGGCGTCTCGCCACGCTCATTCCTGTCGATGACCCCGCGTCGCGGGGGCCAGCATGAGCCGCCACGCCGGCCCTGGGCCGGACGTTGGGCCCCCGCCTCCGCCGGAGCCGAGCTACGCCGAGCGGGCGCGGACCCTCGTCTATCTCGCGCGCTCGGGGGCGCTGTCCACCCTCTCGCGCCGTCACCCGGGCCATCCCTTCGGCTCGGTCATGCCGTACGCGTTGGACGAGCGCGGTGGGCCGCTCTTGCTCATCAGCGGCATGGCCATGCATACCCAGAACCTCGAGGTCGATCCACGGGCGAGCCTCCTCGTGACTCAGCCGGGCTGGACGGAGGATCCACTCGCGGGCGGCCGGGTGACGCTCATGGGCCGCGGCGTGCGCGTGCCCGAATCGGAGCGGACGGCTGCGCGCGACGTGTATCTCGCGCGGCATCCGAAGGCGGCCTTCTGGGTCGAATTCGAGGATTTCAGCTTCTGGCGGCTCCAGGTCGAGGATCTCTATTTCGTGGGCGGCTTCGCGGCCATGGACTGGATCACGAGTGAAGGCTATGCCGCGGCGCGGCCCGATCCTCTCGCCGACGTGGCCGAGGAAATCCTCGCCCACATGAACCGCGATCACGCCGATGCGCTGCTCACGTTGGCGCGCACGCACGCCGACTCTGGCGCCGGGGAAGCCACCATGTTGTCGGTGGACCGACTGGGTTTCCGCGTGCGCATCAGGAGCGGCGAGCGTCTCCACGGCGCGCGGATCGCCTTCCCACACGAGGTGGCCACGGCCGACGAGTGCCGTGCGGTGCTCATCGAGATGATCGGCCGCGCCCGGCGTTGACCGCCGAGCCTCCGACGGGCGCTCTTCGGAGAGCGATCTTCGTCTAGTAGTCCTTGGGGTCCAGCCAGTCGCGCAGTCCGTCGCCGGCCAGATTGAAAGACAGGGCAAGGGAGAAGATGGCGAGCCCAGGCCACCAGGCCATCCACGGCGCGCTCTCGAGGAATTGCTGCGCGGTGTTCAGCATGGTGCCCCAGCTCGGCCGCGGGGGCTGAACGCCCAGGCCCAAGAACGAGAGGATGGCCTCGGCGATGATGGCGCCGGGTATCGACACGGTGGCCTGGACGAGAAGCGCGCTGCCGATATTCGGCAGGATGTGGCGCGCCATCACGCGGAGATCGCCGGCGCCGAGCGCCCGCGCGCCCTGGACGAAGTCTTCCTCGCGGGTGGACAGGACGAGGCCGCGGGTGAGGCGGATATAGGTGGGGGTCGCCCCGACGCCGATCGCCACCGTCGCGTTCGTGAGCGACGGCCCCAGGATGGTCACGAGCCCGATGGCGAGGATGAGGAAGGGGAAGGACAGCCACGCGTCGGTGAGGCGCATGATGGCCTGGTCGAAGACCCCGCGATAGAAGCCCGCGACGAGACCGGCGGGCACCCCCACGGCCATGGCGAGGAGAATGGAGAAGACCCCGGCCTGCATGGAGATGCGCGTGCCGTAGATCACGCGCGAGAGCACGTCGCGCCCGAGGTCGTCCGTTCCGAACAGGTGGACCGCGCTCGGCCCCTTGCGGATCTGCCCCCAGTCCGTGCGCAAGGGATCGTCGGGGGCGACCCACGGCGCGCCGAGGGCGAGGAGGACGTAGAAGAGCACCACGGCGGCCCCGACCAGGGCGGGAGGGCGCCGCGCCGCGCGGCGCCACGCCCGGACAAGCGTCGTGATCCGTGCCTCGCCGAGGACGGCCGTGGGCTCGGACGTCACCGCGCCGATGTCAGCCGGCATCCGCCGCTCCCTTGACGCGGATGCGCGGGTTCAGCAGCGAGTACGATAGGTCGACGAGGAGGTTGATGAAGACATAGGCGCTGGCCGTGATGAGCACCACCCCCTGCACGAGCGGGTAGTCTCGCGTGAACACCGACTCGACGATGAGCCGGCCGAATCCGGGCACGACGAAGATCTGCTCCGTGACCACCGCCCCACCCATGAGCGCTCCCATCTGCAGGCCGAGGATGGTCACCACCGGAATGAGACCGTTGCGGATCGCGTGCCTGAAGATGACGGCCCGGCCGGGGAGCCCCTTGCTGTAGGCGGTGCGGATATAGTCGGCGCCCAGCACGTCGATCATGCTGTTGCGCGTCTGGCGCATCAGCACGGCGCTCAGGGTGGCGCCGAGGACGAAGGCGGGCATGAGCATGCGCGTGATGTTCGCCAGCGGATCCTCCCAGAGCGGGACGAAGCCGGAGGCGGGCAGCCAGTGCAGCCGCACCGACAGGAGCAGGATCAACATGATGCCCAGCCAGAAGCTCGGCACGGAGAGTCCGCAGAGGGATATGCCGTTCGCCAGGTAGTCCCAGACGGTATTGCGGCGCGCGGCCGAGAGCACGCCCACGGGGACGGCGATGGCGAGGGCGACCAGGATGGACAGGCAGGCGAGCTCGAGGGTGATGGGGAGCTTCTTCGCCACGGTGGTGACCACCGATTCGCGAGTCCGGATAGACTCGCCGAGGTCGCCGCGAAGGGCCAGGCCGACCCAGCGGAAATATTGCACGGGCAACGGATCGTTGAGGCCGTACTTGTTGCGGATCTCGGCGAGGCCGGCCGCGTCGGCGTCGGTGCCGCCCATAACCCGCGCGGGATCGCCGGGGATCATGCGTACCCCCGTGAAGACGATCACGCTGATCACGGCGAGAGTGACCGCGGAGATGGCGAGACGCTGGACGAGATAGTCGAGCACGGCGCGTCAGGCCATCGGCGCCGCGCCGGTTCGAGGCTGGGCCGACGGCCTCCGACGGCCTATTGCCAGGACACGCCCTTGATGCGGATGAGGCCGTCGGGCACCGCCTTGTAGCCCTTGACGTTCTTGGGGTACGAGACGATGTAGTTCAGGTGGTAGAGATAGAGAATATTCCGCCGGGAGAAGGCGAACTTGTCGACGGCCTGGCGGTACAGCGACGTACGCTGCGAGATGTCGCTCACCTCGCGCGCCCGGTGCAGGATCACGTCCAGACCCTCGTCGCACGCCTGGGTGCTGTTCAGGGTGGCCCCGCACGTCTGGAACTGGAAGATGTTCGCGTCCGGGTCGACACGCCCGCTCCAGCCGATCAGGAAGGTCTGGTCTTTGCCCGCGTCATTGTCGTTGAGGGCGGAGGCGAACTCGGAGGGCTTGAGGCTGATGTTGAAGCCCGCCTCCTTCGCCATTCCCTGGATCACTTCCCCGGCCCGCCGCTGCTGCGGATCGTTGATGATCATCATCTCGAAGCTGTACCCACCGGCGAGTCCCGCGTCGGCCAGGAGCTTCTTCGCCTTGGCTACGTCGCGCGTCGGGCACTTGCGGCTCTTGTCCGCGAACGGGCTCACGGGGGAGATGGGGGTGCAGCCGGGCGTGTACTGCCCGTCCCAGGCGACCTGATTCAGGGCCACGCGGTCGATGGAGAGATCGAGCGCCTCGCGCACGCGCGGGTCGTTGGCGAGCGGGGTGTTGAGATCTCCCGGAGGCTGGGGCGGCTTGCCCGTCTTGTTGCGGAGATTGATGGTCAGTCCCGAATAGCCGATCCCCGTGACGCTGGACACCTCGTACTTGCCTTCCTTGCGGAGATTCGCGGCGTCCGTCGGCCCCACGAGATGCATCATGTCGATGTCTCCGGAGCGCAGGTTGGCCAGCCGCACGTTGTCATCGGGGATGATGCGGAAGACGAGGCGGTCGAACTTCGCCGCTCCCTTGTCGAAATAGTGGGGCGACCGCTCCAGCACGATCCGGTCCTGGGCGATCCGCTCGACGAACTGCCAGGGGCCCACGCAGACGGGCGCGGTGCCGAACTTGTCTCCGAGCTTGGTCGCCGCGGCCGGAGACACGGGCATGCCGGCCCGGTCGGCGAGGATGGCCACGAGCGGGGAGAACGGTACCTTGAGCTTGAGACGCACGGTGAGCGGATCCACCACTTCGATGCTGTTGATCGACTCGAGCTCGCTGCGCCGGTTCGAGCCCTTCATGTTCAGGTGCCGGTCGAGGGAAAACCGGACGGCCTCCGCGCTCATGGGCGTGCCGTCGTTGAACTTGACCCCGGGCCGGAGCTTGATGGTGATGGTCTTGCCGCCGTCGCCGACCGTGGGGAGGTCGGCGGCGAGCTGTGGGAAGATCCGCAGATTCTCGTCGATCTCGTAGAGCTTCTCGCACATCTGCGAAAAGACGATGCGGCCGACATAGGTCCGGGCCAGCGACGGGTCGAGGATGTCGGGATCCTGGTTGAGCGCCACCACCAGCGATTTCTTCTGGGCGTGGGCCGGCTCCGCGGCCAGCAAGAGCCCGAGGCAGAGGGTGGCGAGGGCCGTCACGGTGCGCCGCATGAGCATGAAGGCTGCCTCCATCGTCGGGTGGTTGACTGCCGGATGACCGGGCCGCGAAACCGCGGACATCATACATCTGCTAAGGTGGGCGCGAAAGGGAGGTTCCCATGACCGAGGAGCGACAGCAGGCGGAGCGGGCGAGCATGCTGGGGGTCATCGAGCGGCTGGCGGGAGAGCTTGCCCTCGCCGAGGAGCCGGCGCGCTTCATCGCCGCGCTCGAAGGCGAGGAGGAGGCGTCCTCCGATGCGTGAGGAGAGCCTGACCGCGGTCGCGGAGGCCATCAGGGCGGGAAAGCTCTCGCCGGTGGAGGCGGTCGAGTCGTGTCTGGCGCGCGTGGGCAAGTGGGACGGGCGCATCCGCGCCTTCGTCACCCTCGACGAGGAAGGGGCGCGCCGGTCCGCGCGCGTGCTCGAGACGGAGGCCGCGGCGGGGCGCTGGCGTGGCCCGCTCCACGGCGTGCCCGTCGGTTTCAAGGATCTCTGCCATCTCGAGGGGCAGGCCACCTCGTGTGGCACGAGCATGCCCGGGTACTTCACCTCGGCGCAGGAGTGCACGGCGGCGCGACGGCTGCTCGAGGGGGGGGCGGTCAGCCTGGGCAAGCTCAACATGACGGAGCTCGCGCTCGGCGCCTTCGGCGACAACGCGCACCACGGTGATGCAGACAACCCGTGGCGCGCGGGGCATGTCACGGGGGGATCCTCGAGCGGCGCGGGCGCGGGCGTGGCCGCGGGCTTCTTCGCGGGCGCGGTGGGCTCGGACACCGGCGGGTCGATACGTCTGCCCGCCGCGTGCTGCGGCGTGGTCGGGCTCAAGCCGACCTATGGGCGGGTCAGCCGCGCCGGCGCCATGGTCCTGTCGTGGTCCATGGACCACCTCGGCCCGCTGGCGAGGACGGCCCGTGACGTCGCGCTGATGCTTCACGTCATGGCGGGGCGCGATGCCGCGGATACCACGGCGAGCCGACGCGCCGTCCCCGACTATCTGGCGACCGTCGATGACGGGATCAAGGGCGTCCGCGTCGGGTTACCCGAGAACTATTTCTTCCAGGGCGTCGAGGAGGAGATGGCTACGGGCGTTCGGCAGGCCGCGCGGCAGCTCGAGGATCTGGGGGCCCATGTGGTCGACATTCACCTCCCGGATCCGCAGCACATGACGGACGTGGCCATGCTCATTGCCAGAGCGGAAAGCTCCACGCTTCACGCACGCATCCTCCGCGAGCAACCCGAGGCGCTCCAGCCGGCGGTGCGGGCGCGGCTCGAGCTTGGCATGGGCGTTCCGGCCTACGACTATCTCCAGGCGTTGCGCCTGCGCGCCAAGCTCACCCGCGCTTTCATTCGCGACGTGTTCGAGGAAATCGACGTGCTCCTCACCCCGGTCATTCCCGAGCCCCCTCCGTCATGGGCTTCGCTCAAAGGGTCGACGGTCGAGGAGCTCAACGCGCGTTCGGCCCGCTTCTCGCGCTTGACACGCCCCTTCAATGGTTACGGGCTCCCCGCCCTCTCCGTGCCGTGCGGCTTCACGCCGCGGGGTCTGCCCATGGCTTTCCAGGCGGTGGGGCGCCCGTTCGACGAAGCCCTCTTGCTGAGGCTGGGCCACGCCTACCAGGAAGCCGCGGGCTGGCATCTCCTCCGGCCGCGTCTCTAGGTCGCCCGGGCGCCTACACGATGTGGTGCAGGGCGTAGATGCCCGTGATGGCGCCGGGCTCCGCTCCGCGGGCCCCCAGGGTCTTGGCGTCGAGGGCCTCGCGACACGCCCGGCCCACGAGATCGGCGTCCGAGCCTTCGACGAGTAGGACCCAGCGCGCGACCTCGTCCGGCCTGTCGCGGATGTCCTTTTCCTTCGTCTTGACGGTGGTGGTTTCCACGTCGGCCTCGCAGAGATGCACGGCCGAGATGCCAGGGCGCTCGAGGATCTTGGGCAAGGCCTCCGCAGTAAGCCACTGGCGAAGCGCCTGCTCCCGTCCGGGCGACGGGCCCAGCCGAATGGTGGCGACGGCGCCGCCGATGCCGCCGCCGAGGGACAGGGTCGTCCGGCACGCCGTGCGGTTCGAATTCCGGAACAAGGCGAGGCATTTGCGCGTCCACGGCGTGGGATTGTTCAGCCGCTCGACGTAGGCGGGGCTCGCGAGCGTCGCCACCGTCTCCGTCTCGTACATCATGAAGTACTTGGGGGCCGCCGCCACCGCGACGTAGCGCCGCCCGCGCAGGAAGCCGGGCACCGCGCAGCGCTCGGGCATGTGCTCGCGATTGTGCCAGTCGACGTAGTCGGCCTCGCCGGAGGCGTCCACGTCCGCCCAGAATGCGAGAATGGCCTTACCGAGAAAGCTCATGCGGCCGACCCTACGCGCGCGCCGACCACGCGTCAAGAGGGCGGCGGCACGCGGCGCCGGTTGGGATACACTACCGGCCATGGCCACCCCAGCCCGAAGGACTTGGACCGCTGTTGTCCGCCTCCTCGAGCGGGACGAGCGCGTCTTCGCCTTCCTGCTGGCCGTTGTTATGGTCGGAGGCCTCGCCACCCTCGGCTTGGCGCTCCGGCCACGGCACCGGATCGATCTGCCTTTCCTCGTCTTCTGGTTCGCGATGTACAAGGTAGGCATCCTCGCCCTCGTCAGCGTCAGCCCGAGTGCGAGAAAAACGCGGGTGGTCTTCAGCGGCGCCCTTGCCGTAGACCTGCTGCTGATCTTCGCGCTGCTCTACCTCACGGGCGGCGGCTCGAGCCTCTTCTACCTGCTTTTCTTCCCGCTGCTCGCGGTCAATGCCTATTACTTCGGTCCCTGGATGGGCTTCGCGGGAGCCATCGTGGCCGGCCTGCTTTATGCCGGCTCGGCCGCACTCACGGCCGATTGGGTCGGCTGGAACCCCGTCATCCTCCTGATCGGCCTGTTCGGCCTCCCGGCACTCGCCGTGGGCGTGGTCGCCAACCGCGAGCGCCGGGCCCGTGCCGAGGTGGAGCGGCTGAACGCCGAGCTCACCGGCGCGCTCACGCGGCTCCAGGGAGCTCAGGCAGAACTCGTCGTGGCCGAGCGGATGGCGACGGTCGGCCGGCTCTCGCTCAAGGTCGCCCACGAGGTGCGGAACCCCATCGCCGCTATCGAGCTCAATGCCGAACTGGTGGGCGACCTCGTCAAGGAGCGCGGCGGTCCCGACATGGAAGAGGCGGCGACGCTCGTCACGGCTATCCGCGAGCAGGTCAATGCGCTGGACGCGATCACCGAGGAGTACCTGGCCTTCGCGCGCTTCCCGCGGCCGCAGTACGACGAGGACTCGGTCAACGAGATGGTCGCGGCGCTCGTGGAGTTCGTGCGGCCGGTGGCGGCGCGGCAGGAGAGCAGCGTCGAGGCGACGACGGACCAGACCGTGCCTCCCATGGCCATCGACCGCACGCTGTTGCGGCAGGCCATCCTCAACCTCGTGAAGAACGGCCTCGAGGCGCTGGGTCGCGGCGGCAAGCTCACGGTCAGCACCCGACGAGTGGATGACCACGTCGAGATCGCCATCCGCGACACGGGCCCGGGCATCGCGCCGGATGTCGGCAAGCAGCTCTTCGAACAGTTCTTCACGACGAAGCCGCAGGGAACGGGACTCGGCCTCTACATCTCGCGCCAGATCATCGAGGAGCAGCACGGCGGAACGCTCCGCTGGGAGAGCGCGCCGGGAGCCGGCACCACGTTCACCGCATCGCTGCCGATCAAGAGGACCGAGGATGACTGACCAGTCGATGCTCCTGGTGGCGGACGACGACCCCGCGGTGCGCCAGAGTCTCGAACGGACGCTCACCCGCGAGGGCTACGGCGTGGTGCTGGCGCCGGATGGCCAGGCGGCACTCGACCGGCTCCGTCAGGGCGGCGTCGACCTGTTGCTCTCCGATCTCAAGATGCCCGGCCTAACCGGTCTCGAGCTCTTGAAGGAAGCCAAGACCGTCGCGCCCGACGTGGATGTGATCATCCTCACCGCTTTCGGGACGGTGGAGGAAGCCGTCCGGGCCATGAAGGACGGGGCCATCGATTTCCTCACCAAGCCCCTCCAGCGCGCCCAGCTCCTTCGTGTGGTCCGGCAGGCTCTGGAGCGCCGCTCCTTGATTCAGCAGAACCGTGCGCTCCAGCGACGCCTGGACGATCTCCTCGGGCAGGGCAACCTGATCGGCGTCAGCCCCCCCTGGAAGCAGATGATGACGCTGGTGCAGCAGGTGGCCGACAGCTCGGCCACCGTGCTCATCCAGGGCGAGAGCGGCACGGGCAAGGAAGGGGTGGCGCGCGCCATTCACGACGGCTCGCCTCGGCGGTCCGGCCCCTTCGTAGCCGTCAACTGCGCGGCCCTGCCCGAAACGCTCCTGGAGTCCGAGCTCTTCGGCTACGAGAAGGGGGCCTTCACGGGCGCCGGCGCCCGCAAGGAAGGGCGCTTCGAGCTGGCCAACGGCGGCACGCTCTTCCTCGACGAGGTCTCCGACCTCTCCCCTGTCACGCAACCAAAGATTCTCCGCGTCCTGCAGGAGGGCGAGTTCGAGCGCGTGGGCGGCACCCGTACCATCCGCGTGGATGTGCGCATCGTCACCGCCACGAATCAGGATCTCTCCCAGCTCGTGAGGGACAAGCGTTTCCGCGAGGATCTCTACTACCGCCTCAACGTCATCACGGTGACCACGCCGCCCCTCCGCGACCGCCGCGAGGACATCCGGGTGCTCGCCCAGCATTTCCTGCGGCTCTACGCGGCCAAGAACAACCGCGTGCTCGAGGGATTCAGCGATGAGGCCATGGGTTGTCTCGAGGCCTATCGCTGGCCGGGCAATGTGCGCGAGCTCGAGAACGTGGTGGAGCGGGCGGTGGTGCTTGCCCGGGCCGGCCTCATCGAGGCGACCAATCTGCCCTCCAATGTCACGGAGCGCTCCGTCACCTTCACGCGCACCGAGAGCTCGTCCGTAGGCGGCGCGGCCAACGCAGCGCCCGACGGGGTCTTCACCATCCGGGTGGGAACTCCGCTGGCGGAGATCGAAGAGCGTGTTCTCGAAGAAACGCTGCGGTTCGCCAAGGGCAATCGGACGGTCACCGCCAAGCTGCTGGGAATCGACCCCAAGACGGTGTTCCGCAAGCTCAAGCAGATCGAGGCCGAAGAGGTCGGTGGAGAGTCTCCCGACAAGCCGTCCGAGTCCTGAGCGAGCCATGACCTTCGAGCAGATCCGCTATGGCGCGGCCGACGGCGTCGTCACTATTACGCTGAACCGGCCGGAGAAGCTCAATGCCGTCACCAGCGTGCTCATCCGCGAGCTGATCACGGCCTTCGATGCCGCCGATGCCGATGACGGCGTTCGCGTGGTCATCGTGACCGGGGCCGGGCGTGCCTTCTGCGCCGGGGCCGATCTCTCCGCGGGAACGCAGACCTTCGACGGTGCCCGCCGTGGTCGCCCCGAGGCGGACGGCGAGCATCGCGACGGGGGTGGACTGGTGGCGCTCCGGATCTACGACCTGAAGAAGCCGGTCATCGCCGCCATCAACGGGCCCGCCGTGGGCTTCGGCGTCACCATGACGCTGCCCATGGACATCCGCATCGCCTCCTCGGCCGCGCGGATGGGATTCGTCTTCGCCCGGCGCGGCGTGGTCCCCGAGGCCTGCAGCACGTGGTTCCTCCCGCGCCTCGTCGGTATGCAGCGCGCAGCGGAGTGGGTCTACACCGGCCGTGTCTTCGGCGCAGAGGAGGCGCTGGCCGGTGGCCTGGTGAGCCGGGTGGTCGAGCCCGAAGCGCTCCTGCCCACGGCGCGGGCGCTGGCGCGCGAGATCGCGGACAACACCTCGGCGGTTTCGGTAGCTCTGGCCCGGCAGATGATGTGGAAGCTGCTCGGC
>WNGA01001879.1_pt1 | contig 33620 bp, 29 predicted proteins | sample 5400061 | NCBI WGS metagenome assembly WNGA01 (sample SAMN13153366, study PRJNA577476) | soil metagenome | isolation source: 100 cm soil or saprolite under grassland replicate 2 | place: USA:California | collected 2016-06-15 | reverse complement strand
GGCTCGGAGGTCGGCCCCGGCGGCGTGGCGACCTGGGGTGTCGCCACAACGGACAAGGCCGACATGTTCGGCTTCAAGTGGGGCCGCAGCGGGCAATCGAGCAAACACATCCCGTTCAGCTGGCACGGGCCCGATTGATCGAGGCAGGTCGTGGGCACGACACCCGAGGAAGACTCTCCGCGCGCGGCGTTCGCGCTGCTGTCGTGGCGGGTCAATCTGGCGGTCGTCATCGGATTGATCGCGCTGTCTGCGCTCGCGTGGCGAAGCACCGTCCAGGACGCCCTTTCGATGCGTGGGATGGTGATGGGACTCGGCCAGATCGGCTGGCTGGCACAAGGCGACATGAGCGCCGGCGTCTTTCTCGCGATGTGGGTGACGATGATGGTGGCGATGATGCTGCCGACCGTCGCGCCGATGGTGCTCGCCCATCTTGGAGTCACGCGCCGGCGCGGCCGCGGCATCGCGCCCACGCTCGTGTTCATCGCTGGCTACCTTGTCATCTGGTCGGCGATCGGCGTGGTGCCGCTCATCGCCTACAAGGCCTTTGCGCCGTTGAGCGAGGATGCGGCGCTGCTGCCCTGGCTGCCCGCGCTGGCTGGCGCGGTTCTCATCGTCGTGGGCGCTTATCAATTCACTGCGTGGAAGCGGATTTGCTTCGACCACTGCCAGAGCCCGTTCGCATTCATCGCCTCGCACGACTTCGACGGCGGCGCCGTCAGCGCGGTGCGTGCGGGAGTGATGCACGGCGCGTTCTGCCTCGGCTGCTGCTGGGCGATCACGGCCGTGCTGCTCGTGGTCGGGCTCATGAACCTGCTGTGGATGGCCGGCATCTTCGCGCTCTTCTTCATCGAGAAGAGCTGGAAGCACGGACTGATCGTGGCGAGGATCGCCGGCGTCGCGCTGATCGCGTTGGGCGCGGCGGTGATTGCCTGGCCCGAGGTTCTGGCGGCGATCTCGTTGATCAATCCTTTCGCGATCTTGGCCGTCGCTTAGGCCGCAGCAACATCCGAAGTCGCTTCGTCGCCTGCGCGCGATCGATTCTGGACGCGGCGATGTCCCACGCCAGCGCCTCCCAGGCGTCGACAGCCCTGCTGGGCAACCCAGCATCCGGCAGCCGACCGTTCACCTGGAGAAAGGCCAGGCACGCGGCGAGCGCGGTGCGCTTGTTCCCGTCGTTGAACGGATCGTTGCGCGAGAGATAGAACAGGTATGCCGCCGCCGCACCGACCGCGTCCGGGATCAACGGCCTGCCGGCATGTGAAGCCTGAGGCGCTGCGACGGCAGACTCCAGCAGCGCGCGATCGCGTATGCCAGGGCGACCTCCGTGCGCAGCAATGACTTCGGCGTGTATCGCCAGCACGGCTGCGGCGTCGAGATGAACCAACGCGCGCGTGCAGCGGCGCGGCACTCTCAGGCCAGGCGCTTGAATATCAGCTTTTTGGCCGCGGCGGCCGCGTCGTCTCTGCTCAATGTTGGACGCATTGGCGTGACGACGATGGCCCCGCCTTCGTGCACGGTGATGTTCACCTGGTCTCCGGCCTTGAGGCCCGTCAACTCTCGCAGCGCCGCGTCGAAGATGAGCCCTTGCGAGTTGCCGACCTTGCCTATGGTTTTCAACACGGTCCTGCCTAGTAAAACAATGTTTGACAAGCGTACCACCGTATCGGCACGGACTCAACTGCTTCCAAGGACCTGTTTGTGGGTCCGAAAACAAGCCCACGCGTTATTAGCGATATGACAAGAAAACGCAAATAAGGCGGAACGACTTGGGTTATCCAGCCAGCTGACATACCAACCGTCTAAATCGCCGCCAGCCGGTCGACCGTATCCGAATAGCGCTTGACGAGATTAATGAGCAAGGCAAGATTCAATCGTGGTCGGCAAACCCGATCGCTGGTTCTACTCCCAGGATGCGCGCGCCGAGCCGGCCGCTCGCGCCCAGCATGTCTCCGGCAGCACGATGTCTGCACGGCGTACTGGAGCGGCGTTCTTCACTCGCAGTCCAGCAGGCGAGACGTCGAAGTCATCATGTGCGGCTTCGAGCACGAGAATTTTTCCACGCCAGGATGCACCACTTTCGGCTCGACTCCGCAGCTCATCGGCGATTTGAGCGGCGACCCTGGCCGGCTTTGGGCCGGGTCCCACGGCGATCTCCAGCCGCGCCCGAACGCCGCGATGCGCATCGCGCACATCCAGAAGCACGGTGAAACGCGCATCGTCGCGCTCGCCGAGCCACAGCCCGCGCGTGAGGCATCGGACCGATTGCGCTTCGCCGATCTCGACGTCCTGATACTCCGCAGGTCCGGCGACGATTCCCTCTCCGGCTTCGGCGAGATCGGACAGCCGGAACACGAAATCCTGATTGCGCAAACGCGCGCCGCAGAAGCGGCTGTTGGCGAGCCCCCCGAACAAGGTTTCGAGAGCCTTTTGCAGGTCTGGCCGCATCCAGTGCGGAAAGTCCCGGCGCGTGACGACGAGCTCGTCCAGCGCCTGCGGCGCGAAATGCGCGGCAAGCAGGCTATTGAGGCCGATCACGTCTGTTTTGCGATCCACGTCGACAAAGAAAATCGGGGAGAATCCACGCAACCCGCAACCCGGAACCGGCACCCTGCAACCAGCAACCGCCCGGACCGCTCAGCAACCATGCAATGTATCGGTCCAGGCTGTAGGGCCCTATCAAGAGCCGCGTCGGTTTTCGAGACCGATGGCAAACAGGCTCTCCCCGGCCGCATGCGCGCGCCGGCGAAGCCAGCCTGCACGGTGCGCGACGACACCGTGCAACGGGCGGCTCACGCCGCCAGCCCCGCGATTCCGAGCACCTCCTGCGGCACGTCCAGCTCGAGCTTCTCGCGATTCAGATCAGCGATCTCATCGAGCAGCCGCGTTGCGCGCGCCTGCTCGCGCACGAGCTTCTCACGCAGCGATTCGACGACCGCAGCATCTGCGATCTCCAACGTAATCAGAGCCGCCGCACGGCGCCCGAACCCGAACGCGTCCGTTTCTCCGACGAGCCCGGCCGGAAGCGCACGCACGCTCTCGGCCCGCACCATGTCGGCCTTCTGGCCCTCGATGATCGCCTTGTACAGCGCCGCAGCGCGATTGGCCGAGTCAGCCTCGGCCAATTTCGCGGAAACGCCAAGCTCCGCGTTGCGGATGGCGAGAGCCGCACGGATCGCCGCCACCGGGCGCGCTCCCGCCTCGATCAGCGCGAGATCGTCCGCGGCACGCCGGGCGATCTGGGCCGCCTTCTCTTCCACGCCCTCCTTGTTCCACGGCGAGATCGTGGTTGCGGTGAATGCCGTCCTCACGTCCCTTTCGCGCTCCTTCAGCGCGGCATTGATGCGCTCGGCCACCTTGTGCCAACGCGTCAGCGTCAATGTGTATTGCATGATCGTTCTCCTTGCCTCATGTGCGCGCGCGAGCGCGCCGCCGCAAATGCAAATGGCGATGCGGGCCGACTGCCCGAAGCACAAAGCTCAGGATGGACCGGATCGCGCCGCCCGACCGGCGCGGCGAAATCCGGTCAGCGGGCGGCTAGGCGCCCTTCATGGACAGCGGACCGAAAGCGAGCCTCAGCCATGGCGAGCACATTCGTGCGCGGCGCATGTCATGTCGTATGTTTGAAGGCTTCACTTTCATCCACCGGGTTGATGACCGGAAAGGGATCGGAACAATACCGAATCGCGCGCTCGCGATCAAGGAATTTCGATGCTGCGACGTTAAAGGTGTTGCGTCGGCGCAACGATGGGCCTGTGGGGCAATCGCAAATTGCAAGGCGCGATGGGCGTGACACCGCGCAAGTGGCGGCGTCGCGGCCGAATGAATGCGGCCCTACAGGCGCGCTCGCCCTTCCGGTTGGCCGGCAGTCGCCCGTCTCGGGCGCCCGCGCGGCGGGTGCCGCCTTGCGGCGACCGTCGCGACGGCATAGGTCGCGGTCGGTTCGCTCACTTCGAGCGTGAACGGGTTGCGAACCGTCACGCCGCCGTAGTCGGCTCCATCCTGCAAGTCTTCCGACAGCAGGAGCGCGCAGCCTTGCAACTGCGCCGCCGCGACGATCAGGCTGTCCCACCAAACGAGACGGTATCGCTGCTCGATTTCTCGGCCACGCTGCATAACCGCTTCATCAATCGGTTGCGGTCGCCACGCGAGGAATGCGCTCGCATCATCCCAGGCTTCAACGGAGGGGACGCGGGGCTCGAGCTTGCGCGTCAAGGTGACGTAGTACTCGGAGAGTACTTGGGTGCTCGTTCGGCCGCTCTGTTGGCGCCACAGGAATTCCAACCACGCGGTGGCACGCGCCTGCTTTCTCGGTTCGCGGGCGTCGCGTGCGTAAACCAGAACGTTGGTGTCAACGAAGACGGCCACGGTCATACAGCTCGTCCCGTTTTGGGTAACCCTTGGCCGGTCCCTTGAACTTGATCGGCTTCTTGGCCAGGAACCGCCGCATCGCCCGATCGTATTCGTGCAGTTCCCCCATGCGTTGCTGCAGCATCTCGCCGACCAGGCGCGAGACGCTCGTGTTATGTGTCGCGGCGTAGACCCGCGCCCAGGCGGCGGTTTCCTCGTTGAGGGTGATGGTGACGTTTTTCAAGTTCGGCGCACGGTTAAAGACACGAACCGAGTGTACCACGAACTTCGTGTAATTGACACCGTAGCGTTTGGCGGCCGCGCTGTCCGTCACGATCTTTTCCGCTTTGCCGCCGTGCGCGCCCCGCGCCGGGGGCGAAGCGCCTCAATCCCCTCGCTCGCCAGGGCTTTGAGCGGGACAACGCTTACATTGGCGGCAAGCTCGTAGCGCCGTTCACCCGGATAAAGTACGGTCATGCCGTCCAGCCGCAGATCAGTCATGGCGATGCGGAGAGAAGGCGTAAGGACAGGAGCGTCCGCACGCTTGATCTCGACCCCGAGTCGCTGGCCGCCCTGTAGCAGCAGCAGATCCAGCTCAGCGCCTTGGTGAGTCGCCCAGAAGTACTGGTCGCCGTGTCCGGCGACCTTGAGCGTTTCCTCGAGGGCGTAGCCTTCCCACGATGCCCCGGATTTGGGATGCGCGAGCAAGTCGCGCTCAGATTCGATGCCCAACAGCGCATGCAGCAGGCCGCTGTCGCGCAAGTAAATCTTCGGTGCCCGGACTTGACGCTTCTTCAAATTCTCGTGCCACGGCGCGAGTTGCCGCACCATGAATACGCCGGTCAACAGGTCGAGGTAGTGCCGCACCGTGGGCTCGCTCACGCCGAGGGAACGCGCCGGCTCGGCGGCATTCCAGATCTGCCCGTGATAATGGGCAAGCATCGTCCAGAAGCGCAACAACGCAGGCGCCGGGATCTTGACGCCGAGCTGCGGCATGTCGCGCTCGAGAAAGGTACTTATGAACTGCCGGCGCCAGATCAGGCTATCCGTTGCGGATCGGGCGAGATAGGCGCGCGGAAAGCCACCACGCAGCCAGTGTCGCGCGAGGTGGTTGGCACCCACCTCCTGCATCGAGAACCCCGAAACCTGAATGATCTCGATACGACCGGCGAGCGACTCCGACGACTGTCTGAGCATCGCGGGCGAGGCCCTCCCCAGGACGAGGAACCTGGCGCGGCCCGGCTTTCTATCCGCCAGGACACGCAATACTGGGAAAAGATCGGGGCGACGCTGGATCTCGTCGATGACCACGATGCCCTCGAGCGGCCCCAGCGCGGTCATCGGCTCGGATAGGCGCGCCACGCTTCCGGGCTCTTCGAGATCCAAGTAAGCCGTCGCTGTTGCCGGCAGGATTTGGCGCGCCAGGGTAGTCTTGCCGCTCTGCCGCGGGCCGACAAGCGCCACCACGCGGCTCCGTCCGAGCGCACGTCGGATCTCGGCCAGAAGGGCTGTACGGGCAATCATTGCTCAACACAGTATCATGAAAATCCAAAGGTTTACTTTCCTTTTTCATGGTAGTCCACAACCCGGGAGCCGCACAGCTACCGAAACGGCTCACCCTGGCGGCTCCGACCCCGCTGGCAAATCATGCCCGATCAATGTTGGCTCGAGCTTGCGCGCCCGCACCTCATCAGCAGCGACTTCGCCGTCTCCGCGCGCCTGAGCGATCGCCTCCTCGGTTTCAACCGCGACCTCGACGAGATCGGTGCCGAGGAAGCCGCCGCTCTGATGCGCCCACAGCCTCGCGTATAGGCCGTCGCGCGCGAGGAGACTGCGATGATCGCCCTCTTCCACGACGCGCCCGCGGTCGAGCACGATCAGGCGGTCCATCGCCGCGATGGTGGACAGCCGGTGCGCGATGGCGACCACGGTCTTCCCCTCCATCAGGCGATAGAGGCTCTGCTGGATCGCGGCCTCGACCTCGGAATCGAGCGCGCTGGTCGCCTCGTCCAGGAGCAGGATCGGCGCGTCCTTCAGCATCACGCGCGCGATCGCGATGCGCTGGCGCTGCCCGCCGGAGAGCTTCACCCCGCGCTCGCCGACGTGCGCGTCGTAGCCCTTGCGCCCCTTGGGATCGGTGAGCGAGCCTACGAATTCGTCGGCTTCGGCCCGCTTCGCCGCGGCGAGCATCGCCTCCTCGGTCGCGTCGGGCCGTCCGTAGACAATGTTCTCGCGCACCGAGCGGTGCAGGAGCGAAGTGTCCTGCGTGACCATGCCGATCTGCTCGCGGAGGCTGTTCTGGGTCACGTGCGCGATGTCCCGGCCGTCGATCAGGATGCGCCCACCCTCCACGTCGAAGAAGCGGAGAAGGAGATTGACGATGGTCGACTTGCCCGCGCCCGAGCGGCCGACCAGCCCGATCTTCTCGCCGGGACGGATGTGCAGGTCGAGCTTCTCGATCACGTCGCGTTTTCCCCCGTAGGCAAAGCTCACCTGCTCGAAGCGAACGTCGCCGCGCGTGACGGTGAGCGGCTTTGCATCGGGCGCGTCCACCACCGCATGGTGGCGCGCGATCGTATTGATGCCGTCTTGCACCGTGCCGATATGCTCGAACAGCGTGGCCATCTCCCACATCACCCAGTGCGAGATGCCGTTCAGGCGCAGCGCCATCGCGGTGGCGGCGGCGACCGCGCCTATCCCCACCTGACCCTGCGTCCACAGCCAGAGCGTGGCGCCGGCGCTGGCGGCGATGAGCCCCATCGAGAGCGTGTGGTTGACGATCTCGAAACCGGTGACGAGTCGCATCTGCGTGTGCACCGTGCCGAGGAACTCCTGCATTGCCGCGCGCGCGAACGACGACTCGCGCCGCGCGTGCGAGAAGAGCTTCACCGTGGCGATGTTGGTGTAGGCGTCGGTCATGCGGCCGGTCATCATCGAGCGCGCGTCGGCCTGCACGCGCGCGACGCGCCCGAGCCGAGGCACGAAGTAGTACAGCGCGATGATGTACAGCGCGACCCACGCGAGGAAGGGGATGAGCAGGCGGGCGTCGAAATTCCCCAGCACCGCGAGCAGCGTGACGAAGTAGATCACGACGAAGACCAGCAGCTCGGCGACGATGAGCCAGGTGTCGCGCACGGCGAGCGCGGTCTGCATCACCTTGGTCGAGATGCGGCCGGCGAACTCGTCCTGATAGAAGCTCATGCTCTGCCCGAGCATCAGCCGGTGGAAGTTCCAGCGCAGCAGCATGGGGAAGTTGCCGAAGAGCGTCTGCTGCTTGATCATCGACTGGAACGCGACCAGCACGATGCTGCCGGCGAGCACCGCGCCCAGCAGCAGCAGGCGTCGTCCCTCCTGCGGCCAGAGCTGCGCGGGCTCAACCTTCGAAAGCCAGTCGACGATGCCGCCCAGCATGCCGAAGAGCAGCGCCTCGAACGCGCCGATCACCGCGGTGAGCAGCGTGGTCGCGAGCAGAAACCCGCGCACGCCCTTCGAGCACGCCCACAGGAATGCGAAAAAGTTGCGCGGTGGCGTGGTCGGCGTCGCGTCGGGGAAAGGATCGACCAGGCGCTCGAAAAAGCGGAACACGGTGGGTGTCGTCTTAAGTAGGGTCAGCGGCTTAAGCGGCTTAAGTAGGGTCAGAGACGACTTTTCTTGGAACGTTCCGAGTTACTCGGGACCTGCTACGAAAGTCGTCTCTGACCCTACTTTGGCTCGTCGAGAGCTTCTCCTCCAGCCACACCTTGATCAGCGACTGGTAGGGGACATCGCGCGCGTTTGCTGCGGCCTTGATCCGTTCGAGCGTGTGCACCGGTAGGCGCAGCGAAATGCTCTGCGTGAGGGCTTCAAGTTGGGCAACCGGACGCGCTTTGCTTTCGACCAGTCGATAATTTCCGCACTGTCGTGCGCTTCCCAGAACTTGCATTCCTGAGCTTCGGATTTGAATCGTGGGACTTTAGTCTTCGCGTTCATAGATCTGTCTTTCCTTGCGGTGCATGTCACGCGCTGAGATCACCCGGATACGCGTTCCGTGGTTTCGGAGCGTGAAAGTTACATCGTTTCAGACGACGCTCAGGATCGCCCGCTGCCGGCGGCTTGGCTTTGCCTTGACGACGATCTGAACGTCTCGCCCGAGAATATTCAGAAAACGCATGAGCCGTTCTAGAGAAAATCCTGCCAGCTGGCCACGAACCAAGGCCGATACTTTCGGTTGATCGACGCCTAGCAAAACCGCAGCGTCGCTTTGGCTCAGGCGGCGCTTGGCAAGAATCTCGCTGATCTTCAGGGCAAGCTCGGCCTTCGCCAGTCGATCTTCGGCGTTCGGTAAGCCCAGATCTGCGAAGACGTTGCCGCTGCTTTTCTCAAATCCTATCGCTCGCCTGCTCATTTGCTATCTCCGATCTCCTGCTCGTAATGAATGTACGCCTCTTTCAAGCGCTGCTTGATCAGGGCTATTTCCGCCTTTGGTGTTGCGATGCCTCTCGCCGACTTCTTCTGGAAGGCATGCAGGGCGTAGACGACGTCCCCGAGCTTTACCGTATACACGGCGCGGTATGTGCTTCCTTCGTGATCGTCAGCAATTTCCAGGACCCCGGCGCCGGCAAAACCCTTCAACGGCTTTGCCGCAGGATGCTTGCTTCCCATCTGGGCAAGATGCAGCGCGTCCTGCACATCCTCGGGGAACGTCTTCAGATTCTTTTTGGTCCTGCCAATCCAGATCAGCGGCTTTGGATGTCGCCTCGCCGTCATGAGCAATTATGCCATTTCTGGCATATCTGCGCAAGCATGCTTACGTCGCCGACCGTTGCCCCCGCGAAAGCGGGAATCCAGAGTCGTGTGGTGGAAGACATGAACCCCCGCGTGTGCGGGGACGACGCCACGATCGTCTCCGCGGGCCCCGTTGTTCGTCGCCCCGGCCCTTCAGCACCAGTCTCAAATTGTCGTTGTCGTCAACAAGTTTCCGCCTCGAGCAAACCTTCAGAGGGTTGAAACTCTTTCTCGCTCAGCGTAGTCTGAAAGCGTGTGTAGGTAATTTGTGGATCGGTGCTCGTGAACACGACATCGGGGGTGCGTATCTGGTTTCGCGCGCATAGTGCCACGCAACCGGATGCTCTTTCGAGTTCGCGGCCGCGAGATATCGCCGATGTTGTCGTATTTCACGACGGGGGAGGTACTCTATAGATGACACACACTACAGGTAGACCCCGACGCCGGTGACCAAACACCGGCACACGTTGCGGTGACGCAACGAAATGAAGCCATAGCGATGTGGCGATCCTGCGAAGCCCCGCGATTACCGCGGGGCTTTGCGTTGGGGCGGGCGCTGGCGCAGTAACTACATTCCCTCGGGCGACCTGCATATTCCACCGGCGCCGAGGTTGCCTAAGGATTGCCCAGGTAGTCGCGCTTGCCGATCTCGATGCCGTTGTGGCGCAGGATGTTGTAGGTGGTGGTCACATGAAAATAGAAATTCGGCACTGCATGGCCGAGCAGGAATTGCATGCCTTTGTAGCGGGTTTCCTTGTCGCCGCGCTTGATCACGATTTCCTTGTCTTCGGTGCCGTCGATCTGCCCCGGCGTCACGGTCTGGATGAAGGCGATGGTCTTGGCGATGCGCGCCTTCAGGTCGGCCAGAGTTTTCTCGTTGTCCTCGTACACCGGGATCTCCACCCCGGCCAGGCGCGCCACCACGCCTTTGGCTGTATCGCAGGCGATCTGCACTTGCGAGGTCATGGGCAGCATGTCAGGGAACAGGCGATAGGTAGTCAGTGTGGCAGGGTCGAGCTTCTTGTCGTCGACATGGATCTGCGCCTTGTCGAGGATGTTTGACAGGTTGCCGAGGATGTTGACGAAGCGCGGGACGCTCGCCTGATACATGGAAATGCTCATGTGAATCCTTGAAGTGGAAAAGGAGGGACAACAGCAGACGCGTATTGTAGCTGCCGCAGGAATGACGCTTGCGCGGGAATGACGACCTAATATCCCAACGGCTTCACCCCGGTCCACCACCCGTGCAACCAGAACGCGAACACCGCCCAAGCCACTACGCCGACCACGACCGCAATCGCATCCTTCCCAACCGTACCTGCGGGATAGACTGTGCCCGCAACCCGATCCCGCTTTCGCGACGCCGCGAAATCCGCGATCGCCCACACGAGAAAGCTGCCGAACAGCACGACATCGGCAAGCGTCCCATTCGAAATCAGGTGCGCGAACGCCCAGACCTTCACACCCAATACCATCGGGTGGTGCACCCAGCTCTTGATCCGCGTGCCCGGCACATACGCGGCGACCACCAGCACGAACGCGATCAAGGTAAGCACCGCGGCGACATAGTGCGTCCAGAACGGTGGACTCCACAGCACCACAGTAACGGCGCGCGCCCGGCCGAAGCCCCATATGAGCAACACGAAGGCCACGATCGACGCGAGCGAGTACAGACCCTTCCACGGCCTTTCACCGAGGCGCGCGATCTGCGCGCTGCGCCACGGATCGGCAACGATGCGTAGCGAATGCACGCCGAGGAAGAGGATCAGGCCGAGGATCAATAAGGTCATTGCTGGCTCCTACAAACGGATGGCTCTCCGCGGATGAAGGTAGGCAGTTTCATGGAGCACGCGCTGGCATTGGCCGGCGGCAGGAAAATGTCGGCAACATATCACGAGGCTTGATCCGGCCACTCGACCACGTGGTCGGAAGGATCGAGCGGCGCTGACGGCGCAGGCGGACTCGCGTTGCTGCCCAGATAAAGGAAGCCCACGATGGCATCGGTCGGTGCGAGACCGAAGGCCGACTTTATTTCGGGGTCGTACGCTGCGTCACCCGTCTTCCACGCACAGCCGTACCCGAGTGCGAATGCGGCAACCATGACATTTTGTGCGGCGGCTCCCGCAGACAGGACCTGTTCGATCGCCGGAATATTGGAGTGCTCGTCGACCTTCGCCGCGACGACGAGGATCATCGGGGCCCGGAGCGGCTTGCCCTTCTCTTTTTCGATCTGCGCGGGCGTCGCGTCGGCATGACGCCGTTCGTAGGCCTTCGCCATTAGCTCGCCGAGCCGCTGCCGGGCCGCTCCCCTCACCACTGCGAATCGCCAGGGCCGCAGTCGCCCGTGATCGGGTGCGCGTATCGCGGCGGACAGTATCGAGTGCAGCTCAAGCTCGTCGGGAGCAGGATCGATCAGCGCGCCGCCCGATACGCGCATCGTGAGGGCTGCTATCGCTTCCATGAGACAACTCCTCGTGCCGCTTCGACTCCCCGGGCATCGCTTCGCTCAGCCCGAGCTACTTGCTTCGACTCCCCGGGCATCGCTTCGCTCAGCCCGAGCTACTTGCTTCGACTCCCCGGGCATCGCTTCGCTCAGCCCGGGCTACTTGCTTCGACTCCCCGGGCATCGCTTCACTCAGCCCGGGCTACTTGCTTCGAGTCCCCGGGCATCGCTTCGCTCAGCCCGGGCTACTTGCTTCGAGTCCCCGGGCATCGCTTCGCTCAGCCCGGGCTACTTGCTTCGACTCCCCCGGCTACTCGAACATCTTCCGCGGCACCCACTTGTCCGCCGAAGCCGCGGGCCGCTCGCTGAAGAGCTGCTCGGCGATCCAATAGCCCAGGCCCCGATAGCTCTCCCACTGCGCCTCGTCGTAGAACTGGTCGGTGGTCGACTGCTGCGGGAAGTCGCTGCTCGCCTGCTTGTAGTTGAGAATGTCGAGCGGCTCCATGCCCGCGACGCGCGGCTTCAGCACGAGCATCAGGCCCTCCGGGGCCTCCTGGTAGCGGACGCGCGCGAGCGTGGCGTACACCGGTTCGCGCTGATCGGGCCTGAACTCCTCGGGCGTGCCGAAGTACTTGCGCACCGACGCATCGACGAAGGCCGATAGCTCGACCAACGTCAGGAACTCGATCTCCGCATCGAGATCGATCCGCGCCTTGCGCACCAGGTTCGCGATGTCGTCGAAGGCGTACTCGGCATCGCGGCCGTTGTCGAGCAAGATGATCCGGGGCACGCGGCGGCGGATCAGCTCGTAGACGGCCGTGTTCTCGAAGTGGCCGCCGTCGGACAGATACCAATGCGATCGGCGCGTGCCGTAATAGCGGGCCAGCATCTCGTTGAGCAGGAACCTCTGCGTGCGGAATCCGCCGGAGAGCCTTTCGAACCAGGGCGAATCGGCCGGTTCGGGGCGCGTCGGATGCGGTGGCTTGACCTCCGCATTCCACCAGTAGCCGAGCCGCACGTTGGTGAGCGCGAGCAGCAGCGACAGGCCGAGCGTGGTTCCCTTGCCGTGTCCGGTGGTGAACGCCGCGCCGGAGATCGCGCACCAGTTGCCGATCGAGAGCGGCTCGACGACGAGCTGCGTGCCATTCACGTAGCGGGGCAGCGCGGACATATCGGGCTCGCCGACCACCGTCGCCGGGCATTGCTGCAGGTTGTAGTCCATCTCCTTCAGATCCCACGCCACGAAGCTGCGGTTGCCGATCGAAAATCCCATCGGGCCGATGGCGATGTTCATTCCCTTCCGGTCGCGCTGGACGAGTTGCGAGCCGCTCGCCACCGTCTGGTTCATCGTCACGTTGATGAAGTGCAGGGGCGCGAGCGAGCTCTCGTTGTAATAGGTGTCGACGGTGATGTCGTCCTCGCGCGCCGGGTTGCGGACGTCGCGCTCGACTTCCGGATCCTCCGCGAACAGCGAAGCGCGCAGATACGAGCGCATCAGGTGCCCGGCGTAGTAGCGCTGCAGCGACGACAGGTTGATGAAGCCGACGCGCAGCCCCGTGAAGATCGAGATCACGAGCAATGGACCGAAGAGCCAGCCCCACTCTGCCGGCTCCAACGGTCCGGCGCCTCTAACGCATTCCACCTCGCGAAGCGGCGTGGCGACGACGATCCGCCGCGCGCTGTCGAGCGCCACGTCTTGTTGCGGGTTGTCTTCGCCGGGCATGAGCATCACGCAACCGGGGTCGCCCACGGGCCGGTCGCCTTCCCACATGAGCCCTTGCGTGAGCGCCGACCACAGGCTCGCCACGGCGACGAACAGTGCCACCCCGGCGATGAAGGCGAGCGACGACATGGGAATCCGCACCCAGGACTTCGTCGCGGGATCGCCCGAGCCGGTGACCAGCGGCAGCAGCTTCTTCAACAGTGGAATCAGCAGCGCAATGGTGCCGCCGCCGGCGAGCCACTTGCCCTCGGCGCCGACGGTCCACAGCGCGTACACGGTCTGACCGATGGTGTCGACGAGTGCGTACGCCGCAAGCGCGAGAGTGACCAGCAGCGGTCCCATCACGGTGTGCGAGAGCATCGTTTGCGTGATCGTCGTCGCGGTCGGCTCGGCCGCGCGCTCGGCCGGGCGCGCTTGAACAGGCTGCGCGGCGCCCTCGCTGACCATTTGGAGGGCCCTGCGTTTGGTGACCCAGTAAATGATGACCGAGAGCGCGGCGACGAACCCGATGTAAGCCGCGGCCAGGCGCGCGAGTCCCCAATCAAACGGTGAGCTCCGGCTCGTTTCCGGCAGGGCGTTGCCCTGAAGCAATGTGTACAGCCAGTCAAGCCGCGGCGCTTCTCCGGCGAACGCATAGATGAAGCACAGCACCGCGATGCCGATCGCGGTGATGACAGGCAGGTTCAAGCGCTTTCGTTTGTCCTTGAATTCGGTTTGCGCGAGGAAGAAGCCGACACTGATCGGGACGACCAACAGCGCGAAGGTCGCGAGCGCCGGGACCCACCACACGCTCGGCCAGAAATTGCCGCCCGCTTCCGGCAGGAAATGAGGCTCGACCGTTTCGACCCAGAAGTCGGGGAAATACGCGAAGCCGAGCACGCGAATGACGGAGGCGAGCAGGAAGATCGCCACCAGCGACACGCCGATCACATAGTGCAGCCCGACGAAGTTGCGCACCGCGACTGCGGCTGCATAGAGATAGTCACCGCCGCCCGTCGGCGCCAGGTAGCGGCCGTTCTCGCGCAGCCAGCGCATCGGCGTCATGCGGTTGCCGTCGAAGATCGTGTCGCAGAGCATGTCGGCGGCGCGCTCGGCCGCCAATTCCCATTTTGTCTTGGGCGGCGGCGCGCCCTCGACCGCCGCGGGGAATACCTCGGGCGTGACCTGCGCGCCCTTCGCGCGCTCGTCCTTGGGCAGGAACAGGCTGCCGAAAAAAGTGGCGAAGTAACCGCCGCCCGAGACCGAAGACAGATAATCGATGCGCGAGAGCAGTCGCGGCCGCGGCGGAATCGTTACGGCTGCCGGCGCAGGCGCGCTCTGCTCCGGGCGTGGCGTCGCGGCTTCCGTTGCAGGTTCCGCGTGCTGATCCGAGCGTGTCGTCTGCGCGGCGGGGATCTCGTCGCGAACGCGCTTCTCCTCGTGCGCGAGATACTGGAACACGCCAAGGCTCACGGTCGCGCTGCGGATTCCTCCGCCCGAAAGTGCAATCCCTAGCGCAGGCGCGTTGTCACCAATGCCGAATTTGCGCCGGCGCGAGACGATATGCACTTTCTCCTCGCGGGCGATGTCGGCGGGAATGTGCGGGTTCATGGCTTGGTTACGGGTTCCAGTGCCAGTCGGTCGGGTCCAGTCCGATATCCTTCAGCGCACGAATGCCCGACCGGCCGAACAGCGGGCGCACGCTGTTCGTGTAGTCGAACATCACGTCCGCCGTGATCGGCCGGCTCTGGAATTCGAGATCGACGCCGGAGACGAGCGCTGCGCCAACGCTGCCGCCGACGCCACGCAACGTCGTCGTCGGCGTGGTTGGCAGGCGAATACCGGCGGCGAGTCCCGCTTTCTCGGGCAGCACGACGTAGTCGGCGCCGCTGTCGACCAGAACGTAGCCGAACGCACGATCCGGGTTCGATCCGAGCCCGACGAGAACCAGATCGCCTTCGGGCCGAGGCGTGGCCGTCGTCGCGGCCAGCGACAGCGAATGTGGGAAGTTGACGTTCTTCATGCCCAGGCCCCGACCGCGACGAAAGCGAAAATGACGCGCTCCGCGTCGTTGCCGAGCTCGCGGTCGAGCCTGTCGAAACGATCCGCGGACCGTACTTCGCCGTTGGCGCTTACCGCGATCCATTGGTTGGGGTAGCGTTCGAAGAATCTCGCGCGATTCGCGTTAAGTGCCGCGAGCGCCTCCGTTTGATAGGGGTTCACTGCAGTTCCTCCGTCGGTCCATGCTGATCAGGGGATTGTAGACTTCAATGATGGACCGCATCGCAATTACCGGGACCGCATCACAATGACGTAGCCCGGGCTGAGCGAAGCGATGCCCGGGACCGCTTCGCAATAACCGGGACCGCATCACAATGACGTAGCCCGGGCTGAGCGCGAAGGGCGATGCCCGGGACCGCATCGCAATAGCCGGGACCGCATCACAATGACGTAGCCCGGGCTGAGCGCGAAGAGCGATGCCCGGGACCGCATCGCAATAACCGGGACCGCATCACAATGACGTAGCCCGGGCTGAGCGCGAAGGGCGATGCCCGGGACCGCATCGCAAGTACCGGGACCGCATCACAATGACGTAGCGCCGCCCCGGGCATCGCTTCGCTCAGCCCGGGCTACGCTACATCAGCGCGCGGAGTTCACAGGTAATCGAATACACTAAGCTGCTCGGTCGCGACCGAACCTGATAGGGGAATGGCAATGGCAGAAGCACCGCGGCCGGTCCGGCACATCGTCCTCGTCATTTTCGACACCCTGCGGCGCGACGCCGTAAGCTGCTACGGGGCGCCGCCCGAGTGGGCGTCGATTCCGACGCCGCACCTCGACGCCTTCGCGCGCGAATCGGTGCGCTTCGACCGCGCGTATCCGGAAGCGCTGCCCACGCTTTGCGCGCGGCGAACGATCTACACGGGGCTCCGCACTTATCCATTCCACAACGGCGACTTCCGGCACATCAAAGGCGATTTTGTCGGCATTGCGCCGGGCTGGGGCCCGATTCCCGAGGACCAGACGACGTTGGCCGAGATATACGAGACCAATGGTTTTCGCACCGGGTTGATCTCCGACCTGTATCACGAATTCAAGCCGTCGAAGAACTTCTGGCGCGGCTTTCATCAATGGACGTTCATCCGCGGCCAGGAAGCGGACGCCGCGCGCAGCGGTCCGTTTCCATCGCAGGAGGAAATCGACTACTGGGTACCGCGCGAATTGCAGGAGCTGCGAGGCAAGGCGACCGGTCTCGAGCAGCCCGGGTATGGCGCGCACTGGTTCTCAAGTCGCATCCTGCTCAACATGCGCGACCGCGTGCGCGAAGAGTTGTGGTTCAACGCCCAGGTCATGCAGGAGGCCGCGCGCTGGGTCGAGCAGAACCTCGATGCCAAGCGCTTGTTTCTCACCGTCGAATCGTTCGATCCGCACGAGCCCTGGTTCGTGCCCGAGCATTACCGCAAGCGGCACGACGCCGGAACGAGTCGCGAGCAGGTGATCTCGCCTTACGCCGAGATGCCGACACTCGCGCCGGAGCTCGTCAAGCGCACGCGCGCCAACTATGCGGGGCTCGTCGAGATGTGCGACCGCTGGTTCGGGCACTTGCTGGAGTCGCTGCGGACGACCGGTGTGCTCGACGAGGCGCTCGTGATCGTCACCTCCGATCACGGCCACAGCCTATGGGAGCGGCGGGGCTACATCGGCAAGCGCGGCTACCCGTCGGATCCGGAAAGCTACGAGGTGCCGTTGCTGGTGCGGCACCCGCAGAAGCTCGGCGCGGGCAGCGTGTGCAACGCCTTCGTGCAGCATCACGACATTTCCGCGACGCTGCTCGAAGCCGCCGGCGTCGTATTGCCGGCGGCGATCGACGGCAAGTCGTTCTGGAAGACCGCGTTTGCCGGTGGACCGCCCATCCGCGATCATGTCACCGTTGGCTGGGGCAGCGCGATGACGGTCATCGACAACAAGTGGTGGTTCAACTGCAAGATCAACGGCCGCGGCCCGTTCCTGCACGACTCGCCGCGGCCGAAGCCCGACGCGCCGAACCTGGCGGACAAGCATCCCGAAGTCGTGCGGCGGCTGTTCGAGATCGGCAAGGCCGACGCCGGCGGCAGTTTCCCGGCATACTTGATCGATCAGGCTGAGAGCGCCGGCGACGCGCCGGGGTGCAGTCCGTTCGCGGCTATCCGCTGATGTTCACCCTTCTCCCGACGGGAGAGGGGTTGGGGGTGAGGGCCAAAAGAAGGAGGAACGACATGAAAGACGATTCCAGGAAGAACATAGAGCAGCCCGCGAGCGTAGCCTGCATTGAACGCGAAGCGCGAAGCCCGGGGGCGGCCCAGCCCGCGAACGTAGCCTGGGTTGAGCGCGAAGCGCGAAGCCCGGGGGCGGCCCAGCCCGCGAACGTAGCCTGGGTTGAGCGCGAAGCGCGAAGCCCGGGCCGCCGGCGCATGCTGAAGCAGGCGATAGCCGCCGGCGCCGCGCTCGTCGCGGGGCCGTACGTCATTCGCCACGCGAGCGCGCAGGCGGGCGATCTCGGTCCGTATCAGAGCGCCAAGCTCAACTGGCGTCAGGTCGAAGGCGAGCAGATCACGGTGGCGGTGATTCCGGCCAGCTATTTCGACAACCTGATCGAGCTCTCGCCGCAGTTCGAGGCGCTCACCGGCATCAAGGTCCGCTTCGAGAAGGTGCCGCCCGGACAGATCCGGCAGAAGGCGATGCTCGATCTTTCGTCGAAGACCGCGACCTACGCGACCAGCGCGACCGATCCGATGTACTACCCGCTGTACGTCTCGAACAAATGGGTCGATCCGCTCGACCGCTACTTGAGCGATGCGACGCTCACCGACCCCGCATGGTTCCGCTATGACGACATCGTCAAAGCCTGGCGCGACGCCGATTCGATCGACGGCAAGCCCTACGGCATTCCCTACGACGGCGAGATGACCGTGCAGGTCTACCGCAAGGATCTCTACGATGCCAAGGGACTCAAGCCCGCCGATACGCTCGAGGAGTTCGCGCAGAACGCCAAGGCGTTGAACGACCCGAACAACCGCCTGTGGGGCGTCGCACTGCGCGGCTTCGCCGGCGCCGGCCAGAACATGTACATCTATCCGTCGATCTATCGCGAGTTCGGCGGCTCCTGGCTCTCGGGGTCGACCGTGCGCGTCAATACGCCGGAGGCGGTGCGCGCGCTCGATTGGTACGTCGACCTGCTGTCGAAATATGCGCCGCCCGCGGTGCGCAACTGGAACTGGCCCGACATCGCCGACGCGTTCTCGCAGGGCACGCTCGGCGCGTACATCGACGCGCATTCGTCCGCTGCCGTGCTCAACAATCCGGAAAAATCCAAGGTCATCGGCAAGATCGGCTTCGCCCGCTGGCCCAAAGGGCCCACCGGCAAACGCGTGACGTCGATCTGGAACTGGGGCTTTCCGGTCAACGCCGCCCTTTCCGATCGCGGAAAGAAAGCGACGTGGCTTTTCATCTCCTGGGCGGCGGCCGCAGAAACGCAGGCGCGCACGTCGTGGAAATTCGTCGGGGCAGCCAAGCGCTCGGGCGTAAATCGCACGTCGCTATGGAAGGCGCCGGATTTCGTGCAGACGATGCAGGCGCAAGGCGCGAATTTTGTCCCGGCCGCGCTGGAGTCGCTCGAGCAGGACACCGATGTCGATTGGCGGCCGCGGGTGCCGCAGTGGCCCGCCATCGGTGACACGATGGCCACTGCGATCCAGCAGGCCCTGGTGGGCCAGGCGAAATCCAAGGACGCGCTCGACACCGCGCAGGCGCGCATCGAGCAGACCCTCAAGGGCTGAGCGGGGCTCGAGTAGGCGTGCGCACGCTCGCGCAGCAGGAGCGGCGGTTTGCGTTCGCGCTCCTCGCGCCGGCGCTGCTCATCCTCGTCCTGACGACGACCGCGCCGCTCGTCTATCTGTTGTGGACGAGCCTGCAGCGCGTCGATCTGTCGATGCCCTGGCTGTCGGGTTTCGCCGGCCTGGACAACTTCGGGCGCATGGGCGGCGATCCGCGCTTCTGGGGCTCGCTCGGGCTGACGCTGATCTACACCGGCACGACGGTGGTGCTGCAGGTCGCGATCGGCCTGGCGCTGGCGCTGCTGGTGCTGCAGATTCCGCGCGGCCAGGGCGCGCTGCGCGTGGCGGCGATCCTCCCAATCGTATTGGCGCCGGTTGTCGTCGGCCTCTTCTGGCGGACGTTCGTGCTCTCGCCGGATTTCGGTCTGGTCGATCTGGTCACGCGCGCGCTGGGCCTGGGCTCCCACAACTGGCTGGGCGATCCCAGGCTCGCGTTGATCTCAGTCATCGCGATCCACACCTGGCAGTGGACGCCGTTCGCGTTCCTGGTGATGCTGGCGAGCCTGTCATCGCTGCCGCCGGACATCTTCGAGGCGGCGCGCATCGATCGCGCCAATGCCTGGCAGCGCTTCCGCCGCATCACGCTGCCGCTCATCCGCCCGGCCATCGTGATCGTGCTCATCATGCGCACCATGATCGCGCTCTCGGCTTTCGCGGCGATCTTCGCGGCCACCGGCGGCGGTCCGGGCACCGCGACCGAGATTCTCAATCTGTACGCGTACCGGACCTCGTTCAGCGAGCTCAACTTGGGCTACGGCGCCGCGCTCGCGGTCGTCCTGCTGGCGATCACGCTGGCGATTTCTTTTCTCATGTTCCGGCTGCGGAGGGCGCGATGAAGCTGCGCCGCGCCTTGACTTTTGCGGTCGCCGTCGCGCTGCTCGCCGTGTGGGCGTTCCCGGTGCTCTGGGCGTTGCTGACGTCGTTCAAGACCGAGCGCGACGTGCTCGCGTATCCGCCGAAGGTCGTGTTTACGCCAACGCTCGCGAATTACGCGGACGTGCTGTTCGGCTCGTCGACGATCCTGCCGAACCTTTTGTCGAGCTTCGTCGTCGCGGGATTCACGACGGTATTCACGATCATCATCGCCGTGCCCGCGGCGTACGCGCTCGCGAGGCTCGAATTCCCCGCCAAGCGCAGCACCGGCTTCTATGTGCTCGCCACGCAGATGCTGCCTCCCATCGGGTTGATCATCCCATATTACCTGGTCATGCAGAAGCTCGCCGCGCTCGACACCTATTTGGGGCTGATCGTCATCTACCTCACGTTCTCGCTGCCGTTCGCCGTCTGGCTGATGGTGTCGTACTTCGAGGACATCCCGCGCGAGATGGAGGAGGCCGCTCTGCTCGACCGCGCCGGCCGCCTGCGCGCGTTGTGGTACGTGATCCTGCCGCAGGTGCGCGGCGGCATCGCGGTGACGACGATTTTCGTGTTCCTCAACGCCTGGAACGAGTTCCTGTTCGCGGTCGTGCTCGGCGGCAACCGGGTGCGCACGGTGACGGTGGCGATGTTCAATTTCATCTCCGTCGAGCAGACGCTCTGGGCGAAGCTCGCGGCCGGTGCCGTGCTCGCGATGTTGCCGGTGATCGTGCTGGGCCTCGTCGCGCAGCGGCACATCGTCAAGGGGCTCACGGTCGGAGCCGTCAAGGGCGGGGGACGGCGATGAGCGAAGCGGGAAGTGTCAAGCTCGAAGGGATCGTCAAGCGGCACGGCGCCGTGACCGCGCTGCACGGCGTCGATCTCGCGATCGCGCCTGGCGAGTTCTTCGCGCTGCTGGGACCATCTGGCTCGGGCAAGACCACGACGTTGCGCATTCTCGCCGGCCTCGAGCCGCACGATGCGGGACGCGTGATCATGGAGGGCGTCGACGTCACGCAGCGCCAGCCCGGCGCGCGCGACGTTGCGATGGTGTTCCAGAGCTACGCGCTGTATCCGCACATGAGCGTCTACGAGAACATCGCTTTTCCGCTGCGGATGGTCGCCATGCGTGATGCGGAGATCGATGCCGCGGTGCGCGAAGCGGCGGCGAAAGTCCGCATCGATCATCTGCTCGAACGGCGTCCCGGACAGCTCTCCGGCGGCCAGCAGCAGCGCTGCGCGCTCGCCCGCGCGATCGTGCGCAAGCCGCGGCTTTTCCTTCTCGACGAACCGCTGTCGAATCTCGACGCCAAGCTGCGTGCCGAGACGCGGGTGGAGCTGCGCAAGCTGCAGCGCGCTCTCGGCATCACCACCGTGTACGTGACGCACGATCAGGAAGAGGCGATGACCATGGCCGATCGCATCGCCGTGTTCATGGAAGGCCGGATCGCGCAGGTGGGCACACCGCACGACATCTTCGAACGGCCTGCGTCGACGTCGGTCGCAACGTTCATCGGCAGTCCGCCGATGAATCTCCTGGAGGGCGAGGTGCGCGACGGCAAGCTGGCGGTGGCCGGGGCGGAGTTTGCTTTCGCGCGCCCGCTCGGCGCGGAAGGGCTCGTCACCGTCGGCCTGCGTCCGGGCGCGCTCGAGATCGCCGATCGCGGCATCCCGGGCCGCGTCTATCTGGTCGAGGATCTGGGCGAGCACAGCATCGTCGATGTCCAGGTCGAGCAGCATCTCGTCAAGGTCCGGATGCAGCATCGCCCCGAGCTGCGCGAGGGCGACGCCGTCCATCTCGGCTTCGAAGAATCCGCGCTTCACCTCTTCGATCGCGCGTCGGGGCTGCGGCGCTAGCGCCGCGCGCCCTACGAACCGCCGGGCGCAGCGTAAACTGATGCGCATGCTGCGCGATCGGACCGTTTTCTCCAGATACACCCTTGCCGCCTGGGTTCTGACCGGCGTCGCGCTTGTCCTCGTACTGCAGTTGCACGTGCTACCCGCGCTGCTCGCTGGCATGCTGGTGTACGAGCTCGTTCATGTAATTGCACCGCCACTGAATAGGCATCTTTCGAACAAACGCGCGAAGCTTATTGCGGTGGGCTTGCTCTCGGCGTTGGTGCTGATACTGGTTGCCGCCGCAATCGTCGGGGCCGTTTTGTTCTTCAAGAGCGACGCGGGAAGCCTCTCGGGGCTCCTGGCGCGGATGGCAGAGATCATTGAGAGCTCACGTGCCACGATGCCGAATTGGCTCGTCCAATATATCCCGGAGAGCCCGGAGGACCTCGAGGAAACGCTGGCGGAGTGGTTCCGCACTCACGCTGCCGATGTGCAGTCCATGGGCAAGGAGGTGGGACGAACACTAGTGCAGACAGTGATCGGCATGGTGCTCGGCGCGATGGTCGCATTGCACGAGGCATTGCCGATCGAGACCAACCGGCCGCTCGCACGCGAGCTTGTCGAGCGGATCAAGAAATTGGGTGACTCGTTTCGTCGTGTGGTGTTCGCCCAAGTTCAGATCTCGCTGATCAACACGGTTCTTACCGGGATTTATCTGGCGTTGGTTCTGCCGATCTTTGGCGTGAATCTGCCTTTCAAGAAGACACTGATCGTCGTGACGTTCATCACGGGCCTCCTGCCGGTAGTGGGTAACCTGATCTCAAACGTCGTGATCGTCGTGGTCAGTTTGTCCTACTCGCTCAATGTAGCCATTGGCTCGTTGCTGTTCCTGGTCGTCATCCACAAGCTCGAATATTTCCTGAACGCCCGCATTGTCGGCAGGCGCCTCGAATGCCGCGCATGGGAGCTGTTGCTGGCGATGCTCGCGATGGACGCGGCGTTCGGCATTTCCGGTGTAATCGCTGCACCGATTTACTACGCATACCTGAAGGACGAGCTGGCGGACCGCGGTTTGGTTTGAATTACACCGCGGTCGGGTAGGGGGTGCTGAAACGCGTCGTGGGCGGCCGCTTTCCTTACTTTCAGGACCTAGAATTCAACCCGTGGTCCGTGCCACGAATCGTCTCGCGGTTCGGCACGCGCGAGCGCCTGGGCAGCCTCACACCAGCCCTCGCATGCGTTGCGCCCGGGGCGGCGCCGCCACGCATTCAACAGTCCCTTACACTTTGCATAGAAGTGAAAAAATCGCAGGACCCTGCGCCGCTCCGCCGGGTTCACGGGGTGATCGCTGCAGATGAGTTTGTCGTCGGTCATGCCGCGGTCTGTCAAGCTAACGGCTCCCCACGCCTTGACCCGTAGCTGAGTGCCGAGTGGAAGCCGCGGTCCTAGCACCAGCGCGTCGAGCAGATCGCCTTCGAGTCCCACATAGCCCGGCACGGAGCCGTAGTTGTACGGGCACGGCAGGGGCGAGATGAAGTCCACGTGGCCGGTGGAGCCGCGTTTGAGAAAGCTGCCTCGCGGAATCTCGATTACTACGTCTACCTCTGGCACCAGGGGCGATGCCTCGCGGCCAAGGGGTTGGCGGTCATACGCGTCGTTCACTGCGCGAAGCCTACCTCAATCGGACCAGCTCGGGGCCGTGCCGCGCACGCAGCTTCGGGGCGCGGTACAATTTTCCCCCGAGTCGCCCGTTTCCACATTGGTCGTTTCGGCCGCTTGGCGCCTTCGAGGAGACAACACATGAACATCGACAGCCGATCCACGGCTCGCGTCTGCGCGGGAACGGTGCTGGCCCTCGCACTCGCCGCCTCGTTGCCGGCGTCCGCGCAGGGCAAGGATGATCTCTGGGAAATTTCGTCCAAGATGGAGATGCCCGGCATGCCGATGGCGATGCCGGCGCAGACGAGCCGCGTCTGTCTCGGCAAGAATCGGAAGGACGAGGATTTTGTTCCCAGGCAGGGCGACTGCCGCATGGTCGAGAGCAAGCGCGTAGGGAACAAATTCACCTACAAGATGGATTGTGCCGGCAATAATCCTGTGACTGTGGATGGCGCGATTACATTCGGCAACAACGTCTACGACGGCCAGATGCGCATGACGATGAAACAGACAAACGACACGATGAACATGACGTTCACCGGCAAACGCATCGGCGACTGCGCTGCCGCGCCGAAGTAGCGTCGCGGCACGCAACGATGACCGCGGTGGCCGACTGAATTCGGCCCTACAACTTGCTTGTCGAGCGGGCCTGGATGAGCGCGAGGCACCCGCAGGTCGCCGCATAGGCGAACGCGGTCCAGTACCAGTGCGCGAGGAACATCGCGACGAGGACGCCGAGATCGAAGGTCATGACGTACACCTGTGGGACCGCGGCCGGCGCGCTCTGCCGCAACGCGGAGCCTTGCGGCGTGCTCCATAGGCTGACGATGAAGATCGACCAGACGTATGCGCTGAGAGCGTATTGGACCCAGCCGACCTGCTCGATGATGGCGAAATACAGCGCCGCGGCAAACAGGCCCTTCCACACGATCCAGTCAAACCGACGATCCATCGTTGGCTCCTATCGAGACCTCCGCGGGCAAGGATGCTATCACTTTCCGGCGATCTGTAGGTGATTGTCCTACAAAAGCCGCAAGGCCCAACATAGGGCGAACTTCCGCCGAGAGCGGGGTTTCCAAGCTAGAGCCTGGATCGAAGGCGGGCCGCGATGCAGATACCTAAAAAAGCCTGGATTTTCCTCGGTGTCGCCGCCCTCGTCGCGATCGTCGTCGCCTTGTTCGAGTGGAATTGGCTGCGCAGTCCGCTTGCCACTTACCTAAGCGGAAGAGTCGGCCGCCCGGTAGCGATCGCAGGCAACCTGCGCGGCGAGTGGTCGTTCAAACCGCTCGTTTCCGTGGACTCGGTAACCGTGGGCAATGCTGCCTGGTCCGCCGAGCCTTTGATGGCACGAGCTCAGCGGGTCGATGTACGCGTCGACGTCGCGTCGCTTTTCAACGGCCCCGTTTCGCTGCCCGAGGTCACCCTGGTGGGCCCGCAGGTGTTGCTCGAGCGCGGGGCGGACGGACACGCGAACTGGGAGCTCCCCGCCGGCCCGAGCGACATACCAGTGATCGGCCGTCTGAACATCGAGGACGGCGTCATTCGATTTCTACATCCCGAGTTTGGCACTGACGTCACCGTCAAGGTCGCGTCCTCAGCATCGCCCGACAGTGGAACGACTCCGGTGCATTTCTCGGGTTCCGGGCGCCTGCGCAATAATCCCTTCACCGTCGAAGGAGACGCCGCTTCCTTGCTCGCGCTCGAGAAAGGCGATCGGCCGTATCGGGTGAACGCCAGCGCGCGTGCCGGTTACACAACCATCCGTTTCGACGGGACCGTCATTCCGAACAACATCGACAACGTCGACGGATCGCTCACGGTGCAGGGTCGCGACCTGTCGCAACTCTACCCGATCGTTCCCGTGCCGTTTCCGTGGACGCCGCCGTATCGCGTCAGCGGGCAGCTCAAGCACGCCGGCAAGCTGTGGACCTTCAACGCGTTCACCGGCAAGGTCGGCGAAAGCGACGTCGCGGGCAATTTCGCGCTCGACCGCAGTCGGCCGATTCCGCGCGTTGACGCCGACATCGTGTCGCAGCTCCTCAACTACAAGGATCTCGGCGGCCTGATCGGCCTGCCACCCGCCGATGCGTCGCCGAGCGTGAGAACGGCCGAGCAGAACAAGGAAGCGGCCAAGCGCGAGGCGTCCGGGCGAGTGCTGCCCGATAGGCCCTACGACCTCGAGAAGCTGCGCTCGGTCGACGCCAAGCTGCGTTTCAAGGGCAAGCGCTTCATGGCGTCGAACCTGCCGCTCGATGATATGAAGATGACGATGGATCTGCAGGGAGGCGTGCTGAAGCTGCAGCCGCTCGATTTCGGCGTCGGCGGCGGCGACGTGACGTCGACGCTGGTGCTCGATGCGCGCAACAAGGTGATCAAGACCAATGGCGATGTGACGGTCCGCAACGTCGAGCTGAAGCAGCTCCTCCCGGCGTTCAAGCCGCCGAAGGGAAGCGCGGGCAAGGTTGGCGGCCGCGCGCGCCTTTCCGCCACCGGCAACTCGGTCGCCGACATGCTGGCGTCGAGCAACGGCGAAGTGGCACTGATCAGCCGCGGCGGCGAAGCCAGCGCGCTCGCGGTCGTCCTCACGAATCTGGACCTGGCGCGCGCGGTGCCGCTGCTGTTGAAGGGCGACGAGAATTCGCCCGTACACTGCGTGGTGGCCGACTTCGTTGCCGAGAATGGCATCATGGCGGCACGGACACTGGTGATGGATACCGAGGCGGAAAAGATCCTCGGTGAAGGCAGCATCGATTTTGCGCACGAACACTACGCCTTGACGCTCAACGCGAAGTCCAAGAAAGCGAGCGTAGTGGCGCTGCGTGGTCCGATCCTCATCGACGGCAGCTTCAAATCGCCGAAGATCCATCCGGCGATCGGACCGATCGCCGTCCGCGTCGGAACATCGGTTGCGCTGGGCGTCGCGGCGACGCCGGTGGCGGCGCTCCTGCCGTTGATCGACTTCGGCGGCGCCACGGACGCCGATTGCCGGGCGCTGATGCAGGACGCAAAGGAAAACGTGGAAGCGCGCGCGTTGAAGCAGCCCTCCATCGCGCCGCGCGCCAGTGCGAATTCATCGCCACGCCGCCCCTCATCGGCGCGCGTGTCCGACTAGACTCGGCGCTACGAGACTTGCGCCTTTCCTGCGAGTTCATTCGCACGCCGCATGGTAGCTCGGGTTGAGCGCGCAGCTGTGCAGCCTGGGTTGAGCGCGCAGCTGTGTAGCCTGGGCTGAGCGCGCAGCTGTGTAGCCTGGGTTGAGCGCGCAGCGCGAAGCCCGGGGCGGCGTCCGCATTCCGCGTTGATCCGGCCAGCGTAGCCTGGGTTGAGCGCGCAGCGCGAAGCCCGGGGCGGTGTCCGCATTCCGCGTTGATCCGGCCAGCGTAGCCTGGGTTGAGCGCGCAGCGCGAAGCCCGGGGCGGTGTCCGCATTCCGCGTTGATCCGGGCTTCATTGCGCGTTGTCCCGGGCATCGCTTTCGCTCAGCCCGGGCTACGGAGCAGGTTGTCCCGGGCATCGCTTTCGCTCAGCCCGGGCTACAGAGCAGGTTGTCCCTACGGCAGGTTGTCCCGGGCATCGCTTTCACTCAGCCCGGGCTACAGAGCGCGTTGTCCCGGGCATCGCTTTCGCTCAGCCCGGGCTACGGAGCTACAGAGCAGGTTGTCCCGGGCTGTGTAGCCTGGGTTGAGCGCGCAGCGCGAAGCCCGGGGCGGCGTCCGCATTCCGCGTTGTCCCGGGCATCGCTTCGCTCAGCCCGGGCTACGAAGCACGGCGCAGTCCTGCCGGGATCATCCACCGCTCGCCGAAGCGGAAGCCGCCTTCGATCAGCAGCGCGAGAACGGCCGCGGGGATTGCCCCGGCAAACAGCATCGCATTGTCGTTGAGCGCGAGGCCGGTGACGATCCGCTCGCCGTAGCCACCGGCGCCGATGAATGCGGCGATGGTCGCCGTGCCGACGTTGATCACCGCCGAGGTCTTGATCCCCGCCAAAATCGTCGGCGCCGCGAGCGGCAGCTCGATCTTGGTCAGGATCGTTCCCGCGCGCATGCCAAGCGATTGTGCGGCCTGCCGCATGCCTACCGTGATCTGCGTGAGCGCGGTGTGCGTGTTGCGCACGATGGGCAGCAGCGCGTAGATCGCGAGAGCGATGAACGCCGGCACCGCCCCGATGCGTCCGGTCAGGGGAATCAGCACGGCGAGCAGCGCGAGCGATGGAATCGTTTGCGCGACTCCAGTGGCGCCGAGGATCAACCCTTCCGTCGCGGGACGCTTGGCGGCGAGGATACCGAGCGGAATGCCGATGACGATGCTCGCGGCGAGCGACACGAACACGAGTCCGAGATGCTCGAGCGTCAGGCGCGCGAAGTCCGGTCCGAAGAGCTTGCTCCAGAAATCGCCTGCCGGCACTGCCTTGGCGCTCGCCGATGCGGCGGTCGCGGCCGCGCCCGGACGCTGCGCGAGGAAGCCCTCGGCAATCGCCGCGAAGTCCTTGCCTTCCAGCTCGGCGGCAGCGTTCATCTTGCGCATGGTCGCGTCGTCGATCCTGCGTTCGAGCTGCTTGAGCGCGGCCCAGGTCTTCGGCAATCGCTGCGGCAGATCGGCGCGGTAGAGCAGCACGGCGTCGTAGCGCGGAAAGTAGTTGCGGTCGTCGAGGAGCACGGTCAAGCCGTACTTGTCGATCTTGGCGTCGGTCGAATAGATGTCGATCGCGTCGACCTGTTTTTCCGCGATCGCCTCGTACGCGATGCCGTGATCGAGCCCGCGCGGCGTGGCGAACGGCAGGTCGTAGGCGCGCTTCAACCCCGGCCAGCCGTCGGCCCGGCCGATGAATTCCTGCGAGAGTCCCGGCTTGAGCTCCGGATGCGCCTTGAGGTCGGAGAGCTTGGCGATGCCCTTGGCGCGCGCGTCGTCGCCGCGAAGCGCGATGGCGTAGGTGTTGTTGAAGCCCAGCGGCACGCCCACGGCAAGCCCCATTGACGCGAGCTTCGCATTGAGCTCGGGCAGCGGCGGAACCGCGTCGAGCTTGAGGATTTCCTTGGCGATCGTGCCGGTGTACTCGGGGTAGACATCGATGCTGCCGGTGGTGAGCGCATTCAACACGATCGCGGTGTTGCCGAGCCCCTGACTGTGCGTCGCGCTCGCCTCGCCAGCGGCTTGCGCGCTCTGCTTGATGATCTCGCCCAGGATGTACGACTCGGTGAAGCGCTTGGAGCCGACGTTTAGCGTCGATGCCGCAATCGCGGCGCCACACGCCGCGAACGCGACGGCCCCCGCCAAAATGCCGATCAGAATCTTCGTCCGCATGAACTTCCCCCGCAGTCGTAGCTGCGAATTCATTCGCACGCTTCCGCGCATGATACGCCGCGGCCGAATGAATTCGGCCCTACGAAAGGCGCTCCACTGTCGGGCACGGCTCGCGAGAATCGACTAAGCTTGCAAGTCTTGCCGGCCGCTTTAGCTGGATGCCTTCCTACCCTCATCTCCTCGCGCCGCTCAACCTGGGCTTCACGACGCTCGCCAACCGCGTCCTCATGGGCTCGATGCATACCGGCCTCGAGGAGTCGCCGGACGGGTTCAACAAGCTCGCGGCGTTCTACGCGGCGCGGGCGAAGGGCGGCGTGGGACTCATCGTCACCGGCGGCATCGCTCCCAACTTCGCGGGCCGGCTCGAGCCGCGCGCGCTGCAGCTCTCGTTTCCGTGGCAGCTTAGCAAGCATCGCATCGTCACCGACGCGGTACACGCCTCCGGCAGCAAGATCGCGCTGCAGATCCTGCACGCCGGGGGCTATGCGTATCACCCGCTGTCGGTCGCGCCGTCGCGCGTGAAATCTCCGATCACACCGTTTCGTCCGCGCCCGCTGACGCGCTGGGGGATCCAGAGGACGATCGGCGCGTACGTCCGCTGCGCGAAGCTCGCGCAGAAGGCGGGCTACGACGGCGTGGAGATCATGGGCTCCGAGGGTTACCTCATCAACCAGTTCGTCGCGCCGCAGACCAATTTCCGCCACGACGAGTGGGGTGGCTCGTTCTTGAACCGCATCCGCTTTCCGGTCGCGATCGTGCGCCGCACGCGCGAGGCGGTCGGCCCGAAATTCATCATCATCTACCGGTTGTCGATGCTCGATCTCGTCGAAGGTGGCAGCACCTGGGACGAGGTCGTCTCGCTCGCGCAGGCGGTCGAGGCGGCAGGCGCGACGATCATCAATACCGGCATCGGCTGGCACGAGGCGCGCATCCCGACCATCGCGACCATGGTGCCGCGCGCGGCTTTCGCGTGGGTGACGCGGCGGCTCAAGGGTGAGGTGAAGATCCCGCTGATCACGACCAACCGCATCAACGATCCCGCGACGGCCGAGACCTTGCTCGCGCGCGGCGACGCGGACATGGTGTCGATGGCGCGGCCGTTCCTCGCCGATCCGGACTTCGTCCACAAGGCCGCGCTCGATCGCGCCGACGAGATCAACACCTGCATCGGCTGCAACCAGGCCTGCCTCGATCAGATCTTCGAGCGGCAGACGGCGACGTGTCTGGTGAATCCCTACGCGTGTCGCGAGACCGAATTGAAGCTCGTGCCCGCGGCGAAGAAGCGCAAGGTTGCCGTCGTCGGCGCGGGCCCCGCAGGAATGGCGTGCGCAGTGACGGCGGCGGAGCGTAGCCACGACGTGACGCTCTTCGACGCGGCTGCCGAAATCGGCGGGCAGTTCAATCTCGCGCGCCGTATTCCCGGCAAGGAGGAGTTCGCCGAGACGCTGCGGTATTTCCGCACGCGGCTGGCGAAGTTCGGCGTGAAGGTCGAGCTCAATCGCCACGTCGGTGCCGAAGATTTGCGTGGCTTCGACGAGGTGATCCTCTCCACCGGCATCGTGCCGCGGCGTCCCCCCATTCCCGGTCTCGAGCACCCGAAGGTCGCGAGCTATGTCGAGATCGTCGAGGGCCGCAAGGTCGCAGGCAAACGCGTCGCCTTGATCGGCGCGGGCGGCATCGGCTTCGACGTGGCGGAGTTGCTCACCGCGGGCGAAGCGGCCGACGGACACTTGAGCGACGGGCATGGGGATAATCCGGCGATCGCGGCGTTTCGCGACGAGTGGGGGATCGATAGCGCTTACGCGCGCCGCGGCGGGCTGAAGCCCTCGCGCGAGGACTCGTCGCCGCGGCAGCTCTGGCTCTTGCAGCGCAAGACGGCCAAAGTCGGCGAAGGGCTCGCAAAGACCACGGGCTGGATCCGCCGCACGTTGCTGCGCCGGCGCGGCGTGACGATGCTCTCCGGCGTCGAATATGTGAAGATCGACGATGCGGGCCTGCATATCGTCGTGGACGGTAAGCCCCAGGTGCTCGACGTCGACACGGTGGTGATCTGCGCGGGCCAGGATCCGCGCCGCGAGCTCGTCGCGGGCCTCGAAGCGGCAGGGATCGCGTCGACGTTGATCGGCGGCGCTGATGTCGCGCTCGAGCTCGATGCCAAACGCGCGATCGATCAGGGAACGCGCGTCGCGCTCGCGCTTTAAATCGTCGCAAACGCTGGCTGCCGTAGCCTGGGCTGAGCGCGTAGCGCGAAGCCCGGGAACGATGCTCAACGCCCGGCGACAACGCCGAAGACGGTAGCCTGGGCTGAGCGCGCAGCGCGAAGCCCGGGAACGACGCTCAACGCCCGGCGACAACGCCGAAGACGGTAGCCTGGGCTGAGCGCGCAGCGTGAAGCCCGGGGTACCACAACCGGCGCGTCGACCCGGGCATCGCTTCGCTCAGCCCGGGCTACGGCGGCTACTCCATAACGGGTCGAATCCCGATGGTCTCGAGCTGCGCCATCCCGGCTTCGCCGTCAACTGCGGCATAGGCCACGATGGAGAGCAGCAATGCAATCCAGAGCGCGACGAATAGCGCACGCAGCCGATCGCGATGCCGCCTGATGCGTTCAACGGGTGCCCGATTGGGCGCCGACCCTCTGCGGATCTGTGCACGGGCCTGCCGCGCGCGGTCGCGGGTGCTCCGTGCGAGCCTTTGGCGCGCTCGAGTCCATCCGCCGCCGCGTCCAATCTTGAATGAGGCGAGCAACGATATTGCTCTGGCGAGTCGGGCGAAGCCTTCGATGGTGTCGGCGCCTGTCAAATCCCCTTGCCCAGCGAAATTGATGAGCATTGTTTTGCAAATGCTGTGCCAAGCCCCGGGATTCCACCTGGACTCAAAATAAACAATCGTTTAACGGATCCTGCCAGCGTCGTGCGCCTCGCTGCTTGCACTATTGCAATGCAAAAATGAGAATGCCGCACCAACAGGGCTCGATCGTTGAGCTGCGCCGGTGATACGCGAGTAGCCTGGGATGAAAGCGTAGCCTGGGCTGAGCGCGTAGCCTGGGCTGAGCGCGCAGCGCGAAGCCCGGGAACAACGCAATCCCCGGCGCTTCATCGCCGGTATCGCCCGGCCCCGGGCATCGCTTCGCTCAGCCCGGGCTACCATCCCCCGGTATCGCCCGGCCCCGGGCATCGCTTCGCTCAGCCCGGGCTACCACCTCCCGGGCATCGCTTCGCTCAGCTCGGGCTACGAGCTCCGCGCCGAAAGATCGGGCCTGCGCCGATGCCAATCGGTCGCGCGCTGAAAGGCGCGCCCGATGCGAACCAGCGTCGCGTCCGCGAACGGCGCGCCCATGAGCTGCACGCCGATCGGCAGACCTTCCGGCGAAAATCCCGCCGGCAGCGAGAGCGCGCAGATGCCGAGGTAGTTGGCCGCGCGCACGAAGGTGGCGAGCGGTGTCGTCGCTTCGTCGACTTGCACCAATGGCATAGCGGTGATGGGCAGCGTCGGCGTCAGCAGCGCGTCGCGCCCGCGCATCCAGTCTGCGAATCCGGCGGCGATTTTCCTGCGCATCGCCAGCTCATCGATGTAATCCGCGGCGCTGATGGCCTTGGCCGCGAGCAGGCGCGAGCGCACGCCGGGATCGAAGGGCAGCGTTTCGTCCTCGATATAGCCGCGATGCAGCGCCCAGGCTTCGGCGGCGATAATGCGTCCGCTGCGCAACATAACGTCCTCGAGGTCGAAGGGCACGCGTGCTTCCTCGACGCTGGCGCCCTGCGCGCGCAGTGTCGCAAGCGCCGACTCGCGCGCCGCCAGCACCGCGGGTGTTGCCGGCCAGTGGAACTGGTCGACCGCGAGCGCGGTAATGCGCATGCCGCTGACATCGGGTTCGGCCGCCATCGCGCCGGCAAAATCGATCGGCGGTGCGGCAAGCGTGGCCGGGTCGCGCGGATCGGGGCCGGACATGACGGCGGTCAAGAGCGCCGCATCGTCGATGTTGTGCGCGAGCGGGCCCAGCGAATCGAGCGTCGTCGCGAGCGGCACGACGCCGGCCAGGCTGATCACGCCGTAGGTTGGCTTGAGTCCCGTCAGCCCGCACAGCCCCGAAGGGATGCGGATCGAGCCTCCGGTATCCGAGCCGACCGCTGCGGGCGCAAGGCCGGCCGCAACCGCGACCGCGGAGCCGCTGCTCGAGCCGCCGGCGACGCGATGTGTCTTCGCGTCCCACGGGTTCCACGGTGCGCCCATCGGCGCATTGCGGCCCCAGGCGCCGTAGGCGAATTCGACGAGATGCGTCTTGCCCAGCGGAATCATCCCCGCCGCGAGCAGATGCTCGGCGGCGGTGGCGTTCTCGGCGGCGATGCCGTGCGGGCGCGCCTGCGATCCGCCGGTGGTCATCCGGCCGCGGAGATGCACCAGATCCTTGATCGCGATCGGCAGCCCGTGCAGCGGTCCGCGCGCCGCGCCGGAACTGCGCTCGCGATCGGCGGTTGTCGCCGCGGCCAGCGCGTCATCACGATAGACCTCGATGAAGGCGTGCAGGCGGCCGTCGAGCGCTGCAATGCGATCGAGATACGTTGCGACGATCTCGCGCGACGAAGCCGCGCCGCTCACGAGCAGTTGCGCGAGCTCGGAGAGCGGGAGCCAGTGCAGATCTTCAGACATGTTGCTCATTCGAAATCTCGTAGCCCGGGCTGAGCGGAGCGATGCCCGGGGCGGCGGACGTAGCCCGGGCTGAGCGGAGCGATGCCCGGGGCGGCGTAAGCGCAGCGAATCCGGCGTGGCGCAACGACGCGATGTTTCCCGGGCTTCGCCTTCGGCTCAGCCCGGGCTACTCGCGCCACCAGCCGGTT
>WNGA01001694.1_pt1 | contig 33632 bp, 25 predicted proteins | sample 5400061 | NCBI WGS metagenome assembly WNGA01 (sample SAMN13153366, study PRJNA577476) | soil metagenome | isolation source: 100 cm soil or saprolite under grassland replicate 2 | place: USA:California | collected 2016-06-15 | reverse complement strand
GAGTGGCTGGCATTGCTTGCCTCCAGTAACTGCAAGAGATACTGGAGAGAGTGTGCCCCACTCTCCTGAATTGTCAAGTCCCAGGAGGCACGACTTGTTGCAACGTTCCTGGGGGTATGAGTTTATGCAAGACCACACCTTGTCATCTGGTCATACGCCCTTCAGATACTCGCGCACCATCAGCGCCACCGTCGCGCCCTCGCCGGCGGCGCTGGCGGCTTGCTTGGTACTGCCTTTGCGCACATCGCCGGCCGCGAAAATGCCGGGAACGCTGGTTGCCAGCGTCGCGCTGGTCTCGACGAAGCCGTATTGGTCGCGCTTGATCGTGCCTGGCAGCCAGCCGCTGTTCGGCGTCAGGCCGATGAACACAAACACGCCGGCCGGCTCAAGATCCTCGGTTGCGCCGGTCTTGCGATTGCGGATGCTGATGCCGCTGAGCTTGTTCTCGCCGCGCAGCGCCGTGACCTCGGTATTGTAGCGCACCTCGACCTGCGGCGTCTCGGCGATCTTGTCGATCACGACTTTGCTGGCGGTCAGTTGGTCGCCGCGCGCCAGGATGGTCACCTTGTCGGCGAAGCGCGTCAGGAACAAGCTCTCCTCGCCGGCGCTATTGCCGCCGCCGATCACTGCGACATGCCGGCCTTTGTAGAACGGGCCATCGCAGGTGGCGCAGAAGTGCACGCCCGCGCCGATCAGCTCGTCTTCGCCCGGCACGCCGAGCCGCTTGTAGGTCGAGCCGGTGGCGATCAGCACCGCCCGCGCGCCGTACTCGTGCCCGTCGGCGGTGGTGACATAATGCGACTCCTCCTCGCTGCGCAGGCCTGTTACCTCCTGGGCTTGCAAGAGCTCAACGCCGAATCGGCGCGCCTGCGCGGTCAGTCGATCGGCGAACTCGGCGCCGCCAATCCCATCGGGGAAGCCAGGGAAGTTCTCTAGCTGCTCGGTGATGCCGGCCTGCCCGCCTAGTCCGCTCTTCTCGATCACCAGCACGTCCAGCCCCTCGCGCGCGGCGTAGAGCGCAGCGGTCAGGCTGGTCGGCCCGCCGCCGACGCAGACCAGATCGTAATAGTCCATCTTCGCGCGGGTCTGCAGCCCCAGCTTCGCGGCTAGCTCGGCGTTCGACGGCTCGACCAAGGTGCTCTCGTTATCGAATACGATCGTCGGGATGAGCCGCTTGCCGTTGTTGATACGCTCGACTAGCGCTAATCCCTCGGCGTCCTGCTCGACATCGACCCAGTTGTAGTGCACGCGTTGCTCGCCGAGAAATTTCTTGGCGCGTTTGCAATCGCTGCACCAAGTCGCGCCGTAGACCGTCAAGTTTGTGTGGGACATGGCAGGGTCTCCTTATAATCTCACTCAGTAGTGGCTTGAATTGCACCTTCCGAAGCGAGCAGGCGTCGATTCGCGCGATTCCTCATGAGCAGAGTCTTGCATTCTATGCATTCGTTACAGGATGCTGAAATTGTATTATACTGCCTATACGCATTGCGGGTTCGGCGCGACCTGGTACACGCCGCGAAGGGCCGGACCGATGAAGCAGCTAGTGGGCCACTGGTCATGGAAGGCGTCATTGCACACCAGCGTAAAACGTACTAGGTAAAACGTAAAGATGCAGCGAGCACGGCCTTACGCTTTACGTTTTATGTTTTACGCGCAATGGCAAAATGCCGATTTCCGATGTCAGTAGTACGCGCTGGCCAAAAAGCTGGAGGTGGGTTCAGTATGGCTAAGACCGAGCAAGAACGTGGCGACGCCAGGGCGCAAACCGGCGCTGCTTCTGCCGATGAGGAGCAACTGGTCAAAGCGCTGCGCGCAGGCGACGAGTCGGCGTTCGAGCGCTTGATCGATCAATATCATGCCGCGCTGCTGCACCTGGCCCTGATGTATGTGCCGAGTCGCGCGGTGGCTGAAGACGTCGTACAGGAAACCTGGATTGGAGTGCTGCAAGGGCTGAGTCGCTTCGAAGGGCGCTCTTCGCTGAAAACCTGGATCTTCCGCATCCTGACCAACCGGGCCAAGACACGTGGGCAGCGTGAGAACCGCAGCACGCCATTTTCCGCGCTTGGCGGCCCCAACGACGAGGCCGGCGACCCGGCGGTTGATCCGGCACGCTTCTGGCCGCCAGAGCATGCCAGTGCCGGATGGTGGGTTTCGTACCCGCGCAGCTGGGAAGATGAGCCTGAGGAGCGCCTGCTCGCTCAGGAGACCCACAGCGTCATCCGGCGTGCAATCGAGGCGCTGCCGCTGAATCAGCGCGAGGTGATCACGCTCCGCGACATCGAAGGCTGGAGTTCGGAAGAAATTTGTAACATTTTGGAAATAAGTGAGACTAACCAACGTGTTCTGCTCCATCGCGCGCGCTCCAAGGCGAGGCGAGCGCTCGAGCAGTATTTGGATGGAGTGTAAATAGATGTCGATATTTGAAGAATTACGACAGTACCCTTGTCAGGAACTGGTCGAGCTTGTCACTGAGTACCTGGAAGATGCAATGACAGCGCACGAGCGCGCCAGCTTCGAGGCGCATCTGGCGATCTGCACCGGCTGCCGCAACTATGTGAGCCAGATGAAGACCACCGTACGCGCGCTTGAGCAACTTCCGGAGCCGCCAGTCGCGCCGGAAGTGCGCGATAATCTGCTGGATATGTTCAGGAAATGGAAGAACTCCAATGGCGGTACTTGATCTTGCCCGGCCACGGCACGCTCAGATCGACCAGCGCCTGAGCGCCGAGCCGATCATCTGGCTTAGCACGGTGCGGCCCGACGGCCGGCCGCATCTTGTACCGGTCTGGTTCTGGTGGGATGGTGCGACGATCTAAATCCTTGGTTCAGTGGCCAAAGTCTTCCCTTGGGGTGGAGTACACTCTTGAGCTTCAGCCATACCTCATCATCACGCAACACCAGCTGAACTGTAACATCGAGGTCTTCGATAACGCCCCGACGCCCGGCAAACGTTTGCTTTAGTGTGGGCAACCGCTGCTGGTAATCCTCTGAAAAGGCAACCAGGGACGCGATGCGTTCATCAGTGAGAGGAATTTGCATCTGTGTGGTTATCCGTGCAATCTCCTCTTCGGTAAGTTGCAGCTTCACAGACAGTTCTTCGGCTTTCTTGTCAAGAATACGCTCAGGCAACTTTCGCCTGGCGTATTGCTCGGCCAGCGCCTCCATTTGCTGTTCTATCTGAACTTTGTTCTCATACAAGGCACGCAGTGCCGTCTCTTTGCCTGACACAGTATCGCGCTGCCCGGCCTGACGTTCACGCAGTTTCCGCTCTAATGCTTTGGGGTCAGTGAGGTCTTCGTGTACCCACTCCCATACTCGCGCGTCCACGTCGACAGTACGCATATCCTTTTGGTCGCAAGGTTTGACATTGTGACGCCGCTTTCCAGGGCAGCGGTAATACGAGTGGTGGGTTTGTACGTGTTTCCCCTGATAGACGGTGGTTGTACCCTTCATTCGGTAGCCACAAACACAATCAATCCGCCGTGCAACCAAATATTCGTGCTTCCTGCCGGGTTTGGTGCCGATACGTCCCTCGTCCATCTTGCGTTGTGCTTCATCGAACAACTCTTCACTTACGATTGCTGGAACGCTCAATGGAACCCACTCATCTTTTGCCCGCTTCATATGGCGTCCCGTGGTGGTCTCAAGTCGGAATTGGTAAAGCGTGCCTTTATACGCCGATTGGCGGATAATCCTGCAAACAGTACTCCGGCTCCACTCAGCATACCCACGCTGTTTATTTGCCGCATACTGGGCATATCTATCATTGGGCGTGGGAACACCCATTGCTGTCAACCGCTTGGCAATATCATAGGTAGACAGCCCTTCGCATACATACCACTCAAAAATGAGCACGATATACGGGGCAGTCTCCGTATCAATTACCAGCACCGCAATGTGGCCACGACCTTCCGAACGGTAGCCGTAGGGAGGGCGTCCTTGCCCCAGCCATTTGCGTGCATCGGCTTTCTCGCGGCGCCCTTGGGTAGTACGCTCTACAATCTCATCAGCCTCAATCTCAGCCACAAGAGCGAGCACATCTTCAGGAAGCCGCTGTTTTGCTGTTGTGCCAGACTTCATTCGCATCTGTGCATAATGAAGTTCTTTTCCTAGTCGGCGAATTTCGTCCCGCAAAACAACCATATTGACATAGTTGCGGTGTAGGCGGTCAATTTTCCAGGTGATAAGGGCGTCAGCTTCGTTGTGGGCAAGCATTTCGCGCGCCTCGGTTAGACCGTCGCGTTCCATCTTCCGTCCTGATTGGTCGTCTCGAACCTCTTTGACGACTACACCGCCGATATCAGCAACGTACTGTCGTTCTTGTTCAATCTGATAATTCAGGCTATAAAGCTCGGCTTGTCGAGGAGTACTCACGCGCGCGTAGAGGATACACCGTTTGGGTTGCATAGTTGCACCTCAATAGACGGATTTAGGCGAACAAGCGTTCGGAAAGTATACCACGCAGCTTATTCTTTGTCTAACCAAATATCCGAACTTTTCACCTCAGTCCAAAGGTCGGCTATGTAGTCGCGCGGTCGTCAGACGAGCAGCACTCTTTCAGTGTCCCGCCGCCGCCGAGGGCGAAGATGTGGCGTTGTTCGAAGGCCAGGCCGATCTGCTGGTCGCGGGCGTGGCGCACGCGACCTTGCCGGCTTTCGCGGCGAAGTATGCCGCCCTGTTCGTGCGGATCGGCTCAACGCCCGAGCGGATGGCCAAAGAATACAGTCAGGCGATTCGCATGACGCCCACGAAGCTGGTGATGGGTTAGGGCCTCAGGTTTTAAACCGTCCCAGCTCCTACAATGCGTAATACGTAAAATAGCGCTTAATACGCATTACGCATTACGATCGCCATCGGCCGCTTTATTTTTCCAAAGACTCTAGTGTATAATCAGGCAGCCATTTGGAGTTTCACGTATATGTCCATCGCGTTGATATGCGCTAGGCACAATTTGCAATCTGCAATCTGCAATTGCACTAGAGTGTGATCTCGCCCGCCTCGATCGTCGTCTTTCCCTCAGTTTTGCCGACATTGATATCGGTCTTTACATCGCCGCCGGTCACGTTCAGCTTCGCGCCATCGATCTCGCTGTCGGTCGCGGTCCCCACCGTAATCGTGCTCTCCAGGCTGCCTTTACCGACCGTCCCTTTGACGCCCGCGATGTGGCCGCCCGCAGTCAGTTCCTCCACGCGCACATTCATCACCGCGTGCGCCTGATCGGCCGCCTGCTGCCGCACGTGTTCGTCGGCGGCTCCGCCGAAGAGCACGCCGTCGGCATCGCGCAGGTATAGCACCGCCACACCCCAGTCACACCCGGTCGGGTCGGCGTTGTAAGCCGCGATCCGCCCGGCCGCCACCGCCCGCTCGATCGGCAGCCCGCCGACGAGCGAGGCATATAGCTGCTTGCTGAAGGCGATCGCGCACGCGTCATCGATCGGAAACTGGTTCGCAATCACGGCTGGAATCTGCTGCTTGATCAGCGCAGGCGCAATCCCGCTCCAGGCGTTCACCCCATCGCGGCGGCCGGTCTCGCAGCCGCCCAGCACCGCCAGCCGCACGCCGTTGCCGCGCAGGTTGATGCCAAGCTGCTCGGCATTCACCGCCTGGTCGTAGAGCGCCAGCGACCCGACGCCGCTGTAGGTGCCGGGCAGGTCGGTCATCTCGCGGCTGAACATGGCGTGGCCGGCGAAGTGGAAGATCGCGGCGCCGGCGATCGCGCTCTGCACCTCGTCGAGGGTGGCGTCGGTCAGGAACAGCGGCGTAATGCCCTCCTGCCCCGCGAACGCCTGCTGGAGGTCGGCCTGCTCCCTGGCGAGGTTCAGCGGCGGCAGCCCCTCAGCCGAGGCCAGCGCCGCGACGACCTTGAGCGCCCCAGTGGTCGGCGGCAGCGAGTCGGGCGCGGCCAGCGCCTCGTGGCGCACGATCGCCACGCGCGGGTCGAGCGCCAGGAAGCCGTCCATGCCATCGCCGCCGCCGGCCTGGTCGACATATATATACTCCCACGGCAGCGCGGCCAGTTGTGGCGGCAGGCGCAATCGCAGGCGCAGCCCGTCGTCTGGCCCAATCTGCGCCAGGCTGGCCGCGAACAGCTCGCGCACGCCCGTTGCGCCGCCTTCGATCTTGGGCGGCAGCAGCCAGCCGGCCAGTTGGCGCCCGAGCGCGATCAGCCCGGCCTGATCGAGCAGGCGGTGCTCGAGCTGCGCCAACGCCAGTTGGAGCTGCTTGTCGTCGTAGCTGATCGGCGCGGCCTCCTCGGGCTTCATTTCGCCCGCCGGCGAGCCCAGCACACGCACGCCGAACGTGCCGATCCGCTGCTTATCGGGCGTGCGCTCGAGTGTAGCGTTGGATGCCTCAATCGTCATGTCGTGGTAGTGCATGATGTATCTCCATTTCTACTGTGATCTAGCCTCTAGGATGGCGGAAAGCTTGTTCGCCTGGGCGGCGCGCGCCGCGTCCGCAACGTAATCATCGAAGCCTCAATGTCATAAGGTACTTACTATCTTAATATGTTCTTCGTTTTTTCGCTCGCAGGGCGAAAAAACGAAGAACAAAAAAGGAAGAGGTCTACACGTTACTTCACGATCGCGTCGAGTTGCTGCTGAAGCTTTGCGCGAATCTGCTCAGCGGTCGCGCGGGCGGCCGGCGGCCAGCCGATCGGCGGGTTGGCCAGCAGCCGATCGAGATCGGCCAGCGCGGCGCGGTAGATCGCCGGCCGCGAGTCGTCGGGGTAGTCCACGCTTGGCTGCGGCACGACTTTCTTGTCCTCAGTGACTTCGATCGCTTGGTCGTAGCTGGCGACGGCGTCGAGAGCGTCGTGCGGCGCTCCGGCGGCATGATCGATCAACGGGTTCGCGAACTCGTTTGGCAGCCCCAGCGCCAGGCCGACCAGCCCGTGCAGATAGTGATAATCCGGCAGCGGCGCCGACAGCCGATCCCATTTCTGGAACGTCGCCGGGCGTGGGTCCACCAGCGCCAGTTCCTGGCGCGCCGTCTTGAAATCGCCCCGGCGCAGCGACTCCTGGGCCAGCTGCAGATGGTTGGCATTGGTCAGCAGTGCGTACGACCACGGAATCCAGAAGTTTTTGAACAGCTTGCTCCGATCAGGGTTCAGGTCGGCCTCCGCCGCCGTGGTGTAGTCGGCATACGCATTGCTATAGAGGGATGCCAGCTCGGTCCAATCGTGCAACCCGCGACTCTTCTCCTGCAAGGTCAGCGCCAGGGTGAAATTGAGCCGCGCACGCCAGTAGCGGTAGCCAACCCGCTGCGAGGGTGCGATGCCGTCGTGCTCGGCCGCCAGCAGCGCCTGGGTGGCGTCGGCGATCGCCTGGGTCATCCAGGTGCTGTAATCCTGGTCGCGGTACTGGGCATCCTGCGGGGCGCCCGAATCGGGGTGCGGGCTATTGCGCATGCTGAAGGAGAGCAGCGAACGGGTGGCGTAGGCGCGCGGCAAATCGCTGACCCCGCTCGCGATCGCGTCGGTGTACATATCGAGCGCATTGCTGATCGCCGCGGTGTAGCCGGGCGATGCCAGGCCCTTCTTTGGCGCCGCATACTGTGTGCTGTCGAGCCAGTAGGTCAGCCCTTGCAGCGCGGGATAGGTTGGATCATCAGGTTTCAGCTGCCGGGCGACCGCTAAGGCTGCCTTGGCATTGGTCCACGCGCCGAGCTGGATGCTGCTCCACGCTTGCCCGGTAAAGGCGGCCAAATCGTTGGGATTATCGCGCTCCAGCTCCTGGTAGGTGTTCATCGCCTGAAGCCGCGCGGTGTTGTGGTCGGGCTGGCCGATCGGCGGGTAGTCGATCTGGCTGAGCGACAGCCAGGCCGCCGCCAGGCCGCGCCGCGCTAGGTCGCGATCTTTGTTTTCCGCACTATTGGTTGCGATGCTATGATATTCGAGGATCGCGGCGGCCAGATCCTGCCAGGCGCTACGGCGCGTTGTCTCCAGGTCGCGCCCGTGCTGCTGGCGCGTCGGCACGCCCAGCGTCGCGGCGAGCGCCGACCCACGGCTGTAGCAGGCGTCGGCTAGTTGCAGTGCAATGGCGATCTGATCTGCCTGAATGGTCAATGGCTCCGGTGGAATCAGCCGTAATGTGGCTGGGTCGCCGGAAACGTTTTTGCGCTCCAATTGGGCCATCACCAGTTCGCCGCAGCTCACTTTGGCCTTGATTGGCAGCTCAAGCGCCTGCGCGTAGCTTTGCAGCGCGTTCTGATAATTCTGCTCCGCGCCATCCACCGGCAGCAGGCGCGCGATCAGCACATTCACGGCGCCAATATTGGCATGCAGGCCGATCTGCTGGCTTTCGCCGGGCCGCGGGAGGATGCCCCGCGCGCATTCGTCGTTCGGCGACCGCTGGCCCAGCGCGCGCTCGAAATCCGCGCGCGACTCGACATATTCCTGGCGCACCAGACGAGCGAAACCGCGGAATGCATATCCATCGCTGTCGCCAGGGCGCAGGCAGATCACGCGCGTGTAGTCGTCGATCGCGTCTTGCAGCGGCGCGCATCCATCTGCGCGGTTAGCGCATCCGCCACTGACGAGCACCTGCTCGATCTGATAATTGGCATGCACCAGCGCGTTGTACCACTGCAGGGTGGCGCCGATATGCAGGCCTAGCAGCACCAGCCCGGCCAGCGCGATCGCCGCCAGTAACATGCGTAAGAGATGGCCCGCGTTGCGCGACCAGATCAGGCGCAACGGCCGCGGTGGCGCGTAGCAGACCAGCGCCAGCAGTAGGCCGCCCGCGAGCACCGGAGTCGCCAGGTCGGGGCGTAGGCCCAGCGTCGCCAGGCTGATCTGGTTGGCCAGCACACCAGCGGTCAGCGCGGCGCCAAGAGCGGTTGTCAAGATCAGCGGCATTGCGGCCCCCGATGTGACGCTGTTGGCGCCGAGCGGCTGCGCCACAAACCACCAGATCAGCGGCAGCAGCAGGCCCGGCGTTGCGATGATATACAGATTGATCAGCGAGTAACCGAACAGCAGCGGCTGGTGTACCGGCGCTGGCGCGAGAATCAGCAGACCCAGCAGCGCCAGAGCGTAGAACAGAGTGAGCAGAAAGCAGAAACCCCAGGCGCTGCGCACGATCTCGACGTTGAAGTGCGTGCGCGGCTTGTTGAGCCGTAGCTCAAGCTCGTCGCAGAGCTCGGCATAGTTCGTGAGCGTGCCGGGGATGATTAAGGTGTGGCGGTCCCGATCGCGCGGCTGTATCAGCGTAAACGAAAAGTCGTGCAGCAGGTAGCCGAACGCGTGCCGGTCGACGCCGACGATACTGTCGATATGGGCGATTGGTAAAGCCAGGCTGCTTGGGGTGGCGTGTTTCTCCTCTTGAGAACTACGCCCAAACAAGCCGGCGATCGGTTGGGTGAATCGCCTGATGACCGATGTGACGTCCTGACGAACCCAAATAATTGCGTCGATGATTGACCCCTGACCAACCGGCCCGCGCCAATTCAGGCTATCTTTGCGGAGAATGAGCCGGCCGGGGCGGCGGCTCTGAAATTGCGCCGGCGACGAGAAGCTGATCACCGCCAGGCCAAACACCGTGTATGTGAGCAGGTACAGCCCCATGATCAGCAGGACAACACGAGTCGTCCCCAGCGGGTCGAGCGGTGGCGCGCTGGGCTGCAGCTTGGTCTTGCTGGCGGCCAGCTGCGTCAGGTTGATCACGTTAAATGCGCCGCTATCTGAACCGGCCAGCGAGCGGCCGGCCAACAAATCGTTGCTCGTCAACGATGCACTTTTGCCGGTGGTCAGGTCGTTCGGGAAGCGTGCGAGATCCAGCAGCGGCGGCGGAAACGTGAGCTCGGTTTGCGTTTGCACCTGCACATTGTTGGGTAGTTGCACTGCCAGTAGCAGGCCGGTTAGAAGATAGGCCGGTAACATCACCGCCGCGCTGACCCGGAACAGCCGCAGCACTGGGTGCTCGAAGCGCTGCGGGAAGTGGCGCTCCGGGATGGTTTCGATCAGCGCGCGAATGTTGTGGCGCTGGTCGTCGCCCATGCGCGGCTCGGCCTCGGCTTTCCAAAGCAGGTGGGCGATGTTGCTGACTGCTAGGCCCGCGTCGACGCCCGCGCTCTCATCGCCTTGGAGCGTCGTGACGTTCGACCAATCGAGCAGCGCGGCCTGGCAGTGTTGGAACGCCAGGTCGTCGAGGGTTGCGGCCAGCCGGGTGTCGCCGCGCTGGTCGGCCGCGTTGGCGCGCAGGTAATGCGCCATGCTAAGCGCACTGCGCGTGCGCGCCTGCTGCACCGGCGCCTGCTGTGCGATAAACACCGGCAGCGCGCTGTTGAGCACTTCGATCGCTTGATCTGGCTTTCCTTGCGCTACCAATACCTCGCCGAGCGCCAGCCGCCAGATCGCATGCCGCCAGACGCGCGTGACCAAGCTGGGGCGAGCCAGCAGGGTTTCATAGGTCGCGGCGGCGGCGTCGTAGGCGCCCATCAAGACATACAGGCTGGCCAGGCGCTGGGCCACCTCGTCGGCACTATCGTCGTCGCCGCGCGCCCGCGCCAGGCCGCGCGCCCGCCGATAGGCGCTGACGCTAAGCACGCACAGTCGCGCCACCGTCCAATCCTGGCCGCGCCCAAGGTTCTGTAATGCGCCGGGGATATGAATTTCGCCAACGCCCTGGATGAGCAGGATAAACAGAAGATACAGGGTCAGCGGCAGTCGCACGGCCGCGTCCCAGATCAGATGGAACCAGAGGATGATCCCGGTCGGGCGGGCCGGGAGCTGGCCGCCGGCGTCCATGCGCCGTGCAATCGTGCTATAGGTGTCGCCCAGCGCCACGAGCGTGCGCTCAAGCTCGATCAGCTCATCCGATACCGGCCCGCCGGTGTCGGTGCGCCAGCCGCGCCGCCGGGTGTATGCGAGGGCGCGGCTATGTCGCAGGCTCAGCTCGGCCGTTTTCAGCGCGCTGATGGCCGCATTCCAACTGCCATTGGCATTCGATTTGGTTGGGTCGAGTGCGCGGGCCGCCAGGCCGCGCAGCAGCTGCGCCTGCATGACTGGATCGCGCACCTGGCTCTGGATTTGGGTAATCGTGTCGAGCTGCGCGGCGGATGGCGATTTCGCGGCGCCGGCCCGATCGTCGCCGGCTTGCTGTTCGTCGCTTAGGCTGCCCTGCGCTGCGACGAGATCCAGGCCGCGCAGCAGGTGCCACCAGCGGTAACGCGCGTTGTAATCGCGCAGCAGCGGGTCGTCGTCGGGCGATTGTTCGAGCGCCTGCGCGACGCGCACATCCCAGCCGCGCCCCTGCCGATCCAGTTGGTTGCGAATATACTCGCCGAAACCGCGGTGGTAGAACGCAAACGTGCACGCATCGCCCTCGCCCTGTTGGACGGTCACCGATTTTAGGTTTTGGTTCAGGCTTTGCAGAATTGTTTCGGTCGGTTGGCGTGTGAGGCAGGTGAGCAGGGCAAGATTCAGCGGTGCATAGGCGATCGCGAGCGCCGCCAGCACGTCTTCGTCGGCGTCGCTGGTGTTGCTGTTGAGCGCCGGGCGCAGCTGCGCCATGGTCGTCGCGTAGTTCGAATCGAGCATGGACGAGAGTGTGCCCGAGTCGAACCGTAGCAGCGCCGCTGGGTCGGTTTGTGGCTGTTGATCGCCTGGCAAGAGCGCAGCATGGAGCGCATCGGCATAACGGCGGACGAATAAGAAATTACCTTGGCTTGCCGCCACGGCCTGCCCGATAAACGCGTCGACGGCTTTGCCGGCATACTTCGACGCATCGAGGCCCGGGCTCGCCAGCAATAAGTTGAAGCGCTCGGCTACCTCTGGGAGCAGCTTGTCGAGGAAACATTCTTTGAAGAATGTTTTGATATCTTCGAGATTCTGCGCTCCCTGCAGATCGACGACGCGCACGCCGGCCTGGGCGCGCAGCGTCTGAACGGCCGGGCCGGGGCGGGCAGTGCAGATCAGATTGACCCACGGCGGCAGATCTTGCGCATCGGCCAGCACGCTGACGATATTGCTATCTTGACCGCCATCCCAATCCCAGGCGTGATGCAGCCCGTCGATCACGATGATCAGCGGCTTGCCCATGCGCTCGGCGCCGTGCTGCTCGTTGTAGGTGCGCAGCGGCTCGCGCACAACCTGGCGGAACGCCTCGCGCGGGTGCATGCCGCCGATATTGAGCGTCAGCACGCTGACGCTGGTTTCGCCGCTGGCCTGGCCAATATTTGCGACAGCTTGAATATTCACTTGCTGCTTGCGAACTGTTTGCGGCAGGGTATAGCCTTCGCCGAGTTGCTCTTGCAGCTGCTCGGCGATCGCATCGCAGAAGCGATAAGGATTATTTTCACCACTGAGATCGCAAAAATGCGCCAAGTAGGGATGCTCGGTTGCCAGTTGCTCGCGCACAAGCTGGGCCGCGAGCGCGGTCTTGCCCACGCCCGGCGGGCCTACCAGCACCAGCATGCGGTTCTGCACTTTAAGGAAGTTCGCAATTTCGTCGCGCACGAACTGGCGCCCGACAAAATCGTTCTCATCTGGGTGCAGCAGTTGCTCATCGACAGTCTGTAGTAGCTTGGTGAGCGCGGATGCGACTGGTAGCATAACTCCTCCGACCAGATGATGCCCTCTATACTAACAAACGCGATTTTAGCCCATTTTGGTGCGAGCTTTGCTAAGTACAGCCAATCACACGTTCGATCCTAATTCCGATAGTTCCTTCATTTCCCTGGCATGGTCAAAGGGAAATATGGGAACTGAAGGAAATAGAAACGAATTTGCGATTGCTTGCACTAAGTCTACGTGGTTCGTTTCTGGTTGCGCTGAGCAATATGTAAGCGATCGTATGGCAAATTATGGTATTATCAGCGTATAGCAAGCCATTTCCAAAGGCGGGGCGCAATGCAGAAAATTCTCGTCATTCTCAACCCGTGGGCCGGGCGTGGCACGGCAGGTAGGCGCCGGCCCGAACTGGAAGCGGCGCTCGCACAGACCGGCGCCGAATATGCGATCGTTACGACCCACGCGCGCGGCGGCGCGACCGAGTTGGCATGGCAGGGCGTCGAGCGTGGCTACGAGCGGATCGTCGCGGTCGGCGGCGACGGCACCATCAACGAAGTTGTCAATGGAATCAAAGGCGCCGAAGCAAGCTTAGGCTGGCGCGCGCGGCTGGGCATTATTCCGCTTGGTACCGGCAGTGATTTTATCAAGGTGCTCGACTCCGTCGAGGCCAACGATATCGCCGGCGGCGTTCAGCGCGCGGCCAGCGATCGGCTGCGCCCGGTTGACCTCGGGCGCGCGCAAGTTGGCGATGATGAACCACGCTACTTTATCAATGCGATCGGCATGGGTCTGGATGCGCAGGCGGCCGCCGAGTCGTTGAAGCTGACCAAGATCAAGGGCTTTGCGGTCTATCTCGTAGCGATCATTCGCGCGCTTGCCAACTATAAGGCGCATCCAATGAGCGTCGAGTATGACGGCACTCGAGTCCACCGCCGATTATTGTTCGCCAGCATTGCCAATGGGCGCTGCCAGGGCGGCGGCTTCTGGCTTACGCCCGATGCGCTGATCGACGACGGTTTGCTGGATCTGTGTCTGGTGGATAAAATGCGGCTCGATGAGATTATCCGCCATATCCCGAAGGTGATGGAAGGCACCCATGGGCGCCTCAAACAGGTCAGAATGAGTCGCGCGCGCAACATCACTGTTACGTCGAGCGCGCCAATCCCGGTCGCTACCGATGGCGAGGTGCTATCGACAAATGCGCACCGCGTGAGGATCGAGACACTGCCAGGCGCGATCGAGATTTTGACGTAAGGAAATCGAAAATAAGAACCATCCCATCATGATCTAGTGCGTAGTGCGTTGTGCGTAACGTGTGCGATGGACTACGCGCTACACACTATAAGGAATAGTAACAACTTTGTTCGTATTGGCTGGCTTGCGTAACTATAGATGGTTTTGCGGCATTATGATATGTAGACGCCGCTCGAAGATACAAGGATGCACTGCAATGGCCCGGATTATCTGTTTTGCCGACAATGCCGCTGTGGTTCATGCAATTCAGCACGGATTCGTCGAAAGTGAACATAGTATTCGCCTGCTTTCGGCCTCGCTGCTGACCAGCGAACTACGCAAGATTGTTCAGAATTTCGCACCTGATCTAATCTTGCTCGAGCTGTCGCACGCGACCGATAACCCACACCTCTATTTTTTCCTGCGCGCGGATCGGGTCACTCGTAATACGCCGATCATTCTTGTATCCTCGGGCAAGCGTTTGGCACAACAGGCCGAGATGCTGGGGGCCGATGGCTATGTCGAGCGGCCGTTTATTGCCGAGCAATTACGCCGTGCCTTGAACCCGCACCTGCACATGCAACACGCCGTCGCGGCGTAGCGCGCCGGTCAAATTTTCGGCAACTATCCGCGAATGATGCTAATCTACGCGAATATTATGACGAAATAGTTGCATCTATTCGCGCAATTCGCGGATTCTTGACCGATGCTCTAGCGCCGCGTGCGAATAGCGCCATTCCTATTTAATCCTCGATCACATACACGCTGCCTAGCAGATCTTTGGCCCGTTTTTTGGGCTCGACCGACCGCTGCGCGACTTCGGCAACATGCTGAATCGGGTGGCGCGCGTTGCTCACAATCGCAATTGACAAACTGACAAACGGGTAGCGCGTCGGCCGACCCTGGCGATCCTTCGCGTCGATATAGCCGCGTTTGCGAGTGGCTGGGTCGTAGAAGAGCGGGCTGAGCAGATCGAACTGCTCGATCGCGGCGCTCGCGATCCGCTCGGCGTTGGCCGGCGAAGTGATGACCACAAAATCGTCGCCGCCAATATGGCCCACAAAGTCGTCGGGGTTGCCGGCTTGTTCAACCGCTTCGAGCAGCACATGCGCAGTCTGCTGGATGATCGCGTCGCCCTTCAAAAAGCTATACGTATCATTGTAAGCCTTGAAGTTGTCGAGATCGGCGTAGCAGACCGCGAAAGGCACATTCTGCTCGATCCGACGGCGCAAGGTTTGCTCGATTGCGATATTGCCCGGCAGCCTGGTTGAAGGGTTCGCCCCGGCCTCGCGCTCGTAGCGACGTAGCGCTGCGCGCACGCGCGCTTGCAGTTCGGCCGGGCTGAACGGCTTGGTGACATAATCGTCGGCCCCAAGCTGGAACCCGCGCACTTTCTCGGGGGCGCTGTCGCGCGCCGAAAGCAGGATGATCGGCGTCGTGACCGAGGCAGTGCGCGCCCGCAGCGCGCCGAGCACCGAGAACCCATCGATGTCGGGCAGCAGCAGATCGAGAATAATCAGGTCGAAGGTCTGCTTTTGGGCCGCGATCAGCGCTTCGGCGCCATTCATCGCCTGGACAACGCGGTAGCCATCTTGTTGGAGTCGCAGCATCACAATCCGCTGAATGTCGGCGTCGTCGTCGACAATTAATAACATTGGGGCGTGGCTCACGCTGGCACGCGCCGCGGCGATCCGCTTGCGCACAAGCACAACTAGCACCTCGGAGTCCTCGTTCAGCGGCACAAGCTCAATCTGCTGTGGCAGCGGCTCGGTTGGGAACGGTCGATCGGCAACGTAGATCAGCGGGATCGTTTTTGTGTCGGGGTCATCGCGCAGAATTTTGGCAACCTGCGAGGCGCCAGGAAGCGCCAGTTGGTAGTCGATGACGATCAAGTCAGGGTGCCGTTCACGGGCCAGATCAATGCCCTCAACACCACTGTTGGCGAGTAGAACATGATAGCCGGCTCCATGGAGCGCCGCATGAACGGTTTCCCGCTGTTCCGAACGGTCGGCGATCACTAAGATCATGCCAGGCATATTCGGGGCGGGCGGTTGTTCAATCGTTGTCGCCCAGCCGCTGCTCATTCCGGGAGGCGTGGATTCCGCGCGCGCGGGGGTATCCGGTTCGGGCCGATCCGCGATGCCGAACATATCGACCGGCAGAGTGATCTCGACTACATCGCTGCCGATGCGCGCGTTTCTCAGCAAGATATCGATCGTACTACTGAGGCGCATGTAGTTGCGCTCCAATGTCTCGAGCAGATCGCGCGTGAGCGGATCATCGCCCATCCGGCGCGCATGGCGTAATAAATCGATTGCGCCCCGCATAGCGGTGAGCGGCGAACTGAAGGCATGAGTAAAACGTGCTCGATTATCGTGCGGATCATCGATCATAACGCTCGATCGGTTGGACGATAGGTGGTTGGTTCATAAGTATACAGTAGTGGCGTGCCTTTACGAAAGCACTCGTTCGATTTCAGCCAACAGATCTTCCGACGCGATTGGTTTCTCGAGATATCTCACCGCACCAAGCGCCAATACGCGTTGCTGGCTATTGCCATCTGCATCACTGGCCGTCAGTACGACGACGGGGATCTTGCGGTAAATGGGGTGCTCCTTCAGGCGGCGCAGTACTTCATATCCATCGATATCAGGCATCCAGATATCGAGCAGCACCAGATCCGGCGGATTTTTTTCGATCTGCTCCAAACCGGTACGGCCGTCCTGAGCCTGGTCGACTTCAAATCCTCCTCGTTGGAGCAGCCGGGCCAATGTCGGCCGCACATGATAGTCATCATCCATTACGAGCACACGCCGTGGCCGCGGCGCGGTGAGGCGCCGCACTTGCGCCAGCAGTTCGGTGGTTGTGAACGGTTTGGTCAAAAAGCCATTACCGCCGAGCGCCAAACCACGTTCGTGCTCCACTGTTGCCGATATAAAGAGCACTGGAAGGTCGCGCGTCAGTGGGTCGTTGCGTAGAACCTGAATGACATCGAATCCATCCAGATCGGGCATCATCACATCAAGCGTCATCAGTTTGGGCTGCAATAAGCGTGCCAGCTGCAGCGCTGCGGCGCCACCGTCGCCTTCGGCGACGAGATAGCCCTCGTCCTCGAGCATATCGCGGATCATCTCTCGCGTTCTCGCGCTATCGTCGACGACCAGAATAACCGGCTGGCTCGGGTCGTTCCGCGACGCGACGACATGGCTGCTGTTACCGGCGAGCGGAAGCGTGAAGCTCAGCGTTGCGCCATTACCTAATGTGCTCTCGATCCAAATATTCCCGCCATGCTCTTCGACGAGCGCTTTGCAGATCGCTAACCCCAGGCCGGTTCCGCCGACATTGCGGGTCAGCGAGCTGTCAAGCTGATAGAATTTCTCGAAGATCAGCTGGTGATCTTCGGGTGCGATGCCGCGCCCATAATCGCGTACCGAGAAGCAGATCGAGCCATTGCTCAACAGCGCGGTCAGTTCGATGCGCTGGCCCGAATCGGAGAACTTGACGGCGTTTGACAGCAGGTTGGTCAATATCTGCAAGGCCCGATCGCGATCGGCGCTGACTGCCGGCAGACCTGCCGGCACGCGTGCCTGGATGGAAATATCGCGGCCGGCGGCGAATGTCTCGATTTCCTGAGCGGCGGTGCGGCACAGATCGCCTGGGTCGAGCGCGACGCGCCGAAGTTGAATCGAGCCTTGCTCGATTTTTGAGATATCAAGAATGTCGTTGATCAGCCGGATCAGCCGCTCGCTATTTTTGAGTGAGATATCTAATAGCTCGCGCGTGCGTTGTGCGAGCTCGGGCTGTTGGGGGCGCCCAAGCACAAGCTGGAGCGAGCCGCGGATCGATGTGAGCGGCGTGCGCAACTCGTGCGAAACGATTGACACAAAGTCGGTCTTCATCTGCTCGACCTCGCGCTCGCGAGTGATATCGCGGAAGACCAGCATACGGCCGAGCAGCCGCTCCTGATGATCCAATACTGGCGCGCTGAAACATTGGAGCAGCCGCGGCTCGGCACGCAAGACTTTAAGTTCGATCACGGCACGCTCTTCTGAAGACGCCAGCAGCGGCGCAAGCCAGGCGTCAAATGCGTTGCTATCTTCGAAGATCATTCGAAACATCCCGCGAAGCTGGCTTGCACTGCGGCCGATCACATCGCGCTCGGCTAATCCAAAGAAGTACTTGGCGCGCCGGTTGATCATGGTTGCCGCGCCAAATGAGTCGAGCATCAGAATAGCATCGTTGCTGGCGTCGACCAGTGCGCGTGTGCGCTCCTGTTCCGATTGCGTCACGATCGAGATCTGGGCTTGCTCGATCGCCGCTGTCAGCCGAGTGGCTAGTTCATACAATAACGTTTGCTGTAGCTGGCTGAGCGGCTGGCCGGGCGCGCCGGCAACCTGCACGACGCCGAGGATGCGCGTGTCGGCGATCAGTGGTATGGCAAACGATGCGGCGGCCAACGGTTGTTGCGCAAAAGCGTCCGCCGGCGAGCTAGAATCCCCCAGCGCCGCGAGCACCGTGCTCCGGCCAGCCACCGCGCGCAACGGGATCTGTGCTTGGCCAGGCGTCAGCAGCAACTGCGCGCCCTGGCGCGCCACCAAGCCGGCGCGCGGCCACTCCGCAACCAACGTCAGGTCATTCAGATGCGGACGATGGAGATAGATTCCGCCGTCGGGCAGCTCAAGCGCGGCAAGGATCTGATTCAGCGCAAGTTGGAGCAAGCCCGGCAGCTGCTCACTATGCGCATGGCCAACATTACTAATTGCGTCGGTTGCAGAAAGCATCCGCTGATAGCTGGTTACATCGCTGATGCTCATGATTCGGGTTGTCGGGCGAGTAACGTCACAATCTCCTTGGCGAGCGTAAACGTATCGAATGGCTTGACGATATATCCCAACGCGCCCAGGTGCAGCCCGGCCTGCACTTCGAATTGTTGCGAGCGCGCCGTGAGAAAGATGATTGGGATATGCTGCGTCCGCGGGTCGGCTTTAAGCCGACGGCAAGCGCCCATGCCATCTAATCGCGGCATCATGATATCCAGCAAGATAACGTCGAAGGGCTCGGCGAAGGCAGCCACGAGCGCTGCTTGGCCATCATCGACAATAATGATCTCATGGCCCTCATCTTCAAGTGCGATGCGGGTGACAAATTGGATGTCGGGCTCATCTTCAGCCAGCAGAATCTTCATGCGATTGCAGATTGCAGATTGTAAATTGCAAATTGTACCCACATAGCAATTTGCAATATACAATTTACAATTCCTAGTGTGATTCCGATTCTTCCATCAACGCTAGTTGCCGAGCAACCTCTTCGACGGCAATGCGCTGCTTGCGATAAAGGTCGGATTCGCTCATCGCCAATCGCTCGGCGATATCGCGAATTCGTTTGCCTTGCAGAAAACGCATCTCAAGTATATTGTACAACAACCACTCCTGCGCCGATGGGTCGAGTTGCTGGTCGGGCCGCAAGTTTTCGATCGCCTGTCGTAAAACGGCCTGGAGCGCGCGAGTTGGGCTGCCGCCCTGCTCGCCAATCAAGCGCCGGACTGTGCGCAAACCAAGCAGCGGGCTATCGGATAGTTTCGGGCCGCCCCAATAATGTGTCAGCGTGTCTTTGACGAACTGCGGGAATTCGGGCAGCAGCGCTACTTCCGAGTCCAGCGACTCAAGCGATGCCGGTGTGGCCTGCTCGAGCCGGGAGTTCAGCTGCTGCAGCGATTGCATCTCGGGACCCATTGCGCGCAGCGTATCGAAGAGGCGCTGCTGCATATGCACAGTAGCGAGCGCCATCTCTATTTGATGTGCCAGGACGCCGATCAGCCGGCGTGATTCTTGCGTCAGCGCGTTCTGCGGATATGCCACGCCAAGCGCGCCAAGGAATTCGCCCTCCGGGTCGCGGAGCGGCAGCAGGCAGAAGCCGTTGTAGCGCAGAAATGTCTCGATTGGCGGTATCGCGCCAGGGTCGTTTGGCGGCATTCCGATCAGCTTTGGCATGATCTCGGCCAGTGGGTGTTCGCCGACGAAGCGCTTGACCGTGCGTCGCGCGCCTACCAAGGTCTTGATTGTGTAGGTATTGGTTTCGTCCGCAGCTGCGACGAAACCGGTGTCGACCCGCAGCGCCCCACAGATGACCACCAGCGTGTTTTCTAACAGGCTGCGGAGATCGGCGTAGGTAAACGTGTTGCGCGGAAGCGCGCGCAGATAATCGATCTCGGCGTGGTCCTGGAGGTACACCAACGCGTCTAGATACGGCTTGGCTTTACTGACGAAAATCGGCATGAGCACAGTCATAATCATCACGCCAAAGGTTATCAGCGTGACCGCGGGCAGCCCGATCCACCGTGCGAGCACTGGCGTGCTGCGTAAAAAGAGAATAATCATCACGCCGACGAATGGCCCATACAGCCCCCAACGAATAAAGTCCTGCTTAATCAGACGGTCGGGCAGCAGCAAGCCCTGGAAAGCGATGCTATAGACCATAACGATGATCATCAGTACCACGCCGACGCTGCCGAGTGCCGCGAGGAGCAGGACGATCGCATTGGAAAGCGAGTTGTATGTGCCTGCGATAATCAAGTATGGAAACACGGCCAGGCCAGGCGCGAGAAACGTTGCGCCAAGATACGTCAGGCGTCGGCGCAGTGTCGGCGTGAGCGCGATCTGCCGAACTTTGAACACCGCCCACATTCCGCCAATACTGCTGGCCGCAAAATACAGTGCGAACAGCCAGAACAACGGCCCGGCGCCGAACTGCGCCAGCGGGCCGCGAGCAATGCCGCCCCGCAGCAGCAGGTCGCCGCTCAATGCGAGTGCGAAAAAGCACAGGCTTAGCGTGTAGCCGCCTACAACCAGCCAACGGCGACGTCGATCCGGCAAGCCAGTATAACTGAGCAGCGCGTCGGAAAGATGAATATAACCGGCTGGGACGCAGACAATCCCAAGCCATTGCGCGCGGAGTAAAAAATGAATAGTCGCGTCGCGCTCGGCTTGGCCAAGCAATACATCGCCGCTGTAGACAATCACGACACCCGCCAGCAGCACGCACAGCGCGCGCGCGATTGCTGTGTGCCAGTTTTGAAGCGCAATGTATGCGAGAAGCGAAAACGCGACAATTAAGACCGCTGCCGAAAGCAGGTCGTTCAGCTGCAATAGTATGCTCGTGAGCAGGTTTAGCCTCTCCATAGCCGTCGTATCTATGCGCGGGGACAGCCACTGAAGCGCTCATGCATTATACCACAGGGCTGTTTTTGAATGCGAAGCACCTGAGTGCCGGAGAAGTTATCAGTTTTGAGTTATGAGTTGATCGTCGAGCTTGCCGAGCTCAGCGGCCATGCGCAGCCCTTCAACATGCTGGACGCCCGGTGGCGCTTTCAGGTTGAAGTTAATAATCATACGCTGGAGGTCGTCGAGCTTGCGCCGATATGCCACGCGTAGCGCTGCGCGTGCCGGTGCGGTTAGATGCGGCCAGCGACGCCGCGCGTCATCCAGCCAGCTAGCAACTTGCGTGCGCTCCTCGTCGATCTCGCGGCGCGCTTCGATCCATGGCGGCGCGAACCCGCTCGATTTAAGCATGCGGAAGCCTAGTCGATATTCGGCGGGCACCATGTCGTCGTCGTCCAATTTAAGCGGCTGGCCTTGGCCGGGCAGGTTATCCATCAAGCCGTCGGCCTGCGCTTTCGCCATGATTTGGTCGATCAAGCTGGCATGCCCTGGCCGCGCCGGCGGAGTGTGGCCGGCCGGGCCTTTGTCGCGCTTGTTGGCATCATCATCTTTGCTCATAGCAGCACTCCTGATCGTGGATTATATTGTTCATTATATCACAATCTTTGCCAGAGTGCTACTTGACCGGCGCTCTATAGCTAAGTGCAAAATGATTGATCCGCAAATGTGAGGCATTTGGCTGTTCGTAGCGAGCTTCAGATATGATCAACCTATCTGCACTTAGCTATAGCTGTTCGCCACAGCGACCGGCGCGCCGGTGGTTGCCGACTCGATCGCCGCAAGCGTCAGCGCGAGGCTGCTACAATTATCGCGGCCGGCGTTCTCAGTCGCATGGCCGGTGCGAATGGCCTGCACGAAGTTTGCCAGGCTGCCCGCTACGTCGATGTGCGGCAGCGCCGGCAGCTCGACGCGCCGGGCCGGCTTGCCGAGCGGTCGCACCGTAACGCGGTCGCCGCGCACGCCGCGCCCATCGCGGCTCGTCCAGGATATTTCGCCGCCGGCACACTCCATGCGCCAAACGCCGGCCCAGGCCGTTCGTGGCGCCGGGCTGACCCAGCTGCCGCGATAGTTAACCACCGCGCCGCCATCGAAGCCGATCGTCGCGGTGGCGGCGGCCGGGTCGACGAATTTGCTCCAGGGCGGGTTGAAAGCCTGGCAGCTCACTTGGCGCGGCTCCTGCCCAAGCACCATCCGCATCAGGTCGAAATGATGGATTGCCATATCGAGTAGTAGCGGCTGCTGATACAGGTAATGGCGATGGCCCTCGGGCGCGGCGCTGTTGGCATACTGCCGGAAGTCGATGTTGACCGCGCCGATTGGCCCGAGCGTCCCAGCGCGAACCAGTGCGGCGACCGCGCGTACGGCGGGAAAAAACCGATAGTTCTGGCTCACCATTAACATTCGCCCATGTGCCTTCGCCGCCGCGATCGCCTGCTGGGCTTCCGCCAGCGTTGGCGCGAATGGTTTCTCGACTAATACGTGCTTACCGGCCGCCAACGCCTCGAGTGCGGTCGGCACATGAGCCGCCAGCGCAGTGGTTATCAGCACCGCGTCGCATTCGACCGCGGCAAGCGCTTCGGCCAGCGATGCGAAGCAGCGTTCGGGCGGCACGCCGCGTTTGGCTCGGGTCAGCGCCAAGGCCTCCGGCGACATATCGACACAAGCGGCCAGCGTAACCTCGCTCGACCGATTCAGCGCTCCATTCCAATACATGCCCCAGCCGCCCATGCCAACTTGTATCAGGTTAAGTGTCAATGTAGCTCCCCAATATGAGAATAGAGGATGGAGGATAGCATCGCTTCTGCGACAAGAGCCATCTTCTATCCTCTATTCTCTATTCTCTATCCTCGGCCGGGCGCTCCTGCTGTTCGCGTAGGAATAACAGGAAATTGCGGGCTTGCTTCTGATTCTCGGGGCTTAAGGCGTCGTAGAGCGATAGAAATGCGTCACGCTGGCGATTTGAGGCCGAGAAGGTATAACCGTCTTGTCTGGCAGCTTCGCAGATCAAGTCGAAAGCAGTAGTTCTGAAGACAGTACCCAGTCCTTCAAGTTCGGTGATGCGCGGGCTGGTTTGGGCGGCCTCCACGCCGCTAATATACGATCCGCTCACGCCGATCCGCGCGCCCAAATCGGCCTGCGTTAGCCGGTCGCGTTGGCGCTTGCGCTTGACGACATCGCCGATGCGCTCATTTAGGCTTGCCATAGCTCTATGCCTCCCGTGCTGTGTCGCTGTTCGATTCGTCGATTCGCCGGTGCGGCGATATCTGCGCAAGAGCATAACATGCCGCTGGCACTTCGTCTACCTGCGCATTTACGGTTTTACGGTTGCCCGCCGTTGCGCTGTATGATAGAATGGGACTAACTGCCAATTGAATGCCGGCTACTCTTGTTGAGGAGCGTCTGTATGTCCGATCAACCCGCCCGGAATCCAGCGATTATTCTCGTTGAGGATGAGCCGGATATCCTGATAATCCTGCATCGCCTGATGCGCGACCTCACCGGTGGCTACGATATTGTCACGGTTAATGGCGGCGCGCAGGCGTTGGCCCAGATCGCGCTGCGCCCGGTGCCATTGGTGATCACCGATTACAACATGCCCGGCATGAATGGCCTCCAACTGACCGATGCGATTAAAGAGACCTCACCGGATACGCGGGTTGTATTGATTACGGCCTATGCGACACCCGAACTAGAGAAGCGCGCTCGTGAACATCGGGTCGATCACTATTTACCCAAGCCGTTTCCGCTCGATCGCCTGGAGCAGATCGTTCGCGATGTGCTGCGTTAGGTTGGTCAGGTCTCTCTTCGCCACGCTGGCTCGCCGAGCGAGTCGCAACTTGTGTACCCGCAGTATTCTCAGCGATTTATCAGCTTAGCTTCATTGCCTGGCTCCATGCGGCGCGGTAGTATGCCGAAGGACGTACGGCCGCGTCGCCATGCGCGAGAGACGAGGAGCTTGCCGAATGCTGCAGTCAATACCCGGCCTTTTGCTGGTAATCATGATTATGGTGACATTGATTTTGTTGCCGTACTTAAGTGAAGATCGCCCGCGTTCCTCCGAGCGTACCGGTCGCACGGAAGAACTTCATATCAAGTCGCGGCGCGAGAAGTGAGCGATCTGCCGAGTTCAAACCATTCCAGCCCGATCGCCGAGCCTGCGCCGAGCTAGCGCCAGCGCCTCTTCACGCGTCGCAATTTCACCGCCGGCCTGCGCTTCGCCGATTGCCGCCAGTAAGCGGCCAATCAGCGGCCCTGGCCTTAGCCCTAGCTCGCGCATCAGCTCGTTGCCGTCGAGCAGTGCTGGCGTCACCTCAGGCTCCTCACCCCAGATCAGATCGAGCAGCGCGTCGATCCATCTAGCTTGTGCGATCCAGGCAAATACATTCAGGTTTGGCCCGCGCGTCGCCATGTGGTCGGCGAGTAGGTGCAATAACACGTCCGGCCCGGCGTCGCCTGTGGCATAGAAGAAGCGCTGCACTGCCCGCAGGGTAACCTCGTCGAGCGCGGCCAGCTGTCCCGGCCGCATATGCTCGCGCACAATCGTCCGAATGTAGCCGGCCGCCAGATCGTCGAAGCCCAGCCGCCGCGCGATCGCCAGTGCTATTTCGCCGCCGATCGACTGGTGCTCGTGGAAGCTCACGCCGCCACCCGGCTTATCTTGCTTGGTCTGCGGCTTGGCGATGTCGTGCAGCAGGGTACCCAATTTGAACAGCGCAGCTCGCGGGTAGTGCGCGCCAACCTTCTCTGCGAAGTGCTGCCGCAGCTCGGCACGGTAGACGCTAGCGTATCGTAGCTCGGGATGGGCCTGGATTGCGGCAGGCAGGCGAGAATGAGGAGTCGGTGGCTGGGCGTCACCTGGTTGTGCGATCTCCTCGCCCGCAATCTGCCGCAGCAGCCACTCGACCACGGTTACCGCCTCGAGTGAATGCCCCAGCACGGGTAGAAAGTGAACATACGGCTGATCGGTGCCGCGGGCCGGCTCAAGCTCGGGAATGAGGCGTGTCAGCAGGCCGGCCGCGTCGAGCGCGCGCAACTGATCCGCGCCATCGGTGCGGCTAAGCAGCTCGACCAGGGCTGCGCACAGGCCGTCGACATCGTCTCGATCGAGCAGCGCGGCGATCCGGCTTGGAAATGCAGATGGTTCATTCACGGATTAATAATCGCTCGTATCGAACGTTTTTTCGTTCGCAGAACGAAAAAACGTTCGATACGAGGTTGAACTCAGAACTCTTACCTCAAAACTCATAACTAATCTAGCGCCCCTGCTTCTGCTTGAGCTGTGCCAGCAGACCTTGGAGTGCAGTGAACGCCGGGCGCGGGCTGTAGTCGGGGTTCAGAATACCAAACGATGCCTGCTCGTGCTCGGGGTTCGGCGGGTTCTGCTGCGCCCACAGCGGCGCGAAGTTCATATTCCAGAGGAACATTGCGCCGAGCCACGGCGTGCCGTCGGGGTAGCGATACTTATCGTAGGCCAGCTTGATCGCGCCGACGATATAGTCGCGCTGTTGGTCGAACGAGATCTGGTTGCCGAATTCATAGCCGGGCGTAGTGTTCGCCGTTGCCCAACCGTACTCTGTAATCCAGATCTGATGGTCGCCCACGCCCTCTTCTTCCATGAACTTGCGCACATTCTCGACATGGCGGAAGTAGAAGGTCGCGTCGTCGGTCCAGCCCTGCGCCGTGCTAGGGTTGTCGGGCCACAGCGTCTCGGGCGGGTTGGCCGATCCGCCTGGGTGCACCGCCTGGGCGTCGAAGTGCGACTTGATGATGCCATCTTTGTAGCGATACATCGCTCGATAGTAGTTCTCGTCGGAGACGGCTAGGCTTGGGTCGTTCACGCCGCTGGACGAGGGCGCGCCCGCCAGCACGATAATGTTCGGATCGGCGGCCTTGATACGGTTGTAGCATTCGACCAGGATATCCACGTAATGGCCGGCGTCGTCGACTGTCACATGCCCGCCGTTCTCGTGGGCCAGGTTTTGCTCATTCCAGATCTCGTAGGCCGCAATCTTCCTGCCGTAGCGCTTGACCATTGCCTCGACGAAGTTGGCCAGACTCTGCGGGTCTTGCGGGAGGCCATTGGTATCATTGTAGAAGGTCGGCGACTGGACGATATTGACGAGCAGCTTAAAGTTTTTCGCGGCTACATCGTCGACAATTTTATCGAGCTCGCCCCAGGCATAGTTGCCCGGCTGCGGTCCTTCGATATCCTTCCAGACCACCTGCTGGCGCACCCAATCGAAGCCGGCAAAGCCGTCGAGCGTGAGCACGCGCTCGCGGTCGGTATAGTACAGGTGGTTCACCACGCCGAATTGGAGATTGTTGAACGTGATCGCCTGGCCGGCGACGGCCGGTGTTTCAACCGCGCCTACTGGCTGGACCGCGGTCGGCTCGTTCGGGGCCGCGGTCGGCGCCGATTGGTCCGCCGTCGGTCCCGGCTGCCCTCCGCCGGTAGCCGGCTGGGTCACGACGACGGCCGCCGTCGGGAGCGCCGCGGTTGGGATGGCTGGTGTCTCGGGAGCCCCGCCGCAGGCCGCCAGGGTCGGCAATATGATCGCCAGCGCGGCGGCGGCGGCAACAGTTCGCACATGTGCGAGCGGCATCTTCACAATTTGTCTCCTTGGTAAAGGCATTTGTATCGAACCTAGTAATCGCCTTATTGTACACGAAATCAGGCAGTAGCTAAAATGGATGGACGCTGACCCGCATCTGATGATCAGCTTTACACTGACTGATGACGGCTGGGAATTGCAAAAAGTTTCGTGGCGGCAAGCCATAAAACGTAAAACGTAAAACGTAGCATCGATGCTTACGTCTTACGTTTTGCGGTTTTAGAAATGCGTAATGGTGTTAGAACAAGCTACTGCTACTTGGGCATCTGCTGGATCGCGATGTAGGCGGGCCGCGGGCTCCAATCGCCGTTCAGCACGCCGAACGAAGCCTGCTCGTGCAGCTCGTTGCCCTGATATTTCCAGGGAACCGCGAAGTTAAGCTGCCATAGGAACATTGCGCCGACCCATGGGGCATAATCGTTCCGGCCCTTGTCGAAGGCACGGACGATCCACTGGGCTTGCTCATCATACGAAATGTTGTTGCCGTACCCGTAGCCGGGCGTATTGTTACGCGTCGCCCAGCCGAACTCGGTGATCCAGATCTTTATATCGCCCAGGCCGTATTCCACCATCGCGGCGCGCGCGTCCTCGACGCGCCGGAAGTAAAACTCGCGGCTCGTGGTCCATCCGGGCCCAGGGCCGGGGTTATCGGGCCACATGCTGTCGGGCGGGTTGCCCTGGCCGCCCGGATGCACGCCGACCACATCCACGCTCGATCGGAAGCGCGGGTCGGCGAACATTTGGCGGTAGAAGGTTGTGTCGCTTACCGCGATATCCGAGCGGTTGGTCTCGGTCGACGATGGCGGGCCCGAGACGATGATGGCGCTTGGATCGTTGGCGCGGATGGCCTGCGATGCGCCGACCAGCATATCCATATAGAAGCTGGCATTTGCCACCCGGCCGCCGTTCTCGTGGGCCAGGTTCTCCTCATTCCAGATCTCATACGCCTGGACTTTGCCGCGGTAGCGCTTGGCCATTTCGCCCATGAAGTAGTTGAAGTCGCCGAAGTGCTCGCGCGAGGGCAGGCCGTTGCGGCCATCGGGCGTGGCCCAATTCGGCGCGGCCACAATGCTGAGCAGTAGCTTCACCCCGGCGTTCGAGGCGTCGTTGACAATATCGTCGAGCTCGCCCCAGTATATGGTGCCAGAGCTGTCGTGCAGGTCCGTCCAGCGTACCTGCTGGCGGATCCAGTAGATCCCTGATTCCTTCGAAAGGCGCAGCACGCGCTGGCGGTCCTGCCAGGGCGATCCCTGGTTGTACAACAGAGCGTTGTAGCCATAAATGAACGATGACGACTGCGGCAGCTGCGGCAGGCTCGGAATCTGGTCCGGGGTGATCGGCGCGAACACCAAATCAGCCTTATGCCTTGCGTCGCGATATTCATTGCCAAGCAGGCCGAGCAGAATACGGTATTGCGGATCTGGCTCGGCGGGGTGCCATTCCATACGCTGGCGCTCGAAGTATTGCACCCAGTAGGTCTTGCCGTCGGCCAAATTCACTTCCTGGAACTGCTCGGACTTCGGCCGGCCAAATACCTCCAGGCCGCCATTGTTCTGCCAGAACTCGCGGAACGGCGCCGGATCGTTGCGCAGTGTATGGCCGGTGAGCTCATCGAACGTGCCGTCGCCGGGATTGCCGACCTGTAGGAACGAAGGCTCGCCCTCACGGCCCTTGATGATCTGGTTGCCCATCAGGCGGCCGAGGATATAGTATTGCGAGCCGGCGTTTTCGGGATGCTCTTCCAGCACCGCGCGCTCGAAATATTGCACGCGGTAAAACTCGCCGGGGTTGGTGAAGCTTTCTTCAATAAACGGCTGCGAGATTGGATAGCCGAGCACAAATAAGGCGTTCGGCGTGCGCCGCCAGAACGCCAGAAATGAGTTCATCGTCGCGTGCTGGGTTTCCTGGTAGTACTGCGACATAAACGGCGGGATGGTATCGGGCACTTCCTGGGGGGTGTGCGGCGCGGCGCTCGCGGCGCGCGGCCAAACGACTGCTCCACTGAGTATGGCTAAGATCAGCATGATGGCGAAGGCACGGTTCCGCATTGTTGTCTCCTAGTAGTATGAGTACCTAATTTATACGCCTATGAAAGAATCAACGTCTCCGTAGGAGAGATTATAGTGTCGCCCGCTGAGACGGGGCTGAGACGTAGCTGAGAATGTGATTACCGTTGGGTTAATGTGTAGAAATCATGGAATCTTCATCTAAGTCTTTGCATCTCTGCGTTTTTACGTGCCTACCGAGAGCAGCGCGCCAGCGCCGCCGCCACCGCCGCCTCAGGCGTATCGACCGCCAGGATATGCGGCTCGCCGCGCATGTCGTGCCCGAGATTCCAGGTTTCTAGGCCAATCACCGCGCGACCGATCTTGCGCGCCAGCGCGATTTCCGAGAGCGTGCCGTACTCGCCGCCGATCGCGATCACCACGTCGGCGGTGCGCACGATCAGCAGGTTGCGCGCCTCGCCCATGCCGCTGGCGATTGGGATCAGCACATCGGGGTTGGCGGCGCTGATATCGCCGCCGGGCAAAATGCCGACGGTCATCCCACCGGCGGCGCGGGCGCCCCGGCAGGCCGCCGCCATGACTCCACCCAGCCCGCCGCATACCAGCGTGGCCCCGGCCTCGGCGATCAGCCTGCCGGTTGCCTCGGCCAGCGCGGCCAGCGCCGCGTCGGCGTGGCCGGCGCCGCAGACGGCGATAATGGGTTTGTGGCTTGCTGATGCGGACATGTAGCAGTAAACCAGGCGCGTTCTAGGAATATTGTGGAATAGCTGCGGGGGCCTAGGTAGCTATTCTGTAGTACAGAGATGTCAGTGCGACGTATTATAGGAGAGGTGGGCAAGCGCGTCAAGTATCGCGTTTGCGGTAAGTATTCAGATTTGCCTCCAAATTGGACGCGGATAGCCGCGGACAAACGCGGACTGTTGAAAACTGATCTGCGTTCGTCCGCGTTCGTCTGCGTCCCGTTACCCAACAATGAGCACCCTCCGTTTGCGAGCGATTCACCCGTGCAACGATTTGAATGGAGAAGGGGCGGAGTGGCTGAAGGAGCGGGACAGCAGCCCGAATCTTTTGCTTCGCTCAATCGTTATTCAAAGGGAGGATCAAAAAGATCGCCAGCATTCCTGCGACCACCACGCCATCGTGGTTGTGACAGCACTAGGAATTATCCATGTTCGCTTCCGCACCTCCAACCGATCGGCTGCCTCGCGCATCGATTTCTGAGCGGCTCGTCGCGACCAAATTGCTCCCGCCGTCCACCCGATCGCAGCTCGTCTCCCGCCCGCATTTGCTCGAACAGTTGCATCGCGGGCGACAGTCGGACTTGACGCTCATTACGGCCCCCGCTGGATTTGGCAAAACCACCCTGCTCCGCGAGTGGGTTCGCCGTCAGGATCACGCGGTTGCCTGGGTCACCCTGGACGCGAACGATTCCGATTCCTTCCGCTTCTGGAGCTATGTGTTCGCGGCGCTGCGGAAGGTGTATCCGGCACTTGCCTTGGAGAGCTTCGCCCCGCCCCAGGCGCCACACTCAGATGCACTCGACGCCGTCACCGCGCTGATCAATGCGATTGCTGACTCTCCCGACGACTGTGTGCTCATCCTCGACGATTACCATCTCATTGAGAGCGCGGCCATCCAGGATTCGATGGCTTTTCTGCTCGATCATCTCCCGCCACAGCTGCACCTGGTGATTGCCACCCGCGCCGAGCCGCCGTTGGCACTGGCCCGGCTGCGGGCGCGCGGCCAACTGCTGGAACTACGCGCCGCAGACCTGCGCTTCACGCCGCACGAAGCGCATGCGTTACTCCGCGATCTGCTGCGCCTTCCATTAGCCGCCGCGGATATTGCCCGGCTGGCGGAACGGACGCAGGGGTGGGTCGCCGGGCTGCACCTGGCTGCCCTGGTGTTGCACGGCCAGCCCGATCCGGCGCAGTTTGTCCGCACCATTAGCGGGAATCAGCCGATCATAGCCGAGTATCTGGTCGATGAAGTGTTGGCGCGCCAGCTCGCGCATCTGCAGTCGTTTCTGCTCCAGACCGCGCTGGTTGACCGGATGAGTGTAGCACTGTGTACCGCGATAACAGGTCGCCAAGATACCCGCGCGCTGCTGGCTGAGATCGAGCGGGCCAATCTGTTCATTGTGCCGCTGGACGCCGAGCAGCGCTGGTATCGCTATCACCCCTTCTTCGCTGATGCATTACGCGTACGGATCGCCCAGGCGCAGCCCGACGAGGCGCTGGCGGTGCACCGGCGCGCCGCGGCCTGGTATGTGGCGCAACAGATGCCGGTGGAGGCGCTCGCGCATCTAGTCGCGGCGAACGATCTGGAGGCGGCAGTGGATCTGCTGGCACAGGTGGCTGAGACGCTGTGGCTGCGTGGCGATATCGGCACCCTGTTGCACTGGCTCCAGGCGCTGCCCGAGGCACTCATTCGCGCCCGGCCTGCGCTGCACGTCGCGCGCAGATATGCATTGCTGGGCACGGGACAGTTCGCGGCGGATGCAGAGGCTGGGCAGCCGCTTTTCAATGCTCAGCCCGGTCTGGCGCAGAATGTCACGCCGACCAGCATCGCTACGGCCGGGCAGAATACTGATGCGGCCGCGATGCGAGTGATGATCGCAGCGATGCAGGATGCCGATCCGCACACCGTCGAGCAGCTGCACCAGACGCTCGATACATCGGTTGCCGCCGCGCCGCCGATACAGCCCCTGCAAGCCCTCAACGTGGGGTTTGCGTACTGTACGCTTGGCGTGGTCGCCCCGGCGCGTGATGCCTTTACGCGCGCGCTGCGCGCCAGCCAGCACAGCGGCGATCACAATGGCGAGATCCTGGCAACCACATTTCTTGCCGAGTTGCTGGTTCAGGAGGGCCAACTGCGCCAGGCGATGCGCGTCTATGAGCAGGTCAGGTTGATGCTGACGCAGCGCGGCGAAGACGACTCGGCCGCTGGCAGTTTACCGGCACTTGGCCTGGGGACGATCTGGTATGAATGGAACGAGCAGGAGCGCGCGGGAGCGCTGATCGGCCATGGAGTCGAGCTGGCGCTGCGCGGTGGGCGGATTGATGTGATGCTGAATGGCCAGATCGCCGCCGCGCAGATCAAGCAGGCCGCCGGCGATGCGGAAGCGGCTCGCGCCAGCATGGCCCAGGCGGTATCCGCGGCGCGCGCCACACAGTCGCCGCGGCTAATCGCCTATGCAGCGGCGCAACAGGCCGCGCTCTGGCTCACGCAGGGCAATCTTGCGGCGGTGAATGGCTGGACGGTAGTGCAGGGCCTGCACATCGACGACGATCTCAGTTATCTCCGCGAATGGGAATACCTGACCTTCGCGCGCAGCTTAGTGGCGCAGGGCTGGTATGACGATGCGCTGGACCTGCTTACCCGGCTGCATGCGCGCGCCACCGCGGCTGGCCGCCTGGGGAATGCGGTTCCGATTCTGATCGCGACGGTACTTGCCCACCAGGCATGCGGCGATCTGGCGCAGGCGCGGGAGGTGCTGCTCCAGGCGGTTGAGTTCGCGGAGCCAGGCGGCTATCTGCGCCGATTTGTCGAGGGTGGCGCGGGGCTAGCCGCGCTGCTGGGCCAACTACGCCAGCGCCTCCAGGCTGAGCCGCGGACCAATGCCAGGTCGCGGCTGCTGCCGTATCTCGAACGCATCCTGCGAGCCGTTCAGGCACACGAGCAGGCGCCCGCGCCGCTCCAACCCTCGCCAGCGGCAGCGCCTCGTTGTTGTACTCGACGTTCCTGGGCGGCAGCGGTTACGACAAGGGTGCCGCAATCGCCGTGGATGGCGCGGGCCTGGCCTACATCACTGGCTACACCCGTTCGAGCAACTTCCCGACGCTGGGCGCCTATCAGTCGGTCAATGCCGGCGACAACGACATAATTGTGGCCAAGCTGAACCCGGCGCTCTCGGGCAGCCCCTCGCTGCTGTACAGCAGCTACCTGGGCACGAGTGGCGATGACCGTGGGTTCTCGATCGCGGTCTCGGGCAGCACGGTGACGCTGGTGGGCTATACCACGTCGAGCTTGTTCCCCAGCGCCAGCTCGACGCAACCCAGTTTCGGCGGCGGGACGTGCGGGACGGCGCCGAGTACCTATCCGTGTCCGGACACGTTTGTGACCCAGCTGAACATGACGAGCAGCCCGCCGAGCTACAGCAGCTTCCTGGGTGGCAGCAATGACGTCCAGGGCTATGGGGTGGCGCTGGATGGAGCAGGAGCATCTATCTGACCGGCACGACCTATTCGAACGACTTCCCACACACTAGCGGGGCGCGGCAGACGACGTTTGGAGGTGGCTCCAAGGATGGGTTCGTGACCAAGATCAGCCCTGATCCGGTCAATCCCAGCCCAACGCCAACCAATACGCCGACCAACACGCCGACAAGCACGCCGACCAATACACCGACGAGCACGCCAACCAATACGCCGACGGCGACGAATACACCTACGAATACGCCGACGAACACGCCCACGGCAACCCCGACCAGCACGCCGCCGCTCACCACAACGCGGGTGATTACCTACGCTTACGATGGCCTGCTGCGGCTCACCGATGCGGTCGAAAGCCCGGGCAGCAGCTTCACGTATGCCTATGACCTGGCCGGCAACCGCACCGACGTGTGGACCAACGGTACGCTGAGTGCGCACCAGGACTACAACGCCGCCAACCAGATGGCCGGCTACACCTACGACGATGCTGGCAACCTGCTGAACGACGGCACGACAACCTACGCATATGATACGCTCAGTCGCATGACCGCACGCGGCAGCACCAGCTACACCTATAACGGCGATGGTGTGCTGGTCTACGACGGCACGACCCGCTACACCCAGGATATGGCCGCGCCGCTCAGCCAGGTGTTGCAGACTACGCAGGGCAGTGTGATAACCAATTACCTGTACGGTCGAGATCGGCTTGCCAGTGTGGCCGGAAGCACGCGGACGTGGTACGGCGCTGATGCATTGGGCAGCGTGCGCCAGACAGTCAACGACACGGGTGCGCCACTGAGTGCGTTGAATTACGACCCGTGGGGCACGCCCGAGAGCGG
>WNGA01001693.1_pt1 | contig 33640 bp, 33 predicted proteins | sample 5400061 | NCBI WGS metagenome assembly WNGA01 (sample SAMN13153366, study PRJNA577476) | soil metagenome | isolation source: 100 cm soil or saprolite under grassland replicate 2 | place: USA:California | collected 2016-06-15 | reverse complement strand
GCCGAAGTCGAGCGCGCGCTCGGTGCACTCCCAGTACTCCTCGAGCGTCTCGCCCTTCCAGGCGAAGACCGGCACGCCGCGCGGGACCGCCGCGGTGCCGTCCTTGCCCACGACGACCGCCGCCGCGGCGTGGTCCTGGGTCGAGAAGATGTTGCAGCTCGCCCAGCGCACCTCGGCCCCGAGCTCCTTCAGCGTCTCGATGAGGACCGCCGTCTGGATCGTCATGTGGAGCGAGCCGGTGATGCGCTGACCGGCGAGCGGCCGCCTCGCGCCGTGCTCGCGCCGGATCGCCATGAGCCCCGGCATCTCCTTCTCGGCGAGGTCGATCTCCTTGCGCCCCCACTCCGCGAGCTGGAGATCCTTCACCCGGTGCTCGAGCTTCGGGCTCGGCAGCGCGCGCAGCGCAGCCCTCGCGGGCGCACCCTTCTTCTTCCTCGACGTCGTGACGGCCATGTTCGTCCTCTCCTCGATGTGGAGCGTGGTGGGTGGCTTCAGTTCCTGTCCGGCTTGTGGCCGCGCCGCCGCGCGGAGGCGACGACGAGCCCGGGTCCCTTGGCCCCCGGGTCCGGCGGGATGGTGCGGCACGACACGTCCGCGAGCTCCGCCGGGAAGAGGGACCGGAGCCCCGCCTCGTCGAACCCGGGAGAGAGCTGCCCGATTCGCCTCCGCAGCTCCTCGTCCCCGTGGCGCTTCGCCTCGACGACGACGAGCCGGCCCCCCGGGCGCAGGATGCGGGCCGCCTCACGCAGCGCCGCCCCGGGGTCGCACAGGTAGGAGAGGACGAGGACCAGGGCGGCCGCGTCGCAGCTCGCGTCGGCGAGCGGCAGGGCCTCGAGGCGCCCCTCGTGGATCTCCACGTTTCGACGGCGCCCGAGCCGCTTCCGCGCCGCTCGGAGCATCTCGGCGGACTGGTCCACCGCGACGACCTTCCTGACGCGCGGCGCGAGCTCCGCCGCGAGCGCGCCCGTGCCGCAGCCCAGGTCGGCGACCGTCCACTCGCACGGGAGGAGCGCGAGGAGCGCCTCCGTCCCGACGCGGACCCCGTACACCTCGGCCCGGAGCCGGTCCCAGGCGCCGGCGGCGCCCGCGAAGAAGCGCTGCGCCTCGTCCTTGCGCGACTTCACCCCCGAGAGCCGCTCCGCGTCCTGTCGGAGGACCGGCCAGCCGTCGGTCTCCTCGCGCGCGAGCAGCCACAGGCGGCGCGCGCCCGGGACGAGGTCGTCCGCCCAGCCGTAGAGGCTCTGCGTGCCCGAGCGCCGGGAGGCGAGCCAGCCGCTCGCGGAGAGCACCTTCAGGTGGCGCGAGACGCTCGACTGCGGCAGCGCGAGCGCCTCGCAGAGCTCGAGAACGGAGAGCTCCTGCTTCTCGAGCGCGCGCAGGATGCGGAGGCGGGTGGGCTCGGCGAGCTGCTCCATCCACCCGCGCAGGGCGTCCACGCGGCGGGTCTGGGCGGCGGCGGCACTCATCCTTCCATCCGGATGAATGGATATAATGCGTGGCCCGCGGCGCGGTCAAGCCGCGAGCGGGGCCGAAGCTCCGCGCTCGCTCTCCGCGCACCGATCGGGATGACGCCGGCACCGCGCGACGAAACGGCAGAGGGGGCCTCTTGAAGGCCCCCTCGCTCGCGTCTCGCTGCGCTGTCGATACGGCTGCTAGGCCCCGGAGACCGCGCGGACCTTGCCGCCGCCGGCCGCTTCCCTGAGCGCGTCCTTCTTGTCCGTCAGCTCCCAGGTGAAGGACTTCTCGGTCCGGCCAAAGTGGCCGTACGCGGCGGTCTTCTCGTAGACGGGGCGGAGGAGGTCGAGCCCCTCGATGATCTGGCGCGGCGTGAGGGCGAACACCTGCCGGACCGCGCGCGCGATCCGCGACTCCGAGACGGTGGCCGTGGCGAAGGTGTCCACCATCACGGAAACCGGCTCGGCGACGCCGATGGCGTAGGCGACCTGCACCTCGCAGCGTCGGGCGAGCCCGGCGGCGACCACGTTCTTCGCGATGTAGCGCCCCATGTAGGCGGCCGAGCGATCCACCTTCGACGGGTCCTTGCCGCTGAAAGCGCCGCCGCCGTGGCGCCCCATGCCGCCGTAGGTGTCGACGATGATCTTGCGGCCGGTGACGCCGGTGTCGCCCATCGGGCCGCCGATGACGAAGCGGCCGGTCGGGTTGATGAAGACCTTGGTCTTCCTGTCGACGAGCCGCTTCGGGAGCGCCTTCGCGATCACCTGCTCCCGGATCGCCTCGTGCAGCTTCTTGTTCGAGACGTCCTCGGAGTGCTGGGTCGAGACGACCACCGCGTCGATGCGGACCGGCTTGCCGTCGCGGTACTCGACCGTCACCTGGCTCTTGCCGTCCGGGCGGAGGAAGGCGAGGCCGGCGCGGCGCGCCTTGGCAAGCTGGCGGGTCACGGCGTGCGCGTACTGGATGGGCGCGGGCATGAGCTCGGGCGTCTCGTCGCAGGCGTAGCCGAACATCATCCCCTGGTCGCCGGCACCGCCGGTGTCCACGCCCTGACCGATGTCGGGGGACTGCTGGTCGACCGCCACGAGCACGCCGCAGGTGTGCCCGTCGAAGCCCATCTCCCCGCCGGTGTAGCCGATCCGCTTCACCACCTCGCGCGCGAGCTTGGGGTAGTCGATGCGGGCGGTGGTGGTGATCTCCCCCGCGATCATGACGTAGCCCGTCTTGAGGAGCGTCTCGCAGGCGACCCGGCCGCGCTTGTCCTGGCGCAGCACGGCGTCGAGCACGGCATCGGAGATCTGGTCCGCCATCTTGTCCGGATGGCCCTCGGTGACGGATTCCGAGGTGAAGAGATAGTCGTTGATCATGGGATCCCTCGCGGCGGCGGGGCCGCAACGTACGCGCTCGGGCCGCCCCCCGTCAACATGGCGGACGTGCGTCTGGCTCGCACCTGCGGGCGCGGATCACCCGCCCACCGGGCCGAGCGCCGCCTCCTCGCCGAGCAGTCCCGGAAAGCGCCGCACCATCTCCGCCTTGACCTCGCGCTCGATGTCGTCCGCCGTCGTGAGCGCGAGCAGCCGCGCGACGAGCGACCGGCCGTCCGAGGCCCTGGCCGCCCGGATGACCTGCTTCACGAGCGGGATGGAGGGGCCGTTCATCGACAGCTCGGACACCCCAAGGCCGACGAGCACGAGCGCGTTCACCGGCTCGCCCGCCATCTCGCCGCACACGGACACCGGGATGCCTGCCTCGCGCCCTGCGGTGCAGACGATGTCGAGCATCCGCAGCACCGCGAGGTGGAGCGGCTTGTAGAGATACGCGACGTCCTTGTTCTGACGGTCGATCCCGATGGTGTACTGGATGAGGTCGTTCGTCCCGATGGAGAAGAAGTCGCACTCGCGCGCGAGCCGGTCCGAAAGGAGCGCCGCGCTCGGCAGCTCGATCATGATGCCGACCGGGAGGTCCTCGTTCACCCGCACGCCCTCGCGCCGGAGCTCCGCGCGCGCCTCGTCGAGCGCGCGCCGAGCAGCGCGCAGCTCGGCGACCCCCGAGATCATCGGGAACATGATCTTGAGGTTCCCGTGGACGGACGCGCGCAAGAGCGCCCGGAGCTGCGCCCGGAACATGTCGGGCTGGCGGAGGCAGTAGCGGATGGCGCGGAGGCCCATCGCCGGGTTGTCGGCGTGGAGGCGCATGCCCGCCGGGAGCTTGTCGCCGCCGAGATCGAAGGTCCGGATCGTGACGGGGCGCGGCGCGAGCGCCTCGAGGACGCTGCGGTAGTTCTGGTAGTGCTCCTCCTCCGACGGCAGGTCGGGTCGACCGAGGAAGAGGAACTCGGTGCGGTAGAGCCCCACCGCCTCGCCGCCGTGCGAGAGGAGGCTCGGGACCTCCTCGACGAACTCGATGTTGCCGGCCACCCGGACGGCGACGCCGTCGCGGGTCTGCGCGGGCAGGTCGCGGGTGCGGAGCAGCGCCACCTCGAGCGCCCGGAACCGCTCCTGCTCCGCCTCGTACTCCGAGCGCTCCTCGGGGGTGGGGTTGATGACGACGACGCCCCGGCTGCCGTCGACGACGATCCAGTCGCCCCGCTCGGCGAGCGAGGTGATCCGCCCGACGCCCACCACCGCCGGCACCTCTAGCGCCCGCGCGACGATGGCGGTGTGCGAGGTCTTGGCGCCGCCGTCGGTGACGAAGGCCGCGAGCTTGCGCTCGTGCAGGAGGAGGGCGGTGTCGGCCGGGGAGAGGTCGTGGGCGACGATGATGGCGCCCTCCGGCGGCGCCTCCTCGACGTCGGGCGCCTGGCCGAGGAGGTTCTTGATGATCCGCTCGCCGACGTAGTCCATGTCGGCGCGCCGCTCCTTGAAGTACTCGTCGGCCTGCTCGTGGAAGGCGCCCTTGATCTTGCGGATGGCGCGCTTCACCGCCCACTCGGCGTTGAGCCGCTCCTCCCGGATGAGCCGCTGCGCCTCGAGGACGAGCATCTCGTCCTTCAGCATCATCCGGTGCATGTCGATGATGGCGGTGTGCTCCGCCGAGCCGAGCGCCCCCTCCGTCCGCCCGACCTTCTCCCTCACCTCGGCGAGCTGGCGATCCGACGACTCGAGGGCGCTTCGCAGCCGCTGGAGCTCGGCCTCCGCCTCCTCGGGCGCGAGCCGCCGCTTCGGGGTGCGGACGCGGCGCCGATCCACCGGCCAGCACCGCCCGATGGCGATGCCGGGAGAGGCGGCGATCCCGACGAGGATGGAGGTGCCCGCTGGCATCATGTCTCCCCGATCACGTCTCCCCGAACCCGTTCTCGATGAGCTTCGCGAGCGTCCCCATGGCGATCTCGGCGTCCTCGCCGTCGGCGGACACGAGGATCGTCGATCCCTTGGCCGCCGCGAGGGTGAGGACGCCCATGATGCTCTTTCCGTTCACCTGCATCCCGTCCTTCTCGACGTGGATCTCGGATCGGAAGCGGTTCGCGATCTGGACGAGCTGCGCGGCGGCCCGGGCGTGCAGCCCGAGCGTGTTCACGATGAGGAAGTTGCGCTCGTGCCTCGGCATGCTCTAGCCGCTCCCGTGCAGTCGACCGACCACCGCCGCCGCGGCGGCCCCGAAGAGGGCCGCGGCGTAGGCGGCGGGAAGGAGGCGCGCGCCGCGGGCGAGGGCCCCGTAGCCGAGCCCCGCTGCGACCACGGCGAGCACGCCCGCGGACGCCCCGGAGAGCGCGCCCGGGGAGGCGCTCGTGAGCGTCGCGCTGCGCGCGACGAAGACCGCCGCCGCGACACCGCAGAGCGCCGCGCCCGACGCGCGCAGCCGGTCCGCGGCGACCAGCAGGCCGAGGCGGGCGATCTCCGCGACGACCGCGTCGCCCTTCTCGTATCCGGCGCGGAAGAGCCGGATGCGGAGCGCGAGGTGGATGGCGTTGTAGACGACGAGGGCAACGGCGATGGCGGGCCAGCCGAAGAGGAGCGCACCGACCGCGGCGAGCGCCCCGAAGAAGGGGCGGAGCGCCGTCCAGAAGAACCCGTCGCCCACCGCCGCGAGCGGCCCCTGCAGCGTCTGCTTGTACCGCAGCGGCTGGCCGCCCGGCTCCGACCCGGCGGCCACCTTCTCCTCGTGGTGGATGGCCCCGCCGAGGATCGCGGCGGCCATGTACGGATGGCAGTTGAAGAACTGGAGGTGGCGGCCGAGCGCCTCCTCGCGCGCCGCCGGGTCCGGGTAGAGAGCGCGCAGGGCGGGGTCGATGGCGTAGGCGAACCCGAGGTTCTGCATGCCGCGCCGGTTCCAGGCCGCCTGCAGGAACAGGCACCGCCAGAAGACGCGCGCGAGGGTCGATCCGGGCACCCGAGGGCTCACGCGCGGAACCTCCCGAGGGCAACGGCCGCGACGAGCGTGGCCCCGAGCGCCGCGAAGAAGAGCCGCGGCGCGCTCCGCGCCCGGAGCGCCTTCGCCCCCGACGCGCAGGCGAGCGCCGCGAACGCGAAGAAACCGAGCCGCAGCGGCCCCGCCGCGCCCGGGACGGTCTCGAGCAGCGCGGGGATCGCGAGCGCGGCGACTGCGGCGCCGACGGGCGCGAGCACCGCCGCGATCGTGAAGGGGAGGAGCAGCCCGTACAGGTTCGCGCGCACCGCCGCGGCGCCGTGGTGGTGCGCGAGCTCCGCCTCGGCCCGCTGCGCGAGCCGCTCGTTCCAGGCCTCGACGAGTCGATCCGCCTTGCGGCCGACCAGGGCGAGGGGGGCGCAGATGAGGATCGCGAGGATGGCGATCTCGGGGGAGGTCCCGGTGCCGTGGGCGCGGCCGGCGAGCACCGCCCCGCCCGTGATCGCGGCGGTCCCGAGCGCCTCGTGGACAGGGAGCGCCGCGCCGAGGTTCACGGCGCCCAGCCAGAAGAGCTCCAGCGGCGCCGCAACGAGCAGGCCGCCTTGCAGGTCCCCGAGCGCCCAGCCGGCGAGCGGGGCGAGCGTGATCGGCCGCGACAGCATGGCTTGCAGGAAGCCCTTGCGTTCCACGGCGGCGAGGCCCGCGACGAGAGCCAGGACCAGGTAGACCAAGGCACGAACAGTCTAACCTAACCGGACGCCGCATACCGGCGTTCGATGTCGTCGAGCCCGGTGGGGGGCTCCGAGGGGATCGCCCTCGCCTCGATCTCGAACCCGTCGGCGGCGAGCGCGCGCAGCGCGGCGACCTCCGGGGCGGCGAGGAAAACCGAAGGGGTGACCGCGCGCCGCCCGGGGCCGAAGTGGACGTTTCCGAGGTTCACCCGCCGCGCGAGCGCCGGGAGGAGGCCGGCCCCGCGCGCCACGACCAGGGCGGCGACGTCACGCACGAGCACGAGCGCGGCGCGCGGCGTGCCGGCCAGCTCCGCCCAGGGCACGTCCTTCACGGCGAGGACGCGGACGGGCACGTCGGATGGGACGCACAGCGTCATCGCGGCCCGGGCGAGATCGCTCGCGGCGGCGTCGTCGTCCGCGACCACGATCTCCTGGATCCCGAGGCGGGGGATCCAGGTCTCCAGGATCTGACCGTGGAGCAGGCGGTTGTCGACGCGGATGAGGGCGATCACCCCAACGGCTCCGGGCAGGAAACCTAGTGGCGGCTCGTCCGGGCGCGGCTGCGGAGCAGCTCGGAGGCGAGGGTGATGTTCTTCTGCCCGTGCGACGTGACGAGCTCGGCCGCCGCCTGGAGGGCGAGGCCGTCCGCTCGGACCGTCGCGAGCTTCAGGATCATCGGGAGGTTCACGCCCGTGATCACCTCGAGCTTCTCGTCGAGGAAGGTGAGGGCGAGGTTCGCGGGGGTGCCGCCGAACATGTCGGTGACGACGAGCACGCCCTCGCCGGTGTCGACGCGGTGCACCGCGTCCCCGAGCCGGGCGCGCGCGTCCTCCATCGAGGAGCCCGAGCCGACGCTCACCGCCTCGCACTGATCGAGGTGCCCGACGATTCCCTCGGCGGTGCGGAGCAGCTCCTCCGCGAGCTTCCCGTGCGTGGCGACGACGAGTCCGACCATCGGCTCCCCCGGCGCGGTCCCGCCGCGCGGCGCGCGTACCATAGCCGCGGTGGCGGCGGGAGGCCAGCCCGGATGGAGCCGGCGCGGCGGGGGATCTCCCGCTATTCCTTCTCGACGTCACGGTGCCACAGGCGCACCGGCTGCCCCGCCGACTCGAACCTCTCGGCGAGCGCTGCGGCGATGGCGACCGAGCGGTGCTTCCCGCCCGTGCAGCCGATCGCGATCGTGAGATAGCTCTTGCCCTCGGTCCGGTAGCGGGGGACGAGGAACCCGAACAGCTCGGAAAGCCGCTCCAGGAACGCCTTCGCGTCGGGCTGACCGAGGACGAACCCCGCCACGCGCGGATCGGTGCCGGGGAGAGGCTTCAGCTCGGGGACGAAGAAGGGGTTCGGGAGGAAGCGGACGTCGAGGACCATGTCCGCGTGGGTCGGCAGCCCGAAGCGGAACCCGAACGACACGAGCGTCACGCCGAGCCGCGCGCCGTCTCCCGCGACGAAGCGACGGGTGACGAGTCGCTTCAGCTCGTGGACGTTCAAGGTCGTCGTGTCGATCACCTCGTCGGCGATCGCCTTGATGTCCGCGAGCGCCCGCCGCTCGGCAGCGATCCCGTCCGGCACGGAGCCTTCGCCGGCGAGCGGGTGGCGCCGCCGCGTCTCCGAGTAGCGCCGCACGAGCGCGTCGTCCGACGCGTCGAGGAACAGCACCTGGACGTCGCTCCCCTTCTGGCGCACCTCCTCGATGATGCGCGGCGCCTCGACGAGAAAGCGACCCTCGCGCGCGTCCACGACGAGCGCGATGCGGGACACCTCTCCGGCGGTGTGCCCGGACAGCTCGAGGAGCTTCTCGAGGAACAGGATGGGGAGGTTGTCGACGCAGTAGAACCCGGCGTCCTCGAGGGCGCGGAGGGCGGTGGACTTCCCCGAGCCGGACACCCCGGTTAGGATCACCACCTGCGGTCCGTTCTCGCCGCGGATCACGGTCATCCCAGCGCCCGCCTCGCGCTCCGGGCCGTCACTCGACGTCCATCTCGCCGACGCGGGCGCCCGGCGCGAGGGCGATCGCGCGGTTGAGGCGGTCCTGGAACTCGCGGGCGGAGTGGTGCCCCTGGAGCTTGAGGAGGTGGTTGCGGGCCGCCACCTCGACGATGGTCGTCATGTTGCGGCCGGGGCGGACCGGCACGATGAGCATCGGGATCTCGACGTCGAGGATGCGGAACTTCTTCTCCTCGACCCCGAGCCGGTCGTACTCGACGTTCGGGTCCCACTCCACCAGCTCGAGCACGATCTCGATCTTCTTCCGCTCGCGGATCGAGGCGACGCCGAACAGGTCCTTGATGTTGATGATCCCGAGGCCGCGGATCTCCATGTGGTGCTTGATGATCTCGGAGCCGGCGCCCTGGACGGCGTCGGGCGAGCGGCGCTTCACGTCCACGATGTCGTCCGCCACGAGGCGGTGGCCGCGCATGACGAGGTCGAGGGCGATCTCGCTCTTGCCGATCCCCGACTTTCCGAGGAGGAGGATGCCGACGCCGAACACGTCGAGCAGCACGCCGTGCATCGACGTCTGCGCCGTGAGGATGTCCTCGAGGTAGTTCTGGACGCTCTCGATGAACGTCGAGGAGAGATGGCTCGTGCGCAGGATCGGCACGCCCGCGTCCTCGGCGGCGGCGGCCATCTCGGCCGGCACGTCGAGCCCCTTCGTCACGGCCAGGCAGGCGACGTCCTGCGCGAAGAAGTTCCGGAGCACCACGAGGGCGCGCTCGCGCGGCAGCGTCGCGAGGTAGCTCATCTCGGTGTTGCCGAACACCTGCACCCGCTCCTTGTGCAGGTACTCGGTGAACCCGGCGAGGACGAGGCCGGGCTTCTGGATGCGCGACGAGCTGATGCGGCGAGAGAGCCCCTGCCTGCCCGCCACGAGCGAGAGCCGGAGGTCGAACCTGTTGTCGTCGAGGAGCGCCCCGACCCGGATCGCTTCCATTCCGGGCGGAGTCTAACCTGCCGTCAACGCGGCCCGCCACTCGTGGCGGGCGACTCATGGCGCCGCCCACCCGCGTTGGGCGTCACGAGGCGCACGATGCCGTCGCCGAGCCCGGGCGCGCGAGGAGCGAGCAGCGGACGCACACCCTCCCTGCGCCGCTGTGCGCGGCTCAAAGAATAGGAGGTGGAGCAGCGCAGCGACGAGCCCGCCCGGCGCAGGCAGGCAGCGTGCGCCGGAGTAGCTCAACGCGGGTGGGCGTCGCCATTGGCGAGGAGCGCGTCCGCCACGGAGGGGAGCACGTCCAGGAACGCCTCCGCTCCGCCCCCCCGCAGCCGCTCCGAGACGGAGGCGGCTGCGACGGCGCGCCGCGGGTCGAGCGCGGAGAGGTGTCACGATCAGGGAGTCCCCGATGCGACCCAGGTTCCCGTGCACGACCCGATCGGCGCCAAGCGCTCCGCCGATCTCGACCATGCAACCCGAGTCCGAGCAGCCCAGCATCTGCCGGGTCTTCTCGATGCCGAGCAGCGCGAGACGTCGCCCTGCGTCAGGACCGAGATCCCCGCCCGCTTCCGCAGCTCGCCCGCGAGCGCGTCGCCGAGGAGCCGCGCCGTCTCCTTCGGGACGCCCCCGAGCGGCTCGAGCGGGAGGGGGACGATCTTCATCGACTTCCCGGAGCGCGCTGCCGTCGCGCGCGCACAGACGACACGCACGGTGGTCGGCTCCCACAGCGGAGCGTGGAGGAACGCGAGCACGCCCGCCTTCCGGCCATGATGAGCGCCTGCCCGAGGAAGTTCGGGAAGGTGGTCTGGTTCTCCACGGTGGCGAAGCCGCCCGGGCACATGGCGGCGAGTTCGACCCTCGACGCGGGGATGACGCCGCCCGCGAGCGCGTGATTCCACCGCTCGCGCGGCGCGCCCGCCTCGGGCAGGACGCTCCGATGCTCGTAACGGATGGTGTAGCAACCGACGAGGGCGGCGACGGCGATGGCGGCCATGGCGAGACGGCGGAACACGGAGTTCCCCCGCCGGCGCCCGGCCGCTCCGCGCTGCGGCGCGGGGGGACGAGCCCTCGGCGCACTCGACCACCACGGTGCGCGGCGACCAGAACCCGAGCGTCACCACCTCGCCCACCCACTGGAGCGGGGTGGCGCCGCTGCGAAAGCGGGCGACGCCCTCGGGGCAGGCGGCGTCCAGATCGACCCGTCCGTCGCCCCGGAAGCCCCACAGCCAGAAGTGGATGGTCCGCTAGCGCCGTGCCGACGGCGGTCGGCCAGCGTCGTAACGGACGGCGTGGCAACCGACGAGCGCCAGGGCGGCGAGGGCTGTCGTGCGCACAGACTTCCTCCCGGGGGGCGAGTCTAGGGGGGCGGGGCGCGCCTGGCGAGCCCGACGATCCCCGGTGGGGCGGGCCGCTCATGCCCCCGCGCGCTCGCGCGCGTTGACGCTATGCTCGACAGACCACTAGATTTCCCCGCCCCGATGCAGCTCAAGGTCCTCTACCACGGTAACTGCTTCGACGGGTGCGCGGCGGCGGCGCTCTTCGCGCGCTTCTTCGTCGAGCGAGAGGGCGCACGCCTCGAGGCGGTGCGCTTCGCGCCGCTGCAGCATCAGCAGGGAGACCCCTTCCCGAACGACGCCTTCGACGCGGACGTGAACGCCTGCGTGGACTTCCGCTTCTCCCCCTCGCCTCGTCTTCACTGGTGGTTCGATCATCACGCGAGCGCATTTCCCACGCCCGCCGACCGCGCCGCTTTCGAGCGCGACGTCTCCGGTCGGAAGTTCTGGGATCCCGCCGCCCCGAGCTGCACGGGGTTCATCGCCCGCACGCTCGCCGAGCGAGAGGGATGGCGCGCGGGCGATCTCGCCGACCTCGTGCGCTGGGCCGACGTCATCGATGCGGCTCGCTTCGCCTCCCCCGCGGCGGCGGTCCGGCTCGAGGAGCCCGCCCTCAGGATCATGACGCTCCTCGAGGCGACGAAGGACCCACAGCTCCCGACCCGCATCATCGAGGCGATGCAGCGCCGCCCGCTCGCCGAGATCGCGGCCGAGCCCTGGGTCGCGGCCCCGCTCGAGCCGATCCTCCGGCGCCACCTCGCCGCGGTCGAGATCGTGCGGCGCGCGGCGCGCGTCGAGGGTCCCGTCGTGACGGTGGACCTCGCCGACTCCGGCATCGAGAGCTCGAACAAGTTCATCGCGTACGACCTCTTCCCGGACGTCGCCTACACGGTCGTCATCTCGAAGGACGCGAAGCGTACGAAGGTGTCGGTCGGCTCGAACCCGTGGGCTCGCCCCGCGCGCGCACACGACATCTCGAAGCTCTGCGAGCGCTACGGGGGAGGCGGCCATCCGGTGGTCGGCGCGGTGTCGCTCGGGCCCGACCGGCTCGAGGACGCCCGCCGCATCGCGCGCGAGATCGTCGCCGCCCTGAGGACGGACCCCACATGACCCCGGGCCAGTACATCCTCGTCGTCGACGACGACCACGACTTCCGCGAGGCGATCTGCGAGGTCCTCACCGGCGCCGGCTACCCGGTGCAGCAGGCGGAGAACGGGGAGATCGCGCTCCAGCGCGTCACGGACGAGGCGCCCGGGATCGTGCTCCTCGACCTCAAGATGCCGGTGCTCGACGGTTGGGGCGTCATGGAGCGGATGCGTGGAGAGCCGCGCAGCGCCGCCATCCCCATCCTCATCCTCTCCGCCTACGGGTTCGAGTGGGAGGCGGAGCTGCTCGGCGCCCAGGGCTACATCCCGAAGTCGGTCGGGATGGACGAGATCCTGGAGCGGGTGCGCAAGGCGGCCGGGCCGCCGCCGCTCCGGCACTGACCTACACGTCCACGACCCGGAACCGCTGGTCGAAGGCCCTCTTCAGCAGCGGCATCGCCACGTTGTAGACCGGGATTCCCTTGGGCGTCCGCCCGTCCGGCGCGCCATGGTGCGCGTGGCCGTGGAAGATGGCGAGGGCGCCGAACGCGTCGCAGGGAGCGGTGAGGCGCGTCGTCCCGAGGTAGGCGCGGATCTCGGGATCCTCCCCGTCCGTCGTCGCGGCGATCGGGGCGTAGTGCATCATCACGATCTTTCTCGGGAGATCGAGCTGCGCGAGCGCCGCCTCGAGCTTCAGCCCCTCGTTCACCGCCTCCTGCACGAATGCCTTCACCACCGGCTCGCCGAACGCCTGGAGCAAGCCCCGATCGAAGCCGCCGCCGAACCCCTTCACGCCCGCGATCCCGAGCCGCTTGTCGAACACCGCGTGATCGCCGTCGAGCACCTCCACCTTCACCTCGCCGAGGATACGGACGATCTCGCGCACCTGGTTCCCCTCGAAGTCGTGATTGCCGAGCACCGCCGCGCACGGGACGCGCAGCAGCGCGAGCGCCTCCGCGAGCGTCTCCGCCTCCGCCACCGTCCCGTGATCGGTGAGGTCGCCCGGGAGGACGAGCCCCTCCGCATCCCCGTTCACCGCCCGGACGAGCTCTCGGAAGCGGCCGTGCTGGTCCGCGCGGCAGTGGAGGTCAGCGACCGCCGCCAGCCGGAAGGTCCCGTTCCCCCCCGCCATCGCCATCGCTCTTCCCCGAACGCTCGGCCTCGTCCCAGGTTCGGCCGTCCTCGTACCCGAGCTGCTCGAGGTCGTGCCGGTACTGGATGCGGGACATGAGGACTCCGCGGCAGAGCGCCCGGGGATGATCGCTGCCGAGCTCGTCCTCCGCCCGCGCGAAGAGCGTCTCGAGGACGCGATCGGGCACCCTCGACCGCTCGCCCGGATAGGCGAACCGGAACAGGAGGAGGTGGCTGAGGAGCACCTCCCAGTAGCGGTCGAAGCGGAAGAGGAGGCGATCCCAATCCAGCTCCTCGCTGGTGGCGCGGACGAGGTGGTTGATGTCGGCGCCGTCGTACCGCTCCCGCTCCAGCACGAACGCCTTCGACCAGACCATCTCCTCGGGCGGCGCGAGCAGGACGTCCACCCCCATCACCCGCGCCTGGCGGGCGTGCTCGAACCACAGGTCGTCCACCACCGCGACCCCGTTTCCCGAGGAGAAGATGAGATCGACGAACCACTCGCCCCGGTACGCCTTGCCGATCCAGCCGGGGTCGAGGAGCTCGGTGCGGAACCCGGCTCCGTCGAGGATCCGGAAGGCGTCCTCGAGGTCGCGCTCGCGCAAGAACACGTCGAGATCCTTCGTGTCGCGGAAGATGCCGGTGTACTCGAAGAACGCGTAGGCCCCGGCGACGAGGAACGGCACGCCCGAGCCGGCGAGCGCCCTGAGCGCGTCGGCTCGCGCGTCGAGCTCCCCCGGGTGGCGCTGGGACACGACCTCCACCACCGGCTCCGTTCCGGCCATGCCAACAAGGTGGGGCGGCGCCCCCCGCCGAGGAAGCCCGGTGTTCTGGCGATCGGGCCCCTCGCCCAAGAACGAGCCCGAGCCCGGCCGCTCTTGGGCGGTCGCGCGGGACGACTTCTCGGGGACGGGCGAGCGACCGGACGGCGGCGAGGTCAGCGGCGGCGGGGCGCGCTGGCGAGATCGGCCGGGACGACCGCGCTCTCGCCGAACCGGTCGGCGAGCCGGTCGATCGCGGCGTTCAGCGCGCGACGCTTCCCCTCTTCCGCCGTCTCGGCCGGTCGCGCAGCGGCGAAGAGGTCGAGCTGCGCGCGCTCGGCCTCGCCGGCGAACCCGGAGACGGAGATGCCGGTGAGCCGCACCGGGCGGGCGAGATCCACGCGCGCGAGCAGGGCGCGCGCGGAGTCGAAGATCGCACGATCGTCATCGGTCGGGCGCTCGAGAGTGACCCGGCGCGTGACGAGGGTGAAGTCGCCGTACTTCACCTTCAGCGTCACGACGCGACCGGCCATCCTCGCCGCGCGCAGCCGCCGCCCCACGCGCCCCGCCTGGGCGAGCAGCCCGCGCTCGAGCGCGGGCGCCCCGGCGAGATCCTCGCCGAAGGTCTCCTCGGCGCCGATGGACTTCGCCGCCTCGTCCGGCACGACCTCGCGCGGATCCTCGCCCCGGGCCAGCGCGCGCAGATCGCGGGCATGGCTCACGCCGAGCGCTGAGGCGAGCGCCGCGTCGGGGGTGCCCGCGAGATCTCCGATCGTCGCGACGCCGATCCGGCGGAGCGCCTCCTCCGTCACGTGCCCGACTCCCCACAGCCGCGAGGCCGGCAGCGGCGCGAGGAAGGCCGCCACGCCGCCCGGCGGGACCTCGACGAGCCCGTCGGGCTTGCCGAGATCGGTCGCGATCTTCGCGGCGAGCTTCACCTCCGCGATGCCCGCCGACACGGTGAGGCCGCACTCCGCGCGGACGGCGGCCTTGATCGCAGCCGCGATCTCCCGTCCGACGCCGTGCAGGGCGCGGCTCGCGGTCACGTCGAGGAAGGCCTCGTCGAGGGAGAGCGGCTCGACGAGGGGGGTGTAGCGGCGGTAGATGCCGAACACCCGATCCGAGAGCTCGCCGTAGCGCTCGAAGCGCGGGGCGAGGAAGACGCCATCCGGGCAGAGCTTCCGTGCGCGCGCGGAGGGCATCGCCGAGCGGACGCCGAAGCGGCGCGCCTCGTAGCTCGCCGCGCACACGACGCCGCGGCGCGACGGGCCCCCCACGATGACCGGCCGCCCCCGCAGGGCCGGATCATCGAGCTGCTCCACGGACGCGTAGAACGCGTCCAGATCGAGGTGGAGGATCGTCCGGTGTTCCATCGCCTCCTTTCTACATAGCTTCACCGACGGGAGGGCCCCACCGGTACGCAGCGCCGCTTGACCTGCGTCAAGGGGCTCGGTAAAGAGGGGTTTGCATGGATGGCTCCGTGGCCAGCCGTCGTGGTGGCCCCCCTCGCGCCGGGATCGCGGAGCGGATCTGGGACGCCGCCCGGACCGAGTTCTCGCGCCGCGGCTACCATGGCGCGCGCGTGCAGGGGATCGCGCGCGGCGCCGCCTGCAACGTCGCGCTCATGTACCGGCACTGGGCCTCGAAGCGCGCGCTCTACCTCGACATCCTGCGGACGGTCTGGCTCTCGTCGTCGACGGAAATCGCGCGGGTTCTCGGCGCCGGCGCCGTGCGGCCCGACGCGGTGGTCGCCGCCTACCTCGACTGCATGATGGGCGATCCGATGGGCGCCCAGATCCTCATCCGCGAGTACCTCGACGGCGCGCCCTTCCTCTCGCAGCTCGCCGCATCCGATCCCTCCATCCTGGAGCCGGTGCGCCGTGCCGCGGCGGCGCTCGCACACGGAGGAGAGGGCGAGATCGATCCGATCCTCTCCATCGTCACCGTGGGCGGGCTCGCGGCCCTCGTCACCTCGACGCGCGAGGCGGCCGCGCCGTTCGTCGCCGCGCCCGTGGCGCCGGAAGTGTGGCGGCGCCACGTGCTCGAGCTCCTCGTGCACGGCCTCTCGCCGGCGGCGGCGACGAGATAGCGGGTCACGCGGGCGGCGCGCGCGCTTCCGCGGCGGCCGCTTCGGGCGTACTCTCTCGCACCATGCGTGTGGACGTGGTCGTGGTCGGCGCGGGCGTGCAGGGCTCGTCCGTCGCGCTGCGGCTCGCGCAGGCCGGCCGCCAGGTGGCCGTGCTCGAGCGCGCCGTCCCCGGCGCCGAGGCGTCCAGCGCGGCGGGAGGCATCCTCTCGCCGGGCGTCGAGGCGGTCGAGCCCGGCCCCTTCTACGCGCTCTGCCGCGCGTCGCTCGCCCTCTACCCCGGGTTCGTGGCGGAGGTGGAGGCGCTCTCCGGCATGTCCGTCGGCTTTCGCTCCCTCGGGACGCTCGAGGTCGCGCTCGACGACGATCACGCGAAGGTCCTCGCCGCGCGCGCCGAGAAGATCCTCGCCCATGGCCTGCCGGTGGAGGTCCTCGACGAGGCCGCCGTGCACCGCCTCGAGCCCGGCGTCTCGCGCGAGACGCGCGGCGCCCTTCTCTTCCCGGACGAGGGGACGCTCGATCCGCGGTCGCTCGCGCGCGCGGTCTACGTCGCCGCGGCCCGCGCAGGCGCGGCGTTCGTCACCGGCCAGGTCAAGCGGATCGTCGCCGAGAACGGCCGCGCGGTCGCCGTGGACCACGAGTCCGGCCGGATCGAGGCGGGAGCGGTGGTGCTCGCCGCCGGCAGCTGGAGCCTCCAGGTCGAGGGACACGGGCTGCCCGCGGGCTCGGTGCGGCCGGTGCGCGGCCAGATCGCGGTGCTCGACACGCGCCCGCCGCTGCTCGCGCGCGCCATCTTCTCGGGCCACGGCTACGTCGTGCCGCGCCCGGACGGCCGGATCCTGTGCGGCTCGACGATGGAGGAGGTCGGGTTCGAGAAGGCGGTCACCGCCGGCGGCCTGCGCCACGTGCTCGACGTCGGCATCGGGATCGCACCGGCGCTCGAGCGCGCCCCGGTCGTCGAGACCTGGTCCAACTTCCGCCCGGCGAGCCCCGACGGCGAGCCAATCCTCGGCCAGGGGACGGTGGCAGGGCTCCTGTACGCGACCGGCCACACCCGGAACGGGATCCTGCTCGCCCCCGTCACCGCCGACGCGATCGCGGCGGCGGTCCTCGGGCGCCCGCCGCCGGTGGACCTCGCGCCCTTCTCGCCGGCGCGCCTCGCCGGGATGATCGGCCCCAGGCGTTAGCCTGTCCGAGTAACGGCAGCGGACGCGCGACCGCTGCGCACGTCGGCGCGTTCTTCCCTCTCCCCCCGCGTCAGCGCTGACGATTCATCGCTTGTCTTCGGCAGCTTTCGCCTCCGGGCGCTGGCAGGGGAGGCCCTCGGGCCGTGCTCGGCGACGGACGGAATGCGCGCCCGGAACCGGACGGTCGTACGGAACAGAAGCGCACCGGCCGGCGCACGTCCGTACGTGCCGACGGCGCGCGGGGACGATCCCGTGCTTCGACGGCCGGCACCGGTCGCGAGCACGGCGACGTCGTTCGCGCGACGTCGGCACGCACGGCGGTGCCGCGGCGTCTGCGTTTCGGCGCCCGTCCGTCAGACTGCGCCCGGTCGCGCATCTCGTCCGTCGTCGAGCACGGGGAGGGCCCTCCCGGCCCAGCCACCGGGGCGGCCACCACCCGGAGCGCTGCGAGCGATAGCTCGGCCGTCCCCCCGTCACCACCGCTCGATGACGACGCGCGTCTCCGTGTAGAAGCGGACGGCGTCCTCCCCGGTCGCGTGCAGGTCCCCGTAGAACGAGCTCTTCCAGCCGGCGAAGGGGAAGAACGCCATCGGCGCGGCGACGCCGACGTTCACGCCGATCATCCCGGCCTCCACGTTGCGCCGGAAGTAGGCCGCGGCGCGGCCGCTCGTCGTGAACACCGAGGCGGCGTTGCCGAAGCGCGACCGGTTCGCGAGCGCGACCGCCTCCTCCACGGTGTCGGCCCGCACGCTCGCGAGGAGCGGGCCGAAGATCTCCTCGCGCGCGAGGGCCGAGTCGGGGGAGACCCGGTCGAAGAGCGTCGGCCCGATGAAGGTGCCGTCAGCGGCCGTGCCGGTCTCGCGCCCGTCCACGAGCAGGGTCGCCCCCTCGCGGACCCCGTCCTCGATGTAGCGCCGCACCCGCGCCCGCGCGTCCTCGCGGATCACCGGCCCCATCGCGGAGTCCTCGGCGAACGGGTCGCCCACCCGCGTCGCGCGCGCCTGCGCCGAGAGGCGCTCGAGGAGCGGCTCCGCCGCCTTCCCCACCGGCACGAGGACGCTGCCCGCGAGGCAGCGCTGCCCGGCCGCGCCGTAGGCGGAGCCCATGACCGCGGCGACGGTGAGATCGAGGTCCGCGTCGGGGAGGACGAGCAGGTGGTTCTTCGCCCCCGCCATCGCCTGCACCCGCTTGCCGCTCGCGGCGGCTCGCGCGTAGACGTGGCGCGCGACCCCCTCCGAGCCGACGAACGACACGCCGCGCACGAGCGGGTGGTCGAGGAGCGCGTCGACCGCCTCGCGCGCGCCGTGGACGACGTTCAGGACGCCGGGCGGGAGCCCCGCCTCGAGGAAGAGCTCCGCGAGCCGGAGCCCCGTGAGCGGCGTCCGCTCCGAGGGCTTCAGGACGAAGGTGTTCCCCGCCGCGATGGCGATGGGGAACATCCAGAGCGGGATCATCGCCGGGAAGTTGAACGGGCAGATCCCCGCCATCGGCCCGATGGGGACCCGCCAGGTGTGGCTGTCGATGCCCCGCGCGATCCCCAGGGCGGTGCGCCCCTGGGCGAGCGTGGGCATGCCGCAGGCGAAGTCCACCACCTCGATCCCGCGCCGCACCTCGTTCCGCGCGTCGTCGAGGAGCTTCCCGTTCTCGCGCGCCACCGAGATCGCGAGCGCCTCCCACTCGCGCTCGAGGACGGCCTTGTAGCGGAAGAGCACCTGGGCGCGCTCCGGCACGGGGACGTCGCGCCACGCCGGGAACGCTCGCGCCGCGGCGCGCACGGCGAGATCCACCTCCCGCTCGCCGCCGCGCGGGACGAGCGCGAGCGTCCGGCCGGTCGCCGGCTCGATCACGGGGAGGGTCTCCTGGACCTCGGCCGGGCGGCGTGCGCCGTCGATGAGGAGCGGCAGCGGCGCGGGGGACGGGGTGCTCGCGATCTCGGCCATGGGAAGCCTCCTGCCGTCTTGATCCTTACGGCCGGCGGCGGTCGCCGCCACCCGCGCTCACTTCACCGCGCCGACCGTGAACCCAGCGATGAACCGGTCGAGGAACAGGTTGTAGAGGATCGCGATGGGCAGGCTCGCGATGAGGCAACCCGCCATGAGCGAGCCCCAGTAGTAGACGTCACCGCGCACGAGGAAGATCGGGATGCCCACCCCGACGGTCTGGTGCTCCGCGCTCGAGATGAAGGTGAGCGCGTACACGAACTCCTGCGTCACGAGCGTGAAGGAGAAGATGACGACCGTGAGGATCCCCGAGACGGAGATGGGGATGACGAGCTTCACGAAGGCGCCGAAGCGGGTGAGGCCGTCGACGAGCGCCGCCTCCTCGAGGTCGCGCGGGATCGCCTTGAAGAACCCCATGAGCAGCCAGATCGAGAACGGGATGGTGAAGGTCGGGTAGGTGACGACGATCGCCCAGAGGCTGTCCTGGAGGCCGAGGACCGAGACGACGCGCGACATCGGGATGAAGAGCAGCGTCGGCGGGATGAGGTACGTGAGGAAAATCCCGATGCCGAGCTGCTCGCCCCACGCGCCGGTCAGGCGCGCGAGCGCGTACGCGGCGGGCACCGCGAGCACGAGCGTGATGAGCACCACCGCGGCGCCCGCGAGCGTCGTGTTCCAGAACCAGCGCAGGAACAGCGTCTCCTCGAACAGGTAGCGCAGGTGCTCGAGCGTGGGCGGCTGGTTGAAGATGAAGGGGTTGTTCTGGATGCTGTAGAGATCGGGGCTGCGCTTGAAGCTGGTGATCGCCATCCAGTAGAACGGGAACGCGAGCGCCACCGCGAATCCGACGACGATCGCCCAGCGCCCGAGGCGCGTCGCGAGCGATTTCCTGGGTCCGGCCATTCGCCTCCCTAGGCGACCTCGGCCCGGCGGGCGATCCGCAGCATGATCACCGCCACCGCGACGAGGATGGGGACGAGGAACACCGAGATGGCGGCTCCCTCGGCGAGGTCCGACCCGAGGACGCCCGTGAAGAATGCGAGCGATGGCAGCACCTGCGTCGTGTCGTACGGGCCGCCGCGCGTGAGGATGTAGACGACGGTCATGTCGGTGAAGGTGAAGACGATCCCGAACAGCACCGCGACGGTGATGATGGGACGCATCATCGGGAGCGTGATCTCGAAGTGGGTGCGCCAGAAGCCCGCGCCATCGACCGCCGCCGCCTCGGGGAGGTCCCTCGGGATCGAGGTGAGCCCGGCGAGCAGGATCACCGTGGAGAACGGGATCATCCGCCAGGCGTGGACCGCGATCACCGAGCCCATCGCCAGGGCGGGCTCGCCGAGCCACATGGGCGGGTCGAAGATGTTCACGAGCCGCACCCGGGCGAGGACCCAGTTCACGACGGAGTAGATCGAGTCGAGCTGCCACTTCCAGCCGATCGCGCCGAGGCTGATGGGCGCCACCCACGGGAGGAGCAGGAAGAAGCGGACGAGGCCGCGCCCGCGGAACGGGTCGCGCAGCGCCAGGGCGAGGGCGTTCGCGCAGACGATGACGAGGACCTGCGTCGCGATCGTGAAGAGGAGCGAGTCGAGCAGGGCGCGGCGGAACGTCGGGCTCTCCATGACGCTCCGGAAGTTCTCGAGCCCGACATAGTTGTAGCCGACCGAGCCCACCGTCACGTCCCCCACGCTGTAGGCGAAGGCGAGGACGAGCGGCATTCCCACGAGCGCGACGATGTAGACGAGCGCCGGCGAGAAGAGCGCGATCCCGAGGAGGGTCGGACCGCGGAGGCCCAGCCGGGCCGGCCGCACGCGCTCCCCCGCGGCGGCGATCATCTCCACGCGATCTCCCGCGCAGCGATGCGACGCCCCGTCCCGGGCTCGAACTGCCTCACGGCGCTGCGTGCGACCGCGAATGGGTGGGCGGCCCCCTCCGCCACGTCCACGCTCGTGAGCGCTGACATGCGCGACACGACCTTGCGGCCGTCGAACCGACCCCCCTCCAGCACGCCGTGGAGGATCCGCTCCGAGCCGAGGTACTCCGCGAGCGTCAGGCGGAACCGGACCGGGAGCGCGTCGCCGGGCACCGCGGCGGCGGGGAGCAGGCTCTCCGGCCGGAACCCGACGACGCCCTCGGAGTCCTCGAGCAGGTTCATCGGGGGCGAGCCGAGGAACGTCGCGACGAACGTGTCCGCCGGCTCGTCGTACACCTCGCGCGGCGTCCCGATCTGGCGGACGAGCCCCTTGTCGAGGACGACGATGCGATCCCCCATCCCCATCGCCTCGACCTGGTCGTGCGTGACGTAGATGGTGGTCGTCCCAACCCTATCGTGGAACTGGGTCAGCTCCTCGCGCGCGGAGGCGCGGAGCTTCGCGTCGAGGTTCGAGAGCGGCTCGTCGAGCAGGAACACGGTCGGCTCGCGCACGAGCGCCCGCGCGAGCGCGACGCGCTGCCGCTCGCCGCCCGAGAGCTCGCGCGGCTTGCGCTGCAGGAGCTGCCCGATGCCGAGCAGCCCCGCCGCCCACTCCACCCGCTCGCGCCGCTTCTCCTTCGCGACGCCGTGGGCCTTGAGCGGGAAAGCGATGTTCTTCTCGACGCTGAGGTGCGGGTAGAGCGCGTAGCTCTGGAACACCATCGCGATGCCGCGCGCGCGTGGCGGGAGGTCGGTGACGACCCTCCCGCCGATGAGGACGTCGCCGCGGGTCGGCTCCTCGAGCCCCGCGATCATCCGGAGGAGCGTGGACTTTCCCGACCCCGAGGGGCCCAGGAAGACGAGGAACTCGCCGTCGGCGATGACGAGGTCGACGTCGTTGACCGCGCCCTCTTCGCCCTTCTTGAAGACCTTGGTGAGCTTCCTCGTCTCGACGACGGCCACGTCGCGTCCCCGGCGATCACTTCCACTTGTCGAAGATGCGCTTCAGCTCCTTCTCCGCCGCCTTCGCCGCGTCCTCCGGCGACGCCTCGTCGCGCGCCACCCGGGCGAACATGGTGGGAAGGACGAAGGTGTTGAACGCCTCGTCGATCGCGGCGGTGGCGTAGCCCGGGTAGCCGACGTTCGTCGCCCACTCGAGGACGTTCCCGAGCACCTTGTACTTGTCCGGCGGCTGCGCCTTCGGGTCGTTCGCGATCTTCTCGGGGATGTTCGGGACCGTCGTCGGGAAGCAGGGGAAGTTGTAGAACTCGCTCTGCTTGAAGGCTTCGCCGAAGGCGTCGATGTAGTCGACGAGGAACTGCTTCGCCCCCTCCTTGTTCTCGGCGAAGTTCCAGATGGCGTAGCAGTCCATCACGTGCTCGGCCGCGAGCCGGTGGGCCGGCCCCTTGAGCGCGGGCACGAGCTGGATCTTCTTCGACATCTCCGGGTTTTCCTTCTCGGCGGTACGCGTCACCGAGATGGCGTTCACGACGAAGGAGAGCTTGCCGGCCAGGATGCCGCGGTTGTTCGACGACGGATCCCAGGTGAAGACCTCGTTCGTCTCCGCCTCCTTGAACAGCGCGCGCATGAACTTCAGCGCCTCGATCGTCTGCGGCGAGTTGATGATCACCTTGCCGTCGGGGTCCTGCTCCGCGCCGCCGAACGACCAGAGCACCCCCCGCATCGCCATGTTGGTGTCGAGCTCCTGCGAGAGCCCGATGCCGCAGGGATTCCCGAACTTGTCCTTGATCGCCTTCGCCCCCTTGCGCAGGTCGTCGTAGGTGTCGGGGCCGTTCGGGTACCCGACCTGCGACCAGAGGTCCTGCCGGTAGTCCCCGGGATCGGGGACGTAGCTGTCGGAGAAGGCGAAGTACTTCTTCGTCTTCGGGTTGAAGGTGGACTTGTGGCCGAGGTCGATCGGCTTCCCCCACCTCTTCGCGACCTGCTGGTAGACCTCGGTGTGGTCGATGACCTGCTTCTCGTAGGCGGCGGGCGGCGAGAGGAACATGAAGAGATCGTGGCCGCGCTTGGCCGACACCTCGGCGGCGGCGCGCGCGTTGATCTCGCCGATCGCGATATGGTCGACAGAGACGCGCGTCCCATGCTTCTCCCCCCACTGCTTGCAGAAGACCCCGTCGAACCATTTGTCGTAGGCCGGGATGAAGTGGCTCCACTGGATGATCTTCAGGGTCTTCTCCTGCGCCCGCGCGCGGCCGGACGCGAGCCCGCCCGCCGCGGCGGCGGCGAGCCCCACGCCCGCGGTCTTCACGAACTTCCTGCGGGTCCAGCCTCGATTTCGATCGTTCGCCATCGGCGCTCCTTTGGCGCGCTCGCTTCGCGGCGCGCAGGCCGTGCACTTTGGGCGAACGATGCGTCGGCGCGCGCGCTCCCACGCCGCCCGGGCGGGGCGCACCCCCAAAGGACGCGTCCTCGAATGCACGCATGGTGAATGGGCCCGCTCGGGCCCCCCACGGGGCGGCGCGCGGGCGCGCGTCTACTCGGCCCAGTCCGCGATGAAGACGTTCGTCTCGCCGACGCGCTTGCCGTTGCGGTTCGAGGCGAAGACGAGCTTCCTCCCGTCCGGCGAGAACATCGGGAAGCCGTCGAAGCCGTCGTAGGTCGTGATCCGCTCGAGGCCGCTCCCGTCGTCGTTCACGAGGTAGAGGTCGAAGTTCCCGCCGCGCGGGTCGCGTACGTTCGAGGCGAAGACGATCCGCCGCCCGTCCGGATGGAAGAAGGGCGCGAAGCTCGCCGCGCCGAGGCTCGTCACCTGGTGCGGATCGCTCCCGTCCGCGTTCATCACCCAGATCTCGAGCTTCCGCGGCCGGACGAGCTTCCGCGCGAGGAGCGCGCGGTACTCGTCGAGCTCCGCGCCCGGCGCGGGACGGCTCGCGCGCCACACGATGCGCTTCCCGTCCGCCGAGAAGAACGCGCCGCCGTCGTAGCCGGGGGTGTTCGTGAGCCGCGTCAGCCCCGAGCCGTCGAGCCGCATCTTGTAGAGGTCGAGATCGCCGTCGCGCGTCGAGGTGAAGACCATCCAGCCGTCCTTCGAGATGGTCGCCTCCGCGTTGTAGGAGCCCGGCGCCGGCGCGAGGGGCCGCAGGTCCGTGCCGTCCGGCCTCGCCGTGTAGAGCTGGTAGTCGTAGAGCGCCCAGAAGTATCCCTCGGTGCGGTCCGGTTTCGGCGGGCAGTCCGGGCCCATGCTCTCGTGCGTCGAGGCGTAGACGATGCGCGAACCGTCGGGGAAGAAATAGCCGCAGGTCACGATGCCCTGGCCGGTGGAGACGCGCCGCACCCCCGAGCCGTCGGGGCGCATGACGAACTCCTGATCGCATGTGCGGCCGCCGCGGGTGGACTGGAACACGAGCTCCTTCCCGTCGAAGCTGAAGTAGGCCTCGGCGTTCTCGCCGCCGAAGGTGAGCTGGCGGACGTTCCTGAGGCGCGGCTCGCCCGGGAACGCCTGATCCGCGCCGGCGGCGGGGGCGGAGGGCGCGCGGGCGCAGGCGATGGAGGCGGCGGTGGCGGCGACGAGGAGAACGGTGCGCATGGCGCGCATCGTCCCAGCCTCCGCTAACGGCCACACCGTCCCCGACGGGTCCTCTCACCGGACGACCGCTCGCTCGCTCGCTTCGTTCGCGCCCGGCCGCAGGGCTCCCCGGTGACCCCCCGTCTGGTCTCCCGCCCGCTTCCGTGGCAAGCTCGGCATCGATGTTCCGCCCGGTTCGCCGCGCGATCTGGATGGCGCTCATCGCGCTGGCGTGCAGCACACGCAAGGAAGCGTCCCCCGCCATCGCCGCCGCGCGGGGAGCGCCCCCGCCTGCCGCCGTGCGCACGGACGTCGGTGCATCCGAGCGGGGTCAGTCGCATCCGGTGCCCTGCCTGCCGTCCGAGCCCTATGCGTCGGCGGGCGCCCTCGCCGACGAGGCGCGCAATGCGCTCGCCAAGAATGCAGGGGAGCGCGCGGTCGCCTGCGCGGACGAAGCGCTCCGCCTCGCGCCCCGGCTCGTCGCGGCGCTGTCCGCGCGCGCGGACGCGCTCGCCGCGCTGGGGAAGCTCGACGAGGCCCGCCTCGCCTTCGCCCGGGCCCTCGCGGTGGATCCGACCGACCCGGAGGCGCTGCTCGGGGCAGCGGAGCTGCACGTGCGCCGGCTCGGCCCGGCGCGCGACGCGCTCGAGGCCGGGCTCGAGTACGCCCTGCGCGGCGCTCGCATCGCGAACGCGCGGAAGGACCGGTCCCTCGCCGCCCGTCTCGTCCTCATGGCGGGCATGGCGGAGAACGACCTCGGCCGCAGCCACCTCGCCCTCGCCCACCTCGAGAAGGCCGTCGCCGCCCTCCCCGACGACCCCGACGTCGTGTACGAGCGGGGCGTCGCCCTCTTCGAGCTGTGCCGGTTCCAGGACGCGGAGCGCTCCTTCGCCCGCGCCCTCGCGCTCTCCCCCGAGGACGCCTGGGCGATGCACCAGCTGGGGCTGCTCGCCGAGCGGCGGGGCGATCGCGCTCGCGCCGAGAGCCTCCTCGCGCGCGCGAGGAAGCTCGCGCCCGACGACTTCCCGCCGGAGCTCGCCGTTGACGAGGCGGCGTTCCGCGGCGAGGTGCAGTCGGCGATCGCGGGGCTGCCGGAGGCGGAGCGGCGCGTCCTCGCGAAGGTCCCGCTCGACATCCAGGATCTCCCCGACGCCAACGATCTCGTCTCCGTCGACCCGCCGCTCTCCCCGTCGATCCTGGGGCTGTTCCGCGGTCCGGCGGAGAACGAGCCATGTACCGCCGCGGACGGGCCGCGCTGCCGGTCGATCGTGATCTACCGGAAGAACCTCGTGCGCTTCGCGCGCGACCGGCGCGAGCTCGACGAGCAGGTGCGCGTGACGCTCCTCCACGAGCTCGGCCACCTGCACGGCGAGAACGACGACGAGCTGCGCGCGCGCGGCCTCGAGTGACCGCTCAGCGGCGCTTGTGCGTGCCCGGATCGTCCTGGCGCACGTGGACCGCGCCGACCTCGGGCGCCTCCGGCGGCTCGGGCTCGGAGAGGTTCGCGAGATCGTCCTCCGGGCCGGGGAAGTTCCCGCCGGAGTCGAGCCCGAGGGGCGTCGGTGCCGCGCCGCCGACGTTCGAGAGCGGCACGAGCTTCTCGTCGTCCTCCTCCGCCAGCTCGTGCGACTCGCGCTCGGAAGGCTGTGCGGTGGGCTCGGGCACGTCCGGCCCATAGTCCTCGAACGGATCTCGCCTCTTCCGCGGCATGCCCAAAACATAGTTCGGCCGCGGTCGGCGGGCTCGCCTCCGTTCGCCGCTTCCCCCGTTGCCGTCCCCGTGTTCCCCCGTACCCGTCCGTTCCCGGGGCGCCACCGAGGGCCGGCGCCTGCGGGGCTACTGCTCGTCTATAGACTCGGTATGCCAGCCTCAAAAGGCGAACGGCCAGCCGTGTGCGAACTTCGATGAGTGCGCGTCGTACCTCTGCAGCGACGGCTTGTGTGAACCACCGGTCTGTCCGTGATCCCTATCCGAATCGACGGTCGTACACTCGTGTGGCGGACCCGGTGTCGTGAAGGCCGCCGGCGAACTCCACCCGGAGTCATCCACCAGGTGCGGCGCCGCGGAACTCCCGCAGCGCACAAAGTCTAACGCGTCGACGCTAGGGCGTTGAGAGCAGCTTCCGGAGCGGCTCGATGATCGCCGGCAGGTCCTCGCGCGCGGTCTTCCACAGCGTCTCGTTGGTCACGCCGAAGTACTCGTGGACGACGATATTCCGCATGGCGCGCATCTCGGCCCAAGGGATCTCTGGGTGCGCCGCGATGACGTCCTTGGGAACGTGCGTCACCGCCTCGCCGATGATGCCGAAGCAGCGCGAGACGGCGTCGAGCGTGCGATCGTCCGCGACGAAAGCGGCGAGTTCCATGTCCGCGACGTAACGGTGGGCGCGGGCCGCTGCGTCGAGGATGTCCTCGATGCGGAGGCGCCACTCCCTAGGTGGCACGGACAGCCTCGCGGAAGATCCGGTCCCGCAGCTGCGGCTTCACGGCCTCCCGCATGACCAGGTCCACGCGGCAGCCGAGGATCTGTTCCAGCCGCCGCTGTACCCGGAAGAAGTGGAACAGCCCGATGGGCCGGTCGAAGTCGATGAGCAGGTCCACGTCGCTGTCCGGCGCGGAATCTCCGCGGGCTACAGAACCGAAGATGTCGAGGGAGCGAACCCCGAGCTTCGCAAGCTCGGCTCGCTGCTCGGAGAGTCGGCGCTGGACGTCTTCGCGCGTCACGCCCGGATCATAGAGCGGCCCGGCAGGCTAGGCCAGCCGGGTATGCGTCGCGCTCCCGCGGTCCCGCTGCGTCTCGACTTGGGTCGAAAGGGAGTCGCCCCCACCACGGGATCGCCGTGCGGCTCGGGCGAGGCTCCCTTACGAGGGCCGCGTCCTCGGCTTCTGCGCCTCGAGATCTTTCTTCCAGCGCCGGCGATGGTGGATGATCCGTCGCTACCAAGTGGGCCGGTGACGTGACTCGGAACCGAGAGGACATCGCGACCGAGCTGGCTGGGCTCGAGGCCAGGCTCGCCGCGCTCGACGCGGAGCTCGACCGGGCCGCCGGCAGCCCGAGCTGCGCCGCCGCCGGAGCAGGTCGATTCTCGGCCCAAGCTGCGGCGCCGCGGACCCCATCTATCCCGAGTGAGTCAGCGCGCCCTCGCGGCGGTGGACGGCCGCGTCCTCGGCCTGCCTCGCAACGTCCCGAACGCACTTGTTGTCGGGTCGGGCGGCCTCTGACACGCTTCGACTCCGCGTGGGGGGGGCGAGCGGGAGGCTGTTTACAGGATGCGCATTATCGGTCGCGAATCAGGGTTTGGAGTTCCTACCCGCGAGCACCGGCGCGTTCCTTCAGCGCTCGCTCCAGCGCTCCGTCGACGTCGTCCGGAGTCGGCGCGCGGACCCGCAGGCGGATCACCTCGAGGCCGAGCGCTCGTGCCTCCTTGTCGTTCGCGTTCAGGAGCGCCTCCGAGACGTTCTGGTCTCCGAGGAGCGCGACGCGTTTGAGGCCGGGGATCGCGGCTTTCAGCATCCCCATCTGCTTCCGGGGCTGCTGCGGGTCGTAGCTCGTCACGCCCGTCGCGTTCCCGCCGGGCCGTTGAAGTTCGCCACGACCCCGTCAGCCACTGGGTCGATCGCGGACGCGAACACGATGGGAATCCGGGTCGTAGCCTTCTTCGCGGCCCGTGCGGTGGTGGCGCCGATGGCCACGATGACGTCCACGTTGAGCGCGACGACCTCGGCTGCAATCTTGGGAAAGCGATCGGCCTGTCCTGCCGCGAATCGCGCCTCTATCACGACGTCGCGGCCATCGACGTACCCGAGCTTGGCAAGCGCCTCGCGAAAAGCCGGGACGGCCCTTCCCTCGTTGAGCGCCGGGGAGAGAAACCCGATACGAGGGACCTTCGCCGCCTGCTGGGCTTCCCCTCGTGGAGCGAACAGCAGCAGCGCCATGACAGCGGCGAAGGCCCAGTTTCGCACGAAACCCATGTGCTCATCTCCGGACGAACGAGTCGGCAGCGCCTCTTCCCTCTTGAGCCAAGAAGCCGCGCGTGAACGCGGTGCCCTCGCAGATGAGACCGCACCACTACGCGCCACCGAAACCGGACCCGTCGGCCTGGCCGGACATCGCCGCGCCCGAGACTACTTCGAGGAATGTGGTGGGTGTGATGCTCAATGCGGCCCGGATGCACCGTACGTATGTCCCGACGCCCCAGAGCCTCACGATGAGGAGAGGATGGCGAAGGACGTCTCGACCCGTAATCGCGCCTGTCATGACGCATTCCTCCGAGGCACAATCGCCGAGCTGAGAGCACTTTCACCCGCGGTCAACTGGGCGATCCCCGCTGACGTGTAGACGGTAACGGGGTTCCCCAGTTGACGGCCCCTGGTGGGGGGGTTCTCGCGAAGGCATTGACTTCTCGCGCTTCCGAAGGACCAGACGGGACCAGCGGCGAGCGCGCGGAGAGGTCGCGACAGCTCGGTAGGCGCCCGGCGAGGAGACCCGCTCGCGCCGTGGCGACCCGTTGCGGCGACCCTCGCTGCGGCCTCGCGGGCGGGTGGGGCCGAATGGTCCATGCCGGCCCGCGCGGCTAGATTCAGTGGCGTCGATGGTCGCGGGGTGTGGCGATGCTGGAAGCAGACGGGCGACGTGGCGCCGAGCCGGCGCGAGGGCCGGTTCGACCTGGCGCGCTCTCCGCGCTGGTCAAGGAGATCCTCGGCGACGACCACGCCGACGGCAGCTGGCCGCTCGCGCTCGCGCCAGGCGCGGTCGTCGGCCGCTTCGAGCTGGTTCGCGAGATCGGCCGCGGCGGATTCGGCGTGGTGTACGAGGCGAAGGACCTCGAACTCGGCCGGGCCGTCGCGTTCAAGGCGGTGCGCCCGGGGACGCGCCCGACCGTGTGCGAGGACCGGCTCCTCGGCGAGGCGGAGGCGGCCGCGCGCCTCTCGCACCCGAACATCGTGACCCTCCACGACGCGGGCCGGGCGGACTGCGGGCCGTACCTCATCCTCGAGCTGCTCCACGGGAAGACGCTCGCGCGGCGCCTCGAGTTCGGCCCGCTGCCGTTCCGCGAGGCGCTGCGCATCGGGGTCGAGGTGGCGAAGGGGCTCGCCCACGCGCACGAGCACGGTGTCGTGCACCGCGATCTCACGCCGGGGAACGTGTTCCTGTGCGACGACGGCCAGGTGAAGGTCCTCGACCTCGGCATGGCGCAGGCGTTCGGCCGGCGGAGGCTCGACGGCGGGACGCCCTCGTACATGGCGCCGGAGCAGTGGCGCGGCGCGCCGGAGGACGAGCGCACCGACGTGTTCGCCCTGGGGGTCGTGCTCTACCGGATGCTCGCGAACGAGCTTCCTTTCCCGGAGGACGGCGGGAGGTCGGTCCAGGGGCCGCGGCCGGCGCCGCCGCTCGACGTGCCGGAGGAGCGGGCGCTCAGCGAGCTCATCGCGCGCATGCTGCGGAAGGATCCGGTGGAGCGGCCCAGGGACGCGGGCGAGGTCCTCGCCGCGCTCGGGAGCTTCGAGCAGGAGCTGCAGCGCTCGCAGTCCGCGCCGGCGCTCTCCGGCGTGAGCGTCGCGCCGCGCAGGCACGCGCGGCGGCGCGCCGTCGCGGCGCTCGCGGGCGTCGCGGCGTTCGCCCTCGTCGCCGGGTACGCGCGTCGCGAGGTGCGCGTGCGATGGGCGCTGCAGGACGCGCTGCCGCGCGCGGCGGAGCTCGCCGAGCACGGGCGGTACTCGTCCGCCTTCGAGCTCGCGTCGCAGGTCGAGGCGATCGTGCCGGATCACCCGAAGCTCCAGAAGCTCTGGCCGGAGGTCTCGCGCCTCGTCCGGATCGACACGACGCCCCCGGGCGCGGACGTGTGGGTGCGCGAGTACTCCGCGACGGCGGCGGGATGGCGACACCTCGGGCGTACGCCAGTCGCGCCCTTACGGCTCCCGCTCGTGCTCCACCGGATCCGCATCGAGAAGGAGGGGTACGCGCGCCTCGAGGCGGTGCCGAAGCAGCCGTTCGTCGAGTACGGAAGGGTGGCGAGCGCGGGGACCCGGGTCGTGCTGCTCTCGTTCGCCCTCGACCGGGCGAGCGACGTCCCCGCGGAGATGGCGCACGTGCCCGGGGACGCGGTCTCGCTCGAGATCACCGGCCTCCAGCACCTGCCCCCGGTGCAGCTCGGGGACTTCCTCATCGATCGCACCGAGGTGACGAACCGCGCGTACAAGGCGTTCGTCGACGCCGGCGGCTACCGCCGGCGCGACCTCTGGCGACACGACTTCGTGAAGGATGGCCACAGGGTCTCGTGGGAGGAGGCGATGGCCGCGTTCCACGATCGCACGGGTCGTCCCGGGCCCGCGACGTGGATCTCGGGCGACTATCCGGAGGGCCAGGGAGATCTGCCTGTCACCGGGGTCAGCTGGTACGAGGCGGCGGCGTACGCCGCGTTCGCCGGCAAGACGCTCCCGAACATCTACCAGTGGAGCCGCGCCGCGGGACCGTGGTTGTCGGGCGAGCTCCTCCCGCTCAGCAACTTCGGCGAGAAGGGGCTCGCCGCCGTCGGGACCCAAGGCGAGGTGGGGCCGTTCGGGACGCACGACATGGCGGGGAACGCCAAGGAATGGTGCTGGAACGCGACGGAGGCGGGCCGGTACATCCTCGGGGGCGCCTGGAACGAGCCGAGCTACATGTTCAACACTGCCGACGCGCAGTCCCCGTTCGCGCGAGGCGCGAATTACGGATTCCGACTCGTGAAGGAGCTCGACGGAAGGACGGCCCCGGCCGCCACCGCGCCCGTCGTCTGGATCCGGTTCCGCGACGCGACCGACAAGCCCGCCTCGCCGGAGATCTTCCGCGTCTTCAAGCGGCTGTATGCGTACGACAAGCTGCCGCTCGACGCGCGCGTCGAGGCGGTCGACGAGAGCTCGGAGCGGTGGCGCAAGGAGAAGGTGTCGTTCGCCGCCGCGTACGGCGACGAGCGGGTCCTCGCGTATGTCTTCACGCCGCGCCAGGGCAGGCCGCCGTTCCAGACCGTCGTGTTCTTCCCCGGTTCGAGCGCGCTCCTCATGCGCTCGAGCGAGCAGCTCGTGCTGATGCGGGCCGTGAGCCCGGTGGTGGCGAGCGGGCGCGCCCTGGTGTACCCGGTCTACAAGTCCACCTACGAGCGCGGCGACGGGCGGAGTTCACCCTTCCCATCGCCCACGCCGGTCTACCGCGACCACGTCGTCGAGTGGGCGAAGGACCTCAGCCGGACCATCGACTACGTCGAGTCGCGCGGCGATCTCGACGCACGGCGGGTCGCGCTCTACGGCGTGAGCTGGGGCGCGAGGCTCCTCCCGCTGATGGCGGCCGTCGAGGACCGGGTGCGCCTGGGAATCATGCTCGGAGGCGGCCTCGGTCCGCGCGACGTGGCCCTTCCCGAGGCCGACCCCTTCAACTTCGCGCCGTACGTCCGGCAGCCGATCTTGATGGTGAACGGTCGGTACGACTTCCTGTTCCCCGTCGAGACCAGCCAGCGGCCGCTGTTCGACCTCCTCGGAACGCCGCCGCTGGACAAGCGCCACGTGGTGTTCGAAACCGGGCACGTGCCGCCGAACGACCTTCTCACGAGGGAGGTCCTCGACTGGCTGGACCGCTATCTGGGCAGCGTGCGCCGCTAGCGCCGCGCTCGGCCCCGGGGGTCGCATGACGCCGAACTCGCCCGAAGCGGAGAGCGACGTCAGGACGCTCCTCGCCGACGGGGACACTGCCGCCGCGGCCACCGTGGCGATCCGGAGCTACGGACCGCAAGTGCTGCGTTACCTGCGCTCGCTGCTCCGGGCGGAGGACGAAGCGAAGGACGCGTTCTCTCGGTTCGCCGAGACCCTCTGGTTGAACCTGCCCTCCTTCCGCGGCGAGGCCTCGCTACGAACGTGGGTTTTCCGGCTGGCGTGGAGCGCCGCGCAGGAGCTCCGGCGCGAGCCCTGGAGGCGCCGCGGCCGGCGCTTTGCCACGGGGGAGGCGTCGGCGATCGCGGAGGAGGTCTGGACGCGCTCCTACGTGCGCCACGAGCGCGATCGACGGAAGCTCGAGCGCCTTCGCGAGGCGCTCTCGCTCGAGGAGCGCTCCCTGCTCGAGCTGCGCATTCACCAGGAGTTGTCCTGGGCCGAGATCGCCGATGTGCTCTCGAGCGGCGGCGAGCCCGTGCAGGCCGCGGCCCTCGCGAAGCGCTTCGAGCGTATGAAGGAGCGGCTCTCCAGGCTGGCGAGGGATGAGGGGTTGATCGACTAGCGCCCCGCCTGTCCTCGCTCGCGGGCGGCCCCGGCGCCGAGTCAGGGCTCGCGGGGCGTGTGCCCGTCAGGGACCGTCAAGATCCCGAACCAGATCCCGTCCACGACGTCGAGGGACCAAGGAGTGGCTGCCGGCGCGGGCACGGGTCCACGACGACGGCGCTCGTTCGAAGAGGAGGAACGCAGATGACGTCCAGGAACAGTAGGGCGGAGTTCGCGAAGGGGTGGTTCATCGCGGGAGCGGCCGCGACGCTCTTGGCCGCGGCCGGGGCCCGCGCGGAGGAGGCGCGCGTGGATGCGACGAAGCCCGGAGGCGCCCACGCGTTGCTGTGGCTCGCTAAAATCGCGTTCCACGGGGAACTGTTGACGTTTTCGGTCGAGGCCGGCAGCCTCGCGGGCTTCCATGATTCGACTCCTCTGGGCGATCGTCGTCGCACTCTCCTCGGGGTTCCGGTCGCGGCGGGGCCTCATGCTCGAGAACCTCGCCCTCCGGCAGCAACTCTCCACCGTACTGCAGAAGCGCCGGCCGCAGATTGGGCTGGTGGACCGGGCGTTCTGGGTCGTGCTGCGGCGCGTGTGGGCGCGATGGGCTGATGCGGTCGCGATCGTGAGGCCCGAGACGGTGATCGGGTGGCACCGTGCGGGCTTCTCGCTGTACTGGAGTTGGCTCTCGAAGCGGGGAAGGTCGCCCGGCAGGGCAGCGGTTGGTCGGGAGGTCCGGGATCTTGGCCGGAGGATGGCGCGCGAGAACGGGTGGGGCGCTCCGCGGATCCACGGAGAGTTGCTGAAGCTGGGGTTCATGGCCTCCGAGCGCACCGTCTCGCGCTACATGCGAAAGCACGGGCGTTCACCGGGACGGAGGCAGAGCTGGCTCACGTTCCTCCGGAACCACCGGGAGGTGATGGTGGCCATGGACTTCTTCACGGTGCCGACAGCGACCTTCCGCGTCCTGTACGTCTGGTTCGCGATCAGGCATTCCCGGCGCGAGATCGTGCACTGGAGCGTCACGGAGAGT
>WNGA01005617.1_pt1 | contig 33649 bp, 30 predicted proteins | sample 5400061 | NCBI WGS metagenome assembly WNGA01 (sample SAMN13153366, study PRJNA577476) | soil metagenome | isolation source: 100 cm soil or saprolite under grassland replicate 2 | place: USA:California | collected 2016-06-15 | reverse complement strand
CGGAACGTGAGCTTCAACGCGAATCGGCGAAAAATAACATGACCGGACCTGAGACCGTTGCCCTGGCATTGTATTGAGCGTTCGCGGTGCTAAGCGCCCCGCGTCCAATTGGTTTGTTTATCAAGCCAGGTCAATGTTACGAAGAAGAAAGACACGATCCACTTTTCACCCCGTTAGGGGTGAGATATTTATAGTCTGAGTAGAAGTGCCAGAACCAACGGCGTTCGGAGGAGCGGAATTCAACTTGAGCTTTAGCACTCCAGATTCATTCCGCTCCTCCGAACGCCGCCGGAGGGTTTTGGTTCCCTGAGCTATAAACATCTCACCCCTAACGGGTGAAACCCGGAGGAGCGGAATTCAACTTGAGCTTTAGCACTCCAGATTCATTCGGCTCCTCCGAACGCCGCCGGAGGGTTTGGTTCCTCGATCTATAAACATCTCACCCCTAACGGGGTGAAATCACCCTACGGGGTGAAACCCATTAACCCTTTCGAACGAAATAACGTGAAATCATTTCACCGCTAACGGACTCATTTCTCGTTCGGGTTTCCCGATTCGCAACCACTCCTGGACGCGTTCAAAGTAGATGTAAACAACCGGAGTTAAGTACAAAGTCAACACTTGCGATATCAAAAGACCTCCCACCACGGCAAGCCCTAATCCGCGTCTGGCTGATGCACCGGCACCCCAGCCAAGAGCAATGGGCAGCGTGCCCATCAGGGCTGACATTGTTGTCATCATGATGGGCCGAAAGCGAACAACGCATGCCTGATAGATGGCGTCCCGCGCATTCTTGCCTTCCCGTCGCTGGGCCTCCAGAGCAAAGTCAATCATCATGATTGCATTCTTCTTTACAATGCCGACCAGCATGATCAAGCCTACAAATGCGTACACGTCTAACTCTCGGCCAAAAATCAACAGAGTCAGCAGAGCTCCCAGACCGGCCGACGGAAGGCCGGAAAGAATCGTAAATGGGTGGATGAAACTCTCGTAAAGAATTCCCAAAACAAGATAGATTACGAGCACCGCAACAAGCAGCAACAAAGTCAGATTTTGCAGGGAAGATTGAAACACCTGCGCAGTGCCTTGAAAGCTGGTCGTGATTGTCGCCGGCAGAATCCGCTTGGCCACAGCCTGTACCTGGTCCGTCGCCTGGCTTAACGAAACGCCCGGGCGCAGGTTGAAAGAGATTGTAGCCGCCGGCAACTGGCCCAGATGATTCACTAGAAGAGGCCCCACACCGAGGGAGAATTTCGCAATTGCGCCGAGAGGTACCAGTTCACCTGATGATGATTGAACATACAGCCGGCTCAGCGCGGATGGATCTTTCTGGTATTCCGGCTTTACTTCCAAGATTACCTGATATTCGTTTGTTGGCGTGTAAATGGTGGATATTTGACGCGAGCCAAAGGCATCGCCGAGGGCAGACTGTATTTGCTCCACCGTGACACCGTGCGCCGATGCTTGTTTGCGATCGATATCGACATTGATTTGCGGTGTGTTGACCTGCAGATTGCTATTCACATCCTGGATCGGGGGCAAGTCTTTCATCGCCTTTTCCAGCACGGCGGCATTGTCGTACAGGTCTTTTGTGTTGGTCGCCTGGAGGGTCACCTGGTAAAGACTGCGGGTCGACTGGCCGCCAACGCTAATTGAAGGCGGATTCTGCACGAAAACCCGCAGTCCAGGCTCATGGGAAAGTTTGGGACGCAATTCTTCGGCAACCTGATCGGCATTCAACTTCCGTTGGTTAATCGGCTTGAGTCCAATGAAGATCGTTCCGTTGTTGCCTCCCGAGTTTCGGCCACCGGAACCCGCGGTGGAAGCCACAGTTTGCACATTAGGATCGTGTTGAATGATCTCGGCAATGGCATTCTGGTGCCGGAGCATATCGTTAAGCGAAATTCCCTGGGCTCCTTCTGTGCTGGCCAAGAGCAGACCGGCATCGCCGCTGGGGATGAAGCCTTTGGGCACAACCTTGAATAGATAAACAGTCAAGCCGGCCAACAGTCCCATCACTAAGATCGTCAACAGACTGTGGGCCAACACGCGCCGAAGGCTCCATTCGTAGGCGAGTAATACCCGGTTGTAAAACCCTTCGGTAATCCTCCACCATCCCCTCGTCCCGGTCAGTTTGCCGTTCTCGTGTCGGGCGCTCTCTCTGATTCCCTGAGCCTTCAGCAACCGGCTGGCCAGCATCGGTGTCAAGCTTAACGAGACGAATCCGGAAACGAGGATTGCTACACTGATGGTGATCGCGAATTCGCGAAATAGCCGGCCCAGTATCCCTCCCATAAACAATACTGGGATAAAGACTGCCACGAGCGACACAGTCATCTAAACGATCGTAAACCCGATTTCCCTCGATCCTCTCAAGGATGCTTGCATCACAGTTTCGCCCAACTCAATTCGTCTCACGATGTTCTCCAGCATCACTATGGCATCGTCAACTACGAAACCTACCGACAGCGTCAGGGCCATCAGCGAGAGGTTGTCCAGACTGAAATGCAGGAGATACATAGCTGCGAACGTACCCACGATTGAAGTGGGTAGTGCGAGCGTTGGAATTAACGTCGCCCTGACGTTGCGCAGAAAAATGAAAATGACGAGCACTACCAGGGCGATTGCTAACAGCAGCGAAAACTGAACATCATTGACCGATTGGCGAATAGAGATGGATCGATCGATCAGCACGTCCAGACTTACCGCCGCAGGCAACTGCTCGCGAAACTGGGGCAACAGTTGGCGAATGGCATCGACTACGGCGACAGTATTGGTGCCGGGTTGGCGCTGAATAGCGAGCGTCACGCTTCGCCTGCCGTTGAACCAGCTAGCCACCTTGTTGTTTTCAACGTCGTCAATCACGTTCGCAACCTGCTGCAAGCGCACCGGCGCTCCATTGCGATACGCGATTATCAGCGGCCTAAAGGCGGAAGCATTGGTAAGTTGCGCGTTCGTTTGCAGAGTCAGATTTGCGTAATCACCATAAATCGTTCCGACCGGTGTGTTCGGATTACCATTTCTGATTGCCGAGTCGACCTGATCAATGCCCAGAGCCCGATCGGCAAGCGCGTCTGGATCCAGTTGTGCGCGGACGGCATACTTCTGCGCGCCGTAGACTTGAACTTGCGACACGCCATCGACCATCGAGATGCGTTGCGCGACGAGGGTCTCCGCGTACTCGTCAACAGCTGGGAGCGGCAATACCGTTGAGTTCAAGGACAGGAAGATAACCGGGCTGTCTGCCGGATTAACTTTGCGCAAACTTGGTGGAGTGGGCATCTCTGGAGGTAGCTGGGAAAGCGCGGCAGAGATTGCTGTTTGAACGTCCTGGGCGGCCGCATCGATGTTGCGACTGAGGTTGAATTGCAGGGTAATGGAAGTGGAACCTTGCGAATTGGTGGAGTTAATGGAATCAATGCCGGCGATTCCCGAAAACTGCCTCTCCAGAGGGGTCGCGACTGACGCGGCCATGGTTTCCGGGTTTGCGCCGGGAAGGCTCGCATTTACGCTAATGGTTGGATAATCGACCGTGGGAAGATCGCTCACTGGCAGCGCGCGATAACCAAGCAAGCCGAAGAGCACGATGCCCGTCATTACCAGCGTGGTGGTGATTGGACGATGGATGAAGAGGGACGAGATCCCCCGATTGGCATTCGGATCGTCATTGACCTGGTGAGGTTTCCTGCTTTTGTTCACTTCGATCATTACAGTTCATACAGAAAACTCAAGATTGTCTTCTTGCAAAGTCCATTTCGAAGACCCTGCACTAGCTCTCAGCAACGGCGGCCTCGCCGCCCGCATCACTTTTTCTACTGCGCCACAACCACTCTTGAAATTGCTCGAAGTAGATATAGACAACCGGCGTCAAATACAACGTCAGCACTTGCGAGACGGCCAGCCCGCCAACAACGGCGAGACCCAGCCCTCGTCGTGACTCGGCTCCGGCTCCCCACCCCAGCGCGATCGGCAGGGTTCCCATTAATGCCGCCATCGTGGTCATCATGATTGGTCGGAACCGGATCAAGCACGCTTGATAGATTGCCGCCTCGGCACCTTTGCCTTCCTCACGCTGCGCTGTTAGAGCAAAGTCGATCATCATGATGGCGTTCTTCTCGACAATGCCAATCAGCATGATCAAGCCAACGAACCCATACACATCCAATTCGCGCCCGAACAGCAACAACGTCAACAAAGCTCCCAGTCCTGCCGAGGGTAATCCGGAAAGAATCGTAAATGGATGGATAAAGCTTTCGTAAAGAATTCCCAGCACCAGATAGATAACCATTACCGCTACCAGCAATAGCAGAGTCAGGTTACTTAAAGACGATTGAAAGATCTGGGCTGTGCCTTGAAAACCAGGAGTGATGGTGGTTGGCAGTGTTTGTTTTGCGAGCTCCTGTACTTTTTCAGTAGCAGAGCTCAGCGAAACACCGGGTCGCAGGTTGAAGGAAATTGTAGCCGAGGGCAGTTGGCCCAGATGATTAACCAGCAGCGGCCCCACGCTAGTAGAAAGCTTAGCTACCGTGCTCAATGGAACGAGAACGGCTTGACCGGCTATCGACTGCGCCACGGATGATTGTCCCGCGGGCTGCTGGAGCGAATAGGTCTGCGGATTAGATTGTTGGACCAACGTCGTCACTGAGGTGGAGGAAGCAGGACTTGGCGAAGCGCGAACATAAAGCTTACCGAGAGCCGAAGGGTCATGCTGGAATTGCGGTTTGACTTCCAGAATTACCTGATATTCATTTGTACTCGCATAAATTGTCGAAACCTGACGGGTGCCGTAAGCATTATTGAGAGTATCCTCGATTTGTTGAGCGGTAATACCAAGAGCCCCTGCCTTATCGCGATCTATTTCGACGTTCAGTTGCGGGTTATGGGTTTGAATGTCACTGGTTACATCTAACAGTCCCGGCAAGGCTGCGATTTTCTGCTCGAGTGCTTCGGCGTTGCGGTACAGCTCGTTTCGATCCGGACCCTGTAGGGTCAACTGATAAGGGCTCTTGGTAACCTGTCCTCCCACTTGGACCAGTGGTGGATTCTGCAGGAAAATTCTCATCCCCGGCACCGTCGCGACCTGCGGTCTCAATGTCTCGATGATTTCATCGACACCTTCATGACGCTGGGAAGCCGGCTTGAGAAGAATCAGTATGTTGCCGGTATTGCTGGCCGCGCTGACATCGCTTTGACCTACGGTTGACAAAACTCCGATGACATTTTGGTTGCGGCGGATGATGTCGACCATCTGCTCCTGATGACGAGACATCTCCGTGAAAGAGATNTGTATACCCAACTATCTGACCAGTGTCATCGTTAGGAATAAAGCCTTTGGGTATCACATAAAAGAGCAGGACAGTTACTACAAAGACTGCCGCGCTGATCAAAACCGTCAAAGCGCGGTGCTCCAGGACTCGCTGCAAGGTCCATCTATAACCGCCTGCCATTTTGTCGTAGGCACGCTCAGTGAACTGCCACCACCTGGACCTCGACGCTGGAAGCTCAGGCATCTCGTCTGCATCTTTTCTTTCCGGGCTATCGTCTGCCGGCGGGCTACTGCTTTCGGGCGCGCCGCCAAGTCGTTTTTGAAAGCCAACCGCCTTGAGCAGTCGGCTGCAAAGCATTGGGGTCAAACTCAGCGATACGAACCCGGAGATCAAGATGGCAATGCTGATGGTTATAGCAAACTCACGAAACAGCCTTCCGAGAATGCCTCCGAGAAACAAAACAGGAATGAAGACCGCTACCAGCGATACAGTCATCGAGACGATCGTGAATCCGATCTCCGTCGATCCCTTCAGCGCTGCCTGCATTGCCGCTTCGCCTGATTCCATGCGCCGGACGATGTTCTCGAGCATTACCACGGCATCGTCAACGACGAATCCTACCGATAAGGTGAGGGCCATCAGCGAAAGATTATCGAGACTGAATCCCAACAGGTACATCAGCGCGAAAGTAAAGACAATGGACGTCGGCAGCGCCAGTGCGGGAATGATGGTGGCCCTTACATTACGCAAGAAGAGGAAGATCACCAGCACCACCAACGCAATGGCCAGTAACAACGAGAACTGGACGTCGTTAACCGACTCGCGGATGGAGTTCGAACGATCGTATAAGACGTCTAAATCAATCGATCTGGGGAGTTGTTGGCGAAATGTGGGCAGCAGATTGCGAATTGCATCGACGACGGCAACAGTGTTTGTTCCCGGTTGCCGTTGAATAGTCAACGTCACCACCTGCTGCCCGTTGTAGCGACTCGCGAGTCGATTGTTTTCCACGCTATCAATCACATCGCCGAGATCCTTGAGCTGGACCGGGGCTCCGTTGTGGTAGGCAACAATCAATTGTCGGTACGCTTCGGCATTTGTTAACTGTCCGTTCGCTTGTACCGTCAGTGTTTGATGAATTCCATAGATTGTGCCGACAGGCAGGTTTGAGTTCCCGCGCTGCAAGGCGGTTGCCACATCATCAAGTCCCAGGTTGCGAGTGGCCAATTCCGATGGATCGAGTTGCGCCCTGACAGCATATTTCTGTTGGCCTGTGACGAGGACCTGAGCTACGCCACTGATAGTACAAAGCCTTTGCGCAATTGAAGTATCCGCAAACTCATTCACTTGTGAGAGTGGTAAAGTTGGGGAGCTGACGCGAAGATAAATAATCGGCTGATCGGCAGGGTTTACCTTTTTTAGAGTGGGCGGGGTCGGCATTCCCGGCGGCAATTGGCGAACCGCAGACGCGATGGCTGTTTGCACATCCTGAGCGGCCGCATCGATGTTTCTACTTAAGTCAAACTGGAGGGTGATTTGAGTGTTGCCGAGAGTACTGGTCGAGCTGACGATATTGAGACCTGCAATAGTAGAGAACTGTCGTTCGAGCGGAGTGGCAACCGAGGAGGCCATGGTCTCGGGGCTGGCCCCAAGCAAGCTCGCCGTGACCTGAATCGTCGGGTAATCGACATTGGGTAGGTCGCTAACGGGAAGAGCGCGGTAGCCAATAATGCCAAACAGTACTATGCCCGCCATGACCAGCGTGGTGGTGATCGGGCGTTGAATGAAGAGCCTTGACACCGTCTTTCCGCCCTAGTTGGTTATAAAATCGACGCGAACCAAAACGGATTTTCCATTTCTCATTTTCCATTTTTCATTCGTCATTTATTCTGTTTACTCTTGGTTTTTCGAGTGGGTGCGCGCCTTTAGTGACAAATGAAAAACGAAAAATGGAAAATGGAAAATGAATTCGCCCCTGTATCGATCATTCACTTTCCTCGATTACCATTTCCCTGATTAGTCTTATTGTCAGCGTTACCTTGCCACGGCTTGGCTTGTACCTTTGCTCCCGGCACCAACCGCAGCTGTCCGTCAGTTACCACTTGTTCTCCCGGCTGCAATCCTTCTTCGATGACTGTCAGATCATCGATTGTTTCGCCGGCCTTGACGTTCCTAAGTTCCGCAGTCATGTCCGGCTTGACCACGTATACAAACATATGGTCCTGGCCGATCTGAACGGCTGGAGAGGGAACAACGATGGCATCGTGCTCGACGCCGAGCGTAAGGACGACATTCACGAACTGCCCTGGATAGAGTCTGCGATCAGAATTCTGAAATGTTGCTTTTAATCTGATCGTGCCCGTCGTCGAATCCACGGTATTGTCAACCAGGGACAACTTGCCAAGTGGGGGATGAGCCTCATCACCGGGAATGACAGCCTCGGTTTTGAAATCACTTGACCCGGAATACTGCTTGATGCGGAACAGGTCCTGTTCGGGCACCGCGAAGGTTGCGTAGATTGGGGCTGCCTCAGCAATCGTGACCAGGGGGGATGTATCATTAGCCCGAATGAGATTGCCGGCTGTCACTGCCAAATTGCCAGTCTTTCCACTAATCGGCGCGCGAATGGTGGTGTAACCAAGTTGGACCCTGGCGTTGTCAACGGTGGCCTGTTCGGCCTTAACTGCCGCCTGCAAGTTGCCCACGGCGGATTGATCGGACCGTACGGTCGCCTCGGCAGACTCGGCCGCAGAAACTGCGGTGTCATACTCCTCGCGCGAGATCACACCCTGCTCAATCAGGATGGCATCACGTTTGGCGATGGTTCTCAGATTTCTCGCGTTAGCTTCATCCTTGGCGACGATGTCCTGGCCCTGTCGGACTGCAATAATGGCCTTTAGCAGATTTGCTTGCGCTTGATTTAGAGCGGCGTGCAGGGGTCGAGGATCGATCGTAAACAGCAGGTCGCCCTTCTTAACTTCGTTGCCAGGTGTGAAGTAAACCTTCTGAAGAGTGCCCTCAATTTGTGATCTGACCGCGATGGTCGACAGTGCTTCAACATTGCCGATGCTCTTGATTTCTATAGGTACATCTTTTTGCGTCGCGGGGGCGATCTCAACCGGAACAATTTCAGCCCGGGGCTTGGTTGCAGCCTGGTTGGATTTATCGCCGATAAAGTGCCACGTGAGGACGCATAGCAAGACCAGAAAAAGGAAAGCGATTGCTTGGGCAAAGCGAGATCGAATCGTCCTCTTAACTCTAATACTTACATCGGATGTCCTGGTCTCACCTTTCTCGCGCTGTTCCTCGCCGGAAGGACTGGGTCCTTGCTCTGACATTTCCTCAGTCATCGATCACCTGACTCGCCTTCGACCTCCGCAACATTGCACCAGGCTTTAGTCGAACCGCAGGGGTGCAAGCCCTGTTCCTCTTTGCTGTCCTGCACCTTCGGAGTTGGTTCAGCGCATTATCTCGCTATTCGAAAAATCAGATCGGCGCGTAACAGAATCACTATACTTCAGACACAAGAAGTACAAACTGAGATCTCCTGACGCCACCTCACTGAGCAACTGACCCTGCGGAGATCGTCTGAAGCAGAACCTACAGCAATGTCGGCCAACACCATTGGTCCAACGATCTCGTTCATAATCTCGTGCGAGAAATCAGCTGGAAAGATGTTCCGCAGTGTGGCTCTATTGCTCTGCCGGGCAAAAGAGCCACACTGTTCATCCTGCAGTTCGCAGACCACACAAGCGACATTCAATGAAAGGGGCGCGTAGTCGATGGGGCGTTGCGTCCATAGCAAGGCACGTGACGCCTCGCGACACCTCGCCATTTACGGTCGCGTTTTGGATCTCAAGCCGATCACCATCAACTGACAACTGACAAGATGGCGCTGAGGGTTTTCCGCGAACGTATGACCCGAGACCTGCCTGGCCGATCTTCGATATTTTCTTGAAAGGACAATGGAGATGAAAGGCATTCTTCGGTTAATTCTGACCGTGATCCTCTGCACGCCGGCCGCATTAATTTTCGCACAGGATATTCAGACCAAGGGTTCAATTGGGGGAACTGTCGCCGATCTGAACGGATCGGCGGTGCCGGGTGCAACCGTCACAGTTACCGGGGCTGAGGGCACTCGTACCGCGATCACAGATTCCAGTGGCGTCTTTGCCGTAGAAAATCTTGTGCCTGGGAAATACACGGTCAAGGTCACGAGTTCCGGTTTCAAGACCGCGCTCGCCTTGAACGTTGAAGTCTACGTAGGCAAGCAATCAACATTGAGTCTGAAACTGGAGCCTGGCGACATTTCAGCAACTGTCGAGGTCACCGACACGGGTGCCATTGATAGAGAGAGCACCGCAACCAGCGCAAACCTAAACGACCAACTGTTTCAAAATATTCCCGTGCAGCGCCGCGTCTCGAGCCTTTTTTATCTGGCGCGGCTCAAAGGATAGCCTCGGTAACTTCGCCCGAAGTGACAACCCATCTGTGTCCGGCGGTTCAGCCCTGGACAATCTATACATCGCCGACGGTGTAAACATTACCGATTCCGCGTTTGGGGGGATCGGAACCTTCTCTCGTTCGTATGGTGGCCTGGGCACTGGGATTACCACTGCGTTTGTAAAAGAGGTGCAGATTAAGACGGCTGGATTCGAGCCACAGTATGGCCAGTCCGAAGGCGGCGTCGTGAATATCATCACGCAGTCGGGAGGTAATGAGTACCATGGGAACGTTTACGCCTATGCAGCAAGACAAAATATGGCCGTTGGCTCGGTGGCCTCAACCTCGGCCCAGGCATCCACTTTGAGACGGGGGTGCCAATCAGCGAGCTTTTCGCGCACCCTGCTTACCTGAATGCCGGTGAGATTCCGGTTGGGGGACGCGGTTCTTTGGGCCGCACCAATCCGTACTTTCGCTTCGATATGCATGCCGACTATCCGTGGCACATCAGCGAGAAGAAGAAAGTTGACTTAGTAGCCGACTTCTTCAATGTCTTCAATAGCATCAAGGTTCGGCTGCCGAACCAGAACTTTCAACTTAACGGTGCGGTAACCAACGTTGATTTCTTGCAGCCTCAGTTGTTCTACTTGCCGTTCAATATGCGGCTGGGGATGAGGTCTCAAGCTTCAAGGTCACTGATGCCTCGTTACATGTGTAAGCGCCCTCAAATGACGAATGGTGAATGTCAAATGATAAATGACGAACGAATTTGTCTCGGTCTAGCTACGCAACATCGGCGTGAGTAGACGTCGTTGAGGGGATCTCCGGCAGCATCTCAAAGTGCAACAACGTCTTGTTGCCTTCTTTGTCTTCAATCCCTAATCCCTCCTCGATCGTGGTAGTGCCCAGCAATGGTGCGATTCGTTCGACGTGTTCAATCAAATGATTCAATTGTCTCGGCTCCTCAGCGCTTTCGCCTCCCAGAATGATCTCAACACTGCCGGCTGCGGAACCCTTAGGCTCCAGCGTAACGCCGATGAAGGGCAGGTACTTTTCCTCCTCCTGATCGCCAATTTCTCCTATAACCTCAATTCGACTTGGGCGCAATTGGTTGCGCTTGCTGAATTCGTCTAGAAAGGTCTTCCATTGATTCCGTTCAATAAAGCCTGCCATGAGTTTTTCCCTCCTTGGTCCTTTGACCCAACTTCCAACGGTGAAGCCACCAAGATGTGACCGCCGAGCTCGTCTCGTTCTTAATATCTAAATCAGACTGTGCTTGTCATTCCAATTAGCTTCCACAATCCTTTGCACACGCTCTTCAATTGTAATCATGACTGGCTCGCACCCTCAGTAACGCAAGAACGCACCGATGCTCCCTACTTGTTTGGGAGATAGTGAAGGGCTGGCGATTCCCACTCGCCCTTCATCACCGTCTTGACGTGCTCATCCTTCCCGCGGCTGTTCAGCTTGAGGGACAAACTCGCCCAATGTCGGGTGAAGGTCCTGCTGCTTCCCGTTACGCAGGATCGTCAGAGCCCACGACCTTGGCCTCAAGAGTGTGACCGTCGTTCAAATCCACTTTGATTTGTTCGGCTCCGTCAATCACGTGGTGGTTAGTCAGAATGTAGCCGTCAGTTGTAACAATCACCCCTGAGCCGAGTCCGTGGCGTCGCAGCTCAGCCTGAGGGGGCATGCCCCGATTGCCGAAGAAGTTCTGGAAAAATGGATCATCCATAAACGGATACTGCTGCGGGGCCCGTACCCGACTTTCTGAATGGATCGTTACGACTGCTGGCGCGACACGGCTTACTACATCCGCATACGAGATGACCGGTCCCGAACTGGTTGCAGCAACACCACTATTGGCAGGGTCGTCAGTGGCACTGGAGGAGGCGAAATGTATGGCTCCCTTACCGTTGCGGTTGCAAGCCCCGACCAACAAAACGCACATTGTCAATGTAAAGACTACGCAAATGGAGACGACTAGATGCGCTCCCTCTCCCGCGACTCTTTTGACTTTCATCACCCACTCCTTCATTTATTTCATTCGTCCTCTGCAAGCCGGACTTCAGTCTGTGGAATCAATGGCATGCACAAATCATCCACAGACTAAAGTCTGTGCCACTTATCTCAGATAGGTCGTTGCGTCATGCGAGGCTCAGCGTGGGTCAACGATTTCAGCTTGAAGCCGAGAGCCACCATGAGCACGCCAAAGACTATCGAATACGCGCCGATTATCCAGACCACCGCCAGAGCGCCGACCGCAGGATTAATCAAGAGCGCGACACCGAACAATATTGAAGCGATTCCGGCCAACGCTAGCAGCCACTCGCCGGTAATGTACTTGCGCATCTGAATTGCGGCGGCAATCTCGAAGGCACCGGTAAATATCGCCCACGCTCCGATCAGGATAAGCAGGACCAGCGCGGTAATCCCAGGCATGATGAATGCCACGACACCTGCAAGAACGCTGAGAATGCCTTCTACGAGTAGCACCCACCAACGCTTATATTCTCCGTGTGACTTGAGGCCGGCGGCAATAGCGACCACTCCGTCCAAAAGAGCGTAAGCGCCCCAGAGAAAGACCAACACAGTCAAAGTCATGCGCGGCCAGACAAACGCCAGAACACCAAAGAGAATGGCGGCGAGCCCGCGGAGGGCCATCGCCCACCAACTGCTACTGTATACAATCAACATTTTTCTACCCTCCTATTGTCCATCGTCACCTCTCAGCCGAGCTGAGATACCGCACCAACTCAGCATCAACCCCGGTCTTGTCCAGATGGATTTCGCGAGTCCGCCTGACTGCTCGAGCAGAGCCGACAATAAGTGTTCGACATCGATCTGTTGGTGACCCTGACGAGTGGCCTCACTTTGCGCCGCTCGCAGAGCCTCTTGCGCTTTCTCCTTCAGGCGGTTGATATCAATGGAAAATTGCTCCTTTTAGTTCGACGAACTTTAGTTTGTCGAAAGCGGCGACAGCTAAACCTTTGCGGTCACTTCAATCCGACGAACTTTGGTTTGTCGAAAGCAACGACAGCTGAACCTTTGCGTCACTTCAATCCGACGAACATTAGTTTGTCGAAAGCTACGACAAGCTAAACCTTTATTGGACACTTTCAATCCGACGAACTTTATTTTGTCCCCGGTCCCGACAAGCTAAAGCTTGTCGGACATTTCATGCGGCAACACTTGCCCGCGCAGTCGCTATTGCTTCCAGCATGGGCTGGAGGTCCCATGAGCCATCGTGTCTCACGCCATTGATAAAGAAGGCCGGTGTTCCGTTCACTCCACTTCTCACGCCACTCATGAAATCTTCTCTCACGCGTTCCCGATAAACTTGTTCTTCCAGCTCACGCGCAAATTTGTCGGCATCCAGACCAAGCGTCTCCGCGAAGCCCACGGAGATCACTCAGCGAAAGCTTCTGGTCCGGAGTGGTTGGCAGTGTAAAGTCCGGCGCTATGACACCTGGTCCAAGCGCCGAACTGGGAAATTGGTTGTGATCCTGACGCTGATTAAGTCGAGAGCTCATTCTAGTAGTCCATGTCGCCACCTGGCATCGCCGGCGCCGTTCCCTTTTTCTCGTCTTCGGGAATCTCAGTCACAACCGCCTCGGTAGTCAGCAGGAGGCTGGCGATTGAGGTCGCATTTAGCAAAGCCGTGCGTGCAACTTTTGTCGGGTCAATGACGCCCGCTTTAACGAGATCCTGATACTCTTCCGTTTGCGCATTAAAACCGAAATTCACGTTGGTATCCGCGCGAACTGTCTCGACCACGATCGAACCTTCCTGGCCGGCGTTCTGAGCGATTTGCCGCAACGGCTCTTCCAATGCACGTCTTACAATGTTCACTCCGGACTGCTCGTCCGGATCTTCCAGCTTCATAGACTCCAAAGCCTTTTGTGCCCGAATAAAAGCGACGCCCCCGCCGGGTACGATGCCCTCTTCGACAGCGGCACGGGTCGCGTGCATTGCATCTTCGACACGCGCTTTCTTCTCTTTCAGTTCCGTCTCGGTGGCAGCCCCAACTTTGATCACCGCGACGCCCCCGACGAGCTTGGCAAGACGTTCTTGCAGTTTTTCCCGGTCGTAGTCGGAAGTAGTCTCTTCAATCTGAGCCCTGATTTGCCGCACTCGCGCTTCAATGTCGGCCTTGTTGCCTGCGCCTTCAATGATGGTAGTGTTGTCTTTATCGATTACGACCCTCTTGGCTCGGCCCAGATCTTCAATGTGAACATTCTCTAGCTTGATGCCGAGGTCCTCGCTTATGACTTTGCCACTGGTAAGAATCGCGATGTCCTCAAGCATGGCTTTTCGGCGGTCGCCGAAACCGGGTGCCTTAACAGCGGCTGCGTTCAACGTTCCGCGTAGTCTGTTCACCACCAAAGTCGCCAGCGCTTCCCCTTCGATATCTTCGGCTATTATCAAGAGGGGTTTGCCTTCACGCGCGACAGTTTCAAGCAGGGGCAAGAGGTCGCGCAAGGCGCTAATCTTTTTTTCGTGGATAAGAATCAGTGGTTCATCAAGCACTACTTCCATCCGATCTTGATTCGTCACGAAATAGGGCGAGAGATATCCGCGGTCGACCTGCATGCCCTCGACCACATCCAGCTCCGTCTGCATCGTCTTTGACTCTTCGACGGTGATCACGCCATCCTTGCCGACTTTGGCCATCGCCTGGGCAATCAGTTCGCCTATAGTTCGGTCGCCGTTTGCGGAGATGGTTCCCACCTGCGCAATCATGTCCCCTTTGACCGGCTTTGAAAGGTTTCTGATCTCTTCGACTACACGTTCGGTAATCTTTTGTATACCGCGTTGCAAACCCATCGGATTCGCCCCGGCTACTACCATCCGTAAACCTTCCCGAAAGATCGCCTGGGCCAACACTGTTGCCGTGGTGGTACCGTCTCCCGCCACATCAGAAGTCTTAGAGGCCACTTCCTTGACCATTTGCGCGCCGACGTTCTCCAGTTTGTCCTCGAGCTCAATCTCTTTTGCGACCGTGACTCCGTCTTTGGTGATTGTTGGGGAGCCGAATTTCTTATCAAGGACAACGTTGCGCCCGCGTGGTCCGAGCGTCACCTTAACTGCATCAGAGAGCTTGTTTACGCCCGCAAGAATTGCGTGACGTGACAGGTCACCATGCACTACCATTTTTGCCGCCATTTGAAACTTCACCTCCTAATGTTCTTGATTCATCTTCGATGGGCGAAACAACTGCCAACAGCCTACCTGCCGGAGCCTTTCGCCTTAGCCTCCTGAATGAAGACGCCAAGGATTTCATCCTCACGCATGATGAGGTATTCCTCCGCATAATCGTTACCTCCTTTTACTGTTCGACAAACTAAAGTTTGTCGGACGGGTCCCTAGAACTCCTGCGCAACTCGGTCAGTTCGCAAGTCAGTCTCTCGAGTCGTCCTACCAACTCAAGGATGATCGAAGCCCCAACGAAGTTGACACCGAGGTCCCGGCGGAGACGCTGCATGCGACGTAATTGCATGACGGCGCGCCTGGGGAGTAGCGGCTCGCCCGTGGGTCGTTCGATCGTCTCAATCAACCCCTGTTGAGCAAGCCGCGTGACAAGCGAAGGTCGGGCACCGATCATCTCGGCGACTACTTCGCACGTCAGCTCATCGTCCATGTCAAAATCATTTAGCGACACTTTGTTCCACACCAGACAGTCGATCGACCTAAACTCACGAGCTCATCTCTTCAAGACTAAGATTAGTGTTCGATTACTCACCTCTGGTTCGAAATTAATCTGCTCCGGCTTTCGTTACCGCGGTTGTTAGTTGCGCAGACCCGAGCGCGGATCGAACCGCGAGACCCGACGCAACTCTTCATGTAATCGACGCTCTTCCTCGCTGACCTGTTTGTGAACAGGCGATGCGGCCGCAGACGGAGGTGCAGGTAAAGATCCCCAGGCTGCCCCCCGTTCATTCCGGCCCCGCCAAGCCCTGCCAGGCGAACCGTCGAGCCTTCTCTCACCCCCGCCGGAACGTTTACCTCGACCGTCTTGGTTTTCAACACCTGGCCAGAGCCGCCACAGGTCGGGCAAGCTTTGTTGTCCTTTTCGCCGCTACCATTGCACGTCGGACAAATCTCACCCGCCTGCAACTGCAGCGTGTGACGAACTCCCCGATGCGCCTCTTCAAGCGATAACTCCAGCTCAGCTTCAACATCCGCACCACGATTGCTCCTGCGAGCACGTCCACCCCCAGCGCGGCTAAACATCTCTTCAAAGATGTCGAAGTCTCCGCCGCCACGGAAACCACCAAAGTCAAAACCACTGAAATCGAACCCTTCCGTTCGTGCTCCAGCAGTTTGCGCTCCGCCCGTCCGAGAACCTTCCCATCCGGGTGGAGGAGGACCTCCGGCTTGCTTAACCGCCCGCCAGCTCCCGCCGTACTGGTCATATAGCTTGCGATTTTCCTTGTCGGAAAGAACGTCATATGCCTCCTGCAACTCTTTGAAACGTTCTTCAGCTGTCTTATCGCCAGGATTCAGATCGGGGTGAAACTTGCGCGCCAGTTTCCGATAGGCCTTCTTGATCTCATCTTCTGAGGCACTGCGACCAACACCAAGCACCTCGTAGTAATCTCTGGTTTTGACAGCCATTGCACGTCAATTTATTTCGATTCTTCTTAAGCGAGATGGCTCGCCTGCTTTGTCACTCCGCCCCCTTGATTTACACCTCTAGCTCTGCTTGCGTCTGTAGTAAACGTAAGATGCCGCCGTGTGAAATGAATCCCTCGATTTGGCCGTCTAGCATCACAGGCAGTTGATTAACGTCGTCGCGACTCATGATTTCCATTGCTTCGCTCACCGTGGTGTCAGGGGTGACCGCATGCAGCTGGTCCAAAGGCCGCATTACGTCGTGGATCCTTGTAGAGGCCCAACGAGTTCTGTCGGTTTTCTTTATTTCGTTTGGAGTGATCAGGCCTTCAATACCGTGACCGTTCCTAACAAGGAAGCACCGCTTTCCAGTTCGTAATAGATGGTCGTTCACAAACGTTTCCAGATTTGCGTGGCCGTCAACCACCAGGCAATCGTTGTCCATAAGGTCGCGAACCCGCACCTTTCTCAATTTCTGATTGATTTCGACTTGCGCATAACTGGAGCGCGCGGCATCCAGCAAGAACCAGCCGATAAAAGCAATCCACAGTCCGCCTATCCCCGCTCCGCCGAAGAAGCGGAAGACGCCGATCACAATGAAAGCGAAAGCGACGATCTCACCAACTCGTGCCGCCAGTCGTGTAGCACGCACGCCATCACCTGTCAGCCACCAAAGGACCGAGCGCAGAACCCGTCCTCCGTCGAGCGGAAATCCAGGTACCATGTTGAAGATTGCGAGTGAGAGATTGATGTACCCTAGCCACATGAACATCGCAGGTACCGCGGTATCAGGGTCCGTACCCGGAGCCCAGCCGAGGGTCCAGGCCACTGCCAGGCATAAGACGCCGATAACGGTGCTCATAACCGGGCCGGCAATACCCTTCAGGAATTCAGTCGCGGGATCGTTAGCTTCTTTTTCGATCTGCGCTACGCCACCAAGAGCGAACAATGTGATCGAGCGCACTGGAAGGTGGCGGGCTTTCGCAACCGCGGCGTGCGACAGTTCATGAGCGATGATGGCGACAAAAAAAAGCAGGCTGGTGGCGATGGCGGTAGTCCAGATAATGGCTTCGCCCCAATTCGGATTGAGCGCGTGAAATTGGCCGGCCAATGAGAGCGCGATTAGCAGGGCGATGATCAACCAACTGTAGTGCAGTCCAATCTCTACGCCGAAAATCCGTCCTAGCTTAATTTGCGCTTTCATAGCCGTTCTTTACCTAACTCATGTGTTGGTTTTGTTAACAGTCCAACAAGAATTTCATGAGAAAAACCGCACTAAGGGGATCTGATTGGGGAAAATTCAGTTGCTAGTTGTGCATACGCCATGCCACTAGCCAAGGTGGTGTTGTTCCTGATCGATTGCTTTGTGATTTGCTTGTGGCTCCCGACATAAATGCGGTGCCCACTAATGTTTAGATGGCTGAAAGTTCCCAGTGGGTAAAATCACCCGATGCGATGTTCTGGGATCGAGGAGGCTTCACCGTGAGCGTTCTGGAGCTTGCATCAAATCCGCCGCCACACTCTTCCATTGAGTCCATTGAGTGCAACAATAATCTTGGACTCGCAAACTATCGCGAGTTCCACATCGTCGAGAGTGACGCAACCGGTAAGAAGTTTGTCCCTCTTTCCCCCGACATCGCTACGTGCGACGACTGTCTGAAAGAGCTGTTTGATCCGCGCGATCGACGCTATCGGTATCCTTTCATCAACTGCACTAACTGCGGTCCTCGCTTCACCATTATCGAGGACATACCGTACGACCGCAGCCGCACTACGATGCGGGACTTCGTAATGTGTTCGGACTGCGAAGCCGAGTACACGAACCCACTCGTTAGACGCTTTCACGCAGAGCCGACGGCATGCGCCGGATGCGGCCCCCAACTTTTTCTGGCTAATGCTGACGGCTGCGAAATAAGTCGAGGGGATGATGATGTTATCAGCCGTGCGCGTCAGTTGTTTGCTGAGCAATCCCTGGATCGTAAAATCTCCAGCTCGATTTGAAGTCGCGGGTGAGCTTCTGTTTGGTCATGATCGCGCGCACCATCTCGATCGGGATGCGGTTTTCTCTCAGAATCCAATCGTTAAAAGCTCGGTTTGTCAGCTTGCCTGATCCCACCAACTCGCGATGGAGTGAATAGAGTTGCAGCCCACCAAGTAGATACGCAGCCTGATATAGTGGCCCATAGCTGCCATCGAATGATCGTCTCACTTCGGCTGTCGCATTATCCCGTTCATGACCAACTCGAGTGACCAAAAAGTCGATGCACTCCTGCGGCGTCATTTTCTCCAGATGAAAACTTAGCGAAAAAATGATCCGGGCGCAGCGGTGCATGCGCCAGAAAAGCATGCCGATGCGATTCTCCGGGGTCTTGGGAAACTTCATATCCCAGAACAGCAACTCCCAGTAGAGTGCATCGCCCTCGGTCCAAAACGGTGTGCTGAAGAGGCTGCGGTACGGTTTGTATCGCGCGGTCATGAAACCCTGCAGATGGTGGCCAGGAATCAGTTCATGGAAAACAGTGGCGCGTGCAAAGTGGATATTATTACCGCGCATGCTCATCATCTTTTGCTCGTGAGCCATCGTGTTGGTGGGAAAAGAAACCTGTATGACTTCGCCACCGAGAAAAAACGGGCTCACCAACTGCCGTTCCGGCGTCATCATTTCCATGCGCCACGTGCTGCGCGCGAGCTCGGGTACCGTCACGAGCTCATGATCCTCTACAAACTTGATTGCTTCCAACGCCAGATCACGGATTAGCTCTGGTTGTTTGCCGGGCTCAACGTAAAGAGTCTTTACGTATTCGAGCGCTTTGTGCCAATCGTCGCCATAGCCAAGATCACGCGATGCCTTTTTCATCTCTGTTTCGCACCAGGCCATCTCCTTCTCGGCGATGGTGATCAGTTCTTCGGGTGTGTAAGGGATCATCTCTGAACGCAACTCACTGAGCAGCGCTTCGCGGCCGATCGGATCGCCAATGATGTCGCTTGCGTCTCCCGGTTTGGCCGCCGTTCCGGTACGCTGACCGCCTGCTGACGGAGGACCGCCTCCGACCGTGCCCGGACCCAAAGCCGTTCGTGTGCCGATCGAAGCTGTGGCCTCGGGTTTTAGGCCCACCACTTTCTCGAGCAAGAACGAGGCGTAAGCCGCCAGGGTTTGGTCCAGCGCTTTGTAGGGCTCCTCTGACCACCAGGTGAACACCGGATCATAGCCGCTGTAGAAGGTGTACCAGTTTTTCAGGTTATTCCTGAGACCGTTGACTGCGTTTACGGCGCGATTGGCAATCGTTCGCTTGACCCGTATTGCGTCGCTGGAATTATCGGGAGCCGAAGCGCCGCGACCGTCGGGCCTTAGCCCCAGTTCCACCAGTCGACGACGTTCATCGATCTGTCGCCTAAGATCCGTCAAGACTGCAGCGGACTTTGCAGCGTTGATCGGTTCCATTCGGCGTCGAGCTTCTTCAAGATCCGTGATTGTGGCAGCGAAAGGCAGTAGTGGTTCCATCTCGGAAAGCTGTTTGGCCTGAATGTCCAATTGGCGCAGTTCATACTCAAGATGATTCCTGAATAGCACGTAATCAACCTTGTCGGCCTGACTCATGGAGTCAAAGTTCAGTTTTTGAAGCGCACCCATCCAGTCTGAATAGAACTCCCTGAAGCGGGTGCGACGCGTGGGCGAGAGCGAAACTGGATACGATCTGGTCAGGCTGCCACGGTCAACCGCATAACGTTCGATCACCGCCCGCATTTCGCTTTCTGGCGTTTTTAGATCATCGATGGTTAAACCTTCGGCAATCTTGCTATCTCTTCTGCTGCTCCGATCGTCATTCGTGGTCCGGCGTAACATCTGCGCGGACGATTCGAACGAGAGACAAGAGGTGGAAATCAACACGGCGATTAGTTGGGAAACTAAGATCCTCGACCTGCTGTGCATGTGTTTCGCTCCTGATTGGTTTAGAGATTCGGTCCGCCGGCAGAACGCCCGGCACGGGCTGTGAACGATTCGGCATGCTATCTCAAACTGGTGCGGATCATTCAAGAAAAAAACAGGACGTTCGAAAGGTGCTAGCGGGTTTTCACCCCGTTAGGGGCGAGATGTTTATAGACCGGAAGATTTCAAAAAGACCCTGCGCCGTTCGGAGGAGCGGTATGTTTCTCGATGCGTACGGGTCGGCTTAAGTTCCGCTCCTCCGAACGGCGCCGGACGGAGTTGGACTTAAAGGCTATAAATATTTCACCCCTAACGGGGTGAAAACCAAGAGGACGCTTGCTCCAGTTCCATAAACATTGCACCTCTAATGGGGTGCGTTGAGTACATAAAGGACGGGTCAGTAAGCAACATGTAGAGATCTACCCACTATTCGCTCGCCCGCAACTTGCGGCTTGGCCGAAGCCTTTGTTAGAATCCGTTTCAGTTATTTTTGATATGAAACGGTCGATGGCGGTATTACCGCTTGCACGTACCCAGGTTCTAACTTTTGATAGGTGCTCCGGAAGTCCTTCGTCATGAATCGAACATACACTCGATTCCTTAGTTTTTAATTGCTCCGCTACCTTGTGGCGGTTTGCGACGAAGGCGCTCCTATCGAATCCGATCTGTTGGTTAACAGTAGATGGCAAATCATAATGGTAGGGGCCGGATGCTTTCCCGGTGTGTCTATGTGCCGATAAGCACGAGACTAAGTAGTTTTATGGCCTTTATCATTGAGTGTTTTCCGTTTACCCGGAAGCAATGAGCGACATCAACGTACAGATTAAAGGTGGTCCCGCCACGCAGATTCCCGGTCCTGTAACTGTGGGCCAGGCGCTGAAAAAGCTGGATCGTGACGCCGCGAAACAAGCTCTCGCTGCTCGCGTGAACGGCCAGGAAGTTGATCTTGCGTACACACTCAATCCTCAAAACGGCGAAGCACTGCAAATAGAACCCGTTTTGCCGGCTACGCTCGAAGGATTGGATGTGCTCCGGCACTCCACGGCACATCTGCTTGCGGCCGCCGTTCTTGATCTGTTTCCCGGAACAAAGCTGGGGATTGGGCCTGCTTTGCTTGAAGATCCCCGCTATGGTTTTTTCTATGATGTCATTACACCAAATCCCCTGAACGAAGCCGATCTGCCGGTTATTGAGAAGCGGATGCGGCAGATCGCCAGCCGCAACCTTGCATATCGACGTGACGAGATTCCGAAGACCGAAGCTGTTCGAATCTTTCAGGAGCGGGACGAGCCTCTTAAGTGTCAGCTTATTCAGGACAAAGGCAGTAACATTGTCAGCGTTTATTACATCGACGGATCGCCGTTCATAGATTTTTGTCTCGGCCCACACGTGCCTAACACGAATAAGCTTCGCGCGTTTAAGCTGCTGTCACTTGCCGGAGCCTATTGGATGGGTGATGCCACGCAGCCGCAAATGCAGCGCATCTACGGCACCGCATTTTTCACCCAGGAAGAACTTGACGGGTGGCTGAAACAACGGGAAGAGGCTGAGAAGCGTGATCATCGGCGCCTTGGTCGCGAACTGGATCTCTTTTCGATTCAGGAAGCCTACGGCCAGGGCTTGATCTTTTGGCACCCAAAGGGCGGCGCCATTCGCAAGGAGATGGAAGACTATATTCGGGAACAGCTTTCGGCTCGAGGATACGGATTGGTTTTCACGCCGCACATTGCCAAACGTGATCTCTGGTTTGTCAGCGGTCACGAAGAGAATTATGCGGATTCGATGTTCTCACCAATGGAATTCGAGGAGCAGGAGTTTCGCCTCAAGCCGATGAACTGCCCGTTTCACATCGGCATCTACAAATCGGGTCAGCGATCTTATCGCGAACTGCCGATTCGCTATGCGGAGCTTGGCACAGTCTACCGCGCAGAGCTTTCCGGTACTTTGCATGGGCTGACGCGTGTTCGCGGATTTACGCAGGACGACGCGCACATTTTTTGTGCGCCGGAGACCGCGCGCAGCGAAATTGTCGGCTGCATCGATTTTGCTTTCAACATGTTTGAGGTTTTCGGGTTTAAGGACATCAGGGTGGAGCTTTCTGTAAGAGGTAATGACACAAACACTCACTATCTTGGCTCGGATGAAGACTGGGATCGCGCGGAGAAAGCGCTGTTAGGAGCTTTGGACGAGCGAGGCATTCCTTACAAGCGGATGGAAGGAGAAGCGGTCTTCTATGGTCCAAAGATAGATATTCGGGTTGAAGATGCTATCGGTCGGACGTGGCAGTTGACCACCGTGCAGTTTGATTTCAATTTCCCGGAGCGTTTCCAGCTCGAGTATATCGGCGAGGATAACAAACCACATCGCCCGATCATGATCCATCGCGCGCTATTTGGTTCAATGGAGCGTTTTTTTGGAGTACTGATCGAGCACTATGCCGGAGCTTTTCCCATGTGGTTAGCCCCGGTACAGGTTGCGGTCCTGCCGATAACGGATCGAATTAACAATTATGCCAGCAGCATCGCAAGCCAACTTCGAGCGCAGGGCTTGCGAGTGGAAAGCAATTTGCGCAGTGAAAAAATTGGCGCGAAGATTCGCGACGCGCAGCTACAAAAGATTCCCTTCATGCTGGTATTGGGCGATCGCGAGATGGAGCAGAGCACTGTCGCAGTGCGGGAACGCTCCCAGGGTGACATTGGCGTGATGCCCTTAACGGCATTCATTGAGATGGCGCGCAAGCTAGTCGAGACGCGCGCTCTTACCAACAATAGTCTACAGTCGGAACTCTAGAGTTTGCGAGTCTTGAATCCTTCAGTGGCTTCCTGACTCCAAGACTCCGACTCCAAGACTCCAGACTTCAGTAAAACTTAGGAGGTGCAGCAATAGCTACAGGTTTTCGCGGTCGCGGTCAGCGTCCTGACAATAGACGGATCCCGCCGGTTCGCATCAATGAAAGAATTCGAGTGGCTGAGGTGCGCGTAATCGGAGACGAAGGCGAGCAGCTCGGGGTAATGGACATCAGGGATGCGATTCGGGCAGCTCGTGAAAAAGGGTTAGATCTCGTGGAGGTAGCTCCAACTGCCGAGCCGCCCGTTTGCCGAATTATCGATTTCGGAAAGTTTCAATACGAAGCGAAGAAAAAGGCGAACGAGGCGAAGAAAAAGCAGGTGACGATCACCGTCAAGGAGGTGAAGTTTCGCCCCGGGACTGACGATCACGATTACAACTATCGCATGAAGCACGCGCGAGAATGGCTGGAGGAAGGCGACAAGGTCAAAGCGACAATCTGGTTTCGCGGGCGCGAGATGACCCATCGGGAACTCGGTTCACGCATCCTTGAGAAATTGGAAAAAGATCTGGCAGACGTTGGCGAGGTGGAAGCCCGACCACGGATGGAGGGCAACCAAATGTTCATCATATTTGGACCCAAGCGCCATAAGAGTCCGGCGAAGACAGAGCCTCCGCCAGCGCCGCCAACGCAACCGGCGGGACGGGTCCATTGATTGTCGATTGTCGATTGCCGATTGCCGATTGGCGTCTTGCAATCGAGGCTTGAATTCCCGCGTTAGCTGATTCATTACAGGAGGAAGTCTTGATAGAACCACGCCAATTGGCAATCGGCAATTGGCAATCGGAAATAACGGAGTCTTATGCCTAAATTAAAAACAAAGAAAGCGGCGGCGAAGCGCTTTCGCTTTACCGCCACCGGCAAGATCAAGCGCGGCCACTCGCATGCCCGCCACATATTGACGAAGAAGACGAACAAACGTAAGCGCTTGCTGGATATTGACGTCCTGGTTTCCAAAGCAGACGAGGACCGTGTGAAGTCAATGCTGCCACACGGAAGAGACTAAAGGTGCGACAGACTTTAGTTTGTCACAGGTTTTGAAAGCTGGGCTGTCGCCAGACTTTACGTCATGGGAACCAATCGACAAACCGAGGTTTGTCGGACAGCCTTCTAGAGAGGGGATTAACAATGCCTAGAGCAAAACGTGGGAATAAGCGTCTCGAGAAACGCAAGAAAATATTAAAACTGGCAAAAGGGTATCGTGGCACCAAGTCGAAGCTTTACCGTTCGGCAAAGGAATCCGTCGAGCGCGGTTTGAATTTCGCCTATACCGGTCGGAAATTGAAGAAACGCGACTTTCGCAGCCTCTGGATCGTGCGCATAGGAGCTGCGGCAAGGTTGAACGGACTTAACTATTCACAGTTGATGCATGGTCTGAAGTTAGCCGGAATCGAGCTCGATCGGAAGGTCCTTGCCGATCTTGCCGTCAACCAGCCTGACTCTTTTAAGGAGGCCGCATCTCAAGCGAAGAGCGCCCTCGAGAATGAACAGCGCAATAAGGCCGCGTAACCAGGAAGCGGAAGTAATCGAGAGGAACGATAATGGAGAATCAACCCCTGTTGGCGAGGACGAAACGGTTACAGCGCCGCGCATTGGTCACGCTCTTCGTCCTTTCAGTTTTTGGCCTGGCGCAAATCGCGAATGCCCAGAGCACTGAAAAGCCCACACCCACCGATCCGCTATCCGGCAAGTATGAAGGCATGGTGAAGGACTCGCCGGGTGTTGATACGCGATTGACTCTGGAAATATCAAACGACAAGGGAAAGCTTACAGGCCGTTTGGTTACACCGCAGGGCCCGACACCTATCCTTGAAGGAACCTTCACCGACGGGAAGGTCGTCTTAAAGCTCGGTCACGCTGGGGCGGCCAGCACCCTTACTGCCACACTACGGGGCGACAAGCTCACCGGCGACTGGACCGAAGGCCAGCAAAAGCGGGCGATTGAGTTCAAGAAAGTGCCGGCCGCGTCCAGTGAAACCCCTGCTACTGTTCCGCCGAGCCCCACCCCAGTTTCTTTGGCAGGCGATTGGGACGGATTGGCCGATGCACAGGGCCAGGGTTTTCCCTTCGCACTCACGCTGAAACTTGAGGGCGAAAAAGTAACTGGTGAAAGCAGTTCGTCCCTGGGCGCTGGCACGATCAGCAACGGAAGTTTTAAGGATGGGAAGTTGGTTTTCCAAGTTGATACTCAAAATGGCGCCATCATGATGAGTGCCGTTCTCAAGGACGGTGGACTTGTTGGAGATTTTGATTATGTCGGCCTGGCGCAGGGCCAATGGGTAGCGAAGAAGAAGACGCCATAGTTCAGGAAAGAGTAATAGTGGAAGGTCACAACGCGCAGGATCCTACGGAGCAAGTTGAATCAGCACGCAAAGCGTTCGAGCAAGAGTTCGGGCGCTTTGCCCGCTTTATCGAAGCCTCCGCCGAACTCCGCCTCCCTCTGTCAGAGGCGGATAGTGAGCAACGATCGCTGAAAGAACTGCGAACCCGCCATCTTGGCAAGAAAAGTGCGCTCGCAGCCTCGAAAAAGCTGATCGGCCGGGTAGGGCCGGATGCTCGCGCGGCTTTTGGTCAGGTTGTCCAAAGCGCCGAAGTGGAGATCGCGAGTGCGCTCGATCAGGCAGAGCAGACCCTGGGCGGCATCCTCCAGACCTTACGAAACGAGCGCGAGAGTATTGATGTCACTCTGCCCGGGCGGCGGCCGAGGCTTGGTCATCGCCATCCGATTACTTTGTTACGCGAGCGAATCGAAGACATCTTCGTCGCCCTGGGTTATGCAATTGAAGATGATCGGGAGATCGAAACCGATTTTTATAACTTCGATGCGCTCAACATTCCTCAGAATCACCCAGCCCGCGCACCGCAGGACACGTTTTACACCACCGACGGATTTGCGCTTCGCTCGCAAACCTCAACGGTGCAAATTCATGCCATGCAGCGCCGCGGTGCGCCTGTGAGGATGATTGCTCCTGGCCGCGTCTTTCGCCGTGACACTCCCGACCCTACCCATAACCCAATGTTTTTTCAGGTTGAAGGATTGTGTGTCGACGAAGGCATTACGATGGCCCATTTGAAGGGCACGGTGGCGGAGTTTCTTCGTCGCATGTTTGGCCCTTCAACTGTTACTCGCTTCAGGCCTTCGTACTTTCCGTTTACTGAGCCCAGCGCTGAGTTTGACTTCAGTTGCTTCAAGTGCGGTGGTCAGGGTTGCCGCATTTGCAAGAACTCAGGTTGGATCGAGCTTGGGGGCTCGGGCATGGTTCATCCTAACGTGTTGCGAGCAGTCGGCATCGATCCACAACGCTTTTCCGGGTTTGCCTTCGGTCTGGGCATCGACCGCATGTGTGCCCTAATGTACGGACTCGACGACATACGGCTCCTTTTTGAGAACGATGTCAGGTTTCTTGAGCAGTTTGAATAAATGTTAATTAGTTACCACTGGCTTCGCGAGCTAACCGATACGCGGTTGACCCCTCTCGATTTACGCGAACGGCTAACCATGGTTGGTCTGGCTATCGATGCCGTTGACGAGCGCGAAGACGATTCGGTTTTAGATGTGGAAGTGCCATCTAACCGCCCGGATTGCCTGTCGCATGTCGGAGTCGCTCGCGAAGTCTCGGTCATCGAGTCGGGACAGTTGCATCTGCCGGAAGTCAAGTCTCCAAAAGTTAAAGGCCGTGCGGAGGACCTCACAAGCGTAGAAATTCGCGACCCTGACTTATGTCCGCGCTATGCCGCGCGACTAGTACGCGGCGTAAAGATTGCTCCTTCGCCTCCCTGGTTAGCTCGGAGATTGGAAGCCATCGGCCAGCGGCCTATCAACAACGTCGCGGACATCACCAACTATGTGCTCCACGAAGTGGGACAACCCTTGCACGCATTCGATTTCGCGAAGTTAATTGACGGTCGCATTGTCGTTCGTCGCGCGGCAGCGGGCGAAAAGTTAAAGACGCTCGACGGCGTCGAGCGGACGTTGGGCAGCGAGATGCTGGTGATAGCCGACGCTGAAAGGCCTGTCGCCTTGGCGGGCATTATGGGCGGCGAGTATTCCGAGATCTCAACTGACACCACCGACGTTCTGATTGAAAGCGCTTACTTCAATCCTGATTCTGTTCGCCGCACAGCCCGAACGTTAGGCATGGACACCGAGGCTTCAAGACGTTTTGAGCGTGGCGCCGACTGTGAAAATGTATTGCGGGCCCAGCAACGCTGCATTGAATTGATCTGCGAAGTTGCGGGGGGCCTTGCCACCGAGAATGCGGTGGATGTCTATCCGCACCCCAATCCGCCTCGCATTGTTGCTCTGCGCCCAAATCGTGTTCAGGAGCTGACCTCGCTGAGCGTAGACGAGCTTGAGATAAAGCGTATTCTGGCGGGCTTGGGTTTCAGTGAGACTGGCAGCGAGTCAGACGCCGTTAGGTTTGTGGTCCCTTCATGGCGTGTGGACGTTGAGCAGGAAGAGGATCTGGTTGAAGAGGTAGCGCGCCATACGGGTTATGACAAGATCCGTTCCGAGCTGCCGCCTGCTAATGCGTCCGGTGAATATCAGCCGCAGGAGATGAAGCGAAGGCTGTTGCGACGAACGCTCAACAGTCTCGGTTTTGACGAAGCTATCAACTTCAGCTTTATAGATGTGGATCAGCAGTTTGACCTCATCCCGGATTTCTCGAGCAAGGCTCTGGCAAGGCAGCAACCAATGTTGAAGAACCCGATCATTGAAGGAGCGGCGCGAATGCGTCCGACGTTGTTGCCCGGCCTGTTGAATTCGATTCGAACCAATCTGAATCATGGTATTCGTGATGTCAGTTTGTTTGAAATCGGGCGTATTTTCGCTGTAATTGCAAATGGCGGACTGCCAACAGAATTAGAAGGTTTTGCCATGGCAGCAACCGGTGGTGTTTTGGAAGGCGGCCGGGCCCAAGCTAGCCGAGAACTGGATTTCTTCGATCTTAAAGGTGCGCTTGAAGCCGCCGTCGCTGCGATGAATCTTGGCCCACTCACCTTCAAAGCTATTGAAGCAAGGCACCTGCAACCGGGTCAGGCAGCAGCGATCATGCTAACCGATGGTTCGCCGCTTGGCACCATCGGTCGCCTGGCGGATTCTGTCAGCGCTGCTTACAAATTTCGGCAGCCAGTCTATGTTACGGAGTTAAACCTTAGCGCCTTGCTGGCATCTTCGGAAAAGACTGCCCAGTATCAAACGTTGCCGCGGTATCCTTCGGTGGTGCGAGATGTAACACTTCTTGTCATGCGAACGGTAACGCTTGATGATCTGTTGCGCGCTGTGGAGGCTCAGAGTATTGAGGATTGTCGCGGCGCAAGGTTGGTGGGAACTTACGAAGGACCAGGGGTACCCGAAGACAAGCGCAGTGTCACACTCAGAATCGAGTATCGCTCGGGAGAGAAAACGCTGCGAGATGACGAAATCGAGGAGCGTCAGCGACGATTAATCAATGCGTTGTGTCAAACGTTCTCTGCGGAACAGCACTAGCTAAAATAAATCAGCTTGTATTGTTGAATGAGTCTTGCGCTTGTGAGCTTGAAGTCGCATAATCGACGCGCTTCGGCGTGGTAAGAAATAGCGAGGAGAAAAATCGATGGTTGGTTTGTCAGGTCTCGAAAAGTTTTCACATCTCGAGGATAAGATCTACCGCACCATCGAGCTTACTAAAACGCTGCGGCAAGATAACGAGACCTTACAACAGGAGCTTTCTTTGATGCGACGTGACATGGGCAGCGTGCTCAATGAGAAAGAGCGGCTCGAGTCGCAAGTGGAAAAGCTCTTGGCCGAACGTGAAACGATCCGGACGAAGGTCGAGGCAATGCTCGACGCAGTTGCTGCTCTTGATCCTGAAATGGCGGAGGAACTTAGATGAGTGCCGGGATCGGCGAAAAGTTTGGCAAAAGCAGTATGGACTCTACTACCACCAGCCCCACTATTCGAGTCGAAATCTATAATCAGACGTACAATATTCGTTCTGACGGCGACACTGAATACATCGTTCAACTTGCTGAATTTGTAGATAGCCGGATGCGAGAGATCTCATCAGGTACGCTTACCGTAGATTCGCTAAAAGTCGCTATTCTCGCTGCCTTACACATTGCCGATGAACTGCATCGTTTAAAACACGTTCATGAACAGGCTGATACTCAACTCGGCTCCCGTAGCGCCGAATGCGCTGAAATGCTCGATCGACTGCTGAAAGTCAGAAGCACCTTCGAAGCGGAGCAAAGCAGCGCTGGCAAACTCTCGTTAGGTTAATCATATCGACAACGCCTGCTCGCTGCCGGCTTCTGTTTCCTTTCCAATTCTCATTTGTCATTTGACGTTTGTCGTTTGTCATCACCGGGCTGTCCGATTGGCCTTGGTGTGGTGACGAAGTTGCTAGTGTGTTTACTGAGGTTTCCAGTGGTTAGTTTGTTATCTGAGATGTATGATCCGGCAAATCCTCACGATCAGGAGATACCTCACCAATGGCTAATGAACTTACCGAGAGCCATCGCTCGCTTGCGGACGAACTAGAGGAGCGTTTAATCGACTTCGCTGTTCGCGTAATAAGGCTTTCATCTCGTCTTCCGCGAACCGCTGCGGGAAGACATATTGCAGGACAAATTCTAAGAGCCGGGACATCTCCCGCGCCGAATTATGGAGAAGCGAGAGGTGCTGAAAGCCGTGCGGACTTCGTTCACAAATTGCGCATCGTCCTTAAGGAACTAAACGAAACGTCCATATGGCTTCGAATCATCGAGCGCAGCGGGATCTTAGGATCACACCTGCTTATTGACATCATTCGGGAAAACAAGGACTTGTGCAGAATTTTCGCCACATCCCTGAAAACCGCCAGTGCCGGCAGGAAATAACAAACGACAAATGTCAAACGTCAAATGTCAAATAATTATTGAAAGGTGAAGCAAGGAACCTACTTCTCGCCGTTCCCGCGCTGTGTTAATATTCGCGCGGCGGAGGGAACGTCTGTGGAACTCGTCACCGAGTTACGATGATTGAGCCAACGCCGTTGATAAGGGAGACCGAGGCCATTTCGCCAGGTGCTTTTCTTCAGCGTTAAGAAATGCCAGAGGCTGTGGCAATTAGAGGTCACCCACCTGTCTATGCAGGTTCAATTACGGCTTCGGAACGACTCATACGGATCTCCCTCCTGCCAGCAATCCGTGAATGGCAAATCGTAAATGGAAGAGCTTTTCTATTTACAACTTACGATTGGCTATTCACGGTTTTCTTTTCCATTCCTTTTTTACTACTAGCGCCCTATGCGAGTCTTAATGATCGGAGATGTGGTGGCAAAGCCCGGGCGCCTGGCGGTGCTCGAACGTCTCCAGGACTTGCGCGAGCAGAACGCCATCGATCTGGCAATCATGAACGCGGAAAACCTGGCGGGCGGTTTCTCCGTTACTCCCTCACTCTGCGAACAACTCTTTGCGAACGGTATCGATGTGATGACCTCGGGCAATCACATTTTTGATAAGAAAGAAGCGATTGAATATATCCGCAAACAACCCCGTCTGTTGCGCCCTGCAAACTATCCGCCCGATACACCGGGAAGCGGGATTTGGACCGGTGAAGTAGACGGCACAAAAGTGGCGGTCATCAACTTGATGGGGCGCGTTTTCATGCCTCCCTCTGATGACCCTTTTCGCATCGCCGAAAGTCTGGTGGCGGGGTTGCCGGCAGACGTAAAGGTGCGCCTGGTGGATATGCATGCCGAGGCCACCTCTGAAAAGGTTGCTATGGGATGGTATCTCGATGGGCGGGTCTCGTCTGTGGTGGGTACTCACACTCACGTTCAAACTGCCGACGAACGAATCCTGCCACAGGGTACGGCTTATTTAACTGATGTGGGGATGACCGGTAGCTATTCGGGTGTTATCGGCATGAACAAGGCTGACGTCATCGCCCGCTTCACTTCGGCCGTAGCAAGAAGAGCAGAACACTCTGCTGGGGAGGTTAAGATCTGTGCGGCCATTATCGATGTTGATGAGTCAACGGGTCGTGCCAGGGAGATTTGTCGACTCAACTTAAGTCATCAGTCGTGAAAGGATCTCATTTTCCATTTTCCATTTCTCATTGATCATTTCTCATTGCCGCGTCGGCAGGTGTCCGCAAATGATCGCTGGGCGTTGGACAACCATAAGCAAAGAAATGTTGAGACTAGCCTCCCAACGATCGAGGCGAAGTTTCGCGAATGAGAAATGCGAAATGGAAAATGAGAAATGAAAAATGGGATCTTATTCCGACATTACTACCATGTGGTTATGCCGGCCCCTCCTGCAAGGGTACCTTTTCCCCAGACGAACTTGACTTGAGGATCGGTGGGGCGAGCAGGCGCTTGGCGTAACCTTCGGGAAAAGAACGCACGCGTCCCGATGAATCGGTGACAACGTGTCCGGTTTCACCCTCGGAAATTACTTGCCCATCTGAGGCCCGCACTATTTCGTAGCCAAAACGGAGGGAGCGACGACGAAGTTCGGTGATGTGAGTTCGAATAAGCAATTCGTCGTCATAATATGCCGGCGCTTTGTAGCGGCAATAGCTTTCGGCCACAACCAGGAAAGCGTCGTCGTTCTCTTCCATGTCCCGATATGAAAATCCCCGGGCCCGACAGTATTCGGCCCGTCCTATTTCAAACCAGATGAGGTAGTTGGCATAATAGGCAATGCCCATCTTGTCGGTCTCGGAGTAGCGAACACGCAAAAGGGTTTCGTGCCACTCTCCTAAGACCTCTTCAGGTGCCGCACTTGTCATCTTAGCATTGCCTCTAGAGACCTCTTCAGAAAGAGACCACCGCATGGATCTTAGAACGCAACTTAGCTTGGAACTTTCAGCGGACTATAAGAGCGAACGCCCGGGGATGTCAAAGAGAATTCGGTCAAGTGTGGCGCTTTTGGTGGCTTTCTGCGCTCTCTGTGCCGGCCTGTTGGTGACCGGAAACGCGGCCGCGCCCATTCCTCAGCACGCTCGTGCCGCGGCCAGCACCCGCAACGCTGCGATCGTCGCCACGACACTGGCAATCCTGAAAGAGACGAGCGAGATCCGCGAGTTGTCGATCTTGCGACCGGTTAAAAGCGGGGCGCAGTCGCGTGTGGAAATCGAACGCATGGTCGTACGCAATCTGGAAGAACAGACCACACCAGCGGAAATGCATGCGACTGAGGTGTCACTCAAGAAGCTGGGGCTGGTACCGCCCGATTTTCAGTATCGTCCGTTCATCATCAAGTTGTTAACAGAGCAGGTTGCTGGCTATTACGATCCCAAGGCGCAGCAGTTTTATCTTGCCGACTGGATCGAATTGGAGGGGCAAAAACCTGTAATGGCTCACGAATTAACGCATGCGCTCCAGGATCAGCATTTCAACTTGCGGCGTTTTGAAGAGTGGCCCAAGGGGGATGCGGACGCCGAATTAGCCGTTCATGCGTTGATCGAAGGCGACGCGACCCTTGCGATGAGTCTTTATATGGCTAAAAATCCTCTTGTGGCCCTCGCCTTCATGCGTTCCCTCGGTTCGACCGGTACATCATCTGACCAGTTTAAGCAGGCGCCGCGCGCGCTCCGTGAATCGCTCGTCTTTCCCTATCAGGAAGGGGCCGAGTGGGCCACGCAACTTTATAAGCGAGGCGGATGGAGCATGGTCTCTGAAGCATTTACGAAGTTGCCGCAGTCTACCGAACAGATCCTCCATCCGGAAAAGTACTTTGCTCGTGAAGCACCGCTGAAAATCTTCTTGCCCGACGTTCGCAGCCTGCTCGGGCCGAATTGGAAACGGCTGGACTATGACGTAAATGGCGAGTGGAGCTACTACCTCATTCTCGACGAGTTCTTACAAGCACCATCCGAATCACGACGCGCTGCCGCCGGCTGGGCTGGAGACCGATATGAGATCTACGAAGGGCCAAAGCCGGGGGACGCTTTCCTTGCACAAATGACGGCTTGGGACACTGAGAGTGACGCGAAAGAATTCTTTGATGCGTATGCCAAGCGTACCTGGCGCCGGTACCAAGGTGCGAAAGCTACGGAGGTAACTTCAAAGCCCACCAGTGAGGGTGTAGAAAATGTTCAAAGTGCTCCGGGCGAACGCCACGCCTGGCAGACTGCGGACGGCGGTGTAATTGCAGAGCTGAAAGGTTCGCGCGTATTGATCCTGGAAGGAATTCCTGCGGGAAGTGATGCGAAAAGCTTGATGCGAGTGCTGTGGCAGTAGTGAGTTTCAAGTTAAAAGGTTTCAGGTTTCAAGTTGGGAGGTTTCAAGTTGGAAGGTTTCAAGTTTCAAGTTGGGAGGTTTCAAGTTGGGAGGTTTCAAGTTGGAAGGTTTCAGGGTTGAAGTTGGAAGGTTTCAGGGTTGAAGTTGGAAGGTTTCAGGCTTGAAGTTGTAACGTTTCAAGTTTGGATCCTTTTGCGACTTGACTGACTATCCAAACCTGAAACTTTGAAACCTGAAACTTTGAAACCTGAAACTTTGAAACCTGAAACTTTGAAACCTGAAACTTTGAAACCTGAAACCTGAAACCTGAAACTTGAAACCTGAAACCTGAAAC